>Ga0210395_10002162_pt1 | contig 15303 bp, 15 predicted proteins | sample IncBWH4OmetaG_FD_150861 | JGI IMG/M metagenome (GOLD analysis project Ga0210395, IMG submission 150861) | Forest soil microbial communities from Barre Woods Harvard Forest LTER site, Petersham, Massachusetts, United States - Inc-BW-H-4-O ... | reverse complement strand
GCGTGCGCACCATAAATGCTTCGCCTATTTTTACGCCGGTACGATTGCGCACATTGAGGAGCGCCCTTGCTTCCGCAACATTCAGGCCGACGGGCTTCTCGCACAGCACGTGCTTGCCGGCTTCCGCGGCTTTGATCGACCAGGGGACGTGCAGATGATTCGGAAGTGGATTGTAGATAGCCTCGATTTCTGGGTCGGCCAGGAGGTCTTCATAGGACCAGTAGGCCTTGGGGATGCGCAGTTTGCGTGCGACGTCTTCAGCTCTCTTGCCGTCGCGCGAAGCGATGGCAACGATCTCGCTCCACTCCCCGGCCTGCATGCCCGGAATCACTTTGCGAACACCGATGCCGGCAGTGCTTAGCACGCCCCACTTCACTTTTTTGTTGCTCACCACTTCCCTCCCCCGGTTGCGCCATCCCGTTCTATCACGCATCGCGGCACCGGCAAAATGCGCGCCGGGTTCAGATTTGTCTTAGCGCCGCCGACCGCGTATAAGAATTGCCATGTTCCAGAACGTTTCTCTCGCCAAATTGGCAGCTACAAGTCCTGCCCCCATTACTGAATGGCGATGGACGATATTTGGCGTCGGAGTCGGTGCGATTCTCCTCACCATCGGCCTTATCGCCATGGGGATTTTTCTTTTTCGAAAGAAAAACAGGGACCGCGCTCTTCTTTACTTCGGCCTTTTCGTCATCCTTTACGCTGTGAGGATATTTGCGCGCGAGCGGCCCCTTCTCTATGTATTTGGCATTCCCGGTGTTGTTGGCTGGCATATCGAGCGCGCCATCACTTTCACGATCATGCTTCCGAGTTTGTTCCTGTTTCTCGATGTAGTGCAAACCAGATGGCGACGCGTCCTCCTGTGGATTCTGGGCGTGCAATTCGTTTTCGCGGCTGTCGCGATCCCTCTGAACCTCCTCGGCATCGGCAGCGTGGAACTCGATATCACCAATAGCATTCTCGTCTTGTGCTCATGGATTCCTCTGATCGTATTTCTATTTTTCGTCCGACCACCCGGCCGCCTGCTGTCCGAACTCCGCGTCGTCGCTGTGGGCCTGGGTGTTTTCGGCCTGTTCGTCCTTCGCGCAAATCTCGCCGGGCTTCGTCTTCTTCCGGGACGAGACATCGAACCGATTGGCTTTCTTTTTTTCGTTTGCACGCTGGGCTATTTTGTCGCGCACCGCATTTTTGCCAGGGAGGAAAGCCTGTTCGCGATTCAGAAGGAACTTGAAATTGCCGAGCAGATTCAAGCATCTATCCTGCCGCGCGACGTTCCTCGCCGCGCCGGGATCGAAATCGCTGCGCGCTATCTGCCAATGAGCGCTGTCGCGGGCGATTTCTACGATTTCCTGACGTTCGAAAGGAATCATCTTGGCATTCTCATCGCCGACGTCACCGGGCATGGTGTTCCTGCGGCTCTCATCGCTTCCATGCTCAAAGTTGCCTTTGCCGGCCAGTCAGCGCACGCCTCTGATCCGGCTGGCGTCCTCGCCGGACTGAACCAGGCCCTCTGCGGAAAGTTTGAAGATCACTTCGTAACCGCAGCTTATTTGTACATGGATCTCGACACGAAAATTGTCCGCTACGCTGGAGCGGGGCATCCTCCGCTGCTGTTCATCAACTGTTCGAACGGCGCGGCGCGCCGCATCGAGCAAAACGGCCTCTTCCTGGGCATGTTTCCCGAAGCCGGCTATTCCTCGGTAGAAATGAAGTTGCAGCCGGGGGATCGCTACGTGCTTTATACCGACGGCCTGCCCGAATCCAAAAACGCAACGGGCGAAGAGTTTGGTCTTACTCGCTGCCTGAAAGTTCTCGATTCCCATCCGCGGCTTGCGGCAGCAGCCATAGCCGATCAACTCCTCAGCGAAATATCAAGCTGGACAGCGCAAGGTTCTGTCCGCCTGCAGGAAGATGACATGACCCTCATCGTGGTTGATTGCAAGGAGTAATCCTGAAGTTTTACGGCAAATGTCACGCATGGTTGGTGGGCAGGATCCGCGAGCGCGGACCTTGGCAGCTAGAGCAAACTCAGCTGCCTGCTCTCCAGTGCGAGCAGCTTCTTCTTGACCGGAAGGCCGCCACCAAATCCGGTCAAATCACCGTTGCTTCCAATGACGCGATGGCATGGAATGATGATGGGTATGGGGTTGGAACCATTCGCAAGACCCACGGCACGGGCTGCTTCAGGACTGCCGATTCGGCGCGCCAGTTGGCCGTAACTGACGGTTTCCCCGTAAGGAATCTTGCGCAGATTGTTCCACACAAGAAGTTGAAACTCAGTGCCATCGAGTACGAGTGGGACATCGAAGTCTTTCAACTTTCCTTCGAAGTATGCCTCGAGTTGGCGTATCGCTTCCTTGAATGGCGTCCTGTCCTCAATCCACTCGTGTGACGGAGACTTGGGCCGTCGCCCGGTCGCGAAATGCACCAGGCGAAGACCGCCTTCATCACCAGCCAGTAGCAATGGCCCAACGGGGCTCTTCATCCGGGTATAGGACATCGCACTCATTCGAAACTCCTTACCGGCCTGCACTGCTCTCGAGAGTCGCTGCCGCGTACGGACTGTGAGCGCGGTATCTCTTCTCGAATTCTTCGCGCGTACATATCGTACGAATGTCCGTGATGCGGTCGACAGCCAGTATTCCATCCAGATGATCAATCTCATGCTGCAATAGCTCGGAAAGATTTCGCTCTTCACCCGCCTGGATTTGATGCCACTCCCCGTGCAAATCCTGGTACCGCACGGTAATCTTACGGTTTCGTTCCACTTGCATAAAAATCGAGAGGAAGCTCAAGCAAGCATCCCACACCACGATTTTTTCTTCGCTGCGCTCCGTAATTTCCGGATTTACAAATGGCCACGGCTCAGCGCAGGGCAATTGGAGAAAGATGACGCGCACGGCTGCCCCAATTTGTGGCGCTGCAATGGCGCGGCCGTAGCCGGTCGTGCTCTTCCAATAAGCGAGGGTATCGGCGAGGTCTTCAACGAGCGCACGGATTTCGGGGGCGGTGGGATCCTGCACTTGCTTCGCGATCTCCCGCAGGCCGGGATCGCCAAGTTGCAAAACGGTTTGAATGGCCATCGAGGCCGCCTCCGCAGCAGAAAAGACAATGATACCGTGAATCGTACGCAGAAAATAAAGAGGCCCGGCGAAACACAACCGGGCCGCTTCAAATCATTTTGAGGCTAGCCTACTGGCTTGCTGAGGTGGTGTGCGCTTCGAGTGGTTTATACCCGTCCGGCACATGGTAAACGAAACCGCGGTCGCCGTAATTGAGGTCCAGAGCGTGTACCTTCAAAAACTGGTTGACAGCCGAGCTTGAGCTCAGATACGCCTTGTACGTCCGGCCCTTCATTAGATCCAGTCCTCCAGCCGTGCCCGGCCCGCCGCCTTCCCAAGCGCCGTCCTGGCTGGCATACAGCTTTCCGTTGTCCAAATCCATAGCGAATCCCAGCGTGCCGGAATCAGGAGTCTTGTTGTTTCGACGAATCATCACAAACGAACCGCTCGCTTGGCCGTTCTCGTTAGCGGCACCTTGTTCCGGCTGAGATTGTTCCACGCCAATGAAAAGCGTGACTTCCGCCAGCTTCTGAATGGCCGCTCCATCTACCTTGACCTCGAAATACCACTTCCCCTTGGTCTTTGGTTCGTTGCTTTGTATGTCGTATACCAGTTCCCCGTCGGATCCCGCTGCGGGAGCACGGTCGGCTGCCGGCGCAACGCTATTCGCCTTCTGGTAGTTCCCTAGCGCCTGCACGCGCGAGTTCGTGAGCCTTACCACGCAGACTGTCTTTTGGTAGTCCTTGAGCAAGTCCGCAAACCACGCCTCACGATCACCCTTGCTCCAGGTGATTCCGCAGGTTTGATCGCGGGTTTTCAACCAAGCCCGCTGCTCGTTGCGCAGCGTGATGCGATCTTCTGGTGAAAGAGACTTCATCAACTCGACATAAGTCCGATTGATCGTGCTATCGGAGCCTTTCAATTCTGTCTTGATGCACTCCGCACGCGCCGCATCCGTCTTGGGGTTGTCACACTGCGCCCGGGCCGAGCTGGCTGCAAGAATTGCGAGGGTGGCTATGACGACACACCGCGCCAATTGTTGAAGATTTCGCATGGGGTCTCCGTCTTCGAGGATCGCCGTTCGGAAGTTCGGCTTCTACAAGAACGGTAACAGCCGGCATTGCCGGAGGCTATCTGAAAGGGGCCCGCGCGTGTCCAAAGCTGTAATTATCCTTGACGAACAAATCGGCGGGATTGCAATAGTCTGAGTCCTTGCACCTGCGGCTTTTGCCACCGTCCTTTTCAGAACTAATTCCCTTGAAAACAAACAACTTGTGGGATAAAGTTCCCGCGTCTGAGGGACACAGGCGCCATTGCCGTATCGTGCGCCGTGGCATTTATCCGCCATTTCAGGGGTACTCATGAAGAACCAGAATGGTTTCTCGCTGATTGAGTTGCTCATCGTTGTAACCATCATTCTGGTGATTTCGGCGATTGCCATCCCGAGCTATCTGCGAGCGCGGTTGCAGTCCAACGAAGCTTCGGCGGTCAGCTCGCTTCGCACCATCAACACCGCGGCAGTAACTTATTCCACGACCTATTCGGATGTTGGATTTCCGCCGACGCTGGGGAGCATGGGCGGTACGAGTCCTTGCGCCCCGAGCGCGGCCTCGGCCTGTTTGCTAGACGATGCGCTCTCTCAAGGAACAAAAAACGGCTATAGTTTTGTTTGGACGAGTGACGGGTTGACCCCGTCACAGTCATACACGATCAGTGCGACGCCAGTTCAGGTCGGCGCATCGGGCCAAAGGATGTTTTGCACCGACCTGGCAGGTGTGATTCGCTATGACGCTACCGGCTCGGGTTGCAATGCGGCGAGCACGCCCGTCCAGTAAAATAAGTTAAGGTTTACCGCAATCCATGGCAGCCGAGTCGGAAGTCCTCAAGCCCGCGCAGGTCATTCCCATCGAGCAAAAGCAAGAGCCGCGCTCGAAAGGGATCACCACACCGCGCAAGAAAAAACCGAAAGAGCTGGCAGTCATCACCGAGTGCTGCACCGGCTGCGCGGGCTCTCCGGCCTGTGTTGAATACTGCCCTGTTGAAGATTGCATGTTCTGGGTGCCGGATGAGGATCATCCGCCGTTCGGGCGCATCCAGGTGGACTCTGTCCTGTGCATCGGGTGCAAGAAGTGCACCAGCAAGGGGCCCGATGGGGCGTTTTTGGATGGATGCCCATGGGATGCGATCGTGATGCTGGACATAGCCGAAGTGGAAAAAGTAGTCGGAGTAATGACCTTCTAGGATCAATCCGCGGATCGGCACCTAAGGCTGCTTTTCTGCCCTATCCTTAATTGCCTGCTCCGTAAGAAGAGCCTGCTGCTTGACGCGATCGGGAATCTCCGGCAAGTCGCGTTGATAAATGCGGATCGCCGGCAAATCCTCAGGCTGGCCCACTAAATAAAGTGCTCGCAGAGCTTCCCAAACTTGTTTCGCGCCGGGATCCACGGCGGCCAATTCCGCGCCTAAAGAGACTTCCGCGCCGGTTGCCGCCGAAACCGTCCGGATGCGGCCGTTGATAGGGGAACGCACTTCTGTAACTTGCTGGCCAATCTGTAGCTTGGCGATCAAGCCGCCTTGACGGATCGCAGTTCCGGCGTGGTCGGTGTCGATCACCCTCCCACCGACTGGAGCCATAATCCGAGCGGGTTGCAACAGCGCAACAATCTGGAGCCGGCCCGTGGCATCGCCAAAGCGTACCAACGACAAGGCGGCGTTTCCTCTCACCATAGGCGAAGGATCTTGGAGCATTTTCAGAAGGGCTGCGTGAAACCCGGCCTGCGTGGTGTCTTGTCCCATGACCCAGGCATCCGTGTTGCGCACTTCTTCCACGGGATACGAGGCCAGGCGTTCCAAGTCGGGATACCAGCGCGCCGCGCTTGCGTCATGCACCGTCAAACGCTCGCCTAGTTGTACCAGCGCGTGCTGAATGTGCCTTGGATGTTTTTCGTCGTTGAGGAATTCGCTGAGCTGCTTGTCCGAAAGGTGGCGGCCAAACCACGTGTTCCACCAAAACAGGAATGGCATCAGCACAATCAACCAAGCGGTTGCGAAAAACAGCAGCCGATTCCGTGTGGACATGCGATGGCGCATACGGGCGGGTTGGGCAAGAGAATCACCCGTAGAGGCGCTGCCCGCTGGCTGATCTAGCTGTTTCATAGGTAGCGCGGACGGGATTTGACCAGCGGCCATATCTCCACGCGAACCCTAGTCCGCCTTGGCCGGAGGCGGCTCTTTCGGCGAACCCGGCTTGTTCTTATGCAAGAAAGCCAGCCAACCGCGAGCATCCATCTCGAACAAAACGTTCAACAGGAAGACTCCAGACAGAGCCAGTAGGATGAGGCTCATGAACAGCCCGTCAACGGAAGTGAGCGACCTCGTGATGACAATCCAAGCGATTCCCGCCAGAGGAATGAGCGCGAGCAAAATCGAAAGTAGTAGCATCACGGGAAGCAATGCACCTCCTCGAAATTTCACGGCCGAACGAACCCTTCTGCTGCCTTAGGTTCGCCGGCAATGTGTTTTCTAACTACGCTAAGGCTGGGGCTTAAAAGTTATATCCAAAGTCTTGCTGTCTTTCGCGGCCAGCGTGACCTTCTGATCTTGCTCGCCCAGTTTTTCCTGGACGAAAGCAATCGTGTAATCGCCGGGAGGCAAGCCGGTAATTTCAAATTTGCCGTCCGGCCCGCTCACCGCGTAAAAGGGATTTTTCATGACATTCATATACATCCTCATCCAGGGGTGCTGGTTGCACTGCACGGGGAGTGAGATTTCTTCCCGCGCAAAAGTCTTTTCGAGAGCTGCTGCCTGGGGTGCCTGGGACTCGTTCCAATCGCGATTGTTCTTCGGCGTGGGGTGAATGTTATGAGTGGTTGGATCGGCATTGACGATCTTGATCGTCTGGCCGGCCATCACTCCGAGCACGTGAGGTTTGTACCTGCAGCCCGACTGTGTAAGCGTCACCGCGTCTTTGGGAACGTCAAACGTCCGGTTGCCCAGGCCTTCCTTGACGTAAACGAAAACATTCGCGAGCTTGCCGTCGGCAACCACGACATTTTCCGCCGTGTTCGAACCGGCGCAATTTGGGTCCTGGCTCATATCGATCTTTGCCGCTTTCGGGGCGGGACCATCAAATTTCACCGTGCCTGTGATGGAGGCCACGGTGGCGGGATCAATGGGTGTGGCGACTGGCGCAGCAGATGAAGCGGCGGGAGCCGCTGGTTGTTCCTCAGCTTCCTTCTTACCGCATCCTGCCATCAAGACAAGACCGGGCAAGATACAAATCGCGAGCCATTTTTTGGTTTTCATGATGTAAAGGCACCTCGCTTCAAATTTAGACACTTACGCAAATTCTATTCGCGGCCCCGGCCAGCAGACGTATTCTCCACGGACGTCCCGCCGCCGGTCGCGGCTCGTGCATGTGGCATCGATGCGCTCACTCTTCTCTGCTCCTCCGCGGAGAGCTGCAAAATGTAATCTACGAGGAGCTTCGTGTGATCCTTATCGTAACCCTGGAACGAAGGCGGCGTGGGGCCTGCGAAAACCCAGTGGTTGTTTTCGCGCTTAAAAAGTCCCGAAGGCATCGAAGTGCCCGGACTGATCGCTTGCGGGTCAATGATCCAACGCTCGACCCAGTCCGCCTTCAGGCGTCCTCTGGCTTGCAGAAAGTTGGGCGCGGTGGCGGTGCGATCGTGCGATGGATCGCCGGTCGCGTGGCACTTCAAGCATGGCGCGGCAGAACTGCTGAATAGACTGCGCGCCATTTCCGTTTCCTTGGCCGTAAGAACCGGCGTTTCGTCTGGAATGTAGGGGAAGGGCTGCCGCGCGAGCGCCTGGAAGAAGCGCACGAGCTTCCCCAGTTCATTCTCGGAAAACGAGAAGGTTGGCATGCGAACCTGGAGATAGGGCCGCACGCCGTTGCGGTTCGTGTCTGTCGTGTTCAGCGCCGGGTTCGTCAAAAAATGAAGCAGCCACTGCGGCTCAACCCGCGCGCCTTCTGTCAAAAGTTTCGGCGGCAACTGTTCCTGCCCGTCCGGTCCTTGGTAACGCGCCATAGCCATCAGCGAAGTCTTTTGCCCGGGAATCAGCTGGTGGCAGCCCATGCAGTTATATTTTTTGACGACCCACCAGCCCTCTTGAATGTCGCGTCTATAGTCCAATGGCCGGTATTGATAGCTGGCAGGTAGAGCGCTCTCTTCGCTGCCCATCAGGAAAGTCGTTAGCGACTGAACTTGTTCCTTGGTCAGGTGCAAATTCGGCATGCGCAGTTTTTCGAGTTCGGGCTTGATCTTTCCTTTGTCCCAGATATCCGGTTCGGCGAGCTTGTGTTCGAAGAAACCTTTGTGGTCGTACCACGGCCCTTTTGCAGGGCCTTCGGGCAGCCGCGCCAAATCTTCCGCCTCGACGATAGGCTCGCTGCTGCCGCGCTGCGCTACTTCCGTCAACAAAGCAAAATCCAGCCGCTCGATCGGTTTGCTGCCTTCGAAGGTCAGTTCCGTACCGATCCTGCCCTCATCTTCCATGCCGGATATTTCGTGGCAGCCAGCGCAGCCGTAGTGGCGAATCCACTTCTTGCCTTCCTCCTTCAAATTTGGATCGTCCATGAAGGCCGCGTCGGGATAAGTGGAAGGCTCTTGCTTCTTTAAAGTGACCAGATAGCTCGCCACATCCTCGGCATCTTGCGGCGAAAGACGCAGACTGGGCATGACCGTCATGTTTTGTACTTGCAGTTCGTGCCCGTCGTTCGGACACCGCGTGTGCTCCAAACCAAAAACGTAGGGCAAGCCCTTCTTTGCGTAGTCCTGTGGTCCAATGTCTTTCTTCTCGTACATGCAGTAGGGACGAGTGCGCTCGCGCGCGTTGTGCACCCAGCGGACGAGATAATCGTAGTTATCTTTCTCTCCGACGCGGGTGAGATTCGCCGCAAAGCTGCCCCCCTCCATCTGGTCGCCTTCGCGAATCGAGTGGCACGCCAGACAGCCGCGGGTCTCGAACAGTTCCTTTCCATGCGTTGCGCTCCCCAGCTTGTGTTTGGGCAGCGGATCTGTCAACGCGGATTGCCACAGATAGGCTGAAATAGCCTTGATCTGGTCGTCGTTCAAACGAAAGTTCGGCATCTTGGTCGTTGCCCGGAAGTCGCTCGGCTTTTTCAGCCAAACCGGAATCCAATTCTTGTTCAGCTTCAGCCGCACGTCCTTGAGATTTGGGCCGACTTTCTTTTCGTCCTGGAGCAGGCTCTTCGTTGTGCGGTCGAGCTGGACGAGGCGCAGGTCCAGTTTGCTGTTGGTGACTTTCAGCGCGACGGCCTGATCGTTCAAGTGATTGGCTTCTTCGTTGCTCTCGGCGGCGTCGGCCTGTTTCATCAAATAAGCCGCTTGCTTCAGATTCTCCGTTTTCTCCTGGTCGATCTGTTTGATTTGCTGCGCGACCGAGAGCAAGTCTTCGGGTTCCTTGTCGTAGCCTTCGTACCGATGACATCCCATGCAACCGCGCTGACGGAAGAGGTCTTTGCCCTCGTTAAGCGTCGAGCCGACGTCGTTCATCGCCAATACCATGTCCGCGGCGTGACACGTCTGGCAGCCCGCTTCCACATTTCCTTTCGGGAACAGCGGCCACAGCCAGTGCTCGTACGTCCCGTGCGCTTTCTCGAGGCTCGTCGTTGCGCGGCCATTGCCCTGGTGACAAGGTGAGCACCCGAACTTTTCCGGATCATGTGTCTTCAAAAGCTCGGGCTCGCGATGAGTGGTGAACGCCCGTGCGTATTCGTCCGGCTTCTTGCCTTTCACCGACATCGAAGCCACCGTCAGCTTTACTGGCTCACGAATGCCCATGTGGCAGGACTCGCAGCGGTCGACTATGTTCGCTTCCGGCACATTGATCTGCTGAATTTTCGGGCTCCACGCCTCGGTCTTGTCCACCAGGCCCGTAATCTGCGCGGGAGTCAAGCTAACCATGTGGTCCGAAACGTAAGCATCCAACTTTGCTTTCTGCTCGTTGACCGGCTTGATCAACTCTCCGAGTTCCGCGCTCAGTGCGGTTCGTTCATTTCTCAAATCGTTGTACGTTTCCTCGAGATGTGGATAGTCGTACGTTTTGCTGCTGCCGTCGGGATAGCTGACTGTAGTCACTTCTTGCTCGTAGTTGGCGAGTGCTTTTTGCTTGCTCTGCTTGGAAGAAGCGCTGGTCTCCGTCTCGATGGCGTAGGTCGAGGCGCTAACGTACGCTCGCCGGTCTGTAAAGGTATTCTGTACGGCCAGGATTTGCGCGCCGAGGCCACGCAGCTTTTCATTGATCTCTTTGATGCGTGGAGCCGCGTCTAGGCTTGCCTTGTCGTACGCTTGCTTGAGGGCCAGATACTCCGGATTGTTCTTGACCTCTTTTTCTGACGCGTCCGACTGCGAATGCGCATTTTTTAAAAACGCCGAATAACGCACTTTCCATTCGTTTTGAAACGTTTTCCACGGACGCTGCCCAAAATCCTCGTCCCACAAGGCCCAGAACAACGTAGCCATCAAAACCAGCATGGCCACAAGATAGTGGGGCGCGAGCGATTTGCTGACTACCGGATCGTCTTCGGGAATGGGCTTGTCAGGCACCACTTCCTCCTAAACGTTGAACCACGGCGTAATCCACACATATTTAATGTGGAACGCCAACCGCAAGAGCATTTTGATAGGCAACCCAATCATAGTGATGAAGAAAACCATCAGAATGGAGTACTGCAGCAAACTCATCCGCTTGTAATTCTTCGGGTTATACCGCCGGAAAAGCGCGTGCACTACTAGTCCGCCCACTATAAAAAAGCTACCGACAACCACTGCGCCGAAAATGCTCTTAGCCAAGTTCGAGGTAATGTTCAACGAACTCGGCAAGTACCTGTTTACGAAGTCAGGCAAGTCGATGTTCACTTCATAGATCAGCCGATTGTGGTCCCAAGTCTGTCCCGGCCAGAACCACTGCCATCCTGGTCCTCGAATGAACGTCCCGATAGTAATCATCGAAACCCATAAAACAATGAACCCAAAAAGAAAAGTTCCAATCGCAAACTTGCGCTGCTTCCACGTGTAATACCCCGCGCCCAGCGGGTTCGTATCTATATAAGGAATCACCATCAGCCCAAAAATAATGAGCGTAGGCATCACCACCCCTGCGATCCACGGATCGAAATACACCAGCATTTCCTGCAATCCCAGGAAATACCACGGCGCCTTCGCCGGGTTCATGGTCAGATTGGGATTCGCTGGTTCTTCCAAAGGCGCATTCAATGTGATGGACCAAATCATTAAAATAATCGTGACGATGATGGCAGCTAGAAATTCCACACGCAGCAGAAAAGGCCAGACGTGAACTTCTTTCTGCCACCCCGGCTTGAACGGCCAAGCTTTGCGATGATGCGTCTTGGCCAGCGCAGGGTCGGCTTCCAACTGTTCGATCAGCGAGTCGTTCGCTTTCGCTTGCCGCCAAGCAAGGTAAATATAAAAAGCGAGCAGGGGAATCATGGCCACGATGGGCACGTTGTCAGGCGCAGAGATGATTTCCCACACTTGTTTCCAATCCATGGCTATTTCCGCGCCTCCTTTACCTCAGAGTCGAGGATCACCTGTGCCGGGCCCGAAATCCCGCCGTCCTTGCGCACGCGCCAGAAGTGGAGAACCATAAAAATGGAAGCGATGATGGGAATGCCGATACAGTGCCAGATGTAAGACCGCAGCAGCGCGTTGGCATCCACGATCGAGCCGCCGAGCAAGCCAAAGCGCACGTCGTTGTAAGGCGTCATGTTGAGATAGTTGCTGAAGGGGCCTTCGTGGCCGAGTAGCGGCGTCGCCCGCGCCATGTTGGTTCCCACGGTAACCGCCCAGAAGCCAAGCTGATCGTCCGGCAACAAATATCCAGTGAACGAAAGCAAAAGCGTCAGCACCAGCAGAATGACGCCGACGTTCCAGTTGAACTCGCGCGGCTTTTTGTAAGAACCAGTGAGAAACACGCGGAACATGTGCAGCTCGACGGCAATCACCATGAGGTGCGCCGCCCAGCGGTGCATGTTGCGCAGCAGCCTGCCAAACGGGACGTCGTGCTCGAGATAAAGCACATCTCGAAACGCTTGCACCTTGCTCGGGTGGTAGTAAAACATCAGCAGGGTGCCTGTGAACGTGAGCACTAGGAAAAGATAAAAAGTAATCCCGCCCATTCCCCACGTGTAGCTGTAGCGCACCGAATCGCGATTGATTTTCGCCGGATGCAAATGTAAAAAAACATTCGAAAGGACGCCCAGCGCGCGATTACGCGGCGTGTCATCGTGCTTGTGCCGGAAAATTGAAGTGTAGACCTGCGTTTTCGTCGGACTCTTCAGCGTTTCCAACGACTCTTTCGCTTTGGCCGGGAGATCGGTCTTGAGCGATTCGAAATCTTCTTTGACACCTGTTTTGATCGTATCGACCAGGCCGGTCGACTTCCCGTTTTTGCCGTTCGAGTTTTTCTCTTCAGGCATTGCTTGTACTCCCGTTTCCTTCCCGCTCGAACCGTCCTCTTTATTTCGTTACTTCCTTATTTCGTTTCCCCGCGTGCCTCTTTTCGCCGCTCTCTTCCACTACCCTCGCCTTTACACATTTAGATACGACCCCGGATCGCTGAAGTGGCTCGGCTGCCCCTTCGGCCATTCAAACAACTGTGAAACATCCACCACAATCTGCCCATCCGGCGCCAGCTCCACCCGTGCGCGGTCCATGGGACGCGGCGCTGGCCCCTCGAAATTAATCCCTTCGCTGTCGTAACCGCTGCCGTGACACGGACACTTGAATTTGTTCTCGCTGGCTTTCCAATCCGGAGTGCAACCCAGATGCGTGCAGCGCGCGTAAATCACGAACATGCGGTCTGGAGTGCGGTCCACCCAGATGCGGTACTTCTGCTGCCATTTTGTATCGACACCAAGGGCGTAGTCGGAGGGATACCCAATTTTGAAAACGGTCGGAGGTTCAAAAAGTGTGCGTGGAAGAAAAAATCGAAGAAACGCGATAAACCAAGCCCCCAGAAAACCGGCCACCGCGCACCAAACCAAACTTCGCCGCCGCTCGTTCACTCCGCCAGCTGATGGACCTACAGTCGGCACACCCGCTGCCGGCGCGGCTTTGGAGGTACCGACAGCAGGCGTGCCCACAAACTTTGCAGCTTCGCCTCCGCCAGCAGCAGGCGTCTTCGCTGCATCCGGCTTCGGATTTGCCGAACTAGATTCCGGGCCCGCCATGCATTACCTCCTGGATAGTCTATGGTCGAACTATTCGGCGGCCGCGACGGATGCGGCCACTTCCCTCCCCTGAATTTGTTCCCAGTGGCAGATAGAAACAGCGTGAAGCCGCAAAGATTTCTCTAAGCTCCTGGCTGCGAAAAATTGTTCTGCAAAACGGCGCTTCCTCTGCGCGGACAAACAACCAGCGCAGGAACACGCCATTGCGCGTCTAATAAAGTCTGAATCACTCGTTGGAACACACGGCCAGGGCATGGCCTGTGGAAGCGTCTTTGGCCCGCCGAATTTGGAGAGCGTATAAGCGATACATCGTGAGGTCCCTACCATTCCACTGGACCCCCCAGGAAACGTGCCGGATGTTACTCAAATAATTTTTTTTCGTCAACACAAGTCTAAAATTTTCTACCGTGTGACGGCCCTGACGGCGCTCGAGGTGGAAAAAACATACCAAATCCGAAGCGCGTTCTGCGCGGCGAAGAAAAAAAGAGATGCAAGAACCCGCTTGCGCTCGCAAAGAGCTGTGGTAGACTCGCCCCGTTTGCGGGCTTGCGAGATCCAGATTCCGCAGGTTTGATGGCCGTTGCAGCTGTGAAAACGGATTATTCAGCCGGGGAGGTCAGGGTACATGGGCCTAGTTCTTCTCGTTGTCATTTGGCTGATCACCTTCATCAGCGCGTACTTCTTTATCGCCAAGACCTGGTGGTTACCGGTCGGAGCTTCCGCTGCAGCCGCTGGCATCGATCATCATTTCGCAACGACGTACCTTCTCATGGGCGTTGTGTTCGTCGCCGCGCAAGTTATCCTCGGGCTTTTCGCCTGGCAATATCGTCAGCGCACCGCAACCACTCCCGAGGCGTACTATTCCCACGGCAACAACAAGCTGGAAATCACTTGGACCATACTCACTTTGGTTTTATTCGTGGGACTGAATTTCATGAGCAGTTCGATCTGGGCCTCCGAACGTTTTCGTCCCGCAGTCTCCAACGCCGTGCAAGTCGAAGTCACGGGAATGCAGTTCCAATGGTATTTCCGCTATCCAGGGCCTGACGGAATATTCGGAGCGACGAAACCGCAATTGCAGGATCCTTCAGGTGGAGGCGAAGCCGCTCTCGGCGTCGACCCCGCCGACCCCGCCTCCAAAGACGATGTCGTGGCTGCGACCATGTATGTCCCGGTCGATCGCGAGATCGACGTGATTCTTCGCGCCGAAGATGTCATCCACAGCTTCTTTATCCCCGCGATGCGCTTCAAGCAGGACGCCGTGCCCGGTCTCGCCATCCACATGCACTTTACGCCGATAGCAACTGGAGACTACGAGATCGCCTGTTCCCAGCTTTGTGGCCTGGGCCACTACAAAATGCACGGGATTCTACGAGTCGTCAGTCAGGAAGGGTTCGACAAGTGGCTGGCAGCGCGCGAAGCGGAGAAGCAATAATATGGCCACCGGCGAATTTGCGGCCCACGCTGTCCACACCCACGCGGCCCCCACAAGTTGGATACGCAAATATGTTTTCAGCCTCGATCACAAAGTCATCGGCCTTCAGTACTTTTTTCTCGCGCTGACCGCCGTCTTCGTCGGCATGATTCTCTCCCTGCTGATGCGTATTCACTTAATCTGGCCCGCCGCTTCCCTGCCGCTGCTCGGCGATATCAAGCCAGAGACCTACCTTACGTTGTTGACCATGCACGGCACCATCATGGTCTTCTTCGTGCTCACCACCGCTCCGCAGGGAGGTTTCGGCAATTACTTCCTTCCGATTCAAATTGGCGCACCAGACATGGCCTTTCCTGTTCTTAACATGCTCTCCTTTTGGGTGACCGCTCTGGCTTTTTTCGTGATGATCGCGGCCTTCTTCGTCGTCGGAGGCGCGCCGCTCCACGGATGGACAGGCTATCCCCCATTGAGCGCATTGCCAGCTGCCGGACCTGGTGAGGGTTTGGGCGCGGATTTATGGGTCATTAGTATCGCGCTCTTCTGCCTCGGCGCGCTGATGAGCGCTTTGA
>Ga0210395_10002160_pt1 | contig 15312 bp, 14 predicted proteins | sample IncBWH4OmetaG_FD_150861 | JGI IMG/M metagenome (GOLD analysis project Ga0210395, IMG submission 150861) | Forest soil microbial communities from Barre Woods Harvard Forest LTER site, Petersham, Massachusetts, United States - Inc-BW-H-4-O ... | reverse complement strand
GCGCGGTTCCGCATGCTGCGTTCCTCGCTCGGCATCATGCGTCGCGCATGGCGCGGCGAGCCTGCCAACACCGGCGGGACGTTATCGACGTGGCCGGGTTGCGAAGGCGGTCCGCCCATCCTGATCGGCGCATGGCGCAGCCATCGCTGGATCACTCTGGCCGCCAAGGAATACCAGGGCTGGACCCCGTCGGGCCGCTACAGCAGTTGGGATGATCTTGAGGCTGGCATGCGCGTGTTTCGCGAGGCCGGCGGCACGAACGCCGTCCTCGCCAACATCACCGTGGATTTCGGCAATCGGCCTGGATCAGCCGAACTCGCACAGGTCGCCGAGCCGGCACTGATCGGCACACCGGACGAGGTGCGTCAGAAGCTGAACCGCATGAAGCAGATTGGCTTCGACGAGATCCTTCTCGTCTCGCACCACGACGTGCTCGAGGATATCGAGCGGGCGCGGGACATGCTCTGACCGCGCCCGGCTCGGATCAGTGCGTGGTATTGGTATTCGGCGGGTTCGGGTTGCCGGGCTGCGGGTTGTTGGTGCTGTTCGGCGGCGGCGGATTGTAGTTGCTGCCGTAGGTCTGGTTGGGCGGTTGCTCCTGGGCGTTGTTCTGGGCCGGGCCCAGGTTCATTGCGGCCAGCGTGGCCTGGTCCAGTTGCCCCGTCGCATTCATGTTGTGCTGCTGTTGATAGGTGCGCACCGCGGCCTGCGTGGACGGTCCCCAGACGCCATCCACGCGCCCATGATACAAGCCGCCCTGCTGCAGGTTCTGCTGTACGCTGCGGATCATGTCGGGTGTCAGTTCAGGCGCGGCCGTCGTCTGGGATGTCGGTGCAGCCGCGTAGTTCTGGCTGGCGGGAGCGGCACGGTTGGTCTGCCGGTTGTTGTCGCCGATGCCTAGCCACGAGCAGGCGGGCAGAACGGCAACGCTGGAAAGCGCCATCAGCGCGGCGAGATTGCGGACCTTCATCATGGCTGTCTCCTCGGTACGAGCATTCGCATCGCTGAACTGATGCGATTGCTGCCGGTTGCGCCGGGGAACCGAATCGTGATGTCCGCTATTGTGCGGCGAGGGTCGCGCGCTTCGATCGTTCCCTGGCTGGCACAAGGTCGAGCCAGGCAGCGCGACGTTTGGCGGCCTGCGCCGCGAGCGTGCCGGCGGCGAAGGCGGCGCGCGCACCATCGGCAAGGCGCCTCCGCAGTTGCGCGTCACGCACCAGACGGGCGAGTGCCACGAACCAGGCGTTCTCATCATCGGGCAGCAGCCAACCGCCGGGGCCGTCGGCCAACGAGCCACGATACGCCTCGCGGTCGGACGCAAGCACCGGCAAGCCGATCGCCGCATAGTCCAGCGTCTTGATCGCGGACTTGCAGCGGTTGAACGAAGTATCGGTGAGCGGAGCGATGCCGATGTCCCAGTGCTGCTGCGTGATCCAGTTGACAAAGCCGGGATACGAGCCACCCACTTGCACCGGCATCCCGATACGGTTGACCCAGGACGGCATATCGTAACGGCTGCTGATACCGACGAGATCGACCGCTACATATTCGGCAAAAACCGACTTCAGCCGCGCGAGCGCACCTTCGACGATGGCAAAATCGGCGTCATGGGTGGCGGTGCCCATAAAGAGAATGCGTACTGGCCCCTGGCGCGGTGGCGTTGATGGTGGCGCTGCCACCCAGAGCCGTTCATCGAGCCCGTTCTCCATCACACGCACGTCGTCACGCAGTTCCGCCAAGGTCGCGGCGAGCGCCGGTGTCGATACCCACACGGCGTCGGCGCTGCGCACCAACCGCGACACTGTCCGCGCTTGTGGCCGCAGCAGCTGTGCATCGGGATGACCCCGGGGAATGTGGCGCAGGTCATCATCCACGTCGTACAGCAGCGTGATGCCGCGCTCGTCGCAGTGCCTTATCAGACTCTCGGCGGCGTCAAGATCCTCCACCGCGTAGCGCTGCGTGACGATGACGTCGGCGCGGTACTTCAGCGCCTCGTCCGCATCGGCAAGCACGATTTCGAAGTCGCCGCCGATCGCGGGATGGTCGAGCGGCTGCAGCAGGCGTATATACGAACACGGTGTCAGCGCACCGCTGGGAAAGCGCTCCGGTATCACCACAACGCTGACGCGCTCGTCGCTGCGCAGATCCACCAGTTCACCTGCGGCGCGAACGACGGGTGCCTTCAGGTAGTGATCGCGGTAGTAATCCGCCACGGCCCGACGCGGCCTGCCCACCGGGGGCTTGCGCTGACTCGCGAGCATGCCGCGCACCTTGGCGAATACGGCAAGCCACTCCTCGGGCGATGCCTCGGGATCGACCAGCCAGGTCAGGGGGCGCCCCTCCAATCGCTCCGGAAACGCGCCGATTTGCGTGGCGACGATTGGCAGGCCGGCGTTGATCGCCGTCGTGAGTGTGTAGCTGTAGGTCTCCGGACATTGCCCGGGAAACCAGACGACATGGGGTTTCACCATGGCGAGCACGGCCGGCAGGTCAGCCTCCTCGTACTCGCCGGTCATTGCGATGCGCTTTGCGAGCGGTCTCGGCAGTTCTGTGTCCGCGTGACCGATCACGTGGATTGACAGTTCGGCCGGATTGGCTGCCGAAGCGAGGGTCATCACGGTGGCCGCGCCCTTATGGTTGCTGAACACACCGATCACCGCGACGCGCAGGGGACGGCCTTTGCCCGGCATCGATGGTGACAGCGGCCACGGACCCACGGTGACCGGTTCGTGCGGCACAACGACGGCGTGACGGGCGACACCGTGACGTGCGAGGCGTGCACGGACGTCCTCGCTCGGACAGATGACCCGCTCCGCCTCGAGGAATTGCCAGGCGTTGCTGCGCCGCCAGGACACGATGTCGCCCGAACCGTGGCTTGGACGATCGGCGATGCATGCATTGCAGCTCGCTATGTCAGGCTCGTGGCAGTAGGCGCCATGCGGCCAGGGCAGCAGGTTCACCTGCGGGCAGATTGCGAAGTAGTCGTGCACTGTCACGTCGAACGGCACGCCGAGCCGGTGAACCAGAGCGCGGACATCGACGTCCATGCTCATCAGATGATGGATGTGCACCCGCGTCACGCCCGCCGATTTCAGCACCATGGCGAGGTCGTTCATGCGATCGGCGGGCAGGGCAAGCTCGGGATGGCCCGGCAGTTTCGGCACCGACAGCGCCGCGCCCCGCGCGGTTGATTCGAGCAGCAGGCAATTGGCCTGGCCCGTGGTGCGTTCAACCAGGTCCCTGATATGCAGGCGCACACCGCCGCCCATATCGTGGGTCACCATCAGAATGGTCGGCAGATTGGACCGGCGGAACAGCTCCATGGTGATAGCGAGGCGATGAGGTCCGGCCGCATCGACTTTGACATGCTGCGCGATCAGCCGCGCATAGCTGGGATAGCGCTCGCAAAGCACCTTCATGGCCCGCCGCGCCGTGGCGGACGCATTGGCGCCGAAGCTGACGGAACCTTCGTGGTAGACGAAGGTGTCGCAGGCGAGGAGATGCTGCCAGCCACGCGCGCTCGCGCGCAGGCAGAAGTCGTTCTCCTCGCCGTATCCCCGCCCGAACGTCTCGGCATCGAACAGGCCGATTTCAGCCAGCGCCGCACGGCGGATGTACATACAGAAGCCGACCGTGGTGGGGAGCGCGACGCTGCGCCCGGCGTTCGCCGTTTGGCAGGCAGCGTCCAGTTCGGCCACACCGAGACCGAACGCAGGTGGCCCGCCTGTGATGGATGGATAGCCGCAGATCGTCGCGTTGTTGGAAAACGGCGAAACTGACGCCACCCGCGGCGTCGCATAGGCGTGACCGGCCAGCCGTCGCAGCCAGCCATGCGGTACCTCGGTGTCGCTGTTGAGCAGCACCACGTCGTGGGTACCGGCCGCCTCGATGCCGCTATTCACCGATGCGACGAAACCGCGGTTGCGATGATTGCGCAGCAGTTCGATGTGTCTCTTCTTTGCCAGACCATCGAGCCATGCTGACAGTTTCGGTTCCGGCGAGTGGTCGTCCACCACGATCACCCGTCCGGTCGGACGAGCGGGATCAGCCAGGACCGAGTTGATGCAGCGCCTCGTCTGCGACAGTCCGCGATAGACCGGTATGACAATATCCACGGCCACATCGGCCGGGGCGGACAGTGACCTGGCGCGGCTCGGCAAATAGTCCCTGATCGCAATTGGCTTCTCGGTCAGCCACCCGCTTACCACGCCGAACCGAAGGTGATAGAGCAGCGGATTGGCTGTGGCCTCGGGATGCTGTTCCACGAAATACGCCGCATCGAAGCGCGGATGCGGATTGCGCAACTCGGCAGCGCCCATCTGCAGATAGTGCAGCAGCGGATGCTGCCCGGAACCGGCGACGTCCGGATAGTGCGCAAGATACCAGGCACTGTCGAAGAAGCGGTTGGGATCGCGGCCTTCGGCGGCGCCATAGTGGACGAAATGGTGCAGTGCGTCGGTAGTTGAGGCGGCGACGTCCGGGTAGCGTGACAGATACCAGGCCGGATCGAAGAGTCCGGACAGAGCATCGCCCAGATCGGCGAAGGACGTCGCTTCCGGTTTGTCACTTGCGGACGGCATACCGGTCGCGCTTCCCGCAGAAACCCAGCCGTGTCAAGGCAAAACACCCAGGTTCTGCCGATGCCACTCCAGCGGATCGCGTGCCATGACGTCGAAAAGTAAGGACCTTAACGCAGATTTAAGAAGATCACGCAGAACACGCAGACAGCGACAGGCTCAACGATCTGTCGTGGCATATTTGCGCTGTCGGTTTGATGATTGCTATCGCATTGCGTTCGCCATCTCCTGGCGGAACTGCATAAGCTCTGCGTCGTCGCGCCAGGGCATGCGGTAGGCTTCGTCGAACAATAGCTCGTGGCACATCAGCAAGTTGCGGTCGCGGTCGGGCGTGTTGGAGAAACTGCCCGGATTGGTCACCGCGATGCTGCTCTTCAGGAGCTTATAGAGCGGTCTGACCTCGCCATCTATCTCCTCGTAGCTGCCGCCGTAGCCGACCCGCAGCAGGCGGCGCGTATGTTCAACGTGCTCCTGGCCATAGCCGCGGAAACGTGAGTCGAAATAGCCGCCGTACAGCAGCGCAGTGTGCGAGAAGCTGCTGCACTGAGCGCTGACATTGATGCTGAGGATCGGATCGTCCACGGTGCCGGTGCCAGCGAGGAAGCTGTCGCTCAACCACGCACCCGCCAGGTTGGCGTGCCCCCAGCGCTGGCTCGCCAGTACCCATTCATGCTCCCAGCCGTCCTGGGTGGGGTACGAGTCGTCCTCCAGCAGGATGACCACGTCGCATTGGATGATGGCATCCAGCAGGAACAGCGCGCGGTTCTTGTTCCAGGCGATGCCCATATTGCGCCCGGTCACCAGGGTTACGTTCTGCGATCGAACCAGATCCGCGGTGCCATCGGTGGAACCGTCGTCCGCCACCGCCAGTGTGTAGGGTGAGGCGGTGTGTGCACGCAGGCGAGCGAGTGTCTCCGCCAGCACGTCCTTGCGATCGCAGGTGATGATCCCAATCCCGATGTGGATCGCCATGGCGTCCTTCGGTTTTTATACCAAGCCCTGGCGAGTGCGACTCATTCCGTAATGGCCGGCCAAGCCCCACCATGGTCACTGGGAATTGGTATTAGCAGCCGTCCCGGCGCAGGAGAAGCACGGTGTGTCAGCCGCCGCCGACCAGCGCGAGCAGCAACGCGCCGCCGGCCATCACTGCGAGCGGATGCAGCCGTGTGAGTGCCAGCAGCAGCGTCGTTGCCGCAGTGACCGCATAGGTCGCCCAGTCATGCTCGGTGCTGCGAGCAATCGCGATGCCGCTGGCGATGGTGACGCCGATCGATACCGGCGCCATTGCCTGCTCCAGAGTCTCGCGCCAGGCGGCTGCGCCGGCGCGATGCCAGATCCTCCCCAGGGCGAAGGCGAGCAGCGAGGAGGGTCCGAACATCGCCAGCAGTGCCACCAGTGCGCCGGCGATGCCGGCGGTCTTCTGGCCGATCAGCACGACGATCATCGAGCCGGGCGGGATCGCGCGGGACAGCGCGAACATGTCGAGGAACTCGCGCGAGGTGATCCAGTGATGGACGTCCACCACCTGGCGCTGCATGTCGGGCAGCACCGCCGCGCCGCCGCCGAACGCGAGCAGCGACAGCACGCCGAACACCGCGGCGATCTGCAGCAGCGTCGCCATCAGCGCGCGCGCTCCGCCAGGGTGACCAGCAGGCTGGCTGGCAGCATGACCAGTAGGACCTCTAGCAGCGGGATGCGCAGGATGCCGATGCCGATGATGATGGCCGCGGCGACCAGCGCCGGTCCGATGCGGCGGATGTTGTGATGCGCGAGCCGGATGCCGGTGGCCAGATTGAACCCGATCGCCGCGGCTCCGGCGCCAATCAGGGCGGCGTTGATCAGCCGGCTGCCAGGGACATTGCGGGCCGCAAAGTACAGCGCGCCGAGCGCGAGCAGGATTGCCAGAGGCGCCAGCAGCAGTCCGGCGACCGCCGCGAACGCGCCCGGAACGCCGCGAAGCTGTGTGCCGATGATCACCGAGAGGTTAACGTTGGTTGCCCCAGGCACCATCTGGCTGATGCCGTAGAAGACGAGGAACTGTTGGTCGTCGATCCAGCGGCGCCGTTCGACCAGTTCGCGGCGGATCCAACCCAAGAGGCCGCCGCCGAAGCTGGTCGAGCCGATGGTCAGGAAGCTGAGGAACAGGGCTCCGAGGCCAGGTGGTTCTGGGGTGCTGCGAGTCGCCATCCGACCATTCAACCGCGTCCGGAGTGGTCACGATACAGGCCATCCCCGGAAGCAGGTATCCTTGAGAAGCCCGATGAATGTGTTGACCGGTGGACGCAGCATGGCGACCTGCTGTCGGTAGCAGCGATACCGCTCGCAGAACATCTGGATGAGATCGTGTTCTTCGAGCTGAATTGCGATATGGCCAGTGGTCGCCAGCCCGAGCAGCAGATGACCGGTGGTCATCGAGGAGGCAGCCCAGAAAGCAAGCGGGAACCTCAGATAGATTGAATGTCGGGCACGCCGGTACAGCAGAGGTATATGGAATCTGGGCGGTAGATCTCTGCCCAACGGGTTTGTTCAGACCAGTAGGCCGAAGCCCGAGGCAAGCAGCAGAAGATTTACGGTCAACGTGAAAGTCCGGTCGGACAGACACCTGAAGATCACAAGGCCGAACCAGGTGCCGAGCAGGGCCGCTGGAACAAACTCGAGTGGAACGAGGCTTGGACCGACGCTTCGCGTTGCCGAGGGGCGCATGATCTGGATCAGCAAAAGCGCCAGGACCTGCATGGTCAGGATGAAGGGTTGGTAAATTCCGCGCTGGCGCCGCTTGTCCCAGCCTCGCATGCCGCACCAGATCGTCACCGCGGCGCCGGGAAAGCCAGCCAGTCCACCGGTTATTCCGCCGAGAAACCCGACGCATGAGTTAACCAGATTGCCGCCGGACCTGATCGTGACGGGTCGTTTGAGCAACGCGTAGGCCGCATATGCAGTCAGAAGCGCGCCAACCGCTTCTTTAAATCCGGCGTGCCCGAGGTTCAGCAGTAGCCAGACGCCGAACGGCAGCCCAATCGTGCCACCGGCCAGAAACGACAGAAGTTCGCGCCATTCGACATCGCGCCACAACGCTGCAACGCTGAGCGACTGGATGGCGATGCTGCACACCATCATGGTTTCCACGACCTGCAGTGGATCGCTCATCATATGCAGCAGCATCACGCCGCAGATCGCCGAGAAGGCGAATCCGGCGATGCTCGAAAGCGTGGAAGCCAGCAGCACGGCACACAGTGCCGGTACGGTTGACGGCAGGCTGTCCCGCGGCAGCAGCGTGGCATAGGCAACCAGGATCGCGGCACTGACGAGCGCCATTGCGATTGCCGCAATCAGGTCACTATTTGACAAGCGATGCACGGCGAACGGAAATCCGACGCCGTTTGGCGAATTCGCGGATGGAGCGTCGAGGCACAGGCCTCGATCGGGCTTGAGATTCCGGACCATTCACTTTCCCCGCGTTTTTTCCAGAGAACCCCGAAGCCCGACCGGCCGCTGTGATCTGTATCACAGGCAAATGGATTTGGAGAAGGAAGGTGAGGCGCTCAACCTGGAGGTGTATCGTCTCAGTAACCGGTAGCAATCGATAAGAATATTGGCTGACGGCGGCGCAATTACGCAGGAGTTGTCAGGATGACAAAGGTTCAATGCTCATAATGCAAGCGACCGGAATCCATGCATTGATCGGATCGACCCCCACACCATGTTCGGGCCCCTCATCTCCACAACAGCACTTACCCGGTACTGCATCGCTTGACACGCTACGGATTTTCGCCGTGGCTGCGCGGCGTCTCAGCTTCACTGAGGCCGCGAGCCAACTGAGCCTTACGCAGAGCGCAGTCAGTCACCGCATCCGTGGATTGGAGGAAGAGCTTGGGCTTGCACTGTTCAAGCGCCTTACGCGGCGACTCGAATTGACGCCACATGGCCGAATTTTGGCACGGAAGGTCAGCAACCGATCAGCGAGATTGACCGCAGCATCATCCAACTCAACCGTTCCGACGATGTCGCGCCGCTGAAGGCCACGATGCTGCCTCCCGTGGCCTCGCATTGGCTGATCCCGCATCAGCCGCGCAGACGTCCACCATCTGCAACGGCGGGTAGCTGGTCATCTTTGCCCTTGGTCACCGTCACCCCTCTGGCGACCACAGGGTGAAGGCGTTCACTGGCCTGGCGGACCAGGACCCGCAGGATCGGCAGTGGCAATAGCCCTTGGCATTGGGTTGTCCGGTCAGCTCGTCTCGACGGCACGTAGAGGCATGCGCCCTTGTACGCACTGCTCATGATCGTCTTCGTCATTCTGTCCGTCGGCTCGGCCGAACCAGAACTGTGCGGAGTCTGCACAAGGGACGGCAAGCAGGCGCTGACAAATGATAGCTTATCATTCCGAAGGTGAGAGGAAGTCATGTGTCTCGGCCCCGGCGCCTGTTCGGCGGCGACGCCGTTAGCGATGACGGTAATTCTACACAGAATTAATTCATTGCTAATATGTCCAGCAAGTGGGCGGAACAGGCTCTCGCAGGACAACGCGTTTCCTTGGAATTGGATGATTGATGGCCGTAATTAGACGATCGAAAGATAACTGGACACGTAGTGCCATTCATGTGGCAATGGGCTACCGCCAGCAGGTACGGCAGTCAGGACAGCGAGGCGGAAGGTTCATGCACTCCCCTGACATCAGATGGAGGGGTGATGGCCCTGTACCGGTTCTACTGGTTCGGCTCAGATGGCCACATCAAGGCCGCGGAGAACCGTGATTGCGGCTCTGACGAGGAGGCCCAGGCGGAGGCGCTGGAAATGGTCGGGGATTACTCCACGATGGAGGTCTGGCTTGGGGCGCGCTGCGTCGCACGGCTGACGGGACAAGAAACCGGCAATGGTGAATTCTCCGGCCCCCATTGATCCGGTAAACTACCGTCGCACCGCGATGCGTTGTGCGGCACGCAGATGGCGCATTTCGAGGAATTGCCAGAGCAGCAGGATAGGGATCCCGACCGCCAGGTCGCGCGCCCGCCGTACCAGCGAGACACCGAGCGACAGTTCCGGGGGCACACCGAAGATTGCCCCCAGGCCAGCATACCCTGCCTCTTGCACCCCAGCGTTCACCGGGACCAGGAACGCTATGGCTGCCAACGCGCTGAGCAGCGCTTCGATCGCCAGCGCATCGTCGAAGTCGATTGGCACGCCGAGGGCGCGGTAGGTAATCCAACCGGCGACGCCGGTACCCAGCCAGCCGAGCAGATGGACCAAGAAGCCAATCGCCAGCCGCACCGTATGGCCGTAGATCAGCGTCAGTTCCGCCTGAAGCACGTCGACTCGATCCTGCGCGTTCTCGAACCACCGTCCGGCGATGCGCCGACCAAGTTTGGCGAACAGCGGCGCCGCGCCCTGCTGCAGCCAGATCAGCGCCACGCCTGCCATCACCGCAAGCCCGAGCCCGACCTCCACGGGCACGGCCAGGGACGATTCCGGGGCGCGTGCCAGCAAGACACCGAGACCAATGGCGGTGAAGGCAAGCTGGGCGAGGAATTCGGCGGTGACGTCGACCACGGTGGAGGCGGTCGCCAGCGACCATGACACACCTTGAAGCGTCGCGGCCCGCGCGCCGAACACGAAGCCGCCCACCTGCGAGAACGGCAGGCAATTGGCCGAGGCATCGCGCACCATGCGGCCCCAGACGAAGACCCAGGGCCGGCGGGCCTCGCGAGCGGGCACTATTGCGTCCCACGCCAGGCCCAGCACGGCGAACAGCACGAGCTGCCACCCGACGATCACCGCAAAATCCCCCCAGCCGACGCGGCGTACGCCGCTGACGACGCGGTCGATCCCGAACCAGCCGATCAGCGCGGTGCCGAGCAACAGACCAGCCAGGGCGAGCGCGATCGAGAGCTTTTTCAAGGCGTTGGGCTTTCCGGCTGGCAGAGGAGAGCGAGTGGGCGGCTCTACACCGATTCAGCCGCCGTGGGCTATATAGGCGCTTTGCGTTGAAGGGATCGGCAAGTGCCAGCGGACGGCGTGACATTGCTGACCGGCGCGACCGGCTTCGTTGGGTCCGCGGTGGCCCGGGTGCTGGCGGCGCGAGGGCATCGCCTGCGCCTGCTGGTGCGACCCACCAGCGACCGCCGAAACCTCGCCGATGTGGATGCCGAGCTGGCGCTTGGGGACCTCACCGACCCCGCCTCATTGACGCGCGCCGCCGTCGGCTGCCGCTATGTGTTCAACGTCGCGGCCGACTATCGGTTCTGGGTTCCCGATCCTGACGCTATGCTGCGGGCCAACGTCGAAGGCACACTGGCGGTGATGCGCGCGGCGCAGGCGGCAGGCGTGGAGCGCATCGTGCACTGTAGTTCGGTCGCCGCGCTGGGGTGGACGCAGGACGGTACGTCGGCCGACGAGACCACGCCGACCAACGAGGCGGACTTCATCGGTACTTACAAGCGCTCGAAGTTTCTGGCGGAACGGGCGGTGATGGACCTGGTGCGACAGGAGGGGCTGCCCGCAGTGGTGGTCAATCCTTCGGCCCCGGTCGGTCCGCGCGACATCAAACCGACGCCGACGGGCAAGATGATCCGGGATGCCGCCGCTGGCCGGGTGCCGGCGTACATCGATACCGGCCTCAACATGGTGCACGTGGATGACGTGGCCGAGGGCCACGCGCTGGCACTTGAACGCGGGCGGATCGGCGAACGCTACGTTCTGGGCGGCGAGAACCTGCTTCTGAAGGACATCCTGGCGCTGGTCGCCGAGGTGGTCGGACGCCGGCCGCCGCGGATCGAGGTCCCCGAGGCGCTGGTCTGGCCGGCCGCCTGGTTCATGGAGGGGCTGGCGCGGCTTACCGGCATTCCGCCGATGATGACACGCGACCACATCAAGATGGCGCGTCATAAGATGTTCTACTCCTCGGCCAAGGCGATGCACGAACTGGGCTATTCGCCGCGTCCTTTGCGCGCGGCGATCGAGGACGCGGTGGCCTGGTTCCGTGCCAACGGCATGCTCCGGTCATGACAACGCTGGCGGTGCTGTCGCTGCTGATCTGGCTCTATTTGCTGCTGGCGCATGGCCGGTTCTGGCACTCAGGCCCCGAACTGGCACCGGAGCGTCCAGTCGCCGCGCCGCCCGTCACCGTGGTGGTGCCGGCACGCGACGAGGCATCGCTGATCGGACAATCGCTGCGCTCACTGCTGGCGCAGGACTACCCAGGGCCACTGCGCGTCATTGTGGTCGATGACGCCAGCAGCGACGGCACGGGCACGATTGCGCGTTCGCTTGAGCGGCTCATTGTTGTCAGTGGAGCGGCTCGGCCGCCCGGCTGGAGCGGCAAGCTGTGGGCGGTGGCGCAGGGACTGGCGGAAGCCGACGCTTCGGACCTCGTGCTGCTGACCGACGCCGACATCGTGCACGACCCACGTCACGTCGCGACCTTGGTTGCGCAGATGGAACGCGGCGATTTCGATTTGGTATCGGAAATGGTGACGTTGGCGTGCGACACACCGGCTGAGCATGCGCTGGTGCCGGCATTCGTGTTCTTCTTTCAGTTGCTGTACCCGTTTGCCTGGGTGAACGATCCGTTGCGCGCCACCGCGGCGGCGGCCGGCGGCACGCTTCTGATACGGCCTCGGGCATTGCGGCGTATTGGCGGGATTGCGGCGGTGCGGGGTGCTCTGATCGACGACGTGGCGCTGGCGGCGGCCGTCAAGCGAGGCGGCCGCATCTTACTCGGCCATTCCGGACTGGCGCGCTCGATACGGAGCTATCCTGCCGCAGCGGACATCTGGCGCATGGTGTCGCGGAGCGCTTACGTGCAGCTGCGTTTCTCGCCTCTGCTGCTGATCGGAACGGTGGTGGCAATGACGTTGACGTTTCTGGTGCCGCCACTTGTGGCGCTGTTCGGCCACGGAATGGCGCGCTGGTTCGGTTGGTTGACCTGGGGCGCGATGGCGGCTGCGTACCAGCCCACGCTGCACCGGTATCATCGCTCGGTTCTGTGGGCGCCATGCCTGCCGGCGATCGCCGCGTTCTACCTTGCGGCGACGATTGGCTCTGCCGTCAATCACCATATTGGTCGCGGCGTGGCGTGGAAGGGACGTGCCTATCAGGGTGCGGGGGGATGAGTGGCGCTGCGACAGTCGAGGCGTGGTCGGGCAAAGACCGCGGTGATGAGAACTTTCCGGTCGGCTCGCTGCTGATCCGCCGCGATCTGCGTACACATGTGCATGCGTTCTATGGCTTCGCACGCAATGCCGACGACATTGCGGATTCCGGCTCGCTGACGGCAGACGAGAAGATCGCGCGGCTCGACGTGATAGAGGATGTGCTGCTTGGTCGACGTGACAGCGGTTCGCCGAGCGCGATTCGCCTGCGTGGCAGCCTGGCCGAGACGGGTGTCACGCCGCGGCATTCGCTGGATCTGCTGATAGCGTTCCGTCGCGACGCGACCAAGCTGCGATATGCGGACTGGGGCGAGCTCTACGACTACTGCCGCTACTCGGCGATGCCGGTCGGGCGACACGTGCTCGATCTGCACGGCGAGGATCGTGCGACGTATGTGCCTTCGGATGCACTGTGCACGGCGCTGCAGGTGCTGAACCATATGCAGGACTGCGGGCAGGACCTGGCGGTACTGGATCGCTGCTACCTGCCGGGCGTGTCGGTTGGTGAATTGCGCGCCCCGGCGGCATCACATGAATTGCGACGTGTGTTTGATGAACTGCTGGATCGCGTCGAAGCGCTGAACCGTTCGGCGGTCGATTTGCCGCGGTTGACGCGCAGCAGGCGGCTCCGGCTTGAGACTGCGGTGATTGTTGGTCTGGCGCATCGCTTGGCGAAGCGGTTGCGACGCGGTGATCCGATCGCGCGGCGTGTGCGGCTGACTAAGGGAGACGCGGTGGCGAGCGCGTTTGCGGCGTTAAGGTGGGCATGAGGACCGCCCCCTCCCCCCAACCCCCTCCCGCAAGGGGAGGGGGAGTAGCTTCCGTTCTCGCCTTCCCCTGGCGGGAGGGAGTTGGAGGGAGGGAGGCTTGGTGACGCCCCTGAACGCTGCCCAGGCGGATCTCGATGCGGTCGAGGCAATCGTGCGCGCAGCCGGCACTTCATTCTATCGCGGCATGCGGGTGCTGCCGCCGGACCGCCGTCACGCCATGTATGCGATCTACGCTTTCTGCCGCCTGGTTGACGATGTGGCGGATGACGAGGGCGGCTTTGCCGCCAAACTGCCGGAGCTGGCGGCTTGGCGGGAGCGCGTAGCGGGCCTCTACGACGGGCGCTCGGACGGTCCGGTCACCCGCGTGCTGGTGGCTGCGGTCCGTCGTTTCGCGCTGCGCCAGGAGGACTTTCTCGCCGTCATCGACGGCATGCAGATGGACGCTGAGACAACCATTGTCGCGCCTGATCTGGCCACGCTCGACCTCTACTGCGACCGTGTCGCCGCGGCTGTTGGGCGCCTCTCGGTGCGCGCCTTCGGCGATTCGTCGCCGGCCGCCGATCAGGTGGCCCACTCGCTCGGCCGCGCCCTCCAACTCACCAACATCCTGCGCGACCTCCAGGAGGATGCCGAGCGCGGCCGGCTCTACCTGCCGCGAGAGTGGCTCGACGCGGCCGGCGTGCCGCGCGATCCGTCAGCGGCGCTGCGCGCGCCTGGCCTGCGGCAGGTCTGCGCGCGGGTGGCAGCATTGGCGCACGAGCATTTCCGCGCGGCCACCGAGGCGATGCGGCGCTGCGATCCCAACGCGATGAAGCCAGCCCGGCTGATGGGCGCCACCTATGCCGCGATCCTCTCGCGCCTGGAGCGCCGCGGCTGGTCGCCGCCGCATGAACGCGTAAGCCTGCCGGCGTGGCAGAAGCTCTGGCTCGCACTGCGCTACGGTTTGGCGCAGCGCTGAATGCGCGTCCATGTCATCGGCGCCGGGCTCGCGGGCCTGTCGGCTGCGATCGCGCTGCGTGAGCGGGGGCACGCCGTCACCGTCATCGAGGCGGGGCCGGCCGGTGGCGGCCGGTGCCGATCATACTTCGATCGCGAACTTGGGTTGCGGATCGACAACGGCAATCACCTGCTGCTCTCGGGCAACCGATCGGCCTTCGCCTTCCTGGAGACGATTGGCGCGCGTTCGACGCTGGCGATGCCGGCAGAGCCGGTCTTTCCGTTCGTTGATCTCAGCAACGGACTGCGCTGGGTCCTGCGGCCCAATCGCGGCCGAATCCCCTGGTGGGTATTGTCGGGGAAGCGTCGCGTGCCCGGCACTCGTGCGACCGACCACTTGGCTCTGCTGCGGCTGCGCCGCATCAGGAACGACGCCACGGTCGCCACCTCGCTGCGCAATGACACGCTCTATCGGCGACTTGTTGAGCCTCTTGCCGTGGCGGCGCTGAACACGCCCCCGGATGTTGCGCTGGCACGGCTGCTGGGCGCCGTGATGCGCGAGACGCTGTTCCGGGGCGGCGGCGCCTGTATTCCGGCCGTGCCACGCGAGGGACTGTCGGAGAGTCTGATCGATCCCGCGGTCGCTTGGCTGCGTGCGCGTGGCTGTGAGGTGGTGACCGGCCGGCGCGTCACGGAGCTGCGGATCGAGGCTGGCCGGGTGAGGGAGTTGGCCACAACCGAGGCAGCGACGCCGGTCGAGGCGGTGGTGCTTGCCGTCCCGCCGTGGGTGGCTGCCGATCTGTTGCCTGGCCAGAAGTGTCCGACCGAGTTCCAGGCTATTCTGAATGTTCACTTCAGGATCGAGGCTGATCCTGGGCCGGC
>Ga0210395_10002158_pt1 | contig 15315 bp, 17 predicted proteins | sample IncBWH4OmetaG_FD_150861 | JGI IMG/M metagenome (GOLD analysis project Ga0210395, IMG submission 150861) | Forest soil microbial communities from Barre Woods Harvard Forest LTER site, Petersham, Massachusetts, United States - Inc-BW-H-4-O ... | reverse complement strand
AAGCGAGGCGATCTCCGCGGGAGCGCTATTCATAGCATAGCGCAAGCATCCCCCCGCTGTGCGAGGGCGGAAGGAGCTACGCCGCCTGCACGTCCGCCAAGAACCGCCGCACTTCGCTCTGCAGGCTCGCGGCTTCGATGGCCAGCGCGTCGGCCAGTGCCTTGACGTCGGCGGCGGTTGAGCGGGCGCCGGTACTGGCGCCGGCGACGCGGCTCATGGATTGGGCGCCGGTGCGTGCTTCGACCGAGGCGCGGTTGACGCCCTCGGCGATCGAGGCGACCGCGTTGTTCTGTTCCTCGACGGTGGAGGCGACGGTGACGGCGATCTCCGACATGTCGTCGATGATCGAGGACACCTGCTCGATGGCCTGCGCGGCGTCGGCGGTGGCCGACTGGATGGCGCCGATCTGGGCGGCGACGTCCTCGGTGGCGCGCGCGGTTTGCGCGGCGAGCGATTTCACTTCGGTGGCGACCACCGCAAAACCGCGGCCAGCCTCGCCGGCGCGCGCCGCCTCGATGGTGGCGTTGAGCGCCAAGAGGTTGGTCTGGCCGGCGATGGATTGGATGAGGCCGATCACCTCGCCGATGCGGTTCGCGGCGGTGCCGAGGTCCGACATGGTGGTGACGGTGCGCTTGGATTCGGCAACCGCGCGGCCGGCGACTTCGGTCGAGCGCGTCGCCTGCAGCGCGATCTCGCCGATCGAGGCGGCCAGCTCCTCGATCGAGCTTGCCACCGTCGTGACATTGACGGCCGCGGTGCTGACGCGATTTTCGGCGTCGCGCGCTTCCGACGACACCGCGTCGGCGGCGTCGTTCAGCCCGCTCGAGGCGCTTTCGAGGGCGCCGGCGGCCTCGCGCAGCCGCGCCAGCGCCTGCTCGACCGAACTGCGGAATGTGTCGATCATCGCCGCGATCGTCTCGCCGCGTTGCGCGCGCGCGGTATTGGCCTGGGTTTCCACCGCGGACAGGCGCTCGCGCTCGATCATATTGTCGCGGAACACCACCACCGTGCGCGCCATGGCGCCGATCTCGTCATGGGCTTTGGTTTCCGGAATTTGCGCCGCGGTGTCGCCGTCGGCGAGCCGCTTCATCACCCGCGCCAGATCTTCCAGCGGTTGCGTGATCGAACGGCCGATGCGCCAGCTGAAGCTGATGCCGATCAGCACCACCGCCAGGCCGACCCACAGGATGAAGCTGCGGATGCGCGCGCGCGACGCCGCCAACGCCGTGCCGGCATCGCTCGAACTGTCGCGCGCCGCGGCGATGATCTTGTCGGCTTCCGGCAGCACGGTCTCGGTATCGTGGTCGATCAGCGTCACCAGCGGCTCGATGTTGTCGGTCGAGGCGACCCATTGGGCGAAGGCGTAGCTGTAGGTCTTCACTTCCTCGTTCAGCTTCTGCTTCATCGACGGTGCGCCATCGACCGATTCGAACAGCGCGTTGAAATTCCTGACCTCGTCGAGGAAGTGTTTTTCCGACGTGCGCGAGCGCGTCAACCGGTAAGCGATCTCGTCGCGGCGCATGGTCAAAAGCGACATCAGCATCTTGCGGGCGTCGCCGTCGGCGACCCACGACAGATCGTCGTGGATGATGCGCTCCACGGCGCTGCTCGCGGCCGTGAGCTCGGCGGTGATGCCTTGGCTGTCGTCATAGCCGAGCGATTTCTGCTCGTTGACGAGGCTTTCGAAGCTGGTCTTGAGGTCGCGCACGGTGATACGCAGCGGCGTGACCACGTCCTGCGCGGAGGCGCCGAGCGTTAAGGCGATGCGCTCGAGCGATTTCATCGCCAGCTCTTGGCCGTCGGCGAAATCCGCAACCTCTTTGTCGGACGGCCGCGCGACATATTGGGTCGTCGCCGCGCGCATGATCAGCAAGCCGGTCTTGAGATCGCGGCTGGCGTCGGCGACCCGGGTGTAGCGCTGCACGCTGTCGAAGGCGCGGCCGACTTCGACGTCGCCGACCATGAAGGCGATGCCGTTGGCGAGGAACCCGATCACCGGAATGACGCCGAGCACGATGATGCGGGCGCGAACCGACAGTTTTGAGAAGGCTTTGATGATGAACATGAACGGACCGAATGCGGACTTTCGCCGCCGTGGCGCATCATGGCGGCATTCCGCTTCAGCAAAACGGAAAATGGTTAATATTTGGCAAGGACTCGCGCTTTGCGTGCGTCATTCCTGGGCGGCCGTAGGGCGAGCCCGGAATAACGGCATGGGGCTACCGCATTGCTTTTGTGCACTGCACGCGTAAGCTCGGCGGGCCGTCCGGGCGGCGCAAGAAAATCGAGCTTTTCGGAGCCTTCCATGCCGCTAGCCGCATCTGCCATGCCCGCCGGCCAGAACCTGATCGCAGCGCTCGACGAGGCGGTCGCCGCCACCGAGGCGCTGTTTGCCGACGCCCGCCGCGCCGTCGCCGCCCGGGTCACCGTCGAGGGCCGCCCGATGGCCCGGGTATTCGACCGCGAGCAGCGCGCCACCCACGGCCTCGCCTGGCTCGCGACCTATGTCGAGGCGATCCGGCAGCTTGCGGCCTATGCCGGGCGGATGATCGACACCGGCAATTTCGGCGAAATCGAAGATTTGGTCGTGCGCATCGGCGCCGGCGAATATTTGGCCCAAATTCTCGGCGGCATTCCCATGAGCCAGGGCGAGATCGTCCGCCTGGGCGATTTGGGCTTGGGCCCGGCCGCCGTGGCGGCGCGGGTCACGCCGGCCGTCGATCACCTCATCGCCCAAGGCAACACCGCGGCGCATCGCGCGCGGCTCGTCGAATTGATGCGCGAACGGCCCGACGCCACGGTCGGCGCCTGCGGCCTCGAAGACACGTTGGATTCGATCCGCGAGGAGATGCGCAAATTCGCCGACGGCCAGGTCGTGCCGCACGCGCAAGAATGGCACCTCGAGAACCAATACATCCCGCTCGATATCATCACGCAAATGTCCGAGCTCGGCGTGTTCAGCCTGACCATCCCCGAGGATTACGGCGGCATGGGGCTCGGCAAGGAATCCATGTGCGTGGTCTCCGAAGAGCTGTCGCGCGGCTATATCGGCGTCGGCTCGCTGGGCACCCGCTCCGAGATCGCCGCCGAGCTCATTCTCGGCAGCGGCACCGAGGATCAGAAACGCCAATGGCTGCCGAAGATCGCGTCGGGCGAAGTGCTGCCGACCGCCGTGTTCACCGAGCCGAATACCGGCTCCGATCTGGCTTCGCTGAAGACCCGCGCCGTGCGCGAGCGCGACACTTATAAGGTCTACGGCAACAAGACCTGGATCACGCATCCGGTGCGCGCCGACCTGATGACGCTCTTGGTGCGCACCAATCCGGCCGAGAGCGGCTATCGCGGGCTCTCCATGCTGCTCGCCGAGAAGCCGCGCGGCAGCGACGAAAAGCCGTTCCCCGCCGCCGGCATGTCCGGCACCGAGATCGAGGTTTTGGGCTATCGCGGCATGAAGGAATACGAGATCGCCTTCGACGGTTTTGCGGTGGGCGCGGACAATCTTTTGGGCGGCGTCGAGGGGCTCGGCTTCAAGCAAATGATGGCGACGTTCGAATCGGCGCGCATCCAGACCGCGGCACGCGCGATCGGCGTGGCGCAGGCGGCCATGGAGCAGGGGCTCGGCTATGCCACCGCGCGGGTGCAGTTCGGCGAGCCGATCGCCAATTTCCCGCGCGTCTCCGACAAGCTCGCCATGATGGCGGTCGAGATCATGATCGCGCGGCAGCTCACCTATTACGCGGCGCGGCAGAAGGATTCCGGCCGCCGCTGCGACCTCGAAGCCGGCATGGCAAAGCTCCTCGCCGCCCGCGTCGCCTGGGCGGCGGCCGACAACGCCGTGCAAATCCATGGCGGCAACGGCTTTGCCGTCGAGTTTCCGATCTCGCGCATTTTGTGCGACGCCCGCATCTTGAATATTTTTGAGGGCGCCGCGGAGATTCAGGCCAACGTGATCGCGCGGCGGCTGCTGGACGGGTCGAACTAAGCCGCGCGATTATTCCTTGACTATCGCCGCAATGGCCGCAACGGCGAGTTTCAGGCGAGGTAGCTCGTCGACGACGACATTCCAGATAATCCGGTCCGATAGGCCGCTGTATTCATATCGTAAAACGTTGCCGATGCCTTGTACCCGCGGCCAAGGAATTTCTGGTCTCGTTGCGGTCAAATCTTGGGGAATTCCGCGGCTCGCTTCTGAAATGATTTCGATCGCCCGTTGAACGAGCCAACGCAACTGCCAGCTGTTTTCGAAGTCCGACAAAGTCTTGCCGCGCGTGACTTCGTCAACACGGTCGATCGCTTCCAATATGTCGTGAATGACATGACCGACTTTGCGCGGCATCAGAATACGCGGATGGCCGATTGTTCGATATCGGTACGCAGCATCGGATGCAGGCCGTCGCGGGTTGTGATGTCCACGTCCACGCCCAACTCGCTTTCCAGAAGCTGTTTAATCCCAACCAGGTCGAATGCGTTGAAATGGCTGTTGGGCTCGTAATCAATGAAAAGGTCGAGGTCGCTGCCGCGTGCGGTGTCGTTCTGAGCGACCGAGCCGAACAGGTACAGCGACGTCGCGCCCATGGCTTTTATCGCCTGGGCCTGACGCTTCAACTTGTCGATTGCTTCGAGCCTGTTCATCAAAGCATCTTACTGCAACGGCTGTCCTTCGCGAAGGGCTGGGAGGCGGCGATCTCGGAAAGGCCGGCTTTGATTGCGCCGAGGCGGCCGGCGCAGCCCACCGCTCATGGTTGACGGCGACGGCCGGCGTCGGGCAAGTCTCGTCGCAATGGAAAAACCGCCCACCTCCCTCGGCCCCGCGCCGGACTTCGCCCCCGATTCGGGACAAGCCTGGCTGCGCCTTGCCGCGACGATGCTGATCTCGACCATCGGCGGCGTCGGCATGTGGTCGGTGGTGGTGGCGCTGCCGCCGGTGCAGGCCGAATTCGCCGTGCCACGCGCGCAAGCGTCGCTGCCATTCACGCTGGCGATGGTGGGATTTGCCTTAGGCGGCGTGCTGATGGGCCGCCTGTTCGACAGGACCGGGATTTTGGGTCCGCTGGCGCTCGGCGCCGTGGCGCTCAGCGTCGGGTATCTCGGCGCCGCAAGCGCCGGCAGCCTCGTGGTGTTCGCTATTGCGCACGCCTTGATCGGATTCGGCAGCTCGGCGACGCTAGGCCCGCTGATCGCGGACGTCTCGAACTGGTTCGTCCGCCGCAGAGGCGTTGCAGTGACGCTTTGCTCGGCGGGAAATTATGTCGCCGGCACGGTGTGGCCGCCGGTGGTGCAGCACGCCATCGCGCTCTATGGCTGGCGGGCGACCCATGTCGGCATTGCGCTGACATGTGGCGCCGCCATGTTTCTGATCGGCGTCGTTGCTTTGCGCCGGCGCGCGCCGGCCGCGCTGCTCGATTCCGGAGCTACCGCGCACAAGGGATCGCCCGCGACGTTCGGCCTGTCCGCGCGGGCGCTGCAGACCCTCTTGGCCTTGGCTTCGGTTTGCTGCTGCGTTGCGATGTCGATGCCGCAGGTCCATATCGTCGCCTATTGCGGCGATCTCGGCTACGGCGTCGCCCGTGGCGCCGACATGCTGGCGCTGATGATGGCGTTCGGGATCGTGGGGCGCATCGGCTCGGGATTCATCGCCGACCGGGTCGGCGGTCTGCCGACACTGATGCTGGGGTCGCTGCTGCAGGCCGTCGCCTTGCTGCTCTACCTGCTCTATGACGGACTGGTTTCGCTCTACGTCATCTCGGCGGTGTTCGGCCTGTTCCAGGGCGGCATCGTGCCGAGCTACGCCATCATCGTGCGCGAGTATTTTCCCGCCAAAGAAGCGGGCGCCCGCATCGGCATCATTTTGATGACGAGCCTGTTCGGCATGGCGTTGGGCGGCTGGATGTCGGGCTATATTTTCGATCTCACCGGCTCGTACCGCGCCGCGTTCTTCAACGGCATCGGCTGGAACGCGGTCAATGGCACGATCGTGCTGTGGCTCCTGTTCCGGCGCCAGGGGCGCGTCGCCTATGCGTGAGCGCGAAGACGGCTCATCGAGCCGAGGCGCCCTCCAGCAAGAGGAGGGCCTTGTCGTAATGCGGCTTCAATTCCTGCACTTCGCTTGCCCGTTCCGGCTCGCTAATCGGATCCCTAGCGCCCGCGCCCGCATATAGTGAGGCAATCCTCCGGTCGGGGGTGTCGAGAACGTCGGGCGCTTTGAATTCCAATATCAACTCCTCGATGGCCATGAGCGGCATTCTGATGACGCTGAAATTTTCGTAGATGTAACAGAACCAAATGACATACATCCAGACGCGCCAGTCCTGCATATCGCTGAAAGTCGGCGGGTCGGTGCAGTTGTCGAGGCCGGCACGCCGGACAGGTTCGCTGGCATCAGCGGCGGCGTCTGCCACGTAGGCAGCGGCACGGGCCAACGCCATTTCCTGCGCGGACAGCACGCGCAACCGAGCATAATTTGATGGAATGGCCGGGGCGCCATCGAACCAAAGCATGCAATTATCCCATCCGCCGTTCGGCGATGGCAGTCTATGCGACCGATGGTTTCTTGAGAAGGATCCCGACATTCCCCGACAAGATCCGCTCGCCATCCGCCCCGAGCGCGCGGATGTCGCGCACAAAATCGCGCACGATCTCGCGTTTGCGGATTTCCTGCGGATAGTCGGTGGCGAAGACAATGCGGGAGGCGGGGATTTCGCACAATCCCGCTTTGACCGCGCCGATGCCGCCGGCGAAGCCTGCGGTGTCGAAGACGAGATTATTGCGGATGTAATGGTCGAAGTCGTGCTTGGGGGTCACGCCATGGCGAGGGTTGCCGGCGGTCCCCCAAAAATCCTTGTCTTGAAAACTTCGGATGCGGGCCAGCATGGAAGCGATGCCGCCGGACAGGTGTGCCATGTGCACGGTCAGTTCCGGATGGCGATCGAACACGCCGGAATTGACCAGGCGGATGGTTGCCATGATCAGCGAGAACTCGCGGCCGACGCCGCGCGCGGTGTCGTAGGCATCGAATTGTTCGGCGCGATTGAGTTTCAGCGCCGGGTGCACGAATACGAACAGGCCGAGTTTTTCCACTTCGTCCCAGAATGGCTCGATCGCCGGATCGTCGATCCATTTGCCGTCGAATTCCGAGGTGATGGTGACGCCCTGGAAACCGAGCTCGTGGCGGCAGCGCGCCAGTTCCTTGAACGCTTCGGCGCCGCCGAGCGGATGGGCGTGGGCGGCGCCGATGAAGCGGCCGGGATAATCGCGCTCGGCCTGTTTCGCCTTGTCGTTGACGAGCCGCGAGGTGGCGAGATCGGCGCACATGCCGGCGGCACTGGTCAGCCAGGCGGCGTCGATGCCGGCCACATCCATCATCCGCACGTGCTCGTCGAGATCGTACAGCAGCGAATGGATCGTATAGCTCGGCGCGCCCGAGGCGTCGTAGTTGAGGATCAGGCGGTCGCCCGGGTCCTCCTTGATCAATTCGCGCGGCGTGAAATGGTGCTGGAAATCGACGATCATGCGGGCGTTCCTCTGCGTATTGCGGCTTCCTTGTAGCCCGGATTGCGCTGAGCGCAATCCGGGGACGGGCCGGCAACGCCGCTCCTGGGTTTCGCTGCCGCTCAACCCAGGCTACAAGGAGGCCCATGGCCAATTTCATGTCCCATTTCGCGGTCCCGGTCGCCATCGGCGCGGTCGCGGTCGTGCTGCTGCTCGGCCTCTACAACATGATGCGCGGCGGCTCCGCCAACACCTCGCAGAAGCTGATGCGGCTGCGCGTGCTCCTGCAATTCATCGCCATCATCGTCATCATGGTCACGCTCTGGTTCATGTCGAAGTGACCGATGGTCAAGCTCAACAAGATCTATACCCGCACCGGCGATGACGGCACCACCGGGCTCGGCTCCGGCGAGCGGCGCAAGAAATACGATCTGCGCGTCGCCGCCTACGGCACGCTGGACGAAGCCAATGCCGCGATCGGCATCGCGCGGCTGCATACCGCCGATGACACTTCACAAGAAGGTTTGTCGCTCGATGCCGCGCTGTCGCGCATCCAGAACGATTTGTTCGACGTCGGCGCCGACCTCACCATGCCCGGCAAGGGCAAAGGTCCGGGCGGCGCGCGACTGACGGTGACGCAGGCGCAGGTGACTTGGCTCGAAGACGAAATCGACCGACTCAATGCGGAACTCGAGCCGTTGAAATCCTTCGTGTTGCCGGGCGGCAGCCCGGCCGCGGCCTATCTGCATCTCGCCCGCACCATCTGCCGGCGCGCCGAGCGGCTGATCGCCGAACTCAAAGACAAGCCGGGCGAGAGCGTCGGCGACGCAGTGCTGCAATACGTCAACCGGCTGTCCGATTTCCTTTTTGTCGCCAGCCGCTACGCCAACGGCAAAGGCGCGCGCGACGTGCTCTGGCAGCCGGGCCAAAATCGCTGACCGGACAACGAGGGGGCAAGCCATGGTCATGCCGTTATGGGATCACGATCCGTTCGAGTGGCCGACGCCGCCTTACGTGATGTGGTCCCTGATCGTGGTCAACTTCGGCATCTTTTTCTGGACCGCCGGGCTCGCGCCCGATGATGCCGAGGCCATCGCGCATACGGCAGGCTTGATCCCGGCCGCGCTCTTCGGGGGCGGCAGTGCCGGCGCCATCCCGGCGCCGTTGACGCTGATCACCTGCCTGTTCCTGCATGCCAATTTCATGCACGTTTTCGGCAACATGATTTTTTTGTTTGTGTTCGGCGATGACATCGAAGAGGCGCTCGGGCATTGGCGCTTCCTGGCCTTCTATCTGGCCTGTGGCATCGGCTCCGGCTTTGCCTTTGCGCTGAGCGATCCGAGCTCGACGACCGATCTGATCGGCGCCTCGGGCGCCATCGCCGGCGTCATCGCCGCGTATCTATTGTTCCGGCCTTGCGCCAAGGTCTTCTGCCTGCTCGGCCTCATTCCGCTTCGGCTGCGGGCCTATTGGATCATCGGCTTCTGGGCGATCTGGCAGGTCATCGACATCGCGAGCCGCGTCGACGACGGTGTCGCCTATTGGGCGCATATCGGCGGCCTGATCACCGGCGCCATCCTGTTCGTGGTGATGCGGCCGGCGGGGATTCGGCTGTTCGAATGCGTCGAACCCGGCAAAGCTCAAGCCGCAGGCACCGGCATAAGCTGACACGTTGACCGCAGCGGCTTCGGCCGGTAGGTTCCCGCACCGCAGCAATTGCCGCTTGTGCTGAAAAGCGGCCGAGCGCTACCGAAAACAGCTAAAACCGCCATCGCCAGCTAAGTCTTTAAGCGCCATGAAAATTCTCGTCCCCGTAAAACGGGCGGTCGACAAAGACGTGAAAATCCGCGTCAAGGCAGACGGTTCCGGCGTCGAGCTCGGCAACGTCAAAATGTCGATGAATCCGTTCGACGAGATCGCGGTCGAGGAAGCAATCCGGCTCAAGGAAGCCGGCAAGGCCACCGAGATCGTCTGCGTCTCGATCGGGCCGCAACAGGCCGCCGAGACCATCCGCACCGCGCTCGCCATGGGCGCCGACCGCGGCATTTTGGTGAAGACCGACGGTGCCGCCGTCGAGCCTCTGGCGGTGGCAAAAATCCTCAAAGGCATCGCCGATGCCGAACAGCCGGGTCTGATCATTCTCGGCAAGCAGGCGATCGACGACGACTGCAATCAGACCGGCCAGATGCTGGCGGCGCTGCTCGGCTGGCCGCAGGGTACCTTTGCCTCAAAAGTCGCACTCGACGGCGACGCCATCATGGTGACGCGCGAAGTCGACGGCGGCTTGCAGACGGTGAAGCTGAAAATGCCGGCCATCGTCACCACCGACCTGCGCTTGAACGAGCCGCGCTATGCTTCGCTGCCCAACATCATGAAGGCGAAGAAAAAGCCGATCGACGACAAGACCGCGGCCGATTACGGCGTCGACATCAAGCCGCGGCTTGAAGTGGTCAAGACCACCGAGCCGCCGGTGCGCAAGGCCGGCGTGAAAGTGAAAACCATCGCCGAACTGGTCGATAAGCTCAAGAACGAAGCGGGGGCGATCTGATGCCGACGCTGCTTCTTGCCGAGCACGACAATAAATCGCTCAAGGACGCGACCAACAAGGCGCTGACGGTGGCCAAGGCACTCGGCGGCGAAGTGCACGTGCTGGTCGCCGGCTCCGGCTGCAAGGCGGTGGCCGACGCCGCCGCCAAGCTCGACGGCGTGAGCAAGGTTTTGTTGGCGGATGCGCCGGCTTACGACCACATGCTGGCCGAGCCGGTGGCGGCGCTGATCGTCGCGCTCGCCGGCCCTTGCGAAACCATCATGGCGGCGGCGACCACGAGTGGAAAGAACATCATGCCGCGGGTCGCGGCGCTGCTCGATGTGATGCAAATCTCCGACGTCATCAAAATCGTGGCGCCGGACACCTTCGAGCGGCCGATCTATGCCGGCAACGCCATCCAGACCGTGCGCTCGCACGATGCCAAGAAAGTGATCACGGTGCGCACGGCGGCTTTCCAGGCCACCGGCGAGGGCGGCGCGGCCACGATCGAGACCGCTATTGCCGCGGCCGATCCGGGCATTTCCGGCTTCGTCGGCGAGGAGCTGTCGAAGTCGGAACGGCCGGAATTGACCTCGGCCAAGATCATCATTTCCGGTGGCCGGGCGATGCAAAGCCGCGAAAACTTCACCAAATATATCGAGCCGGTGGCGGATAAGCTTGGCGCCGCGGTCGGCGCCTCGCGCGCCGCGGTCGACGCCGGCTACGCGCCGAACGACTGGCAAGTCGGCCAGACCGGCAAAGTAGTGGCGCCGGATCTCTATATCGCCGTCGGCATATCGGGCGCCATTCAGCATCTCGCCGGCATGAAGGATTCGAAAGTCATCGTCGCGATCAACAAGGATGAAGAAGCGCCGATCTTTCAGGTCGCCGATTACGGATTGGTGGCGGATCTCTATTCCGCGCTACCGGAGCTCGCCAGCGAGCTCGACAAAGTCAAGCGCTGACCGGAAGCCGCGCCCGGAATAACAAGGTGTGGCTCAGGGTATCCGAGGTAAGCTAAGATGGTCGAAGTCAAGGAACGGCCCAAAGAACGCACCCGCAGCGAGCGGACGGAAGCAATGACCATTCGCAAGATCGGCATTGTCGGCGCCGGCCAGATGGGCAACGGCATCGCCCACGTCTGCGCGCTCTCGGGCTTTCATGTCCTGCTCAACGACGTCGCGCCCGACCGCATCACCGAAGGGCTCGCCACCATCAGCGGCAACTTGGCGCGCCAGGTCAGCCGCCAGCGCATCAGCGACGAGCAGCGCCAGGCCGCGCTCAAGCACATCGCGCCGGCGGTGACGCTCGACGAGCTCGGCGATTGCGACCTGGTGATCGAGGCCGCGACCGAAGCGGAAGCGGTCAAGCGCAACATCTTCGCCGCGCTCTGTCCGGTGCTCAAACCGGAAACCATCGTCGGCACCAACACCTCGTCGATTTCGATCACGCGGCTCGCCTCCTCGACCGACCGGCCGGAACGCTTCATCGGCATTCACTTCATGAATCCGGTGCCGCTGATGGAACTGGTCGAAGTGATCCGCGGCATCGCCACCGACGACGCCACGTTCGAATCGACCAAACAATTCATCGGCAAGCTCGGCAAGCTGATCGCGGTGTCCGAGGATTTTCCCGCCTTCATCGTCAACCGCATCCTGCTGCCGATGATCAACGAGGCGATCTACACGCTCTATGAAGGCGTCGGCAATGTCGAGGCGATCGACACCGCGATGCGGCTCGGCGCCCACCATCCGATGGGACCGCTCGAGCTCGCCGACTTCATCGGGCTGGATACCTGTCTGTCGGTCATGCAGGTGCTGCACGAGGGCCTGGCGGATTCGAAATACCGGCCGTGCCCGCTGTTGGTGAAATACGTCGAGGCCGGCTGGCTCGGCCGCAAGACGCAGCGCGGGTTTTACGACTATCGCGGCGAGAAGCCGGTACCGACGCGCTGATTTTTTCTCAAATTGGCGGCTCGCGCCTCCTTCTCCCCGCGCGCGGGGAGAAGGTTGGGATGAGGGAGCCTCTCCGCTGGGCTCAGAATCGCGGAGAGGTGAAGCTTACGCCGCCGCGGCGGGAAACTGCGGCGCAGTCTCGCGCCAGCACGGCAGCGCCGTGACGCGCTCGAACCAGGCGCGCAGGTGCGGGTAGGGGCCGAGCGGCATCTCCGCCTCTTTGGCATAAAGCAGCGGTGCGGCGACCGCGAAGTCGGCGATCGTCACATCCTTGCCGACCAGATACGGTTGCTTGGCGAGATGCGCGTCGAGCATTTTGGCCTCTTTGTTGAAGGCCTCGATGCCTTTGGCGACGGCGGCTTGGTCGGGCGGGCCGAGGTTCATGATCTTCTTGACCAGGCGCTGGAACGTCAGCGGCTGGCATGCCTCGGCGCCCCAATGGGCGAGCTGCCAGAATTGCCATCGCGCGATGTCGGCGCGGGTGCGGGCATCATTCGGCCACAGCGAATTCGCGCTCTTGCCGGCGATGTATTGCAGGATCGCATTCGACTCCGACAGCTTGAAATCGCCGTCGATGAGCGTCGGCGTGCGCCCGGTCGGGTTGAGCGCCAGATAGGCTGGGGCGTATTGCGCGCCCTTGCTCAGATCGACGAATTCCAGCTCGAGCGGCACGCCGAGATGGGCGGCAAGCGCCCGCACCTTCCAGGTGTTGGGCGAGGGCGGAAAGCCATAGAGCTTCATGGTCGACTCCTACTTGGTTGCAGGGACTTGGTTGCAGGGACTTCGTTGAATGGACTTGGTTGCAGGGAATTCTAGTCGCAGCACGACGCCGAAGACGTTTTCGGCTCCACGTACTGCGCTCTCGGATCGACCGCGGCGCCGTCGTAGCGGTCGTGGTGGCGCACCCAGGCCATCGGCCACGCCAAGCTTTCCTCGTCGCGGCCCTTCGGCGCCAGGTCGAGCATGTGATAGGTGCCGATCAGCATGTCGAGGCCGCGGCCGTAGCTCGAATAGGTGTGAAAGATCTCGCCGTCGTCGTCCTTGTAGAACACGCTGGCGCCCGGGCGCTCCTCGCTCGGGAACGTCGTCATTTCGTAGTTGTACATCGCCTTGCCGCTGGCCTTCTCCTCGGCCGTGGCGGAGACGTGATAGTCGTAGTTGAAGTCGCAGCCGAACGACGACACCCATTTGAAATGCCAGCCCATGCGGCGTTCGAATTTTTCGATCTGCGGCAGCGGCGCGCGCGACACGACCAGGAACGTGACATCGCGCTGCGCGAGGTGAGTGACGGTGCCGTCGAAGTGATCGGCCAACAGCGAGCAACTCGGGCAGCCCGCTTCCCAGTCGGGGCCGAGCATGAAGTGATAGACGATCAGCTGGCTCTTGCCGCCGAACAGGTCGGCCAGCGTCTCCTTGCCGTTCGGCCCGTCGAACACGTAAGTCTTGTCGACTTTTACCCACGGCAGCTCGCGCCGCTTTTTGCTCAGCGCGTCGCGCGCGCGCGAAAAAGCCTTTTCCTCGGCGAGATGGGCTTTGCGGGCGGCGAGCCATTCATCCTTGGAGACGATGCGATGCGGTTCCATGGTCTCTTCCTCGATGCTACTGCGCGACCGGCGTCATCCAGCCGATGCCGGCGCCGTCGGGCTGCATCAGGATGGCGATACGGCCGACGCCGGGCACGTCGAACGCCGGCTTCATCAATTTGGCGCCGGCCTTGACCGCCTTGGCCACGCGCGCATCGACGTCGTCGACCGCGATATAGGCCATCCAGCTTTCCGGCACAGAACCGAATTCCGGCGCGCTGGTGTCCAAAATGCCGCCGACCGGCTCGCCGTCCATGGTGGCGAGCCAATAGGTGCCGCCGCCGCCGGGCATCGGCATGGCGTCGTAGTTCCAGCCCAATGTGTCGGCATAGAACTTCTTCGCGCCCTCAACGTCGCGCGTCATCAGTTCGTTCCAGTAAAACGTGCCGTGAGATCCACGCATCATCTACTCCACTGTTTTGCGTTGCCGTTTCGCTATTGTGCCAAGACTTTATTATGCCAAGACAGTGTGTCGCTCAGGCGAACAGCTTTTCCATCTTGTCCATGGCGCCGTTCCAGCCGCCCTGATGGCGGTCGCGGGCGTCGTCGTCGAAGAACTGCTCGTGGGTGAGCGTCAGCAAGGTGCCGTCGCCGTCAGGCTTGAGCAGCACCGTCACCAACGATTCACGCTCGGGCATGGTTTTCCAGGCCCAGGTGAAGACCAGCTTCTCGTTCGGCACGACCTCGCGATAGACGCCGCTGACATCGTGCTCCTCGCCGCTCGGCGCGCGCATCACCCAGCGATAACGGCCGCCGGTGCGCGGGTCGCTTTCGACGCGGGCCGCCTTGATCTCGCCGGGTCCCATCCAAAGCATCACTTTTTCCGGGTCGGTCCACGCCGCGAAGACCTTGGCCGGCGGCGCGTTGAGGCGGCGTTTGATGGTGAGGCTCGGTTTTGTGGCGGTTTGGGTGGCCATGTTGTTTCCTTCTGCGACAGTGACTCTTCTTCGTCCAGGAATGCGGCGAGGCGGTCGAGCCGCTCGGACCAGAATTTTTGGTAGCGATTGAGCCACTCGAACGCGTCGCGCATCGGCTCGGCGTCGAGGCGGCAGGCGACGACGCGCCCGGTCTTGGCGCGCGCCACGAGGCCGGCATCCGCCAGCACGTCGAGATGCTTCATGATCGCCGGCAGCGACACCGGAAACGGCGCGGCGAGCGCGCTCACCGAAAGATCCGGCTCCGCGGCAAGCCGCATCACCAGCGCGCGCCGCGTCGGGTCGGCAAGCGCCGAGAAAGTGCGGTCGAGGGCTGAGCTTTGAAGGTTAACCATTTGGTTTAGTATAGGGCCGGCGGCGGCGCTGTCAACCGGCAAATCGCACTATCTTTTCCCGGCCATCTCCTTCAAAGGCGGTGCGCCGCCTCCTACGTCATGCGGAACACGAGATTCTCATGATCGATTTGCCGATAACGCGTGAGCAGCGCATTGCCGTAAGGGCGCTTGTGCTTGGCGACCGCATCGAGACCGCGGGCCTGGAACGCAGCGATGTCTTGTCGACGCTGCCGCTGGCGTTCCGTGCCGGAGCCAACGGCATTGTTGCATTGTTCCGTTACGGCGTTGCCGTCCTTGTCGACATGTCGCCGCTGGAAGAGGACGACGTCATACGCCGGCTGGACGGCCGCATCGTCGGTCCGATCGAGCCACGCGAGGAGGAAATCGTTCAAGTCGAGATCGCGCCGGACAAAGACGAACAGCTCACGCCATCAGGCGTTATCGTCCTCAAAGCGTTGACGATCGAACACACGTTGCTGATCGCGGATGCGC
>Ga0210395_10002156_pt1 | contig 15318 bp, 13 predicted proteins | sample IncBWH4OmetaG_FD_150861 | JGI IMG/M metagenome (GOLD analysis project Ga0210395, IMG submission 150861) | Forest soil microbial communities from Barre Woods Harvard Forest LTER site, Petersham, Massachusetts, United States - Inc-BW-H-4-O ... | reverse complement strand
CGCCATGCCTATAGTGCTGGGTGTTCTTGCCGGATCGTTGCTGGGCACACGGGTTCTGGTTAGAGCGGACACAACATGGTTGCGCCGCGTCTTCAGCCTGGTGATCGCGCTTCTGGGAATCGAGATGCTCTACAAGGGGCTTTCAGGGAGGATTTGATATGGCCGGCGAGCGAAGTTGGACCGATAGACGGATGGACGTCGTGATTGGCAACCTTCTCCGCGCTGGTGTTCTGATTTCTGCGCTCGTTGTAATGGTTGGTGGCGTCCTCTATCTAGCGCGGAATGGGGGCTCCCCCACCGATTACCGCGTGTTTCGTGGCGAACCTTCGGATCTTCGCAGCGTCGGAGGCATCCTTCGTGATGCGGTCGCGCTAAACGGAAGAGGCATTATCCAGCTAGGGCTGCTGCTGCTCATCGCAACTCCGGTTGCGCGGGTCGCCTTCTCAGTCTTTGGATTCGCGGAGGAGAGCGACCGCTTGTATGTCGTCATAGCGTCGATCGTGCTGCTGGTTTTGGCTTGCAGCCTGATCGGGTCCGCCTGATCTATGCAAGCGCTCGCTGGTTGCGGCGTGAACTCGTTCAGAAACGCGAACGTTTGCACGTTCGTCGGCCGGCGATGGTAAACTTGTCGTCCGAACTTCCGCACGCCGCCAGGATGACACCTCCGATGGATCCCGGTCCGATGAAAGCCTCTGAAGCTGCAGGTGGTGTTACTGTCGTCGCGCAGCCCGTGGCCGCGCTGCTTACTCGCGCCGCGATCTTCCTGGTCGCGAATCTCAACGCGGGCCCTGAGAATCGTGCCGCCCTGCGGTCCTTCTGCGGAGACCTCGCCGCACTGGTGCGCGCGGTGGAGTTTCGCGATCTGGAAGGGAGCCTTTCCTGCGTGATGGGGTTCGGTTCCAACGTGTGGGACCGCGTCTTTGGGACGCCGCGGCCGGCAGAACTGCATTCGTTCCGCGAGATCCGCTCCGAAAAGCGGCATGCAGTCTCCACGCCCGGCGACTTGCTGTTTCACATCCGCGCCAAGCGCATGGATCTTTGTTTCGAGCTTGCGACGCAAATCATGGCGCGTTTGGGGGATGCCGTTTCGCCAGTGGATGAAGTGCAGGGCTTCCGTTACTTCGACGACCGCGACCTCCTTGGCTTCGTCGATGGGACGGAGAATCCCAGGGGCGCAGCAGTGATCGAAGCCGCGCTCATTGGCGACGAGGACTCTGCGTTCAGCGGGGGCAGCTACGTTATCGTGCAAAAATATCTTCACGATGTTGGGGCTTGGAATGCGCTCTCCACCGAGGCGCAGGAACGCATCATCGGCCGCACCAAGCTGTCCGACATCGAATTGGACGATTCCGTCAAACCGACGTCCGCGCACAACGCGCTGACGACGATCGTGGAGAACGGAAAAGAGATCAAGATCCTCCGCGACAATATGCCCTTCGGCCAGCCCTCGCACGGTGAATTTGGCACCTACTTCATCGGCTACAGCCGTTCGCCGCGCACGATCGAGCAAATGCTCGAGAACATGTTCATCGGCCGGCCGCCCGGCAACTACGACCGGATACTCGACTTCAGCCGCGCTGCCACCGGATGCCTGTTCTTCGTTCCGTCGGCAACGTTTCTCGACAATGTGGCCGAAGTCGAAACCAATGAAGACCAGCCTGCGGCGGATCCTCCAGCCCCACCGGCCGCGGCCGAAACCTCTTCATCTATCCCATCTTCATCCAATCGATCGGTGCGCGAGGGTTCGCTCGGCATCGGTTCTCTCAAAGGAGACGTACGACATGAATAACCTCCATCGCGAACTTGCCCCCATTTCTGACTCGGCCTGGGCCCAGATCGAGGAAGAAACATCGCGCACGTTCAAGCGCTACCTTGCCGGACGGCGCGTCGTGGACGTAAACGGGCCGGCCGGCACTGGGCTCTCAGCCGTCGGCACTGGCCATCTGCGGACAATCACCTCCTCGGCGAAAGGCATTCTCGCGAGGCAGCGCGAGGTGAAGGCGATGGTCGAGCTGCGCGTTCCGTTCGAATTGCATCGCCAGCAGATCGACGATGTCGAGCGCGGCGCGAACGACTCCGATTGGCAACCAGCGAAGGACGCAGCGCGACAGGTTGCCTTCGCCGAGGACGGCGCGATATTCGAGGGCTACGCCGCCGCCGGCATTGGGGGCATCCGTCAAGGAACCAGCAATCCGATCATGACGCTCCCGGCCGACGTGCGCGAGTACCCGGATGCAATTGCCCGAAGCTTGAGCCAGTTGCGACTCGTCGGCGTCAACGGCCCCTATTCCGTTCTGCTCGGTGCCGATTGCTACACCGCGCTCGCCGAAACCAGCGACCACGGGTACCCGGTCTTGGAGCACGTCAAGCGGCTCGTCAAGGATGAAATCATCTGGGCTCCCGCCATCGACGGCGCCTTCGTACTGACCACTCGTGGCGGCGATTTCGATCTGCACATCGGCCAGGATGTTTCCATCGGTTATCTCAGCCATACCGATGCCGCTGTCCGCTTGTATCTGCAGGAGACGTTCACTTTCCTCCTGCTCACCACCGAAGCCTCTGTGGCTCTGGTTCCTCCCGCCAAGGCGAAGAAGTCTTGAGGCGAGACTCAGACTCGTCTTCACACCCAACTCGCCAGGACCGAATCGGAGGGAATAGAAGTATGGCGGTTGGCAAAGAGGAAACCGTCGCGTTCTCAGAAATTGACAGCGAACGATTTGGGATTCGCATCGCGAGAGCGCAGGTGGAAGGGAAGAATCTTCCGCAGATTGTCGATTTCTGTGTCGCAGAACAGATCAAGCTGCTGATCGCCCGTTGCGCGACCAAAGAGCTTCGCACCGTTCAAGAGATGGAAAGCCGAGGCTTCTTGTTGATGGACACCCTCGTCTACTACAGCTTGAACCTCACCAAGCGCACGATTCCTGACGATGCGCCGAGAGCCCGCATTCGGAAGTTTGTGCGTGGCGACACGGCCCAAGTGGAGACAGTCGCTGCAGCGGCGTTCGAAGGATATTACGGGCATTACCATGCCGACCCCAGGATGGACCGACGCAAATGCGACGAAGGCTATGTATCCTGGGCAGTGCGATCGTGCACGTCGAAACAGGTTGCAACCGAAGTATTGGTCGCTGAGATCGATAAGAAGATTGTCGGATTTCTAACCCTCCGACTAAACAGCCCCAAAGAAATGGAGGGATTGTTGTTCGGGGTTGCCCCTGAAGGGCAGGGAATCGGGGTTGGCCGCTCTCTTATGGTGAATGGGCTCGAGTTGTGCAAAAAGCGGCAGGTAAAGCGAATGCTTATCTCCACGCAGGTGACAAACGTCGCGGTGCAGAAAGTGTGGTGCCGCGTTGGCTTTGAACCCGCGCACTCCTATTACACCTTGCACAAGTGGTTCTAGTTTTGAAGAGACAATTGACTCGGTTCCGGTCGCGCGCACGATTTCAGTGTCGCGCGACCCGGATCAGAATTACAAACGATAGCCAAACAGGGAGGCATCGTAGCCGCCGGAGGTGGTTTCAATCGACGATGGCATCGACTAGCGCCTGCATTCCAGAATGAGATGGCTGTATGGAATCCGCAGCATGTCATGACGGACAGTCGAGTGAACGACCGGAAAAGAAGTCGCCGCAAGCGCCACGTATTCCTCCGCATGCCTGACGAAACGTCCACGGTCTCTGCTTAGCAACAATTTCGCAAATCTCGATTGACCGGCCACCCACACGCCATCCAACGTGATCAGCCTGCCCTCAGGTTTTAAAGTGCGCCGAGCCATTCGAAACAGTTGCACAGCTTCCGCATCGTCCAGGTGGTGCAGAATACCTAGCGCGATCACGATATCGAAGTATTCGGATTGCGGCAGATTGTACTCATTCACACGATCGCAAGTGAAATGCGCTTCGGGAAAGCGTCGCTGCGCCTGCTGGATGTAATCGGGATTTACATCGAAGCCGACGTATTCTGAACTTGGAAGATAAGGGACCATGCTTCCAGGCCCACAGCCGATGTCAAGGATCCTGTCGCTTTGCCTGGCGCGGATGTGCTCTTTCGCAAGGGTCTTCCTATATCCATCCGAGCCAACGATGCCGCCCCATATTTGGTACGCCCACGGCAAGTTGAGGATCGGCCGAAACGTTTCGATCATGGAATACCTTTTTTCTCCGGAGAAGACATTTCAATCCCGCACATCGAAGAAGTCGTTGATCGAGCCTACGACCTGCGCCTGATCGTCCTCAGTCAGGTCATTATAGAAAGGCAATCTGAGCAGCCGGGAACTGAGGTCGTCGGTCACGGGACACTCTCGCGTTCCGAATTTCATTCCCATAGTCGACAAGTGCAGGGGAACGTAATGAAAGACGCTTAGTATCCCGTGCTCCTTCAAGTGCGCAATCAAGGTCTGGCGGCACTCGAGCGAGGGAAGGATCAAATAAAACATGTGATAAGCCTGCTCGCACTCCGCGGGAATCACGGGCAGCCGGATGTTATTGTCGTGGGCCAGGGGTTGCAGGTGCCGCCAGTAGTATTCCCAGACTCGACGCCGCTTGGTCTGGATTTCTTGTCTGCCCTCCAACTGTGCTAGCAAGAACGCGGCGAGCAGGTCGGACGGCAGATAGCTGGAACCGATATCCACCCAGGTGTATTTATCCACTTGACCGCGGAAGAACTGGCTGCGGTTGGTCCCCTTTTCGCGGATAATCATGGCACGTTCGACCATCTCTGGATCGTTCACCACCAGGGCTCCGCCCTCGCCGCAAATAATGTTCTTGGTCTCGTGAAAACTCTGGGTGCTCAAACAACCGAAGGTGCCGGTGAGCTTACCTCTGTAGCGAGCAAACAAACTATGGGCATTGTCCTCGACGACTCGGACACCATGCTCGCGCGCAAGGCTACAGATCGCATCCATTTCGCAGGGGACACCGGCGTAGTGCACGGGAACGATGGCTTTTGTCCGCTTCGTGATCAGAGATTGCAGGCGACTTTCGTCGAGATTCAACGTGTCAGGACGGATGTCGGCAAACACGATGCGGGCACCGCGCAATGCGAAGGCGTTTGCAGTAGAAACAAAGGTGAACGAAGGAATGATGATTTCATCGCCGGGCCCGCAATCGAGCAGGATCGCGGCCATCTCCAGGGCATGCGTGCAGGAGGTCGTAAGAAGAACTTTCGGCGCCTGGAACTCGCGTTCCAGCAATTCGTGGCAGCGTCGCGTAAAGGGGCCATCCCCGGAGGCCTGTCCGTTCGCGATCGCCTTGGCGATGTACTTGTACTCGTTGCCCGCCAGGCATGGACGGTTGAAGGGAATGCGAAATTCCATCAGCGTGTTCCTTCGCATCCTGGGGGGCCGATGACCTCGCGGATGGCATAGGTCGGGCGGTCCATCATGCGGAAGTGCATGCGGGCAAGGTATTCGCCAATAATCCCCAGAGCGAATAATTGTGCTCCCGAAAAGATCGCGATGATGGAAGCGAGGAAGGGAAATCCTGGAACGGCATCTCCACTGAGAAAGTAGCGGATCGCGACATAAAACAGGACTCCGATACCAACCAACGTGAAGCAGAACCCTACAATGCTGGCGAACTGCAGCGGCACTGTGCTGAACCCGGTCATCATATTCATCGCGTGGGTCGCAAGTTTTCGGAAGGTGTAACCGGACGCGCCCTGCTTCCGGGCCTCGTGATGGACCTTGACGGCGCCAAACCGGTTGCTTCCCCAAGTCAGCAACACGTCAACGGAGACGAAAGAGCCTTCATACTGGCGGAATGCATCCGCTACCTGCTTGCGAAATGCGCGAAATGCGGAGACCTGTCTGGCAATTTCCGCCCCCACGACATTCCTCAGGGCCATCTTGGTTGCGAGAGAGGCCAGATCACGGCCCAAACCGTGCTGCTCTTGCTGCGGCGTGCCATACACGACGTCGAAGCCCTGGGAAAGCTCACTCAGTAACTTCGGAATCTCCTCGGGAGGATGCTGCAAGTCGTCGTCCATGGTAATGATCACTTCATATCTCGCAGCTCGTATCCCACACAGGAGCGCATTGTGCTGGCCGTAATTGCGCATGAGGTTGATGCCGCGTATCCATGCGAACTGGCGCTGGAGTTGGCCGATGACGGCCCAACTCTGGTCGGGGCTGCAATCATTTACCAGAATCAGTTCGTACTCCTGGGCGAGAGGTGGCAGCGTTTGCGAGAGCCGCCGCACAAGTTCGGGCAAGATGGCTTCGCTGCGGTAAACCGGCACTACAACCGAAATGCCGGACTGTCGGCTCGCATCAGCTGGAGTCATGGTTTCCACCTGACTTCAAAGTCCCCCGCATCGGCGCGTTTGGGGAACTCACGCTCCAGCGCATTCTTGAGATCGTCGGCGATTGGACCCGCGAACGGCGGACGATGATTCAGGACTACGAGATTGATGTTGTGCGAATCAATAACTGCCAACGCACGCTCGGTTCGCCCGGACGGATCTTCGTAGAAATCAAAAAAGATACCGGTTGGATCGCGAAAGCCAGAAAGAAAATAGACTTCGGGAGAATCGGGTTTGGCCAGGATGTATTCGCCCCGAGCATGCTGGTGGATAAGGCTGTTCAGTGCCTCATAGTCACGCGCGCTCGCAGCGGTGACACGCAGGCCTCCCGCGCGAGGCATGGAAAGCCGAACCGTTTGGGTGTCAGGTGCATATTCAGTGCCCAGGTGATAAACGAACCCGGGCGTCAAGTCGAACACGACGTATACAAAGCAGAAGCACATCGTGCCGGCCACAGCTAACCGTGGCGGCGGATCCATCAAACTGACCACGGCAGTGATGGAAAGCAACACCAGTGGCGCAATGTAGCAAAAATAAATCGTGTTGCTGAAGGGAAATTGAATCAAGCTGCACGCAGCCGTCACCGAAAGAGCCAGGAATAGTCGCTGCCGGGGAATGGATTCCAGTCGGCCCAGCCAAGACCGGCGAGCAAGCAATGCAACGCCAACGACCACCACGACGGGCGCAAAAACCCAAATCGTGCTCCACACGTGTTGATAGTAATAGCGGGATCGGCGAGCCAAGAACAGAAGGGAAGGGATCAGGATGGCCATGGAAACACCGAACAGGACCTGCTTCCAAAGCTTGGGGATGGTTTTCGATCGGGTCAAGAGCACGATTGCGATCAGCACCGCATTCACTTCGATTCCCTGACGAAACCAACGCACAGGGGGCTTCATCCCTACGAGCCCGATCAAACGGTTCGATATGCCGAAAATGTCTCGCACGAGAAGACCGACGCTTTCAGTGAGAAGGTAGGGAACCAGGAATACGGCGATAGGAATAGCAACACCAGCCGCGAACAGCAGCAGTTCGCGCAGAAGAAAGTGAAATCTTTGGCTTCGATTTCCGGAAGCATAGATTTCGTTCCAAACTAAAACCGCGCCAATCGCAAGCTCCGGCACCCAGAAGTAATAATAGGTAGCACTATTGGCCAGCTTTCGCAGGAGTACAAAGAGCAGAGCTTCGTATAAGAGTATCGAGATTATGACGAAGCCCCGGTACGCCAGAGTCCCGCGGCGATTACCTGGTTTGGCGCTGGGCGCAAGTTGTTCGCGATACACAAGAAAGAATAAGGCTCCCGCGATGAAGAACACACCCGGCAGCTTGAATAGGACCGAGATGCCGCCACAGGCCCCGGCAATCAGCAGCCAACGGCCAGCTTGGGTTTCGATGTAACGCAACAGTGCCGCGAGCCCGAAGGTTGCGAAGAACAAGTTGTACCAGGAAGGCAGGGCGGCAGTGTAATTCGGTGGTCCCCACGCCACCGCCAAAAGGGTTAGTGCTGCGGCAAGAGGTACGGAAACAAACCTCGACGCTGAGTAATAAACCACCGGAACCCAGGCCAGAAAAAACAGAAACAGCATGTAACGCATGCTGGCGAGGTTTGTTCCAAACACGCGAAACGCCGCCGCGTTCAGATAGCCTAATAGTCCGGTATAACCGTCGTGATAATCACGATGAGGAAGTTCCCCGCGCAGCACGTGCTCAGCGCTTTCCGACAGAGTGCCTTCGTCTGAGGGAACCCAGCCACGCTTTAATTCCAGCCTCATGTACAGCGCACTCAGGAGCAGAACCAGAGCCAGCAAGAGACGCCCACGTGACGAGGGTTTCGGCACATGCTCCGCGTTCGTCCCAATGTCAGCAGGAATGGCCTGCGGAAGTTGTACCTCCATAGAAGTCATTGGCTTTGCGTCGATCGTCGCCGATAGATCTCGGATCTGTCAATGTTGCGGAACACAGAACAGTTGGCCCTTTTCACCCAAGCGCTTTCAGTGTAAGGCTTTTGGCAATTCGCTGGACGAGGGGCGGCCCCAGTCCAGAGCATCTCCGTCGGAGGATAAGGGGACCTCAAGGGGATACCGCGCCCTTAACCAAGTTTAGGAAGAAGGCCATGTTTCCGAAGCTGTGGCCGACGATGCCCGGCCATGTGCTTTTTGTATGTTGGGCAACAAAGGAAAGCGCGACACCTGTGATTGCCATGCGGACCGTGTCCCAGAGAGTCGGCTGCATAAATAAGTGGAACAGCGACCAGAGAATCCCGTGGATAACCCATGTCGCTCTTCCAAACGCGAGTTCTTGGCGCGGAAGCACATAACCCCGCCACCACAGTTCTTCCCCGCCGACATTGCAGACAAGGATTACGACGGCATAGTAAACGAGAATCCACCAAGCTCCGTGCAAAGGAACGCCCATGAAATCCTTCGGACCGAAACGGTCGAAAAACTTATCGTAGAACCCAGAGGCATCGAAGAATTTGATGGACTGCAGGGTTGGCCGAAGGATGCTTGCAGTCCGCTTGAGGATCGTACCCATCGGAATCGCGGCGAATACCCAGGCCTGGCGATTGTTCTCTCTCCAGAGGGCAAGCCATGATGCCGCAACCGCAAACAGGTCTTCCCAATTACCTCCATACATGAAGCCCGAGAGTGCAGCTGCCCAGATCCAGGTTGTCGCATTTGGAGCCGAGAGTCGTAACCGTTGCGTCAGTGCCTTCCATGAGATGGAACGGACGTCAATAGCTGCGCCGGCCAGCGCGGCGATCAACATGAGTGCCAGCGGCAGAATCAGCAGCAGATGAAAAATGCGCCACCAAGAACTCATATGCCGCAGCAGACTTGGCCCAGCCCAGTGAAACAGGAAGGCGAAGGTCAAGGCGGGTATCCCGAATAGAAGTGATGACGCGAGCCAGCCTGCCGGGCTAATTGCTCGTGCGTGGTCTCCCTGCGGCACGTGGGTGAGTGTATCTGACTGGATCGGATCTGTGCGACAGATTTATCCAGGTCTAGAGAAAACCGCTGCCGCCGATCTCCAGAACCGAATGCAGCCCGTATGGCATCCATAGCCATCATGAGGAACCCCGGCGATGAAGCCGTAATGCGGTCAACCAGTGCCGAAGTACCTTGCCCGGAACAGGCGAGAACCTGGGTGCTCGTCGCGACCATTCTTGGCTCCAGCGTGGCTTTCATCGATAGCACGGTCGTGAACGTCGCTCTGCCAGCGATCCAAGCCAACTTTCATGCAACCGTCGTCGACGTGCAGTGGGTGATCGAGTCTTACGGCCTGTTTCTAGGCGCGCTCATTCTTGTCGGAGGTTCGCTCGGCGACTTGTTCGGGCGCCGTCTAATTTTTGTAACCGGGATAGCAATCTTCGCCGTGGCTTCGGCGGTTTGCGGCGCCGCTGTGAACATTCATCAATTAGTCATTGCGAGAAGTGTTCAAGGCGTTGGCGCGGCGCTCCTGGTGCCCGGCAGTCTGGCGATTATCAGCGCATCTTTTAACGAGAAGAGTCGTGGCGGTGTGTGTTCTTCATCAATCTTCCGCTCGCGGTGACGGTAATCACCATTTCGCTTTGGCACATTCCAGAGAGCCGCATCGCAGGCGCAGGCCGCATAGATTGGTCAGGAGCGTTACTTGCGACCGTTGGATTAGGTGGCTTGGTGGCCGGGTTCATGGAATCAGTCAATTTGGGTTGGCGAAGTCCTCTGGTCTGCGCGAGCTTGATCCTGGGCGTCGCCTGTCTTATCGCTTTGGTGGTTGTCGAAGGCAGCGTCACATCGCCCATGCTCCCGCTGGCGCTGTTCGAATCCCGCAGCTTCACTGGTGCAAACCTGCTGACGCTTTTCCTGTACGCCGCGACTGGCATTTTCTTTTTCTTATTCCCGTTGAACCTGATCCAGGTTCAAAGCTATTCGGCCACAGCCGCCGGTGCTGCTCTCCTTCCGTTCATCTTGCTGATGTTCGTTCTTTCCCTATGGTCGGGCGGACTAGTCGCCCGCTACGGACCTAGGATTCCACTGATCGCCGGCCCACTCATTGTCTCCGTTGGGTTTGCTCTGTTCGCGGTGCCGTCCGTGGGAGAGAGCTACTGGAAGGCATTCTTCCCGGCGATCGTTGTCCTGGGGTTTGGGACATCAATAACGGTGGCTCCTCTCACCACCGTCGTTATGAATTCGGTTGATCTCGACCGAGTCGGCTCGGCTTCTGGAATCAACAACGCCGTGGCGCGCGTAGCCGGGGTCCTTGCGATCGCGGTATTCGGGATTGTGATGGTGAAGGCCTTTGGTTCTGAACTGAACCGCAGCTTGGCTCACCTTTCGCTGTCGCCCGCCGTTTTGCGGCAGATTCATTCCGAAGAGATCAAACTCGCAGGCTTGCAGGTTCCTGTCGGTCTAAACCCCAGCACCAGTGCCGAGATCAACGAATCCGTCAACGAAGCATTTGTATTCGGATTTCGAATTGTCATGTTGGCTTGCGCAGGGCTGTCTCTGGCAAGCGCGGCAACAGCCTGGCTGACGATTCGGAACGATCCCGCCCGTTCCAAAGTAGCCGCGTTATGATTGCGTGTCCCAGATGGCTCTATCTGACTTCAACCACCGCGAGCCCGTACGAAGGCAAGGTCACAGTCAACTCCCCGTCTTTCAGGTCGCGCTCAGCGGCTGGGGGAATCTCTGCTGTCCGCTTGAGTTGTTGAATCTGCGCCTGCGAAGGGTAGCGCGGCGATCCCATCTTTTCGTAAATTGAGTGAACGTCTCCGTGATCGGGGTCGACCGTCGAAACGATCGCGCGTTTATAGTGTCCGCCCAGGAAGTGCAGAGTAACCGTCTTGGCAGCGCCAGCGTGCTCCGGCGGCGCGTAGTTCCAGACGGCGAGCACGAGGCCGCCGTCCTTCTTTCTTGTGAGGATCGCCGAATCTGAGTTGACATCGATTCGCTGTTCTCCGAGCCGGTGCAGGATTTTGAAAACATTGAAGGCCGGCTTCGGAATTCCATCTTCAGCCAACAGACCAAAGCCGCCGTAGAACGGCGTTTTCACAACGCCCTGCTCCTCGAACACGTCAGAGAAAGTCCAATAGCTCATCATGTCCACCAGACCATCACATTGACGGACGGTGTCCGCCAGCCATGGGCCCATGTATGAGGCGTCCGTGACCGCAGGTTCATTGAAATAGCTGGCATTGAACTCGCTCCAGATCAGCGGCAGGTTGGGAATGGCGGAGGCTGCGATCTGGTCGTGAACTTTTCTCACGGCCCGGCACACCATCTTGTCGCGAGGAATATTTTCGTCCGTTCCAAATACGTCTTTTGCCAGGTCGTTGCCGTAGACGTGGGTGGAAACGAAATCAACTGGAACGTGGTTGGCCGCGCAATGCTGAATGAAGGCGTCTGCCCACGCTGCTTGTGCTGTCGCCGGTCCGCCAATTCGCAAGCGAGGGCTCACTGCCTTGACGGCGCGCGCAGTGTGGTCATAGAGGTCCCAGTAGGTCGCCTGCTTGGGATCGCCTGCCCAGAAATCGAGGTTAGGTTCGTTCCAAACTTCGAAGTACCACTGGCTGACTTCATCGATGCCATAACGGTCTATCAGATGCTTGGTGAACTGGATGATCAGGTTGTCCCACTTCGCCCAGTCTTTGGGCGGGGCCACATCTGGTTTGTACCAGAAGGCCTGGAGAATCGGTTTGGCGGCCAGTTTATTGGGCATGAAACTCAATTCGACGAATGGCCTCACCCCGTTGGCCAACAGACCGTCGTAGATTTGATCGACGTAAGAAAAATTAAAGACCGGCTGCCCTTGCTGGTCTTCGTCGTAGACGCCGACTTCATCATGAAAAATGGCGTGGAAACGGACATACTGGAAGCCGGTGATCTGTTTCACCGCGCGCAGGTCCTCGCGATAATTTTCCCGGAGGCTCAAAATGGCGCGGCCGGATCCGAACATCTGTTCCCAGAAGTGCGGGAAAGCGTGCGCGGGAGCAGAGCCATCAATCACGATTGTCTCGGCGGTCTGCGCCAGCGCGGCACTTGGCAAAACGACTAGGAGCAGGGAAGCGATCATCGTTCTTAGCATGATTGTCCTTAGCGAGGATGAGGTTCTACGCGAGACAGGAATGCCATTTTTGGACAGCCTCACTGAAAACTGTATCCAGGCTTGAGGTCGCAACGGTACACCTTGGTCTGATCGGGATTTACTCTGGCGTTGCAACTCGCCCAACTTAAGAACAGCTCGGGGCCAAGCGGGAAGATGATCATCTGTCCATCGAGTTCCGCTTCAATGCTGACACCTTCGGCGGTCGAGGGCAGAGTAAAGTTCAGACCTTCTCCGAAGATTACCGGGTAAGACTCGTGAACGATCTGGCTAACCATAGGGTGGACCACTTCTGCTTCCAGTAAGAAAGTCGCAGTGTCGGACCAATCAATAGCAGAGACTGTGTAAGTCTGCTGGCCCTGTGAAAGATGGTCTGAATCGATTTTGGTGAACGGACATGGCCCGGCGATGCAGGATGCTCTGGCGCTTCGGAACTGGTTCCCCGTTCCGGCATCGAGGGCTGCGGAGCCCGGGGTGGCCCGCCATTTGCCATCGGGTGAGCAGGGGCGCTGACCCTTGCACGGCACGTTGCCCTTGTTTTCAATCTGAAATGTTTTCACCGCGCTTCCCACATTGAACTCAGTCATCACGCGGCCGGAGTATCTGACGCGAACGTTCGCGACTTTCACCGCGGGTCGAGTCGTGGAAAGCGCGACCGCTGGGATGGGCGACATGTGGACGATATAGAGCTTGTCTCCGACAAAATCACTCACGTCGAGAGGAAGGTAGTGCGGCTGGCGGAAGTGAAGGACGAGTGGATGGCCCCTGCGCACGAATCCGCGCAGTGGGAGGGTGAACAAGCCGGTAGAGTCAGATTTCGCCGCGTTGGCGGCCAAATCAGCGGTCACCTCGACATCGGCGATGGGCTGCTCTTTTCTGCTATCCGTGTCCTGCACAGTGACTGCTCCCCGCAGCGATATCGATCCGTGGGTGTACCACGGAAGAAGGAGTAGTGCGCCAACAATCGTGAGGATGATGGTCGAGCCGATCCAGAGACTTACTTTAGGTGTGCGGTTTATGTCCACAATCTTTCGAACATTCTACGACGAAGCGCTGCAGAGCGGGAGTCTGGCGTCCCTCGCCCGTAATCCTTCTGTCAATCCCTCCAGGAGGCGACTTCGTCTAAGATTGACCGCAGCACGCGAATGCGGTCCAATCTGTTTTCCCGCCGGGACGTGATGCGCCAGATGCTGGGCGCCGGGGGATGCCTGTCCCTGACAAGAATCATTCCGGTCCTGTCCATGGGCCAACAATCGACGGGCCAGCAATCGATGAGCCAGCAATCGGCGCAGGGGCCAGCGTCTCTGTCCGGCCTCGCGCCTCTGTCGTCCGAAGACGACTGGTTTCTGAACGAGCTGGAAATCGCGAACCTCAGCTATTTCTGGGAGCAGGCCAGCCACAAGACAGGGATGGTGAAAGATCGGTGCCACGTCGGCACGAATGATCAAGGGATCGTAGCCAGCATCGCCGCCACCGGTTTCGGTTTGACGGCTCTCTGCATCGGAGAGCAGCGCGGACTGGTTCCGAGCAGCGATGCCCTCGAACGCGTGTTTGTCGCGCTCCGGTTCCTGTGGAAGAAGCTGCCGAACCACCGAGGGTTCTTCTACCACTTTGCCGACATTAACAGTGGAGAAAGAGTTTGGGATTCCGAGGTTTCCTCCGTCGATACCGCCATTTTGCTCTGCGGAATCCTTACGTGCCGCGAGCACTTTCGCCATCCTGAGGTGGTGGAACTTGCAGACTTAATCTTCGGGCGGGTGGATTGGACCTGGCTTTCGGAAGACACCTCGCTCCTGCCCCACGGCTGGACCCCCGAAGTCGGCTTCCTGCCTTCCCGTTGGGACTACTACAGCGAACTGATGATGATGTATCTGCTGGGATTGGGCTCATCGACTCATCCCCTGAAGGATGAAACCTGGACGGCATGGAAACGCCTCGTCTTTGAATACGATGGCTTACGGTACATCGGTTCTTTCGCGCCTCTATTCGTGCATCAGTACTCCCAGGCGTGGTTCGATTTTCGTGGGAGGCGCGACAAGTTTGCCGACTACTTCCAGAATTCGGAGATTGCGACCGATGTCCACCGGCGGTTTTGTTTGGAGCTGGGGAAACAGTATCCCGATTACAGCGACGACTTGTGGGGAATTACCGCTTCCGATTCGATCCACGGCTATGTGATATGGGGCGGACCGCCGGCCACGGGACCGATCGACGGCACGGTGGTACCGAGTGCGGCCGGCGGATCACTGCCCTTCCAGCCGCAGGCCACTTTGCGCGTCCTGAAAAACATTCGGAGCCGCTACCCTGCAGCGTGGAGTAAGTATGGATTTGTGAACGCATTCAACCCTCTCACCAACTGGTACGACCCCGATGTGATCGGAATCGATACCGGTATTACGATGTTGATGGCGGAGAACCTCCGGACTGGCTTCGTCTGGAACACTTTTATGAAAACCCCCGAAGCCCAGCGTGGGATGCGGCGCGCCGGGCTGAACAAATACTACCGAGCCGGACTCGTGGTCCCTTGACAACTCGTCATAGGAATACCCACCAACCCTGCGATCTGTTCTGCTCATCTAATAGCTGCTCCAGGCCGCCATTCCTCCGATCTTGTTGCCGGGAAGGCATTGGGCTACACTCAATGAATCGGGCGTAGCCCGGTCTGGCGCGGGTCGCGTCGCGTGTTCTCAGCTTAGTGTTCCCGGGGGCTAACGCCCCCTTAGGACTCACCCATGGCCGGAAAACAGGATTCCTGGAACGGATGGCGCGAGCGCATTTCCGCTCTGCGGAATGTGCCTGCGGTCCTGCGAATCGTTTGGGAGTCGGGCCGCGCGGTCGTGGTGCTAGGTATTGTTTTTCGTCTGATCACTTCTGTTCTGCCTCTCGGCCTGCTTTGGATTACCAAGCTGATCATCGACATACTTGTACGTGCCC
>Ga0210395_10002153_pt1 | contig 15333 bp, 11 predicted proteins | sample IncBWH4OmetaG_FD_150861 | JGI IMG/M metagenome (GOLD analysis project Ga0210395, IMG submission 150861) | Forest soil microbial communities from Barre Woods Harvard Forest LTER site, Petersham, Massachusetts, United States - Inc-BW-H-4-O ... | reverse complement strand
TGACGTCGTAATGGACGCCGTCGGGGCCGCCATTTCCGGGGATATAGGTCCCCGCCTTGACGCCGGCAAAGGTCAGATGCAACGGATCCCGCGGGCATTGCGGGCAACCCATATTGGGACCGATCTCGAAGCCGGCATACCACATCCGGCCGGCGCGGAAATCGCCGACCGCCAAGGTGGTGTCGTCGGGCGAGACCGCGATGCCGTTCGGGAACATGCTGCTGTCCATCACTTTGCGCAGGATGCCGTCGCGCGAATACTGATAGACTGCACCAGCGCGGTCGGTTTCGTTCGGCCCGGGACCGGTTCCCCATGGATCGGTGAAAAACAGGTTCCCCTCGGCATCGAAATCGAGGTCGTTGGGGCCTTTGAACAATTGATTGCGATAAGTGTAGACCAGCGTCGTCAGCTGCTTGGTGTGCGGGTCGTAAACCAGGATGCCGCGGTGCCGCGAGGTCAGATAGAGCTTGCCGTCATGCCAGCGGCTCCCTTGCGGTTCGCAGGTTTGACCGAGCTCAGCGGGCGGATTGCAATTGACCACCGGCACTAGCTTGCCGTCGGGCGTCAGATATGAAATCCACCCCGAGCCGATCGCGACAAACCACAGATTGCCCTGCGTATCGAAGGCGCCGCCTTCGAGAAACTGGCCTTGCGGCGTACCGCTAACATCGGCGAATTTTTCGACCGGACCGACCCCTGGCGGCAAGGGCGGCAATCCCCACGCCTGCACTGGCATCGAAGGCGCAGAAGGAGGGTTGGTCGGTGGCGAGGCAGAATTTGATGCGGGCGCCTGCGCCCAAGCCGCACCTCCGAGCCCTGCCGCCACACACCCAGTCATGAAGAGCATGGTCGCAAGGCTTACAATCGACCATCGGTGTACGCCCATGATGTTTCCTCCTCTTTGCTGCTTTTATAGAAGCGTTTGCGCCAGGCCGACCACACGGGGTGACCTCCTGGGAGCAGCCCATACAGGTGACCGAGCGTCCTACCGTCTTCGGGCACCGGCCGGATCGCGCGCTCGGATCGAACCGGCTGCACTCGACGCGTATCGTGCGGAAGCGCAGGCACAGCGGACAACTTGAAGATGATCATGTAGCGGGCGAGACGCGGCCGTCGAAGTGCGTAACTTTCCGGGCCAAGCCGACGCGCCCCATTCCGCTCCTCCTCGAGTGAGCGCAGTGCACCAGATCGGTCGCACAGAACAGATCGAGCGGTTTCAATAATCACCACTCTTGGTAGGGCTCGCTCCAGATGGCGGTATTAATCTTGCCATTGGCCAAGACATAACCACGGTACATTCCGGCAGTGTTGAATGGCAGGGCCAACCCGCCGGTGCGGTCGACGGCAATGACCCCGCCCCGCCCGCCAAATTCGCCCAACTCATCAACGACGGCGCGCGCCGCCGTATCAAGCGGTAAACCGGCATGGCGTAACCGAGCGGCGATCTCGAAGGCAGCGCCGTAGCGCATGAACATCTCGCCGTGGCCGGTCGCAGATACTGCACAGGCCGCGTTGTGAGCATAGGTGCCGGCTCCAATGATCGGGCTGTCGCCAACCCGACCCGGTATCTTGCCGGTCATACCCCCGGTCGAGGTGGCGGCGGCGAGATTGCCGTCGCTGTCGCGCGCGACCGCCCCTACGGTGCCATGCAGCTGTTGCTCGTCGTCATCCTCGCCGAGGCCGCGACGGCGGCGCTCAAGCTCCGTGTTTAACGCACGCCAACGCTCTTCGGTGTAAAAATAGTCGGGTTCGGCGAACGCGATGCCTTGATCGCGGCAAAACGCGAGGGCACCCTCCCCAGCGAGGAGGACGCAGGTCGAGTGCTCCATGACCGCGCGCGCCGCCAAGATGGGGTTGCGCGGTCCAAAGATGCCGGCCACCGCACCGGCGCGCAGATCACGGCCATCCATTAGCGCAGCATCCATTTCCTGGGTGCCGGCCGCGGTGAAAACGCTGCCTCTTCCCGCGTTGAACAGCGGCTCATCTTCGAGCCCGACGACCGCCTGAGTGACGGCATCCAGCGCATTCCCACGGACCGCGAGGACTTCGCGGCCCGCCGCCAATGCTCGGTGCAGAGCCTTATGGTAGGAAGAGGCACGAACTCCTGTCGTCTCGTCGCGACGGATCGTTCCGGCGCCGCCATGAACCGCGAGAGCGAATTCCCCTCTGGTGCCGCGAGTGGTTGACATCGCGGCACTCATCGCCTGCAGACTTGGGCCTCGCGGAGATCCCGCTTCAGCTCGATGACCAGACCAGGGACCGGCCGGGTCAGTCGAGAACGACGCCCGAGATACGGCTGCACTCGGCTAGCAACTCCTCTTGAACCCTGGCGTCGCTCGCGATCGGGTTCGGCGAACGAAACCGCTGATGATAGAAATACCCGCCACTCGAACGTGCCAACTCGTCTTCGCTTGTGGCCAGCCATGCCTGGGTTAGGCAGCCCTGATGCAGATCGTCCCGCGCTGAAGGGCCGCCCATCTTCGTCGCCACCCAACCGGGCTCCAGCGCGTTCGATTTGACGTCTTTCCAGCGACGGGCGACGGCGAATGCCAGCAACACGTCGCACAGCTTGCTCTCGGCATAAGCCGACGCACCGCTCCAGGCCCGCTCGGTCCACAGCAGATCATCCATGCGCGGACGCACGCCGCGGTGCATCCCAGAGCTCACATACACCAGCCGCTTTGGTTTTTCGATCAGCGCCGTCAGAATGTAGGGAGCGAGCACATTGACAGCAAAGACGCTCGGAATTCCTGGTTCCATCTCCACTTGCCGCTCGCGATAGCCGACGCCGGCATTGTGGATTACCGCGTCGAAGCGACCGAGCTTGTTCACCTGGTCGGCAACGCTTCTTGTACCTGCGATCGTCGAGACATCACCGGAGACCACCCCTTGGGCGCCAGGTGCGCCCGTGAGAGCGTCGCGGCTTCGTACCTCGTTGCGGCCATGCAATACGACTTGATGGCCGTGCTCGATCAGCAACCGGGCCGCCATCAGGCCGAGGCCGTCCGATGATCCCGTTATGAACACGCGTGCCAATCCGCGCACCCCTTCTTACCGCGCTGATATGGGAAATTCCGCTAAAGTCGCGATCTGTCCTGACGGCCCCGACAGCGAGGGAGTAGCCATCACGATCGGGAGAGAAGATCCCGCTCCGACATTTCGGCTTTACGATAACATTGCGTCAAGCGAGCCCCAGCTTCGGCCGCACCCATTCGGCCAGCCTGCGGATGGCGTCGTCCGCTTCCGGCGCATGCCCCGCAGCAAATTGGAAAACGTGCTGCATTTCCGGGAAAACATCCAGCCTGACGTCGACACCGGCCTTCCGGGCGCGATCGGCGAGCCGGCTGCTGTCGTCCAATAGAGTCTCGTCGCCGCCGACCTGGATATACATCGGCGGCAAGTCCTTGAGGTCGGCGTACAGCGGATTCGCCAACGGGTCGCGACGATTGCCGTTCTCGCCCAGAAACGTCGCGGCCATCACCTCGACGACGTCCTTCTGGACCAGGACATCTTTGTCCCGATTGGAAGAGAGGCTCTCGCCGGTGATTTCCATATCGACCCATGGCGACAGCGGCATCGTCGCCGCCGGCATCGGCAGGTTGCGCTCGCGGGCCCGCAACAGGGTCGTAACGGCCAGCGCGCCGCCCGCTGAATCGCCCGTCAAAGCGATGTGACCCGGGTGGATGCCTCGGTCGAGCAGCCATTTATAGACTGTCACGGCATCATCGACCGGGGCCGGATGAATATGCTCGGGGGCGCGGCGGTAATGCGGAATTAAGGCGCGGCAGCCGATCGCCTTGGCGAGATGACCATATACCTTGCGATGCGTGTACATCGACGCTGTGACGTAGCCGCCGCCATGCATGCACACCACGATCCGGTCCTCGGCGCAGCCTTTCGGGACGGCCCATAACGCCGGCACGCCGCCGGCATCGGTTTCGAGGTAATCGACGCCACCGGGTTCTGCTGTAACATCGCCCCAATGCTCGAACAAAAGCCTCAGTTCATCGAGTGGCATATCCGGCCGGGCAGCCAGCGCTGCTGCCCAATTGCGAAGAAAGGTCTTGAGTTCCTCGGCCCCTTCGCTCGCCATTGTCTCCTCCTGGTCTCGGAACCGATTGAGTATCGCCGGCTCGGGTCAAGCGACGAGATTGAGCCCGCGCACCGGCAACTCCACCTTCCCGCCGCATTCGCTGGCGATCACCGGCATTACCTCCTCGGCAAAAATCTGCATCTGCTCCTCGATCTCCGGGGCCTCGAACCCGCCGAGCTCGAACCAGCCGAGAAAGCAGAAGTCCTCATAACCGCACTCCCGTCGCATCTTCATAATCTTGTCGATGACAAACTGCTTGGAGCCGTGGATCGCGATCTCGCGCTCTCGGAGCATCTGCGCTGTTACCTTCTTGTTGAGATCGAACATCGGCTCGTCGAGGCGGGCCACCACGGCGCCAAACCCGAATGGCCCGTAATAGTCGAATTGGAGCTCGATTGCCCTCGCCGCCCGCTCCAGCGCCTGCTTTTCTTTGCCCGGTCGAGTGATGTGCAGATAGCGGCTCGTCATAATCCCGCGCCGCTTTTCGGCGTCCCATCCGAACTTGAAACGGCCGCGGTCCAGCATATCGGGGAAGCCGGCATTCTCCGCGGCTTCGTAGTAGATTTCGAGATTGCGGCGCAGCCGGTCATTGGGTTCGGCGATCATCACTCCGTTGATGCCGTGCTCGGCTGCAAATTTCAGTGACCGAGTACTGGTCAGCGGCTCCCATAATGGCGGGTGCGGCTTTTGCACCGACTGCGGAAACACCTGCAGTTCCTTCAGGGTGGTGGTCGTTGCCTGAACCGGATTGCCGGCCGAATACATATCGGGGTCGCCGAGTTTGATCACCTCTTCGAGCCGACGCCCGGCCTTATCCTGTTGGAAATAGGCGATCGTCTGCTTGTGGTTCCACTTTGTGTAGGTCGGCGGCACCGAGAAATTCTCCCCGTGATGGGAGAACGACGGCTCGGTCCAGCATTTTTTCATGATCGCGATATTTTCTTCGAACGCCTTGCGGTTGCGCTCCTGGTCCTGGATCGTCGAGCCGTAGGGACGGCCGAGCGTCTCGTTCTCGCGGGGTTGATAGCCACGGCCGACGCCGCAGTCGACCCGACCGCCGCTGATCACGTCCAAGGTCGCGATTTGCTCGGCGAGCCGCACCGGGTGGTGCCAGACAATAATATTAGCCGCCTGCCCAAGCCGGATGCGCTTGGTGTGAGCCGCGACACTCATCTGCACCATCAGCGGATTCGGGCTCATCTCGGCGCCCTCGGGCTGAAAATGGTGCTCTGTCAGCCAGAATGACTGGAACCCAAGCTTTTCGGCGAGGATGCCTTGCCTGACCTGGTTTACTAATGTCTCTTGAGCCGCCTTGTGCACATCGGCAAGTGAACCGTCGTTGAAGGTGACGCCCTCCTTGTCGGTGATGACCGGCAGGCTCGACGCGCCGTTGTGAAAGAGACCGATCTCCAGCATGGCTGTTCCTCCTTGTCCGTCCCGGCGGCAGGTCGCTTGCGGCGCCCTCCATTCGTAGGAAGAGGGTCGCTGTCCTGGACCCGCGAAGGTTGGGCGGGATCGGCACAGCAGTCAATTCAGAAGGATCGTCGTCGAGACCGATCCCAGCGGGAGACCATGACGAGGTCTAGCCCGAACAATCGCGGCTCGCGTTGGACGATGGTTCAAGAGAGCTGATCGCGCTCGAAATCCGCTAATCCGACAGCCAGCTCTTATAGCTGCGGCGCAGAGTCTTGCCAAGCCGTCGAGCGTTGTCCGTCCAGTCCGCTTTGGGTTACGCTGGCGAGGTGGATTTCCTTAAAGCCTTTGCTCCTGCCGAGCCGAAAGAGATGTCCGTCCAATCCCCCGCAGGCGCCCCCGCTTCTCTGAGCCGTTGCTCTTTCAGCGCACTGGCGTTGGCCCTTTCACGCGCGGACGCGGCCGGATCCTCGACCAGCGCGGCTACGATCGCGCGCTGTTCGCTGAGCTCATCGACGCCGACTCCAGGACCGTACGACACACCGGCGCCAAGGGCAGCGAGTTCATCCCCACCGACCCCGAAACCGAGCCGCCGGCACCGGCGCGCCGAACAAACAGGTGCCGGTCAGAGACGCGAGCGCTGCAACGGCGCGGCGCGGCAGCGAGAGGCTCTGCCTCTCGCACTCTCTGGAGTATTTGAACAAGGAAATCGGCAGATTTTGGGAAAAGATGGTTTATGATCGCGGCACGGTACAGCCGGGAGCGGCGATGACCGTCAAGGAAATGGGGCCGGTGAACCGTTCACGTTCGGCGGCCTTTTTTCTTTCCCATTCTTGTCTGCGAAGGCGTGCGTGCGCAGAAAAGAGCGGCCCTTTCGAACCGCCCCTGTCGGGCTTATTCGGTCTTCGCCTTGCGGGCATCGCGCGACCAATCTAGGATAAATCCCTCGCCTTCGCTCTGTTCGCGACTAGCGTGCAATTGAGCGGCTGGGTCAGCGACGGATCGTCGAACCTGACCGAGAGATAATCCCGGCCCCGTAGGGAGCCCGCAAATCGAGGGGCTCGTGCCGGAGAGCGGTGAAAGAGACCCTCGTGGCAAGCCTTATACCCACCTGAATTGATCCTGACTCGCCAAAGGAATTGCATCAGGGCGGGCTGTTGAGTAGCAGATGTTGTGGCTCTGGGACGGGGGAACCGCAATGCCTGCTCTGAAGATACGAGACGATATCAGCCCGGCGGAGCTTCGCCGGCACGCCCGGCGAGAGAATGACGGGCGGGTCAGCGCCCGGCTGATCGCGCTTGCCAACGCGCTCGACGGCATGGATCGGGCGAGCGCCGCGCGGCTGGCCGGGATGGACCGGCAGACGTTGCGCGACTGGGTTCACCGCTACAATGGCGAAGGCATTGCCGGGCTGTGCGATCGGCCGAAGCCGGGGCGTACCCCGAAGCTGACCGAGGGCCAGATGGCAAGCCTGAAGGCGGTGGTGCTGGCCGGTCCCGATCCGGCAACAGACCAGGTCGGGCGCTGGCGGGTTGTCGATCTGTGCCGCTTTGTCGAAGTGCGCTGGGAGGTCAGCTACAGCGAGACCGGGATGCTGCGGCTGTTATGGCCGCTCGATCTGAGCCATCGCAAGACCCGGCCGCGCCACCCGCAGAGCGACGAGAAGGCGCAGCAAGCCTTCAAAAAGGGGGCTTTGCAGCACGCCTGAGCGAGATCGCGCAGGCCCACCCCGAGGCCCAGCGGTTTGAAATCTGGAGCCAGGATGAGGCCCGGGTCGGGCAGAAAGGACGCACCGGCTACGTCTGGTGGCAACGCGGTCGCACCCCGCGCGGACGCCGCGATATCGGCTATCAATCGGCTTGGATAATCGGCGCCGTCTGCCCGGCGCGCGACACCGGCGTCACACTGGTGCTGAACCGGGCTCGATACTGCGGCGATGAACCTGTTCCTTGCCGAGCTGTCCCAGGCCGTGGCTGCCGGGGCGCATGGCATCGTGCTGATGGACAAGGCCGGCTGGCATACCGCCGGCGATCTCATGATGCCCGAAAACCTCAGCCTCGTGTTCCTGCCGCCCTACTCGCCCGAACTCAATCCGATCGAGCGGCTGTGGCTGCATCTGCGTGACAATCGCCTCACACACCGCGTCTTTCGCACCACCGAGGATATCATCGACGGCTGCTGTGACGCCTGGAATTGGCTGCTCGGCGAAACTGGCCGCATCCGCTCACTGTGCTCCTATCCCTGGCTCGCACAGACCCGCATTTAATCAGGTTTGGTATTACCAGGCCCGGTCAGTGTCACGGCGATGCGCCGCCCCTCCCCTGCCCCGCTTGTGGTAACGCTCCCGGTCGACCGCGCGCTGGCTGCGCCCAGACCGTGCGTTCGAGGTGCAACTGGCCGGCTTTCGCTTTGGCCACGATGCCGTGGAAGCAGCGGCCAGAGTGCCGGTGAAATTCTCTGCCATCTGTGTTCTTGACGTTGCCGACGCGCGGGCTGATCGGGTCAGCTAATCATCTCGTCGCCGGACTAGGAGACCAGTAGCGCCTTCAATGCTTTCGGATCGGCCTGCTCCTGGGCGAGCCAGACCGGCCAGGCCTCGGGCGCAGCACCGCGGGCATGCGCTCATGCAGCTCCGCGCACAATTCGTTCGGCTTCGTCGTCGTGATCGACCTCGCTCGATTCGCGCTTCGCTATACCAGGCGTCAAACATCGATTCGGGTGGTCACCTTTCCGCAGCCGAAACGACGCAGAAAAGCAACCTGTTTTCACAGCATAGATGCGGCTCGCAGATAGGATCCCATGGAGCTGGGCGGATCCTTTGGAGGGCAACCGCAAAACTGCTAAGCTCACATTGGATTTTCTAAGCACATGGCCGGTGCGCCTGCCTTTAACGCCAACAAACCATTCGAGAATGCTCCCGCTGTCCGCTGTAGTCGCCCGGCTTCGCCGTCGCGTCCCAATGGTTGCCGTCGCGGCTTTCGTGAGCTCAATACCGCTGGCGGTGGCACAACAATATCCGCCGCCCGCTTTTCGCAACCCTGGCTATGGCGCACCCGGCGGTCCCTCATCGCCGGCTTATCCCTACCCGGGCTATGGCGCGCCCGGCGCTCCGCCGACGCCTCAGCAAGAGGTGATTCCGGCCCCGCCCGGCATCACCATGGTCTGGCAACCCGGGTATTGGAGCTGGCGCAGACACGGCTGGATCTGGGTGGCCCCTCGCTACGTCTCCCGCCTGTACCCACACGCGCATTGGATTCCTGCTCATTGGAGCCAACGATACGGCGGCTGGGTCTGGGTGTCAGGGCATTGGCGATGAAATTGGCTACCGAGAGATCCAGCGGTTAATTGCCGGCTTCTCGCGCTTTTCCGTTAGTTTCGTCAACAGGAAAGTCACCCATGCACCCGGTTCCATTCCGTCGTCGAGAAGTACGCGCCGGTGCCGTTCTGCCCAACTCCCGTTGCAGGCGGAGCCAAGAAGGTATGCCGCATTCTGCAAAATAATTCGATCCGCCGGATCCGATCGCCGGAGCCGGTTGGAGGAAAAGCGGTCGCCTGACAGGCATATATCTCCAAACGCCGAAGCTGACAGCATGTCGTCACGGTACTGACTCGCCGCAGTAAGAATTGCCGCGATCACCTGATTGAATTCGTTCAGGGAGTGAGGATCACTCTCGGTCTCCGATGCCGATTCAAACCCAAGTTCCGAGTTTCGATTTGAACGACGTTGATCATCAATGGCTTGCGAGCCATTTGCGGTTTTAGGCACCACAGTTTTTGAGGGTCAGGCGGGGAGCGGCATCTCCTGGTTGTCTGAGATCACTTTACACGACCTCGTTCTGGCACATCGATGCCGTCGGGGGCCGTCCACACCAACAAGCTATTCCAGTGATATCGATAACTTTCTGGCCGCAGCGAGAAGGGAAAAGCGCCTTGTGCTACAAAAATGGACCTTTCGTTCCGGTCAGATTGCTCAACTGCCCAAGCCCAAGGCAGGCTGCGGCCCGATCGTTTACGCTTGCCAGCAGCCAATTCAAACCGTCTACTATCTGGGTGGAACCAACCTCCACTGGCGATCTGCGCCCGCCGGCACGCTACTGAGAAATTCGGGCTAACAGTCGGGATAAGCGCAGGGGGATCCAAAGATGATCAGCTCCTATACGCCGACGATGCGGCGCCAGCTTTTGTCGAAGCATTTTTTGATGTCGACAATGCCGAAACCGACACTCGATGAGCTTGTGAAGTTCACAACGGTCGCCCGGTTCGAGCCACACCACGAGATATTCAGCAAAGGCGATCCGGGAGATTGCCTCTATGGCATCCTCGCGGGTCGCGTGCGGATCTTCTCGATCTCTGCCGAGGGGGGCGAGATTTTGCTTAATGTCCTCGAATCCGGCGAACTATTTGGTGAGATCGCTTTGTTAGACGGCAGCACGCGGACGGCGAGCGCGGCGGCGATGGACCAAACGGACTTGATGCGCATCCATCGCAACCATTTTCTACCCTATATCAGAGCCAATCCCGACCTGCTCTTGAGCATGTTGACATTGTTATGTCATCGCGTTCGTTGGAGCAGTTCGATGATCGAGGACGTCGCATTTTTGCCGGTGCCGGTGCGGCTGGCAAAGCGTCTCTTGGTGCTTGGCGAGCATTACCGCCAGCCGGGCAGCCAAGTTATCAGCGTACCGCTCTCTCAACACGATCTGGGGAGCATGATCGGCGTCAGCCGCGAAACCACCAACAAGCAGCTCGCAATATGGCGCTCGGCAGGGATCGTTGAGACTGCCCCCCGCACGATAATCATCCGCAACAGCGAGGCGCTGCGCGAACTGATTGGCTGTTCCTGATCACCGGTGGTTGGCCCCCATGGAGGGTCCAGTGACCACGAGCTGTCCAGAATGGCCAGTGACTTTACGGAAAGCGCCTTCTGTCAAAAGTTTGATCCAGCAAGCCATGAATCAGCCGTTTTTTGAAGCTCTCTTGATGATTGTCGACCTGCCGATCAGCGAAATGATAAGTTACACCTCTCTGACCGCACGCCATCGGCGGCCGCTGGCGCATACCCCTGAAAGACCCGCCTTTATCGCAATGGCCAAAACGCACAGCGCCGTGGTCACTGGCCCTATTTAGAAGGAAACGGCAAAGCGGCGTGGCTGTATCGGCGGATCGGCGTAGAAATCGGCTAGGTCGTCCCGCTCGCATCGGCACTGGCAACACGCGGGATAGAGCGGCATTTCGCGCTCTCCGGGCGGGGCCACGGCGGTGAAAACCTCTGCACAGCCGCAAGCCGGGCAGGTGTCACGGTCAGTTCGGGATCGCCGAACCTCATGCCGGATCCTCCGGTTCTTGGCTGATGCAGCTTACATCGATCATTGCCAGCCTCGGTCACGGCCGACGCGGTCCCCTCCCCTCCCTGTCCCTCGGTGATATTCCGGCTCGGAGGCGCGCCACAAGGCCCATACCGTGCGTTCGAGGTGCAATTCGCCGGCCTTGGCTTTGGCCACCATGCCGTGGAAGCAGCCGCCGGGGGAGGTCTGGAAATGCTCCGCCTCCTTGGTCGAGACGATCGCGAGTGCGACCGCAGCCAGTTCGCGGCCCATCGCCAGACAAGCGTCGCCCCACAGCGTCAGGATCAAGGCTTGGTTTGTAGTTGTATTGGTGGAGCCGGTTTTCCGGCCCCTTGGGGACGGAATCCACTACTCCTACAGGATCTCGAAACGCTCGCGGGCCGCGCCCTGCCGGCGTTCCAGGCTCTTCACCCCGGTTTCCATCTCGTCCGGGCGCTCCACGTCCCTCAGCGCGCGCACCAGGGCCGCTGTTTCGTGGGCGAGTGTGATCCACTCCTCGCCCTCAAAACCGTATTCCTGCGCGGTCTCGAGGATCTGGGTAATGGCCTTTCTGGCGATCGTCGCGCGCTCGCCGCAGTCGCCCCATGACGGCGCGCTCCGCCCTCCCCTCCTCCGCCAGACGCAGGAATTCGGCATGGCATGCGGCGAGCGGCGACAGATCGACGCCGTAGGCCTCGATGATATGCCCGGTCTTCTCGTGCCGACGGCCAGGGCGCTTGCCGTTCGGGCTGTCCTTCATCGTCACCAGACCGAGCTCGATCAGGCGACGGTTGATTTCCTTGACCCGCGTCGGCGAAAGGCCGCGCGCCTCCTGCTGCGTCGAAGCCGAGGGCCCAAACGACCGGCGGAACAGCTCCCAGTCCTGCGGCTGGGTGAAGCGGAACAGCCAGTTTACAGGTGCACGATCCGTGTTGAAATGCGAAGCTGTGGCGCCGCCGCCTTCAGGGCGCCCCGGCGACTTAAGTACATAGCCGCAAGAGTGGCGACCCGTCGCGGGGACAGTCCTGCCGCCTTTCTAAGCGTCGAGGCCGAGTTCCCGAACCTGCGTCCCCGACACCAGCAGAGCCGCGCGGATCGCTTACCGGAAAAGGCGATTCGCTCGGCGGTCGCGCGAAAACGGATCCTGCGCGCGCTGCGGACAATGACCCACGCCGCGGTTTCCCCAACGCGGCTACGGGGATTGCGACCCTGTCGTGCCGATGCTATCGCCTACAGCGAACGGAAAAGGAACATAAAGCTGCAACCGGTCGATGACCCGCGGCATCTCTCTGGCCTCAATCCGGAACAGCGCCGCGCTGTCGGATATGGCATCGGCGAGCATTTTGCGCCGCCGCCGGCATTGCTGATCGCCGCCGGCGCCGGAACTGGCAAAACCAAGACGCTCGCCCACCGGGCGGCTTATCTGATTCTGAACGGCGGCGACCCGCAGCGCTTGCTGCTGCTGACCTTCACCCGGCGCGCTGCCCTCGAAATGACCCGCCGGAGCCAGCAGATCCTGGCCGAAGCTCGCGGCAACGCTGCTCCTGGCATCTCGACGTCGTCCTCCCTTCTGCCCTGGTCGGGGACGTTTCATGCGATCGGCAGCCGGCCGTTGCGGCTCCATGCCGGGTCGATCGGGCTTGAGCCAACCTTTACCGTCCTCGACCGCGCCGACTCGGCAGATTTGTTCGATCTGGTGCGCAGTGAACTCGGCCTGTCGCAGACCGGGTCGCGATTCCCCCGCAAGGACACCTGCCTGGCGATCTACTCGTACACCGTCAATGCCGGCTGTCCGCTCGAAGAAACGCTCGCCGCGTTTTTCCCATGGTGCGTCCAGTGGTCGGGTGAACTCCGTCGCCTGTTTCAGGCCTACGTCGCAGAAAAGCAACAAGACAACGTTCTCGATTACGACGATCTCCTGTTGTACTGGCATCACGCGATGGCCGAGCCTGCCGCCGCGGCCGAAATCTCGCGACGCTTCGATCACGTTCTCGTTGACGAGTACCAGGACACCAACCGGCTTCAGGCCGAGATTCTGATGGCCCTGCGCCCGGATGGGTCCGGGCTCACCGTCGTCGGCGACGACGCGCAGTCGATCTATTCGTTTCGCGCCGCGGCCGTGCGCAACACCCTCGACTTTCCACACAGCGTTTCACCGCCGGCCGCGGTCATCGCTCTCGAACGCAATTATCGATCGACCCAACCGATCCTCGACGCCGCGAACGCGGTGATCGCCGGGGCCGGCGAGAGATTTGCCAAGACCCTCTATTCGAGAAGGCAATCGGCGGAGCTCCCGCATCTGGTCAGCGCCGAGGACGAGGCGGCGCAGGCGACCTATGTCGCCGACCATGTCCTCGAACACCGGGAGGCGGGCCTGGCCTTTCACCGCCAGGCTGTGCTGTTCCGCGCCGCTCATCACAGCGACCTGCTGGAGATCGAGTTAGCGCGGCGCAACATCCCGTTCATCAAATATGGCGGGCTCAAATTTCTCGAAGCCGCTCATGTCAAGGATGTGCTCGCAATCCTGCGCTGGGCCGAGAACCCCCGCGATGCAGTCGCCGGGCTCCGTGCGCTTCAGCTGCATCCCGGTATCGGCCCGGCAACCGGGCGCACCGTCATCGACCGGCTGGCGCAGGCGGGCTTTGCACTCGCAGCGCTCGTGCAGTTTACGCCGCCCGCCGCCGCATCCGTGCCGTGGCCGGGGTTTTGCCATATGATCGAGCTTCTGCGCGATGTCAGGACTCCGTGGAACGGGCAGCTTGGGCTGGTGCGCGAGTGGTATCAGCCGCAGCTTGAGCGCCTCTACGATTATGCGGCCGCGCGCGCCGGGGATCTCGACCAGCTCGAGCAGATTGCCGCCGGCTACGCCACCCGCGAGCGTTTTTTGACCGAGCTGACATTGGACCCGCCCGACGCCAGCGGCGCCGAGGCCGGCCGCGCGCAGCTCGACGAGGACTATCTGATCCTATCGATCATTCATTCCGCCAAGGGGCAGGAATGGGACGTGGTGTTTGTTCTCAACCTCGTCGACGGCTGTATTCCTTCGGATATGGCAAGCGGCAAACCCGAGCAGATCGACGAGGAGCGCCGGCTCCTCTATGTGGCGATGACCCGGGCGCGTGAGCATCTTCACCTGCTGCAGCCGCTACGTTTCTATCTGACGCAACAGCACCGCCACGGCCGCGCCCATGTGATGGCACCGCGCTCGCGCTTTCTGCCGGACGAGGTCCTCGGGCTTTACATCCGCCGCACCGCCACGCCACACTGCGCCACCGATGCGATGCCATCGCGGCCGGCAGCACCGGTCGATATCCGCGCCCGCCTACGCGATATGTGGAGTTGACCAGCCTCGATCGGGGCATCGAACACAATGCGGGAGGCCCAGATTAACTCAGCGGATTGGCTAACTATGTGTCCTCTCAGCTGCAACTCTGGAGTCGGGCAGCATGAGAGCCCGAGCGGACGTCATCGTTCTCGGAGCGGGAATGGTGGGAGTGAGCGTGGCGCTGCATCTGCAAAAACGCGGCCGCGATGTCGTTCTGATCAACCGGCGCGAGGCAGGGCAGGAAACGAGCTACGGCAACGCCGGTTTGATCCAGCGCGAAGCCGTCTTTCCTTACACTTTTCCACGCGAATTCGGCACTATTCTCAGCTACGCGCTGAACAATCGTCGCGACGCCGTCTATCACTTGTCGGCACTGCCGCGCATCGCCCCCTGGCTGTTCCGTTATTGGCAAAATTCGACACCCGAACGCGTCGAACGCTCGGCGCGGGCGCTCGCTCCGCTGATGGCGCGATGCGTTGAGGAGCATGACGCGCTGATCGCCGAAGCCGGTGCCCCCGCTCAACGCGTCGTGCATCGCGGCGGCTGGCTTAATTGTTTCCGCTCACAGGAGAGCCTCCATCAAGCAGTCGCGGATGCGGGCCGGCTCGACCAATATGGCGTCGAGTATGCGGTGCTCACGGGGCCGCAATTGCGTGAACTCGAACCGCATGTGTCCGAAGTAATCGTCGGCGCGATCCATTTTCGGGGCTCGCCGAGCTCGTCTGATCCTGGCCTGCTGACGAAGGCTTATGCCGATCTCTTTACCCGCAAGGGCGGGCGCTTCTGCACCGGTGACGCGCGTCGCCTGGCCGCCCAACCCTCGGGCTGGAGTGTGGCAACCGAGACGGGCCCGATCGAGGCCTGCGAGGCAGTGGTGGCGCTCGGGCCTTGGTCCGACGACGTCTTTCGGCCACTCGGTTACGATATTCCGTTGGCGGTCAAGCGCGGCTACCACATGCATTATGGGACGCAAGGCAATGCCACACTGAGCCATCCCGTGCGTGATGCCGATGGCGGCTTCGCGTTGGCGCCGATGACCAAGGGAATTCGGCTGACGACCGGGGTCGAGTTCGCCGATCGGGACGCGCCGCCGAGCGCGGTCCAGCTCGCGCGCGACGAGCCGCTGGCGCGCGAATTGTTTCCGCTCGCCGAACGGCTGGAGCCCGAACCCTGGATCG
>Ga0210395_10002152_pt1 | contig 15343 bp, 14 predicted proteins | sample IncBWH4OmetaG_FD_150861 | JGI IMG/M metagenome (GOLD analysis project Ga0210395, IMG submission 150861) | Forest soil microbial communities from Barre Woods Harvard Forest LTER site, Petersham, Massachusetts, United States - Inc-BW-H-4-O ... | reverse complement strand
GTCGACACGGCCGCGAAGCTCATCGGTGTCGAGGCCGAAAGCGGTTCCGGGGCCTCGAACGGCGAGATCGGGGTACTACACGGCTTCCAGTCGCTGTTCCTCCAGGACGAGCACGGGCAGATCAAGGAAGCGCACTCGATCGCGGCCGGGCTGGACTACCCCGGCGTCGGCCCCGAGCACGCGTACCTGCGAGACCTTGGGCGTGCCCGCTATGTCACGGTCTCCGACGCGGAGGCGATAGCGGCAGCCGTGCGCCTCGCCCGGACCGAGGGCATACTGCCCGCGATCGAGTCGGCGCACGCCTTGGCCTGGGTGATCCGCGCCGCCGGAACGTCAGTCTTGTCCGGCGGCTCAACTGTCCTAATCACGCTTTCCGGGCGCGGCGACAAGGACGTCACCACCCTCATGGCGGAGGCGGAGTTGTGAGAAAGATGCTGATGCCCTACATCACGGGCGGCGTCGTACCGGACTCGGCCGCCTATCTGACCGCGTTCGCGGACGCCGGAGCCGACCTGATCGAGGTCGGGCTGCCGTTCTCCGACCCCACAGTGGACGGCCCCACGATCCAGGAAGCGTCCGACGCGGCGCTCGCGCGCGGTGCCACCCCCGCCTCCGTCCTGGCGGAGCTCGCCGCAACTCGCGTCGGCATCCCGCTCATCGCGAGCACCTACGCCAACATCGCGCTGCGGCCAGGGTTCGCCGACGCCCTCCGCGCCGCGGGGGTCACCGGGCTGATCGTGCCCGACCTACCGTTCGACGAGCTCGCCGGGCTGAGCGTACCGGGCATCGAGGTCAGCCTGCTCGCCTCGCCCGCGACACCAGACGACAGGCTCGCGGAGATCGGGCGGCGCAGCCAAGGCTTCGTGTACGCGGTTTCGGTCATGGGCACGACCGGCGAACGCGACCGGCTCGCCCCGTCCGCCACATCACTCGCCGTCAGGGTCAAGCAGGTGACCGACCTGCCGGTTTTTCTCGGTTTCGGGATCTCCACGCCCAGGCAGGCGGCCGAGGCGGCGGCTATCGCAGATGGCGTCATCGTCGGCGCGGCCGTCATGCGCCGCATCCTCGATGGCGCCAGTCCGGCCCAAGCCGGTGCGTTCGTGGCGTCACTGCGGGCCGCACTTCCTGGTCCGGTCTCCGTGCGATGATCGTCGGTGGCCGGCGATCGAGGCGTGCGGCCCGACGGGCGTAGAGGACGGAGCAGCATGGCACGCTACCAGGCCATCGCGGCCGACCTGGCCGCGAAGATCCGCGATGGTCAATACGCCGCCGGCGAGGCGTTGCCCACGCAACGCGAGTTGAGCGCGGCGTACGGCGTGACCCTGATGACGTTGCGCCAGGCGCTCCGGGAGCTGAGCGACGAGGGGCTGATCGTCCAGCGGCCCGGCAAGGGCACCTTCGTCACACCGCCCCATCTGGCGTACCAGCTGGGATCATTGCGGAGCTTTGCCGACGACTTGCGCGAGCAGGGCCACGAGGTCCGCACCACGGTGATTGCCCGCGCGCAGCGCCGCGTGCCCTCGCGCATCGCCGCCCGGCTACGGGTCCGCGAGACCGAGACTGGGCTGCGGCTGGAGCGGGTCCGCGCATTCGGCGGCCGCCGTGCGATTCATCAGATCTCTTGGATACGCGAGCCGCACGCGGGCCGGTTGCGTGACGTGGACTTCACCACCACATCGTTGTACGCGGCCCTAGCCGACGTAGGGGTCACGGTCGCCCGGGCGTCCGAGACGATCCGGCCGGAGGTACTCCGTGCGGACGTGGCCCGGTACCTGGACGAGGACGAGGGAGCACCGGTGCTGGTCAGCGACCGGATCACCTACGGTCCGGACGGGACGGCCCTGGTGGCGGACCGGGCAACGATCCTGGGCAGCATGATGCAGATCACCGCAGATCGTGCCCCCACCGGGCTGTCCCTCCACTGGGGTGCGACCCCGTCGCTATAATCTCCCGCTCGCACTGACAGACACGCTCCGACAGCAGATTCACTGGGAAGATGCCAGTTACAGGGTGCGGCGCAGTTGCACTGATTGAGATGACGCAGTCGTCGTCCGTTTCGTTGTCTGACAAAAGTCTCATCTGAAGAATTCTCTCAGCGAATCCATCGACGTGATCCACTCGGAGACCCTATTGCCATCTTCATCTATTCCGCGCCTGGGCCCGACGGAACCCCATGGCGCCGCAGGGTCGAAAGCCTGCTCGATTTCATCGAGGAAGATGATTGCATTCTGAATGTATACGTCCTCGCCTTCCCTATACATCGGCCAGCAGACCAGGAAATTGCTCTGGCGGGGGTCGGTCATGGAGGTCATCAAGCACGACGTAGAGTGCAGATTGCCGTTGAGCACTTCAAACGCCTGCTGCCAACTGTGACGATAGTCGGACACGCCCCAGAATCCCAAGGGAATACTAAAGGCTTCCGTGAAGTCGCCTATTATGATTTTGCCGGATGCTTCTGCAGAGCCGTCGTTCGCCTCCCCGGCTTCCGGCCGTGATTGCAGTTCAATCGCAAACACGTCACTCCTTAACGTAGTTGAGCTCCAGGTCATAGGTCCCGATGCGCGCGCCTCGTCTGCTGAACATCTTCCACCCGTTGGTGACATTGTGGGCATCGACATCGGGGGAGATGTAGCTCTTGCCATTTGTGAACACCTCCTGCCCATGGGAATCGAAAGGAGCTTTCTGGGCCGGGATCCGCGTAGTGTACCCCAACGCCGCTGCCCGATCACGCGAAGTAGCGGCATAGAGCTCTTGGTTGGCCGCACTCCGCACTGCAACCGAGTCCGGGTGATATGGGTCCCGTTTCAGAGCAGGCGATGACTTGTATCCCTCGGGCAGGTCACATTCATGAACTAGGGCCGGCGTGTGTGGTACCACGTGGTACTCGCCACTCCGGGTGCCGGGGATGGTGACGTCCCGCATCCGGCCGTCGTGGTCGGCTAGGGCCGATCCGCCCCAGGCGACTGCGGTGGTGTCGTCGGGGGCTTGCCGAGTTTCGCCCCTCTTAAGGTTGTCGGCTTCGGCCAGTCGGCCGTTGCCCTTCAGACGGTCATCTAGGCCTTCCGGGTGGGGCTCAGGGTCTTCGGCCTCGACGCGGTGCATCGCTGGGGTGACCGTTTCCCGTTCGAGTTGCTCCACTCGAGCGTGGCCCTGGTCGATGGCGTACTGCTCATAAATGGCGTTGACGTTGGCGCTGTAGGCCGCGTTCCGCTCTGTTCGCAAGGCTGAGTTCGAGTGGACGGTGGTCCAATCGCGGGCGGGACCGTGACCAAGGACTCCGGTGCCTCTGTCCGTGCCAGTGACATCCGGATCGTCGGGAGCCGAATGTGTACGGCGGGCCATAGGAGCGTCGCCGGGCTCGTCAGCCGGGTCTGATCGATCGATCCCCACGAGTCACCGACCTAGTGGCGTGAGCCAGTGTCGAGCGGCCTGCTTAGGAAACGGCCGGATGCTGGCTGCGGTTCACTACGGTTCCAGGAACTCGTTCCTACTCGGCGATAGGCAACGGGCCACCCCGTGGCCACGCGGAGCCGACGGCAGTTTCATGCGCCGGCGAACGGTGCCGAGTGCCTCTGGCGGGTCGATAAGCAGCGATAAACTTGTGGGGAGAGCTTCCCCGGTGATGGCCTTGGTGCGCCGCAAAGCACCGTATCTATGAGATCGGAACCAGCCCGTGGCGCTTGGTGAGCGGGGCGCGCGTAACTCCAAGTAGGGAGATCAAGCGCCAGCGTCGGCGACGTACTCATTCCTGCTGGGATCACCTGATAATTGCGCCGCTGTGGCCGAAGTACGGGGTGAACCTCGGCACGCTGCTCCGGACATGCGACGCGGTCGGCGCGTGCATGGCGGTACCGAAATTGCCGTGGGTGCCCGAGGCCTTGGACAAAGGCAATACGCTGCGGCGTCCCGCATGCGTGCACTGGACCGGCCGGGACCCGATCGCGTGGCTCGCTCGGCATCGAGAGCAGGGTTCGCGGATTGTCGGCGTCGAACTCGCCGACGAGGCGATCCGGCTGGCAGACCTGACTGCCGCGCGGGAGAGGACCATTGTCGTCCTAGGGCACGAGCATCATGGAATTCCGGACGACGCGATGGAACTGGTCGATGTCGCCGTCGAGATCCCGATGATCGGCACCGGGGCCAGCCTCAACGTGGCCGTGGCGGGCTCGCTCGTCCTTTACCGGCTGGCGGGGTTCCTGTAGCCCGACGCTATCGAGCGTGAGGTCGGTGCAGGCCGAGGTCTTCTGCAAACTCGGCATCGCTTCGCGCAGCCAGCTAGACCACGCGCTCTCCTAACGCCCATCCCAGGGTCCCCGAGCAGGGCCGCGGGTGCCCGGGGTGCCCCATGGCGCGTACTCGGACGAGGTGGTCTATCCGGAAAGGGATTCCAGCGCTGGGCGTCCGCCGGACGGAACCGGCCCGAACATGGCAGGAGCCGCGGGTGGCGTGTCGAGAAGCGCGCTGAGCCGTGGTATCTGGACGGCGATGGCCGAGCTGTGTGCGGAGAAGTCCTCGATCGAGGCGAACATCTGGATCACCAATAGCGGGTCGTGATCGTCGCCGATGCTGCTGTGCACCGAGTAACGGAGGCAACCAGGTTCGGCACGGATCTGCGGTGCGAGCTCTGCCAGCAACGCGAGGAGGTCATCGCGTCGTCCCTTCTTCGGCTGCATCCTGGACACCGCAACGACCGGACCGGTCGGGCCTGGCTGGGTGCCCTGGAGCAGAGCCAGGGCCCGGTCGGCTTCCGCCTGGTTGCTGACCTTGATCTCCCGGCCGCCGATAACAGAGGCTGAGGCCGCAACCGCGATCGAGCCGACCTGGTCCGCGGTGATCCAGTCCGCGGCGCCATTACTGACTGCGCGGGTCCGCACCGGGCCGAGCACCAGGGCGAAGACCCGCTTCTGGTCGGCGAGCTCGGCGGCGAGTACCTGCTGCAGCATCAGCACGGCGGCCTGCTCCATGCTCACCAGCCCGCTGTCGGGGATCGGGGTGAACGCGGAGGCGCCGACGATGATCGAGTACGCGCCGTCAGCCTTCATCCGGGGCAGGGCGGCGCGCAGCACGGCCATGTGCGTGGTCGCGAGCCGGACGAAGGCGTCCTGCCAGTCGTTCTCGTCGATATCCCACAGCCGCTTGCCAGCCCACCAGCCCCCGATCGGGGCCACGACGTCGTCAACGCTGCCCAGCCGTTCCTCCATTGTCGCGACGAGTTCCTCCGCGCCCGCGAATGTCGTGTAGTCGTGGACGACCAGATGCAGGTGACCGGTGGCCGCGTCGCCGAGTAGGCTGCGGAATTCGTCGGCCCGCTCCTGGCTGCGGGTCGGGACTACGACGTCGGCGCCGGCGGCGAGGTAGGCGCGCACCGCGCCTTCGCCGATCCCGCCGGTGCCGCCGGGGATCAGGACGTGCCGACCGGAAAGGTCCGGCGTAAGGGTGCTGCTATGCATGAGTTCACTCCTCGGATCGTGCGGGCGGCCGGGCTACGCAGGGCCGATCAACGTTGGCACTACCAACGTTGATGATCCCAACATAACATAGATCGTTGTTGTTCCCAACGGTTAAGATCGGAACATCATGAACGATGAGCCGACGGGCGACGACGAGCTGCAGCCTCCTGCCCGGCTGCGCAGGCTGACGAGCTGGCAGGCGAACAAGGTCTCGACCCTTGGCGCCCGCATGACCGCACGGCATATGCCGCTCACCGCGCGGTCCGACTTCGCTGTCCTCGCCGCGCTGGAGGAGTACGGCCCGCTGAGCCAGGCGGATCTCGGGCGGCGCCTCGGCCTCGACCGGAACGACGTCAGCGGTATCGTCACCCGTCTCGCAAACGGCCATCACGTCGACCGCCAAGCCGACCCTGACAACCGGCGCCGGAACGTCGTCACGGTCACCGCCTCAGGGAAGCGGTATCTCGAGGAGATCCAGCGGCACGCCGATGCCGCCCAGGATGAGCTGCTGGCCGGCCTGGGCCCCTCCGAGCGCCGACAGCTGAACGAGCTGCTCGCCAAGCTTCTGAGCAGCCACAGGGAGCAACCGGCTTAGCTGCCCGCTCGGTGCGCTAGACCGCCCGGTTTTCTGGGTCCTCAGCCGGAGTGAATATCTTAAGGATCCTGGGTTCAGGCGTGCTCGGGCGTGTCAACTGGCTCGTCGCCGTACAAGTCTCGCCACAGACGTCGCAAGAACGCCTCGGGACTGCCGTCCTCATACCGGACGTGTGTCGACAGTTCGTCGACCGGGATCTGGTCCGGGTCCTTGATGGCTTCGCGGAGCTCGGCTTTAAAGGCGACCATCTCTTCGTCGTTTTCGCGTTTTGCGAGCCGCTGCAGTGATTCAAGGTCGTCTGCCTCGGGATGCAGGTAAATTGTGGCGACTCGGATGAGCGTCGCGAACGGACCGTCTGGGTGCCGCTTCCAGTAGAAGTCTCCCATCGATTTCTCCTATCAGTAGCCGGCACTAGCGGGCCGGAAAATAGCCTTGTGGTTGCGGGTACATGGTCACGATCTCGTACCCATCCCGTGCCTTGTTATGGCCTACGACAAAAAGGATGACTCCGCCCTCAAACGTGGGTACCGGGCGAGCCGCGGGATGTGGAACATCCGGCTGGCGCCCTTCTACCAGCGCTGCACGCCACGCGTGCCGATTGTTGATCGCGACATCCATGCTTCCCGCTACTGGTTCTAGCTGCCATCCAGTGCAGTGCTGGTGGCCATCCCTACCGAGCAAATCAGCGATCGGCACGCGGACGGGTTCTGGCCGCTTCGCGTGGTCGTGTGGCGTGCTCAGGGCGGCGCGGACTTCCGGCTGTTGCGATCCGCGGGCGAACGCTGTAACGAAGGCATCCGGGTCGGTGATGCGAGTTGCGAGATCGGAGCATCTGTGGCGCTTGTCAGTTGGCTTCAGACCATCGATGCCAAGCAATCTCTTCGTCACATCGAGCTGAGTCGGATCTTCAAGGTAGGCTGCCCGGCGCATATTGGCTTCTTCCGTGACCCAGCCTTCGTGGCGGATGTGGCCGTGCCCGACGCCTTGGTCGAGGGCTGCCATGATCCAGCGCGACTCCGGTGATGCATGTTCCGTCGCGCCCAACCAGGGCCGTTCGACGCGATGCTGTTCGACGTAGCGGGCAGCCTCCGCTGGGCTAGTCTCGGACAGACCAGCTCGTTCCGCCCTGAACAGCGCTAGCTCAGCGCGCGGTGTGTCGAATAGCCGATGACGCTGCCATCCTGACTCAAGGCTTTGCCGCGCGTCGGCGTAAGTCTCCCCCCACCTGCGCGGATCAGCGTAGGGCTCTGCCCATCTGGGGGTTTCGGGAAGCGGCACAAGTTCGGCAACCTTGGTCGGCTCATCTGCGGCTGCCGTTTTGGCTGGCTTGTCCTGGTCGGCCTCATATGACCAGCGATCGAACGCGCCCACCCTAGGAGTATCTACCCATAGTAACCATCATATGACGAATCGTACACAGTGTGTAGCATTTGGGCGGAACTACGATCGGCTGAATGTGATCCGAACGCCGACATACGCGCCGATTCCATGATGAACAGGACGTTTTCTTCCCAAAGGCGCTAGGCTCTCGCCGCTGTCTATCTCGCAGGAGAATCATGCGTCGCAGAAGCCTCATCATTGTTGCCGCCGTCGCTGTGTGGGCAGTCACCGCAGTCGGCTGTGCCGCAGTCCCGGTCACCGGTGCCTGGGCGGCGGTATCTTCCGGCCCTTCCTCGGCAGTGTCGCTGCCGATCACCGGCTACCAGATGGCTGTCGACAGCGTGGACGACCAGGTGGTCGAGACGAGCAACGGCACGGACTATTCGCCGAACCTTTACCGCGACTCGGGGATCACGCCGACCTCAGTGACCCTTACCGCCAAGCCTGCGAACCTCACCGTCGGAAATCAGGTCACTGTGACTGGCACCCTGACGATCGGCGGTGCTATCCCCACGAACACCCTCTCGATCAACATCACCAGGACCGGTGCGGGCAAACCTTCCTCGTCCTTCACACCCGACGTCAGGTTTGGTGAGTTCACGTGGATTGACCTTGCGCCCCCGCCCGGTACGTGGACGTACACCGCTACCTACCCGGCTACCGCTACGAGCGCTGCGTCCTCTGCCTCAGTCAAAGTCACAGTCGTCAAGGCGGCACCGTCGTTCTCGCTGACCGCGCCGGCAACGGCGAGCTACGGTCAGGCTGTCAAGTTCAGCGCGCACCTCGGGACTACGCTGATCGGCACTCCCGAGGTCAGCACCGTGAGTGTGTACGCCCAGACGGCCGGTAGCACGGCTAGGACCAGGATTGCCAGTGGCCTGGCCGGCGGTAGCAGCACCATCACCGGCACAGCCCACTTCGACAAGAGCACCACGCTGTACGCGGTCTACCCTGGCAACTCCGTCTACACAGCGGTGACCGTGACGAAGACGGTGAACGTCCATGCGAAGGTGACCGCCTCGATCGGCGGGTACTACGGGACCAAGTCGGGCTACCGGCTCTTCCACCACACGGCACGGGTGCACCTGAGCGCTGCAGTTTCCCCTGTCAAGAAGGGGGAGTGCGTCCAGTTTCAGGTACAGGAGTACGTCAAGAAGACCTGGCGGACCGTCGTCACCACCGGCTGTGCCGCGCTCAACAGCAAGAGCCAGGCAACGGGCTCCCTGACCGTCAGCAAGTATGCCAAGGGTGTCCCCTACCGCGTCCGCGCCGACTACATGCGCGGCAAGGACACGGCTAACCTCGACGCAGACAGCGATTTCCTGGACTTCATAGTCAGGCCGTGACCGGGGCCCGCGCAGCTGAGGAGTTAGCTGATGCCTTCGAACGCTTCCCGACGAGCCGTCATGCCGCCGGGAACCGAGAGCTTCCTCGATGTGCGGTCGCTGCGAGCGGACCAAGCGGCACTGGCCGCGCTGCTGGGTCCCGGCATAACCGTGCTTGATGTCGGGTGCGGCACCGGCGCGATCACGCGGGGAATCGCGAACGCCGTATCGGCAGAGGGAACGGTTTGCGGCATCGACATCAACGCCGACCTGATCGCCCGCGCAAACGCGGCCTCGGCCGGGCAGCGCAACCTCCGGTTCGAGGTTGCGGATATCCGCGAGGAGCGCTGGGCAGCGGAGTTCGACATCGTGACATCCGCGCGTGTCCTGCAGTGGCTCGCCAATCCGGCACGGGCGATCGCGGCGATGGTGCGGGTGGCCCGGCCCGGCGGAACGATAGCGGTGCTCGATTACGACCACACGCTGGCGGAATGGGATCCGCCGATGCCGCCCACGGGCCAGCGCTTCTACCAGGCATTTCTCGAATGGCGGGCGGATGCCGGAATGGACAACGCCATCGCGGCGCACCTGCCGGCCATGTTCGAGCAGGCTGGCCTGATCGGCGTCAGCGCCGTGGATCAGCGCGAGGTGACCACGGCCCGCGACGCGGACTACCAGCAGCGCATCGCATTGTGGCCTGGCGTTATCGGCACCCGCGGCCACCAGGTAGTGGCCGACGGATGGCTGACCGAGGCAGACCGTGCGCTCGCCGAGAAAGACATCTGGCGCTGGATAGAGGAGTCCACCCCTACCCAGTCACTGTTTCTCCGTTCGGTGACGGGCACCAAACCCTAGTAATGATAACGGTCCGTGATTTCACGCCCACAAATTGCTCTACCAGGAGTCGCGGTGAGTTGAATTGTTATGTCACGCGCCATTTTGGGTGCCATTTTTCCTATGTAAACCCGGCATAATGATTGATCTTGATTGATCACGATGTTGGGAGTAGTCATCTTGCGTGCAAGTCTTCGTACCGCGCTTGCCGTTCTCGGCGCCCTCGGGGCGACCGCGGCGGGATCTCTCACGGCGCACGCCAGCCCCGCCGCTGAGCCTCCCGCCGACACCTTTACCGTTGTCTCCGCCGGGGCGACGGCAGCTAACCCTGACCAGTTGACCGTGGTTGCGGACTCCCCCTCCACGCTCGCAAGCCTTACGGCCCAGTTCGATCTCAGTACCAGCGAAGAGGTTTTCCACCAAGTCTTGACGTTGCAGTCGTCCGCAGCAGACCCGTCCGATTCGAATCAGACCCAGACCACCTGGACCGCGAACATCCCGGCAGGACCGTCCGGCCTGCCGCTCGGCGACTACATCGTGAACCTGAATGGCACCTTCGCCGATGCGGCCACGTTCACGGTGCCCAGCGCCGCTGTGCTGACCTTCGACGCCGCATCCTCGGTCACGCTAGCCGCGGCCAGCACCGACCTGAGCTATCCCAACACCGAGGCGGGACTATCGGGGGCCGTCACCCTGACGTATCCCGATGGCACCCCGGACACGGACTACACGGGGCTATCGGTGCTGATCCAGGCAGGAGGCGTCCAGGTCGAATCGCTGCCTGTGGCCAGTGACGGGACCTATTCGGACCCGAGCTTCGCCCCGTCGGCCAGTGAGTCCGTCATTGCCGAGGTGATGGGTAATGGAGGTAATCCAGTCGAGACTTCGCTGTCCGCACCCGTTGCCCTCACCGTCACCAACACCACGCCGGCCTTGACGCTGAACGTGAATCCCGTCACCGAGACCTACGGCAGGAGCGCCACAGTCACCGGGACGGCGACCTACACAGCGGGATCCGCCCCCGAGCCGGTAGCAAACCAGGGGATCTGGATCAGCACCCAGCAGGATGGCTGGAACAGCCCGGTGGCGACCGGTACGACCGGAGCCAATGGCACCTTCGCCATTTCGCTGCCAGCCGAGCAGACCGCGACCACGCTGTACGCGGGGACGCTCAACCTGCCAGGCCTGACCGCCGTCGAGAAGCCCTTGCAGGTGAACGTTGTCAATCCGACGGTCATCAGCAGCCTCAAGGTCTCCCTCAGCCAGTACTGGGACCTCAGTGTGAGTGGCTGCCTCGGCTTCGCCAGCGGCAACAAGGCGCAGACCTTCTACCACACCACCGGGCTGACCGTGCAGTACGCATCCACGCCCAACGGGTCGTGGAAGAACCTGTTCGCTATCAGCGGATCCGAGAAGGACACGCGCTGCGGCACCGGCGGCATCGAGTTCACCGGCTCGCACGCCGCGCTGGGGAACTACGCCTACTACCGAGCTGTCTACGCCGGAACCAAGGGCGCCACCAGTTACGCGGTATCGGCTAGCCCCGCCGTCCTGGCCTGGAGGTACGCCGACCGGGTCACCGGGCTCAAGGTGTCTCCCACCGTCGTGAACGCCGGCGGGAAGCTGACCGTCAAGGGCACGCTGCAGTACTACTACGGCGGCTGGCGCAACTACGGGGGCCAGGTCGTCTGGATCGATCTGCGCCCCAACGGCAGCTCCGCCTGGTACTGGATGGTCAAGATTAAGACCAACTCCAAGGGCCAGTTCAGCGCGACCTTTAAGGATCCGGACAGCGCGACCTGGGACGTGTACTTCCCCGGCAATAACAGCAGCGGCGTCGGGCACCTCGCCACTGTTTCCTCGCAGGTCTACGTCCGGCTGAAGTAGCCGGCGTCGACCCACTCCCGCAGCAGGTCGGCGAAGGCGGCCGATTTCTCCAGCGCAGGCAGGTGCCCGGCGTCCGGCCAGTCGACGCGCCGGGCACCTGCGATCCCGGCGACGACACGGCTCGCGGCGTCGTGCACCGTGTCCAAGTCGAGCCCGCCCACGACGACGAGTACCGGAACCGCGATCTCGCCGAGCCTGTCCAGGGCTGGTGGATCCAGTTCCTGTTCCTCGACGTCGTCCCAGTCGGCCGTCACCTCGAACGCTCGTCGCTGCATGTGGCGCACGCGGTCACGGACCGATGAGTCAACCTGATCAGCGGAACGACGGGTGCCCTCGACCCACCAAGACAGGTTTGCCTCCACCGCCGCGTCCAGGTCGCCGCGTTCCAGGGCACTGCCCTCCGCGTCGAAGAACGCCCGCAGATCGGGCGTGATCTCCGCGAGCAGTGATCCGGCCGGTGCGGCGAGCAGGAGCGAAGCCACCACGGAAGGACCAGTAAGCGCGACCTCGACCGCCACGCCTGCGCCAAAAGACGCGCCAACGAGGTGGCAACGGTCAACGCCCATCTCGGATAGTGCCCCCAGCACGTCGCCCGGGTGTGAGACCGCCCCGGCTGGACGGGCGGTGGAATCACCGAATCCCCGCAGGTCTACCCGAATGACATCCCGCTCACCAGTGAGCGAAGGCCAGATCGGATCCCACATGCCGCGGTCAGCGACGCCCGCGTGGATGAGCACACTCGGCAGTTCGCCTCGCGGCCCCTCGCGGTCGTAAGCGATGCCGTTAGAAGTAAAGGAAGTCACGGCCCTCCCGGACGTAGTGATTTGCCAGGGTCAAAGCTAGGGCCGGGCTCCGCGAGCCACAACAGAATTTCCCGACGCCGCGGGAGTCATGTCGGGTACCGGTAGGGGCCCTGGGTGTAGGTGCGGCCGGCGGGGGTTTCCCACTGGTGAAAGCCGGGTGCCGGCTGGGTGACTTTCCAGCCTTTGGCTTGTTTGACCTGGTGGCAGGCGCGGCTGCGGGCGCCGGCGTTGCAGGCGCAGGTCCGGCCGCCCTGGTCGTAGGGGGTGGCGTGCTCGAAGTCGCATTCGCGGGCGTGCCGGTTGCAGACCGGCAGGGTGCAGGTCCGGTCGCGGACCTGGACGAGGTGCCGGAGGGTGTCATTCGGCTGGTAGCCGCGGGACTCGTGCCGGTGGTCACAGCCGAAGGTGGGGATCGGTTCGAGCGCGACGGTGAGTTTCCCGCCGTCGGGGAGGGTCAGGCTCCACGTGCCGTGCCCGCCCGGCGGTCCCGGGTCGCGGTAGGTGAGCGACCAGCCGGGGCCGCCCGGGGGTCCGGTTGCTGGCCCGGTTGGGGTCAGCCCGGCCAGGAGGCCGGCGGTGATGGTGAGGTTGAGGCGGGCGGGCAGCGTTGCGGGCGGGCCGGCGGGTCCGGCCCTCTCGGTGCTGCCTGGTTTTTGCCTGGGCGGGTTCCGGTGGGCGCAGCCGTGGCCGATGGCGATGCCGTCGTCGTCGGTGACGGTGAGGCAGAGCCGGGTGTGGCGGCTGGCGGCGGCCAGGGCGGCCAGGGAGCGGCACAGTTCGGGGTCGAGGGGTCCGAGGCCGTGTGATTCGCCGGGCCGCTGGTCCCAGCCGAGCAGGGTGACCAGCGGGATCACCAGGTCGGTCAGCCGCGGCGGGAGCGCGGGACCATCCGGGGCGACCGCGGTGGCCGGACGCTCCGGTGCCGCCGCTCCGGCGGCGGACGGCACGCGGCTTTCGTCGCACTCCCGGCACGGGCACAGGGACACGCCGGTGCCCGGCGCGCCAGGGCCAGAGTCCCGATCTTCATCGTCGTCGGGCGGGTTGCAGCTTCCGTCGCACTCGCGGCAGGGGCAGCAGGGCGCGCCGTCCTCCGGCAGCACGGGGTCACCGTGACCGGCAGGGCCGCCGCCATCAGACGGGCTCTCGCCGTCGGCCGGGCCGCCATCCGGGCCCCAGCCGCCCGCGCCAGGGTCAGCCGGTCTGGGATCAGCCGGGCCGCGGTCATCAGCCGGGCCGCCGCCATCCGGGCCCCGGTCGTCCGCGTCCGGGTCGTCCGGGCCGGGAGCAGCGGGCTGCGGGCGGGCGGCGGCCTGGGCGTAGGCGATCCGCTGGTCGGCGGTGATGTCGTTGAGCAGGTCCAGGTAGGCCATCGCGCGCAGCTGGTCCATCCGCGCCTGGGGGAACGCGCCGCAGTCCTTGTACTCCTGGGCGCGGTCGGTGACCCGCACGTTGGCGGTCAGCGCCTGGTCGACCGGCAGGTCCCGGCCCGACAGGCCAGCGGCCCCCGACGGCTCGCGGAACATCGTCACCCGGGCGTTGTCTTCCTCGGCACCCTGGCGGCGGGCGGCGGCCGATTCCGGGTCGACCAGCACCGCGACGGCGGCCGCGGTCTTCTCCGCCTGCCCGTAGGTCATGCCGGGTTCCTGGGCCAGCCGCTCGGCCACCAGTTCCTCGGCCAAGATCACGTCTTGGTCGCTGAGGGGGGCCAGGGCGTCGTTGACCGCGCGGGCCTTGGCCAGCGTCAGCTTGCCCTCGGCGAGCATCCGCCCGATCTCCGGCAGCCTGGCCCGCAGGTCCCACGCGGCCCACATCAGCCCGTCCGCCGAGATGACTGACATGCCCAGCGCCAGGGCCACCTCATGCGTCAGCGCCCGGCTCCACTCCTGGGGCAGCCAGGCGCGCACCGTGTTGGCCAGGTACGGCAGTTCCTCCTCGGCGATCAGCGCCCGCAGCACCCCCAGCTTGCCGGCCGCCGCCCATGATTCCAGGGCGTGCCATTGGCGCAGCAGCCCGATCAGCTCATCATGCCGCGCCCCCGGGCAGCAGTAGTCCTTGCCGGATGCCTCCGCCAGTGCCAGCGCCAGGTCCGGCGACGGCGGGAACCGGTCCCAGTCCCCGCCCTTGACGAACCCGGCCAGCAGCGGGTCCCGGCGCGGCGGCCGCCACGAGCCGGGCCCGGGCTGCTCGCCCGTCCCGTCCTCGGTGCCGTCCCGCCAGCCCATCCGGGTCCCCCCGTTCGAGTATCTGGTCAAAGATTCTGTAGATACTCGAATATTATCACGATTCGATGATCGTCATCTCGAAAGACACTTACCAGACGGCTACTCCTTCGTACCCTTGCAGGTGCAGGCCGACGCGGGAGAGTCAATCGCGTCCACAAAAGGCGGCATCAAAAGGCGCAACCTTCTTGCGTTATCAGCAAGGTTCTATGTCGGTTATGCAAGGCCCGCATACCGTGACGTCATGACGGACTTTCACGGCCACGAAGCCGATCACCAGCAGCATGGTCACCAGAGCCATGGTCACCAGCAGGGCGATTTCTCGCCGGCCGAGATGATCGACATGCTCGACCTCGAAGGGGAAGTGCTCCAGGATTACTGGGACGATGCCCTGACCTGGATCCGTCGCGCGGCCGACGGCGCGCCCCGCCAGCGGCTGCTCGACCTGGGGGCCGGGACCGGCACTGGCGCGCTCAGCCTGGCAAGGCACTTCGCTGGGGCAGAGGTTGTCGCGATCGACGTCGCACCCCAGTCGCTGCGCCGCCTGCACGACAAGGCACTGGAACTCGGTCTCGGGGCGCGGGTCACCGGCGTCGAGTCCGATCTCGACGCAGGCTGGCCCGACCTCGGCTCGTTCGACCTGACACTGGCTTCAATGTCGCTGCACCACATGGCCGATCCGTCTCGCGTGCTGCGCGACGTCCTCGCCGCGACGAGTCCGGGTGGACTGATCGCCGTCGCGGAGTTTTCAGAGCCGCTGCGCTTCCTTCCCGATGACCTGGGAATCGGCGAGCCCGGCTTCGAGGACCGGCTGATCGAGGCCGTTACCCCTGCCCAGCTCGAGGAGATG
>Ga0210395_10002151_pt1 | contig 15343 bp, 15 predicted proteins | sample IncBWH4OmetaG_FD_150861 | JGI IMG/M metagenome (GOLD analysis project Ga0210395, IMG submission 150861) | Forest soil microbial communities from Barre Woods Harvard Forest LTER site, Petersham, Massachusetts, United States - Inc-BW-H-4-O ... | reverse complement strand
AAAACACCTTGGAATCAATCCGGCCAGCCGCCAACAGGCCGGGGCCAAAACAACTTCTAAACGATCAAGGTGGGGCCCGAACACACTGCCCTGCCGGGGCCTAAACACCCTCGTGAAATCAGGGCAGCGACAGGGGTGACGGCCTGGGCCGGGCGACCTGGACGTAGACAGCGGACCTGCGGCGGATGTAGCAGGCCTGCCCCACATCCAGGGACCGGATCAGATCACGATCGGCGGTGAAATCGCTCTGGATCCGGGTGCTGCCTTCATCGCCCACCCGGCGGCGATCAGCTTGCGGGCCGATTCCAGCACTGGCTGGGTTCCGGCGAGCTCGACCAGCGGCTCCGGGTAGGGGGTCTGCATCAGCCACAGGCCCCCGTCCGCGGTCGCCGCGATCCGGTACCGTTCATCCTCATCGCGGCCCAGCCCCTGCCAGGACTGCGCCGACACCATCACCCCCAGGCCCAGGGACCGGCCCTGCTCGTACAGGTTGGACAGCGGCACCCGGCGGGAGACGGCGGAGTAGTCGTCGGCGGCCAGCAGGATCGCCCGCGGCATCGCGGTGCGGTCAACGGCGGCATGGGCGATCAGTTCGGTAACCGCCATCGCCTGCGCCTCGGCCACGCTCGGCTCGGAGGTGCCCTCGAGAATGAAATACCAGGCATCGGCGTCGCTCAGGCGTCCCGGCCCGTCCAGAGCCGGTCCGAGCCGCGACAGCAGAGTGGCATAGCGGAGCTGGATGTCGCCCAGGTGCGTCTTCGCGGCGGTGATCGCGGCCAGCTGGCGCGGGCTGCCCTCGGCATACGCCTGCTCCAGCCACGCTGCGTCGAGCCGTTCCAGGAACCCGGCCGCGCACGACGGCGGCCCGCCGGGCGCGGTGACGGCCAGCATGAGGACGGCCTGGGTCACGTCGGCGTAGTAGGCGGCGTTCCCCTCGCCCTGCTCGGTCAGCTGGAACATCAGGACCGCCAGGTCCCGGGGCGGCAGCGCCCACAGCGACAGTGACGCCTCATCCGGCCATACCGCGATCCGGCCTGCGCCGGCACCGCGCAGGACTTTGCGGGTGCGGTCGGCCTTGGCGCGGGCGTCGCGTCCGCCCTTGCAGTCCAGCGCCGCCAGCAGCGGTCGCGGCCCGCCGCGCCGCGAGGCTTGCAGGGCGCAGGCGTACCAGCCGGCCCACAGCCGGATCATCAGGTTCGTCTTCCCGCTGCCCGAGGCACCCACGATCACCATATGGCGGGCGAACAGCGCCGCCGGGACCGCTAGCACTGGGTGCCAGCGGGCGCCGACCGTCCGGATCACCGGGCCGACCGGCACCGTCACGGCCGCCGTAGCCAGAGGGGGCAGCCCCGGGGAGGCAGGCGCGGCGCGGGCGGCAGCCGCCTGCCGGCGCCACTGGCGGGCGTCGAACGCCGCCGCGGCAAACGCCGACCCGCCGGCCAGCCCGGTGCGGACCGCCCAGGCATGCCGCCCCCAGGCCGCCCGGCAGGCCGCCCGGCCGGCCGCCAGCCCGGCCGGGACGCCCCATGGTGCCGTGATCAGCACCGCGCGCAGCACATCGCCGCAGGACAGCAACCGCGTCGCCTGTTCCCAGCCGCCGGCCAGTGCCAGCGCGGGCCCCTGCCAGCGGCCGACCTGGACCCCGGCGGCGGCCAGGTAGACCAGCAGCATCGGCAGCGACCAGGCCGCGGCCCGGCGTGCAGATGGTCTGCATGGACCCGTCTGCACCGCCCCAACCGCCTCCTTCGGTCCTGATGGGATACAGCACATATCCCGCCATGCCAAGCAAGACGGATGTCTCTCAATTGTCAGCAGACAGAACGCTCATGACGCGGCCTCACCGGCACGGTTCCTCGGCTACCACATCCTCGTCCAGCACTCGCCCTCTCGTCTCCGCCCCGCGTCAACGGGCCCATCGGGCTGCGATACCCGCAGACGTGGCTACGGCCAGGCAAGCCCTCTACCGGTAGCCCTGTGCAGGGAGGCGCCGCCATCGCCAATGGCATAGGACTGGTTAGCGTGCAAGCCAGGGTGGCTCACGAAGAGCGCAGGGCCTTACAGTGTTCGCGTGCTCCTTCGATATGCATAACGATTCTATCTGATGCCGCTTGCGCATCCCCCGCGACGATCGCCCTGACAATAGCTTCGTGTTCGGCCCAGGTCTGCTGGCGGCGCGCGGGCTCGAATGGCGAGCGATACCACACCGACCGCTTATACAGATTGAAGTGAATCTGCGACAACATTGCGTTGCCGGCAACCTCCGTGATCTGCTCGTGCAACGACAGCCCGCCCGGTTGGTCGAGCGGATCAGCGCCATGGTCCACGAGTTCTTTGCTAAGGGCTAGCGAATCGAGCAGCTTCCTCGCGCTGTCACCCGTGACGCGGATGGCAGCCAGGCGCCCTGCCTCGCCCTCCAGCGCACGCCGCACGTCGAAGAATTCATCGACCTCGCGGTCTGTTGGCGTGTGGACGAACGTACCGCGCCGAGGAATCAGGTCAATAAACCCGTCTCTTGCCAGCAATTGCAAGGCCTCACGAATTGGTCCGCGGCTCGTCCCGAGGGTCCTGGCAAGGTCGCCATCAATTAGCCTAGCTCCTGGTCGTAGTCGCCCCTGTGCGATCAACGTCTCGAGCTGCTCCTGCACCCGATGCCGCAGCGGCGGCAAGTTGTCCAACCGCTGCAGGCCCGTACCAGTTTCTGCGTCAATGCTCATCAGCTACCCCGTTTCTAAGTAGAAGGACATGGCGCCGCACGCTGTACCCACCATCTACCGGCTCGCGACCGGACGCACCCCCAAAGCGTTAGACGTCTTCAGTTTACACTCGACAACCTACCGCGCACTCAGGTCTCCCACGTACTTCCCCCATACCACGATGCAAGGTCCGAGCGACCACAGGTGTCGGAGCCGAGCCGCAACGGTACACGCTTCCTATTCCCAGATCGGGCTGAGATCAGGCCAAGGGACCTCTGCGGGCGGGCTGCGCATGTGCTCGGGGTTGGGGCCGACCCGACGGACCACCTACGTTGTCAGATTGTTGACAGGCGACAGCAGGCTCTTTAGACTGTCAACAGTCGTCAGCAAATGTCAGGTTTTCGGACGGTGAAGTGTTGACAATCTACAGGGAACTATGGCGAAGCTCGCGCTTGCTACACAGTCTCTTCGGGGTTGCACAATGCCGACCTAGCGGACGCGATCCGCACCTCGCCGACAATCGTCACGACGTCCACGGGTGCTGGCAGTGTGCCAACCCTGGGGACATATAGGACGAATCCGTAGTGATGGCTGGGATGGCTAGGGAGAGGAAGAAGCAATGAACCGCAGCACTGATCGGATCCTGACCACGCACTCTGGGAGTCTCATCCGTACCCCCGAGATCATCGATGGAATTATCGTGCGGATGCTGGGTGAGCCAGTTGACGAGGAACGGCTCAAAGAGACGGTTGCGGCTGGAATCGATGACGTCGTACGCCGCCAAGTCGAGGCGGGCGTCGACATCCCAAACGACGGGGAGTACGCGCGCCGTAGCTTCAGGACCTACATTGACGAGCGGATCGGTGGACTTAAGCGTATCGAGCTGAAATCAGGGGAAAGAGACCCAAATCGGGGCAACCCCCCCGACCTCGAATCGCGGCAATTCCCTGGCTTCTGCGCTCAGTACTACGGGAGTGTCGCTTATGCATGGATGCCAGCCGAGGTCGACTCGAGCAAAATCGCGGAGCTCCGTAGCAAGAGGCGCACTACCGACGAGGTCTCACGGCTCGTCGGACCCGTGCACTACGCGGACACCGAAGTCCAACGCGATATCACGAATTTGCGCGCCGCCCTTGACGGGCGTGAGGTAGCGGATGCGTTCATCACGGCCATAACCGCGACGAGTAACTCGCGGCATCACGGCAATGTGCTTGACTTCTATCCGAGCTTGGAGGCGTATCAGTTCGCCTTGGCGGATGTAATCAGAGAAGAGTACAAGGCCATTACTGATGCCGGCTTCGTATTGCAACTCGACCGTCCCGCTCAAGACCCGACCTATCACCTTGAGAGCGATGAGGAGATCACAAGGGCACTCGACGAGGCAATCGAAGTTGAAAACTACGCGCTTCGGGGCATCCCTGAGGATCGCGTACGTGTGCATTGGTGCGCGGGTAGTAACAACCGCCCCCACACTCAGGACATCCCGATGAACAAGCTGGCCAAGTCGATGTTGAAGCTGAAGGCGGGCGCGTACGGCTTCGAGGCGGCCAACCCCCGGCATGAGCATGAGTGGCAGATTTGGGAGGATATCAAGCTGCCTGAGGGAAAGATCATTATTCCCGGCTTGATCTCCCAGTCGACGAACGTGGTCGAGCACCCAGAACTCATCGCATGGCGGATCAAGAACTTTGCCCGGCTCGTTGGACGAGAGAACGTCATAGCCGGCGTGGACTGCGGCTTTTCCCAAGGCTGGGACCGTCCACGCACACATGCAGAGGTCCAATGGGCGAAGCTTCGATCGCTCGCCGAGGGAGCCGCGATAGCAAGCCGCGAGCTGTGGAGAAAGCCAGCAAACGCGAAAGGAGCCGTGAGCTAAATGGGAGCAGCGCCTCTGGTCATGTTCATAGGCCGCACGATGGGCGATCCTGCTGAATTGAAAGAAGCGTACGACAAGGAGATGACCGCTCTCGCAGGCCTGCCTGGACGGGGTGAAGGCTGGGGAGTCCCGATCGTGGTCCTGGTGCATATATGCGCCTTCAGTGATGACGCGATGTACGAAGTGAATCTCTATCAGGACGAAGAGACGATGAGAAGGCTCATCTTTGAGCCGGAGAAATTGCCGGAGCATCTGCGTCCGGCACCGGCGGGTAGTGCCTCGATGTGGAGCATGCTCGGCATCTCTTCATATCGTGAACGCTGGGACACTCCCGATGTGTCTGTCTACCGCGTCGGTAAGGTTGTGCCTCCTCTGCACACGGTGATATCGGACAAGGGTGGTCTTCTTCGGCAGCGCTGTTAGCCGTTCCTACAGGGCCTCAGGACTTCAAGTGATTCCACGGATTCGTAATGGGAAAGGAGCAAAAACGTGGCTGTAATGTTCATTAGACGTGACGCTGGAGATCCCTCTGAAGCCGAGCGCAAGTATAACGCGAACTTCGCGCAGAGGGCCGGCGAGCAGGGGCGAGGCGAGGACTGGGGAGTACCACTCGTCGTGCTTTACCAGATCCGTGGATATGCCAGCGATTGTTCTGTCCAAATCGACATGTTCGAAGATCAGGCCACTATGGAGAGCTTGCTCTACTCACCGGAAGACCTTCCGGAGCACTTGCGGCCCGCTACGACCGGGGTGGTCCACAGTCGAGAGCAGGTCCGGGACCGGGGGGATCGAGTCTTCCTTAACGTTCACAAGATGCTACCGCCTCTGCGGGCGATCTCGACAGAAGAAGGGGGAGCGCGCCGCCCTCGCCACTGAGGGACGCTCGAAGTGGATAGTGGGAAGAACACTAGGACAGGCCGAAAGAGGGAGTAATCAAGAGAGGGAGTAATCAAATGTCCGGAAGTCTGCAACATGTTCGCCGTCGCGGTGGTGGCAGAACCTTGCGATGGCCTCTACATTCGCGGCGTAGAACGCCAACGATGATCACAATCGCGGCCGTCTTCATTGCCGTTGGAATAACGGGTTGCAGTACGAACTCAACCGCGCCTACGACGAACTCCGGTGGCCCTCAGCGTGGCGGGAGTATCACGGAGATGACGCAAGCGTACGTACCGACGATCGACCCGGCGTTCGACAGTATAGCCACGTCGACAGAGTACGATCAGGCGCCACTGGAGGCGGTCTACGGGCCTGGTCTCGTCTACCTCGATCCCAGTACTTCCGCAGTGGAGATGGGCTTTGCACAGTCGCTGACGACGAGCGATAACGGACGCGTTTGGACTCTGGTCCTCCATCCGGGATTGAAGTTCAGCGACGGCACTGCTTTCAATGCGGCAGCGGTCGCGGACAATATCGCCCGCCTCGCGAACCCGAAGACCGGTTCGGTATTCCAGGCCTCGGCTGCACAGCTGGCTACGAAGGTGCTCAGTCCGACCACATTGCAGATTACCTGCACACCTGCTGACGCGCTGTTTCCTACGATCATGTCGCAAGACTTTGCGATGATCCCCTCCCCGACAGCCGTCGCCAAGGAAGGCACGAAATTCGGCGCTCACCCGGTCGGGGCGGGGCCGTTCAAGGCGCAGAGCACCGTGTACGGCCTCTCGTGGACGTTCGTTCGCAACAGCTACTATTCGCTCTTCGCTCCGGGGCAACCGTATCTGGATTCGGTCAAGATCCTCCTCGGTTCATCTACTCAACAAGTCACGTCAGCGCTGCAGACAGGGGAAGCACAGACGACTGATGCCATTGACGCGCAGTATGTCCAAGATGAGAAGAAGATCGGTATGACGGTGGTGACGCCCCCCCAGCCGGCCATCGCCTTCCTGGGCTTCAACGAGTCCAAGCCGCCGTTCAACAACGTCCTCGCACGCGAAGCGGTCTACGACGCGCTTAACCGAGCGACAATGACCAATATCTGGGCCGCAGGGGACTCGGTGGCGACAAACTTGTTTACCCCGGGTTCACCTTTCTACAGTAGTAAGTACAACTTCCCACCCCAGAACAGTTCGAAGGCGCAGCAGCTATTCAACGAATTGGCTGCCGAGGGTCAACCTGTGAAGTTCTCGGTAAACTGGCCAGAGTGCCCCTGTACCGGCGACGTCTCGGGGTACGTCGAGGGTGTGCTCTCTCAGTATAAGAACGTCACGGTGACCAACGGCCTGGTACCACAAAACGAGTACACTCAAATACAATCGTCTAGTGGGTTTACGTCGTCCGGTTATCAGCTATCCAGCGTCATACCCGGGATCTTCACGACCCTGGAAACGGGCGGTGGCAACAATTTCGGCAAGTTCAGCGACGCAAAGCTGGATGCCGCGCTCGGCGTAATAGAGAGCACAACGAATGTGGCTCAACAAAAGCCGGAATGGGACATCGTCCAGCAGGAGCTCAACACTCAGTATCCGGGTGTGTGGGGAGGCCGCAATATCCAAGGTTACGCCTGGAACAGCCAGGTGGTTGGGGGAGTTTCTCTTACCGAGTACGGCCAGATCGCCTTCTTCGGCCCGATGTACCGGAAGTGATGCTGCTGCCCGTCTCTTAGCACTCTCGTGTGAGCGGGTGACAGGAGTGCGAGGGGCCGCTCGTGCGGGCGGTCCCTCCCTGTCTGGGTTTGCTTCGTTTAGATAGCACTTCTCAACTTGAGGGGTCCATGCTTCGTTTCGTAGTCTCCAGGCTCGGCCTGATCGTCTTGGCGATGCTGTTGGTGACGTTCTGTACGACCCTGCTCGCGGGTCTCATCCCGGGTTCGCCGGCGTTCGCCATTTACGGTGAGGTCCCGCTTTCCTTTGCCAGAGCCTGGAACAAGTCCCATGGACTTGACAACTCAATATGGGTTCAATACTGGCACTGGCTCAGCAACGCTTTCCACGGGAATCTAGGGACATCGTGGGCGAGTGACGGCACCGAGTCGGTTAGTTTCCTGATGGGGCAGCGAATTCCAGTCACAGTGGAGATCGCAGTAGTGGCGATGGTCGTCTCACTTGTCATCGCGATCCCCGTTGCGCTGGTTGCGGCCTCCCGTCAGAACGGAATAATCGACCGCTTCGTCACCGGTGTCGCGTCGATCTGGTCTGCCTCACCACCATTCGTGAGCGGAGTCATTCTCGTGGCCCTCGTGGCCGACCATTGGCGGTTGCTGCCGTCGGAGGGGTTTGTCTCAATCGGCACCAGTCTTGGCCAGAATCTCGAGGGGATCGTGCTTCCCGTCATTACGCTTGTCTTTGTCGTAGCCCCGTTCTTCATCAGGGTCCTGCAGGGAGACCTTGTGAGCATCTTGAACGAGGACTTCGTCAGCGCGGCGCGCAGTCGGGGAATTCCGGAGTGGTATGTCATGACTCGTCACGTGCTTCGCCCGGCATCCGCCTCTCTCGTCACCGTTGCAGGCCTTTCGTTCGGCTATCTCCTCGGGGGATCGATCATCGTCGAGGTCTTCTACGGTATTCCCGGCTTGGGGAACCTCGCCTTCAACGCCGTCAATAATAAGGACATCCCAGTACTCCAGGGCATCGTCGTGTGCGTCTCACTGTTTTTCATCGTGGTCAATACGGTCGTCGAACTCTTGTACCGCATTCTCGATCCGCGAGTGAGGATCACCTGATGGACGGAATCATGCCAGACAAGGCACGCGAGCCGAAAATAGATATGTCGGCATTCAATGTCCAAAAGCACCGTCGTGCGCCCCGTGTTCTCGGGCTCAGCGCGCCGGTTGCGTCGCGACGCATGCGCCCGCGGAGAAGCCTGACGCTCATCCTAGCTACGACCTGGGTTGCCTTTGCGCTGCTCCTGGCGATTACGGCGAATTGGTTGCCAATTCGCAGCCCAATCGTCCCAATCGGCGCCTCCAACGCGCCTCCACACTGGGGCAGTCAATTCCTGGGGCTTGACGTCGTCGGGCGCAGCATGGTCTCGCGCATCGTCTACGGTGCGCGAACTTCATATGTTATCGCAATCGGCACTACGGCAATCGCGTTGTGCGTGGGCTGCCTGATTGGCCTCCTCGCCGTCTACTTTCGGGGAGTTGTCAATTTCTTCGCCGACTTGTTGGCCAACGTAATCCTCTCCATCCCGGGCTTGCTACTCCTTATCACCATTGCAAGTGTTGTAACGCCGAGCTACGAGGAGGTCATCGGTGCAATCTCGCTCGTGCTGCTACCCGGTTTCATCCGGGTCAGTCGCTCGATAGCCCTCGCCCAGATAGAGGGATTGTACGTCGTGGCGGCCCACGGCTTGGGAGCCTCTCCGGCACGGATCATCACGCGGGAGCTTCTCCCGAACACCCTTGTCGCGCTCATCACTTACGCGGGGATCGTGCTTCCGTCCGTCATGCTAACCGAAGGCGGATTGAGTTACTTGGGCCTCGGAATACCGCCGCCTGCGTCGAGCTGGGGCGAGATGATCGCACTAGGTCAGGCCGACCTCGCTCAGGCCCCCTGGCAGGCGATCATCCCATCGATCATTTTTGCCGTGAATGTCTTCGCGCTCTTCATCCTCGCCGATTGGCTACGGGCGAGGCTCGACCTAAAGGGCGTGGATGTCCAGTAATCCTATCGTAAGCCTAGGCCAGACCTCGCAATGTGCGACGTGGAGGCCGATGATATCGGCGCCTGTGCGTTACCGACCGAAAGGAAGGAGTCGGGTCTTACCATGACGGCACGCCTGAACGGCAAGTTGACCGAACTGACGGAGAAGGACCTGTGGCCGGGTGCGCGCGTCCGGGGCGATCAGATCGGCATCCGTTGCATCTTCATGCGAGGCGGAACGAGCCGCGGCGCATACCTGAACGAGAAGGATCTCCCTTCCGATCCAAAGCTGCGTGAACGGCTGATCCTCGCCATTTACGGCAGCCCCGACGTACGTCAGATCGACGGACTCGGAGGTGCCGATCCGCTCACCAGCAAGGTGGCTATCGTCGGCCCGAGTACACATCCGAACGCGGATGTGAACTACACGTTCGGCCAGGTGCGCATCAACGAGACAACCGTGGATTTCGCAGGTAACTGCGGCAACATCTCCTCGGGCGTACCCGCATTCGCAATCGACGAGGGGCTGGTGGCGACGCTGGAACCAGTGACCACCGTCCGTATCCATAACACGAACACAGACGCGATCATCTCCGCTGATGTAATGGTACAGAATGGCATTGCCTTGGTCGAAGGTGACGCGGCGATCGACGGCGTCCCCGGAACCGGCGCGCCCGTGTTGCTGGACTTCCGCGAAAAAGCAAGCACCCTCGGAATGGGAATTCTTCCGACCGGAAGTCCGATTGACATACTCGACACCGATATCGGGAAGGTCGAGGTATCGCTGATCGATGCGGGGAATCCGGCCGTGTTCGTCCAGCCGTCGGCCTTCGGAATCACGGGGACCGAACTCCCGGCTGAACTTACCGACGAGACGCTCTCGAAGATGGAGCTAGTCCGCTCCGTGGCGGCCGTCCACCTGGGATTGGTCGACACGCCGAAGCGCGCCGCCGAGGTGACTCCGGCCGTGCCCAAGCTCTACGTGATGAGTCCGCCGACGGACTACATTGATCTTGCAGGGAGAGCGGTTCGTGCCGATCAAATCAACGTTGTAGGCCGGGGCCTGATCATGCGAGTCCCGCACCAGGCGTACGCCGCCACCATGGTGATCTGCACGGCGACCGCCGCGCAGATCTCGGGAACGATCGTGGAGCGCGCCACGAAGCCGGATCTCGAACATCCTGGTCGCATTCGGATCGGCCACCCGTCAGGCGTGGTCGTGGGAGATGCGGTCGTCGAATGGGAGAACCGGATGCCGGTACTGCGCCGCGCGGCGATTGAGCGCACAGCGCGCCGAATCATGGAGGGCATGGTCTACGTGCCGATCCGCCGAGTTTTCTTCTGACGCTATGACCGGGAGGCTTCAGGATGATCTCACCCTCGACGCGATTGCGCCAACGTGCACCCGTGACCTCATTCCTCAGGCACTGAGGCAGCCGGCGCCGCATGACGCAAAAAAGAGAACCCCGACCGATGAGGAGGCCACGCACTTGACGAGCACTGCGACAGACAAAGTTACCGAGACTATGGCCGCATTCTATTGCTCGACGACGTTCGGAGATCTCCCCCCCGACATTGTCCAAGCCACTAAGCGAATCATCGAGGACACATTGGGGTGTATCGTCGGCGGGTTCAGCATGCCGTCGAGTCAGATCATCAACCAAGTCATGACTACCCAGGGTGGAGTGCCGGAAGCGACGGTTCTTGTGTCTGGGGTAAGACTCCCGGCGACACTAGCAAGCTACATCAACTCGCACATGGCGAATGCACTCGACGGTGATGACGTGTTCATGCCCGCAAGTCACTTGGCAGCGGGGATCGTGCCACCGGCCCTCGCAGTCGCTGAGAGCGAGCAGCGATCCGGGAGCGACCTGATCACCGCTGTCGCACTCGGCTATGAGATGGCTGGGCGTATCAACCGATCGTTGAAAAGGTTCAATCCGGTCAAGAGCAAGGACTCAGATACGCGCCTGTTCGGCATGGGCTGGGGGAGTTTCGGTTCCACGGTAGCAGCGGGCCGACTACTCGGCCTTAGCCAGGACCAGATGCGGAACGCATTTGGTATCGCGGCCGCACATACACCGCTGCCAGTGGCCGGCAAGAGGTCGCACCCGAAACCGATGGGCAAGTATGCGATGTTCGGACCGATCGGCCAAGCGGGGGTAACGGCGGCACTTCTCGCCAAGGCAGGCTTCACCGCTCATCAAAATATTTTCGATGGCCCCGACGGGCTCTGGCGCATGACTGGAGAATCGGCAGATTGCAACTGGGAAGCCCTCGCTGGCAGTCTCGGAGAAAGTTGGCTCGTCAACGACGGGCTCTTTAAGCTCTACCCAGCGGTCTGGGGGTTCCAAGGCGCTGTTGACCTTGTCTATCGACTTCGCAGCGAGAAATCATGGAATCCGACCGACGTCGACAGAGTCGATGTTCACATGTTCTCTCCACCCCTCAAGACTCATCCGCAAGTGCTGGAGCTCGAAACGGCAGTGACCGGGTGCTTCAATCTTCCCCATCTTCTCTCCTGTGCAGCCTTCGGACTACCGCCCGGTCCAGACTGGCACATGCCGGAGGCGCACAGGGATCGGCGACTGCGCACGTTCGCCGCCAAAGTACACACCCACCCTTGGGAGGAATCGGTGACCCGCATTGTCATCTCAGCTGGAAACCGACGTCTCGAATTGCGCCAGGGCGACGGCCAACCTGACATAGTCGTCAGCGACGACGATCTCGACGTCAAATTCCAAAACTTCTGTGCGCGCGCCCTCGACAATAGCCGGACAAGAGAAGCTCTCGGGATGGTGAGAAATCTTGAGGACCAACAGTCGATCGATGCTCTTGTTAGGACCCTTATCCACGCATGATGTAGGCGAAAGGTGAAGGGAGCCACCTACTGAACAGAGTACTGTTCACCTCCGTCCAGGACCATGCGAATCGGATCATAGCCATTAGCAAAATCATTGGCGGGTGAGGGGCCGCGTTCCGTTGGGCCTTTGGCGAAGGCAAGCTCGACCACGAGCACTTGAGGTGATAGGTGTCCGGTGCGAACGCACCGGGTAGAAGGGTCGTTATAATGACCCCGGAGCCGAGCAGTAAGTCAGCTCGACGCTATTGCAGGAGGCGGCAAGGCGGGGTAAAATCATAGACAGATGCCGCTAGTGTCGATCTTGTTAGCGCTCCGCAGCAAAGGGACTTCTATGAGACCGCAATCACAGAGGGTTCGAAGTCAAGAAGCTCGCAGAGCGTGGGATTATATTATCATCGGCGGCGGAACTGCTGGATGTGTCTTGGCGAACCGGCTCAGCGATGATCCAGGCGTTACGGTTCTCGTTCTAGAGGCCGGACCGATGGATCACAGTATCTACCTGCGGTTGCCCGTGGGGCGGCTATTCTTGGACGATAGGTTTGAATGGTCGTTCCCAGCAGAATCGGACTCCTCGCGCTATGGTAAGCGTGACATTTGGAATGCTGGCAGGGTAATTGGCGGCTCCGGGTCTATTAACGGTATGCTGTGGACGCGCGGCGACCGTGAAGACTTCGATGAATGGGCGGAACTGGGTGCTAAAGGCTGGGATTTCAAATCGGTTCTGCCCTACTTTAAGCGTGCGGAGGCTTTCGCAACGACAACGAGCGAGTTGCGTGGGACAGACGGTCCAATGCATATTTCGCCTTACCGTCTAAAACATCAGTTGGTTGAAGATTTTTTGAACGCGGCGAAGGCAGTGGGCTTCGAGGATGGCGGAGACTACAACGCGAAAACTCACATCTTCAGGGAAGCAGTTGCCTATGGACAAACAACGCAGAAGCGCGGTCTTCGATGGGGCCCAGCACAAGCGTATCTGCGACCAGTGCGAGTGCGTCCGAACGTTGTCGTAAAGACGTCAGCCCAAGTCCGGCGTGTCTTGTTCGAAGGCGATAGAGCGAAGGCGGTCGAGTATGCATATGGCGGTCACTTCCACACTGTTGAGGTGAGAAGGGAAATCGTGCTCAGCGCGGGCGCTCTCTCATCACCAAAGATACTAATGCTGTCTGGTATTGGGGATGCAGATGCACTTAAGCGTCATGGTATCGTCCCCGTGGTGAACCTTCCTGGCGTCGGTGAGAACCTGAGGAACCACATCGGGCTGGGGATGATGCATGAGGTTCGACCACGAACGCTGAATCGCGAGTTCACCCCCTGGGGACTCGCCAAACACGCTGCGGACTTCGTTATCCGTGGCCGTGGTGCGGCGACCGTTGCTCCGGGAATGGCCATTTTGTATGGGTCGTTCGAGGGAGCGAGGACTGACTTTTCGGCAACGTTTTCGCCCTTTGCCTTTGAGCAAGACGGGAAGGACGGAAAACGCATGCGACCCTCTTCTCGCAATGCGGTACAGACGCGCGCATCGCTGCTGCATCCGTTTGCCCACGGAACTGTGAGTCTGCGGTCTTCGGAAGCGGCGGACCAGCCGATTATCCACTTTGCGGCTTGTGCGGAGAAAACGGATCGGGATCGGCTCGTTGAGGTATGTCGCAAAATAAGACGCGTATTCGATAGCGACGCTATGGGCAGCGTTGTCATTAGCGAAGTGGTGCCCGGGAGAGAGATTCAGAGTGACCGGGACTGGGATGAGGTATGCAAGCGACTCACTCATGTGAGCAAACACTATTGCGGCACCTGCCGGATTGGCTCTGATGATCGAGCGGTCGTTGATCCCGACCTGTGCGTACGAGGAGTTAACGGTCTCCGCGTCGCTGACGCATCGGTAATGCCGAGTATCGTGTCGGGGGGGACCTATGCCGCGACCATCATGATCGGCGAACACGCCGCTGATCTGATACGTCGAGAGTAGAGAGCCGGATGATCGTGGCACCAATACTATTGTTGAAGGATGAGCAGCGGAGTTGCGAGGTGCGGATCCGTTTTGGCGGACGCCGGTTCCCCGTGACCCTCGCTGCTGGCAAGGGATACCTCTCGAACTTCTTGAGAATACGTGGGAGGAACTGATCGATGTCTGACATGATCGAGTATGTATCGGATGAGACTTTCGCCTCAGATGTGAGTAGCATAGTAGAGCCAATTTTGCTAGATTTCACTGCAGATTGGTGTGCGCCATGCAAGGCGATGGACCCCGTACTTGAACAGGTTAGGAAGAAGTACGAAGGTCAGTTGCGAATATTGAAGGTAGATTTGGATGAGAGCGCTGACATTTGCTCTCAGTTCGGGGTATTCAGTATTCCCACGCTGATATTCCTCTCCAGTGGAGAGGCAAAACATCGGCTGGCCGGTGCTAGGAGTTACAATCAGCTTGTGCAGGAAATTGATCGCTTCTTGCAGAGCACCAAATAGTTCAATAGCTGACGAGGGCAGATCCGGAAGCCTGCCCACGTCAATTATCCTCACTAGAGAGTGAGGATACGAAAGGAGCTTACTGATGGGGAATACCGCGGAGATCGAGGAGTATGCAGGAGAGGCGCATCTGGCCCACGTCCGGGCGATTGCTCGTGAACATACTCTTGTGGTCGAATACTGCGCACCATGCAACCATCACAATTTGGTTATGAAGCTTACAGACCAAATACTTGGCGGCTGGGCTCCGATGTTTAAAAGCTTCGAGCTTCGACCAGTCGCCTGGGGTAGCTTTGAAGTAACACTTGACGGGGAGATGATTTATTCCAAATTGGTGCGGGGTCGCCACCCCAGACAGGGGGAGATCTTGGCGTTGATCGAAACGCGACTGGGACCATCATTCGGATATGCAGATCACTCACCAGAAGAAATCGATGCGGATGGATTTCCGCTGCCACACAAGTGGGATTCCTGGAAGTAGCAGAAACAGATCGAATCACTGTGCGAGGGCGATGCGTCATCTTGGCAACCTTCGCCAATAACGCTCGCACTTTATTCGATATCCACCGAAGGAGCAAACATCATGACTAGTGAGAACGCCGCTGAGATTGCGGCCGTCGAAGGGGATCCTAATCGTATCCCCGAGAGAAACCGACTGGGTGGACCACAGCAAGCATGGGTTAGAGCATGCGATCTTCGAGTCGGTGACAGGGTCATGCTAAGTAATAAATTCGTTCACACGGTAACCGAGTCATCTGCAGAGAATGAGGAACTCTGGAAGCTGACTATCGCGAGTCCTGAAGTCGCGCCCACGACGGAGCGGAGCAGACGCGAAAAGCTCGGGCCTACCTTTCCGCGGGAGCGC
>Ga0210395_10002150_pt1 | contig 15349 bp, 12 predicted proteins | sample IncBWH4OmetaG_FD_150861 | JGI IMG/M metagenome (GOLD analysis project Ga0210395, IMG submission 150861) | Forest soil microbial communities from Barre Woods Harvard Forest LTER site, Petersham, Massachusetts, United States - Inc-BW-H-4-O ... | reverse complement strand
GAAGTGGATGTAGATGTTGTCCGGCGAGTGGTTGGGCCCGTGCCAGGCCAGTTCGGCCCGCTCGCCGCCGACTTCCAGGGTGCAGCTGTCGGAGAAGGTTACGTCCGGGAGAGGGCGGGCGGCGTCATCGTCGCGCAGCAGCAGCCGTCGGGTCTCCTCGTGGCCGATCCGGATGATGTCCCCGCCGAACAGCGAGGACGCTCCCTGGTGGTCCGCGTGGTGGTGCGAGTAGCGCTGCTGCGGTCAGTCGCTTCGCTGCGATTTTCGGCGCTCCGCCGCTGCACGAGTTCCAGATTGACGGTCGTGACCTTAGCGTCTCGGTCTTCCCCGGCGTCTCGGTCCTCGCCGGACCTGCGTCAGCGTTCGAGGCGCTCACCGGTCTGCGGGCGACGGTCTTCGTCGGGTCACTGTCCGCGGCGGAGGCCGAGTTGCGGGCAGGCGGCTGGACGACCGAGGGCGCGCTCGGCGGTGGGGCGAGCCTGCTGGCTCGAGACCCCGACGGGAATCTGCTCGAGTTCGTCGAGAACCCCGGCGCGCCGGAGTGATCGGCGCAGAACTTGCCGGTGCCGTTAGTCGCGAGACGCCCTTCGTTCAGCCGTTTCAGCACCTATTGAACAGGAGAACCGACTGACGGCATCGCCCAGATCCCTGGCTTCATCGCCGGGACGTGGAAACTCGACCCGGCTCACTCCGACGTGGGCTTCGTAGTTGGCCACTTGGTCGTGAGCAAGGTTCACGGGCGCTTCGACGCCTTCAGCGGGACAGTCGTGACGGACGAGGACCTTGCCCGTTCGTCAGTGAGCGTGTCGATCGACGCGGCCTCGGTGAACACGCACCTTCCCGTCCGGGACAGTCAAGTTCGCTCCGCCGACTTTCTCGACACCGAGCATTTCCCGAACATCACATTCGCGTCGACGGCTGTCCGTGAGAAGACGGGCGGATACTTCGTCGACGGGGCCTCACGATCCGCGGGACGACGCGCCCAGTGACCCTCGACCTCCATGTGAACGGCTTCTCTCCGGACACTTTCGGAGCGATCCGTGTGTCATTCAGTGCGACCACCACGATCGACCGGAACGACTTCGGTGTTAGCTTCAACGCGCCGATCCCCCGATGTTGTTGAGCGACACGGTCGCCATCATTCTCGACGTGGAGGCGGTGCTGCAGAGCGACAGCTCCACCAGCTGAGCAAGTGACCCCGCATCACGGTCGCGGCCGGCTCCCGTAGCGCCTAGAACCTCACGTGTGCCAGCTGGGTCCGGGACCTGACATCGAGTTTGCGGAATACCTTGACCAGGTGGTACTCGACAGTGCTCTGGCCGATGAACAGGCGAGCGGCGATTTCCCGATTAGTGAGGCCTTGCGCCGCAAGCCGGGCGACCTGGGATTCCTGCGGGGTGAGCTGGGCTTCTGAATCCGCTGCCGGCGGGCGGATGCGCTCGCCGGTCGCTTCGAGCTCGATCCGGGCTCGGTCGCCGAAGGCCTCCACTCCGAATTGACGGAAGAGGCGCAGAGCTGTCCGCACCTCGACGCGCGCGTCAAGGTGTCGCCGCTCCCACCGCAGCCATTCGCCGTAGAGCAGCTCCGCGCACTGCTAAGGGTTTCCTGGATGCGACTGGTCCCCGGTAGGGCAGTATTCCTGGTTAATGAACGACAACAGCTACCCTCTGGCCGGGAGGCGTGTCAACCGAGTGGGCTACGGCGCCATGCAGCTCCCCGGACCCGGCGTGTTCGGTCCACCCCGCGACCGTCAACATGCGCTAGATGTCCTTCGCTTCGTAGTCGAGGCCGGCGCGAACCATCTAGACACCGCGTACTACTACGGGCTTGGCGTTGCCAACGAACTGATCCACGAGGCACTTCACCCTTACCCCGAGGATCTGGTGCTGGTTTCGAAGGTGGGAGCTCAGCGCGACGCCGGGGGCGACTTGCGGGACGCCCAGCGTCCCGAAGAGCTGCGCGAGGGCGTATTGGCGAACCTGACCTCGCTCGAGCTCGATCAGGTGCCGGTGATGAACCTTCGGCGCCACGCCAAGTCCGATGTGCCGTTCGACGAACAGGTAGCGGCCATGGTGGCCTTGCGTGACGAGGGCCTGATCGGAGCGATCGGCCTGAGCAATGTGACCCTTGAGCAGTACCGGTCGGCGAGGAAGGTCACCGAGATCGCCTGCGTGCAGAACGGCTACAATCTGGCTGACCGGTCAGACCAAAGGCTGTTCGACTCCTGTGCGGCCGACGGCGTCCCTTACGTTCCGTTCTTCCCGCTGGGCTCGGCCTTCGCCGTCGAGAACACGGTGCTGACCGCGCCAGCCGTCGTGACCAGCGCCACGCGTCTAGGCATCACGCCGGCACAAGTAGCACTTGCCTGGCTGCTGCAGCGGTCCCCGAACGTGCTGCTCATCCCGGGCACCTCCTCGCTCCCGCATGCACGGGAGAACCTGGCAGCTGCCGCCGTGCAACTCGACGACGAGGCGCTCGCTGACGTCGGTTGATCGCAAGACCTGCGGATGACGTGAAGGGACACACTGTCATGGCCGACGGCGATCGGCGGCCTCAGCCACGCATTGCGACCGAGGCCCCGGGCAAACCACGCCGCGAGCCCCTGGACGGGATGAGCGGCACAGGGGCTGGCCTGATAGAGTGACGAATTTGTGATCGAAGAGCTCGCGCGGGAGCGCCTGGGCTTTGAGCGACTCCGTCCCGGGCAGCTGAGCTCAGTGGAGTGGCTGACGGCCGACCGCGATGTTCTGGCGGTGCTGCCGACGGGCGCCGGGAAGTCGGCGATCTACGAGCTGGCCGGGTTGCTGCGGACGGGGCCGACGGTGGTCATCTCGCCGTTGATCGCGCTGCAGGACGATCAGCTCCTGCACCTGCGTGCGGCAGGCCTACGTGCGATCGTCCTGAACTCGCAGCAGTCCGCCGGGGAGCACGCTGCGGCGCTGCTGGCCTCGTGCGACGGCGATACGTTCGTCTTCCTCGCACCGGAACAGCTGACCAGCCAGCAGACTCTCGAGACGCTCAAGCGTGCGCGACCCGGCCTGTTCGTGGTGGACGAAGCGCACCTGATCAGCCAGTGGGGTCATGATTTCCGGCCGGACTACATGCTGCTGGGAGCGCAGGCGCGGGCGGTCGGCGCACCGGTCCGCCTTGGGCTGACCGCCACCGCCGCGCCGCCCGTGCGGCAGGAGATCGTGCGGCGCCTCGGCCTGCGTGATCCGGCGGTAGTGATCGGCGATTTCGACAGGCCGAACATCCGGCTATCGGTCACCCGGGTGCGGACTGTCGACGACAAACAGCGCGAGCTTGCCCGCACGGCCGGCGATCTCCGCGGTCCTGGAATCGTCTACGCCGCTACGCACGCCAGCGCGCAAGCCGCCCACGAGACGCTCGCGGCCGCGGGCCACCGGGTGACGCTGTATCACGCCGGGCTACCCGTCCGCGAACGGCGGACCGCGATGACCGCCTTTCTGGACGGCCAGGCACGTGTCATCGTGGCTACGGTCGCGTTCGGCATGGGTATCGACAAGCCCGACGTGCGATGGGTCTCGCACGCCGACCCGCCGCCCTCCCTGGACGCGTACTACCAGGAGTTCGGGCGCGCCGGCCGCGACGGCGAGCCATCGCACGCCGGGCTGATCTATCGTTACGAGGACTTCGAGACCGCTCGCCACCTGACCGCGCACAGCATCTCCGGCGCGGCGGTGGCGCGAGTCACCGCGGGGCTCGCCGCCGGCCAGCCGACCGCAGCGCGGGCACGGCAGGAGACGGCCGCGCTCGGCCGCCTCGTCGACATCGGCGCGGCGGAATGGCGGCCGGACGGGCAGGTGCGCTGGACCGGGGCGATGACCGTCGCCGCAGCGCTGACGGCCTCGGAGGTGCAGACCGAACAGGAGAATGAGATAGAGCGCACACGGCTGATGATGCGCCGCTACGCTGAGCACCCTAGTTGCAGGCGCTCATTCCTGCTGTCCTATTTCGGGCAGGATTACCCTGGCCCGTGCGGGAACTGCGACAACGACCTCGAACACCCCGAAGCCGAGCCAACCGACGTCCCGTTCGCGGTGGGCGCCCGGGTTACCAGCGAACGCTGGGGCGAGGGCACCGTCCAGCGATACGACAGCGACCAGGTCACGGTCTTGTTCGACGAGCACGGGTACCGCGAGCTGTACCTGCCTGTCGTGCTGCAACGCGGCCTGCTGCGCTCGCTTTAACAGCGCCGTCAGGACCGCTTACAGCGCCGCCGCGACTGACATGGGTATGAAGCAACGGTGACCGCGAAACAGCCGCTGCCTACGCCGAGTCCGATCGGCCCGCTCGCCCGCTATGAGAAGAACCTCATAGACCGAATCACCGACTTCAACGACCCGCGGCAGGAGTGGCGGCGCCTGTTCTCCGAGGTGCTCGGCACCTTCTTCCTGGTGCTGGCGGCGGCCGGCGGGGGCATGATGAGCCACGCCTTCCCCGGCGTGATCAGCCACACCGCCGCCGTCACGGCCCCAGCGCTAACGGTCCTGGGGATCATCTTGTACATGGGCAAGGTCTCCGGCGCGCACCTGAACCCGGCCGTCAGCGTCGCCTTCGCCCTGCGCGGCGACTTCCCGTGGCGACGCGTCCCGGGCTATATCGTGGCGCAGCTGGCCGGAGCCACGCTCGCAGCCCTCGTCCTGCACGCCATCATCAACGTCTCGGCCACCTACGGGTCCAACTACCCCGCCAAAGGCTACTCCGCCGGTGCCGCGTTCTGGATGGAGCTCATCTTGACCACGGGCCTGATCAGCGTGATCCTGGGCACCGCCTCAGGCGCCCAGAACGTCGGCGTCATCGGCGCCTTGGGGATCGCCGGCTACATAGCACTGGCCGGCCTTTGGGGCAGCCCCATCTCCGGTGCCTCGATGAACCCGGCCCGCACCTTCGGGCCCGACCTGGCCAGCACCACCTTCACCAGCTACTGGGTCTACATCGCGGGCCCGATCGCCGGCGCCGTCATCGCCGTCGGCATCGCCTTCGTCCTGCGCGGCCGCGGTGGCGGCCAGTCCGGCGCCGGCGCCGCGCAAGGCGACCTGTTCACCGAGGTCTACGAGTCCGGCAAGTCCTGAGGATCCCCGCAGATGAGGAACTGCCATGACCCACCAGACACGACCCAGAGCACGCGACCTCGGTATCGGGTTCGACGGCACACCCGCCCGGGACAACGCCATCACCGACGTGCCCGGCGTAGAAGTCGGCTATACCACGCTCATCCGCGGCACCGGTCGGCTGCGCACCGGGGAGGGGCCGGTGCGCACAGGGGTAACCGCGATCCTGCCGTATGGCCGGGCTGGCGCGGGCGATGTCGCCGTGGCCGGCTGGTACGCCCTTAACGGTAACGGCGAGATGACCGGCACCGCCTGGATCGACGAGACCGGCGGTCTCGCGATGCCCGTGCTGATCACCAACACGCACGCCGTGGGAGCCTGCCATCAGGGTGTCATCGAGTGGATCAACCGCTACAAGCCGGAAATCGCCCGCCAGTGGCTGCTGCCGGTGATCGCCGAGACCTGGGACGGCTACCTGAACGACGTCAACGGCTCGCACGTGACCCCCGCGCACGCGATCGCGGCCATCGACGGCGCCGCAGGTGGCCCGGTCACCGAAGGCTCCGTTGGCGGCGGCACGGGCATGACCTGCTATGGCTTCAAGGGCGGCTCAGGTACCGCGTCCCGCACGGTCACCCATGGCCAGCACGAGCACACCGTCGGGGCCTTCGTCCAGGCCAACTTCGGCCAGCGGGACGAGCTGCGCATCGGCGGCCTGCCGGCTGGCAGGCTCTTCAACGACGACAACCCCGAGGAAGACGAGGACTGGTTCGCCCCGCCCGGATCAGGCAGCGTGATCGTCGTCCTGGCTACCGACGCGCCGCTGTTGCCTGGCCAGTGCAAGGCACTCGCCCGCCGGGCTCCGATGGGCCTCGCCCGCACTGGCACTACTGGATCGCACTTCTCCGGCGACATCTTCCTCGCGTTCTCCACGGCTAACAGGAACGCCCTCGCGAGCACATCCCACGCCCCTCCGCAGACGACGGCTTCCAGCAGATCCGCTTCCTGCCCTGGGGGCACATGGACCCCTTCTTCGCAGCCGCTGTGCAAGCAACCGAGGAAGCCGTCGTCAACTGTCTGGTCGCGACCGAGACAATGACCGGCAGAGACGATCACCGCAGCCCTGGCGTGCCAGTCCAACGCCTCGCCGAGCTCTTTGAGGCGACGGCTCGTTCTAAGGGCTAGCGGATCTCGTAGGTTCCGTCCAGCCGGGCGCGGCCGATGACGTGGCCCGCGATTGCGGCAATCACCTCATCAAGGGCGAAGGCCGCTGGCAGGCTCGGGGCCTGGTCGAGGGCGAAGAGCTGGAAAACATAGGCGTGGGGTCCGTGTGAGCGGGGCGGCAGAGGGCCGGCCCAGCCGCGGCGGCCTAGCCCGCCCTTCCCATGCCGGATACCGGAAATCGGGCTCGGGTTCACGAGGCCGTTCTCTGGGATGCCGTTCAGCGAAGGGTCGATGCCCAGCGTGAGCGCATGGGTGGCCGGCTTTCCGAAAGGGACGTCGGGATCCTGAACGATGAGCGCGAGTTCAACGGTTCCGGCCGGCGGCTGCGTCCAGTTGAGGGCGGGTGAGATGTTCGCGCCGAACAGCCGGCCGCGGTGCTTTTCCGGTATGGGTGCCCCGTGGTCGAAGGCGGGGCTGGTCAGTGTGAAGTTCTCTGGGGCCTGCAGGTCGGGGCGAGCCCAGACGAGAGTGTGGTGGCCGGCGCGTCGGTTACGCAGTGCGACGCCAATGGGGTTTGCGGGCACGGATTCGGCTCCAATTTAGCCTGCTGTTTAGGTATACGAAGGAACTTGTTAGGTATACTAATGAGCTGTGGAGGAGAAGGCAACTGAAGAGCAGCCCGCCGAGGCCGACGAGGCCGACCTCGATGGGCAGCTGCGCGCCGCCGTGGGACGCCTCTACCGCCGCTTCCGCAGCGAGCGTCCCGAAGGCAGCCTCGGAGACGCGGCACTGGCCGTGCTTACCCGCCTCAACAAGCACGGACCGCAGACCCTCACGGAACTCAGCGAGCACGACCGGGTCTCCCCGGCCTCCATGAGCCAGACCGTGAACCGCCTCACCTCAGCCGGCTACGCCGTACGTACCCGCGACCCGGGCGACGGTCGCAAGGTACTCTTCAGCGCCACCGCAGAAGGCCACCAACTTGCCAGCGCCGCCCGGGCACAGCGCAACGCCTGGCTCGACAAACAGCTACGCGCCCTCAGCGCCGAAGACCGCCAAGTAATCGCCCGCGCCACAGCACTGCTCAGCAGCATCGCCGACTCCTGATCGGAGCTACGGGTTCCTCGTCATAGTGGCGGTGATACCGGGCGGAAGGGAGAGCAGGTACCGTGGATTGGCTTGCCCTCCCTGGCTGTCCCCAGGCGGATCTTGCGCTGGCCGGCCGGTCGGTGCGGTCGGCCTGGACCTGCACCCGGGATTGTGGGTCAGATGCGGGGCCGCCGTGCCGAAACGGGCAAACCGGGCAGGCAAACGGGACATTTCACCCCGTTTGAGGAGTCCGGGTCGTTATCGTGGGTCATCCGCGGCGCTATTCGCCGCGCTTGACCCACGATCCCGAAAACAGGTACTAGCAGTCGGGTGCGAATCACCACAGAATAGGACATTCTTCCGGTGTCGGAGGGTGCCGCACCGGTTTGACCCACGACCCCGGCCGTGTGCGGCGGCCGTCCGGCTTCCCGCAGCCAGGCGCACAGAACGGGGACCCACGGGTTATTCTCCGGCAAGCACTAACCATTCTCGTGACGCTGATTCACGTCGCCGCACTGGTGGTCATGATCTGGATCCGGGCCCGCTGGACCGAGGCTGATGCCGCCCCAGGCAAGAGCTACCAGCCGCTCTGCGCCGCCCACTGACCACAAGCCGCGGCCAAACGGCTACCAGCCCGCGAATGGAACTGTCATGGGGTGGGCAGGCGACCAGAAGCCTTCCGCCAGAGGCCACGGCGACTTAATCTGCTCCGATGGACAAGATCACGTATCGGTTCCTGCCGTTGCAGCGTTGGCTGGTCTTGCTGATACCCGGAGTCGCGCTTCCGATCGCGATCATCTTGTTCGGATTGAAGATCCGGTTCCTCTATGTGCCGCTGCCGCTCGCCGCGTTTCTTGCTGTCTGGGCGCCCAACAAGGCTCTAGCGCCAACGACGATCGGTGACGCCGGTGTGCTGGTTCGGCAGCCGTTGCGCCGCCGGTCGCTTGCCTGGACGGAGGTGAAGTCGGTAGGCGTGCGGGAGGATACGGGCCGCGGGACTGACCGCTGGGTTGAGCTGGAAATGGTGAGTGGGTGCCGGCTTCGTCTCCCGGCCCCGCTGGATTCGACCAACGGTGGTGATCCCCTCTTCACCGAAAAGCTCGAGACCGTTGAGCGGTACTGGAAGACGGCGACCGGAGCCATGGAACCCGGGCGAACTGCCTAGCCCAGGAGGGTCCGTCCACGTCAAGCCGCTGTTCTCGGGCGGCAACCGAGTCCACGGCTGCCGTCGCTTGGTCTAGACCATTGACCGGTTCTGTGTATCTTTGGTCGTAACTAGCATGAGATGCAGCAGGTATAACATTGTTACCCAATGGGCATGTTCTGTACCGGTTCATTGGTCGGCCCTTAGACGGGGTGTGATTACGTATGGACAGTGAGCTCCCGCCCGGTGAGACTGACACCGGTTCGGCGGAGCTGGGGGAGCCCACTGCCGCGGAACCCGCCGATCCCGAGGCCGAACCGGAACCAGAACCGGGTTCCGAGCCAGAACCAGAACCGGGTTCCGAACCAGAACCAGAACCGGGTTCCGAACCAGAACCGGAGCCCGAACCAGGATCCGAGCCCGAACCCGGACCAGCCCCGCGCCGTACGCGGAAGAACGCCTCGCGCCGGCGCCGCCGCCGGAAGAAGATCCTCATCTGGGGCTCGGCGAGCCTGGCCGTGCTGCTTCTCGCGGTGACCGCGAGCGCTTACGCGCTGATGCGGCACTTCAACGCGAACATCCAGCAAGATGACATCAGCGGCCTGCTCGGCGCGCAGCCGGTGAACCTGCACCCGCAGGCGGAGAACATCATGGTGCTCGGCTCGGACTCCCGCAAGGGACTGAGCCAGGCGTTCGGCAGCGGCCTGGTCACCGACCAGTCGGACACCCTGATGATCATCCACATCCCCGCGAACCGGCAGTGGGCAGAGGTGATGTCCATCCCGCGTGACTCGTGGGTGAACATCCCGTCGTGCGAGATGGGCGACCACCAGATGTCCGCGCCGACCCAGTTCAAGATCAACGAGGCGTTCGCGATCGGGAACCTCGACGGCAATCACACCGATCTCGGCGTCGCGTGCACGGTAAAGACCATCGAGCAGGACACGGGGATCTACATCAACCACTTCATCGTGGTGAACTTCACCGGCCTCGAGGAGATGGTCGGCGCGCTCGGTGGCGTCTATGAGTGCAACTCCACGCCAATCAACGACCCGGAATCCGGCCTGCGCCTCTCGGCCGGCAGGCACCTGCTGACCCCGGCTCAGGCGCTCGGCTACGTGCGCGCCAGGTACTCGCTCGGCGACGGCAGCGACCTGGAGCGGATCGGCCGTCAGCAGGCTTTCATGTCGTCCCTGATCGACCGGGTGAAGAGCGAGTTGCTCGACCCGGTGGCGATCTACCGGTTCCTCGACGCCGCGACGAAGTCGCTGACCATCGACAGCCAGCTCGGCGGCATCACCGGCCTCTACGACCTCGGGCAGTCATTGCGCGGCATCCCGTCGAGCAAGATCGCGTTCTTCACGATCCCGAACTTCCCGCGCGGCGAGGTCGTCCCTGGTGACGACGCGAATGTGCTGTGGACGCAGCCGGAAGACAACCAGATCTTCGCCACCTTCCGCAATGACGTCCCCGCCAGCCCCACGCTGTTCGACCAGCCGGCCACGACCGCGACGGCGTCGCCGCCGAGCGAGGCCGCCGGCGGCCTGACCGGGGGGAGCGCGAGCCTGTCCGAGCCGACCGGGACCCCGTCCGCGACTCCCGCCGTGTCCAGCTCGCCGACCGCGACCGCGACCCCGGTCACGATCCAGGCACGCACGGCCAACCAGTCCATCTGCGCCGGCTAAGCGGTCCCCGCGGGGGATACCGTTGCCTGGTGAAGAAGGCGTCGCGGCGGGCATGGCTGGCGGCTGCCAGCGCCGCGCTGTGCGCCGTGCTGGCGGTGCCGTTGCCTGGCATATTCTCTGCCGCCCGTGCCGCCACTATCGCCACTGCTGTGGCGCCCCCTCCCCGCCACGTGGTAATCGTCGGCATCTCCGGCCTTACCTGGAACCTGGTGTCGCCGCAGACAACGCCGGAGCTATGGCGGCTGGCGGCAGCCGGCTCGGTAGGCTCCCTCGTCGACTACACACAGCAGCCGCTGTCCTGTCCGGCGGACGCTTGGCTGACGCTGAACTCCGCCGCCCGCGCCCAGGGCCCGCGCCCGTGCACGTCGCTGCCCGCCGTGATCCCGGACGGGCGCGGCGCCCGGGTACCGGCGATGCCGCAGCTTATCGCCGCGAACCAGGGCTTCCACGAGGCCCCCGACTGGGGCCTGCTCGGCTCGCTCGCGAGCTGCGCGACCGCGGTCGGCCCCGGCGCGGCCCTCGCGCTTGCTGACCCGGCGGGCGCTGTCTCCTCGTACCTGCCGTCTGCCGGGGGACTGTCATCGACGGTGCTGGCCCGCTGCCCGCTGACCGTCGTCGATCTGGGACAGATCCAAGGTTCCGAACGGTCCCGTGTCTTCGCGTTCGACCGCCAGCTTGCTGTCATCGCGGGGGAACTCCCCAGCGGCACCCTGCTCCTGGTCACCGCGCCGGGCGCGGCGACGTCCGCGACGGCGGGCCAGGCTCCGGCCGGCCGGCCGCACCTGCTGTCGATCGTCGTCAGCGGTCCGGGCTACGCGGACGGCCTGCTCACCGCGTCCTCTACCCGACGGCCGGGCGTCGTCGTCATCACCGATATCACTCCGACCGTGGCCGGGTGGCTCGGCCGGGCGGTGCCCGTCGGGACGGTGGGCGCGCGGATAGGCACGACCAGCCGGGGTGACCTGGCCGCGACGGTCCGCGGGCTGGTCGACCGGGATACCGCCGAGCAGGTCTGGCTAGCCACTCACGACTGGTTCTTCACTGGCTACGGGCTGGCGGGCGTGATCTTGTTCGCCCTGCCCGCGGTGGTCTTCTGGGGCATCGAGCCTGAACGCCGTCGTCGCCGCGCGCAGGCCTGGCGGCTCGCGGGGGCGCTGGCCGTCGCGGTCCCGCTTGCTTCCTACCTGGCGAACGCGGTGCCGTGGTGGGGGCTGGCCCACCCGGCCTGGTGGCTGTACGGGCTGACGGTCGGCTGGACGCTCGTGGTGGCGGCGGCCGCGCTCGCCGGACCGTGGCGGCGGGACGTGCTTGGCCCGGCCGGGATGATCTGCCTGGCGACGCTCCTAGTGCTCGCCGTCGATGTGATGAGCGGGTCCCGGTTGCAGCTCGAAGCGCCGTTCGGCCTGTCGCTGCTGGTCAGCGGCCGGTACTACGGGATCGGCAACGACGCGCTCGGTGTCTACTGCGTCAGCGCGCTGGTCGCTACCGCGTGGCTCGGCGGGCTTGCGGCCGACCGGCGGCAGTCCCGTCCGCTGCTCATGCTGGCCCCGGCTGCGGTGGGGCTGCTGGCCGTCGTCGCGCTGGGGTGGCCGGGGTTCGGTGCGAAAGTCGGCGGGACCATCGCGCTGGTGCCGTGCCTGGTGCTGCTGGCCTGCTGGCTGGCCGGGGGCCGCGTCCGCTGGAGCTGGGCGGTGCCTGTCGCGCTCAGCGGGGTGGCGCTGTTCGCGGCCTTCGCCGTGCTCAGCTACTACTTCCCGGCCATCGGCGTGTCCGATATGGGGACGTTCGCCGGGAACCTGCTGCGCGGCCAGGGGGGCGGCGTATTGCAGCGCAAGGTCAGCTCCAATGTGGGAACACTCACATCGAGTGACTTCGGCTGGCTGATCCCGGTTCTGGTGGTGGCCACGGGGATCGCGCTATGGCGGCCGGCCGCCCTGCGGCTTCGCATGCTCGGGAAGGCCTTCGAGGCCGCGCCGCTGGTGCGTGTCACTCTGTGGTTCAGCTGGCTGGTCCTGGTGATCGGGTGGTTCGCTGATGATTCTGGGGTGATCGTGCCTGCCGCGGCACTCCCGTTCGTACTGCCGCTGGCGATCGGTATGGCAGCATCCGTTTCCGCTGCTGCCGGTGGGGCAGGCTATTTTGGAAACGCCTTCGCCGGGACATCCGTCGCAGGCCGGTCCACGAGTTAAGACCGCCCCGAGGTAAACAGAGGACTCCCCGAGTGCAGTACCAGTTTTCCCGTCTTGTGGTGGGCCCGTTCCTGCACGCCTTCGGACGCCCCCGGGTGACCGGGCTTGAGAATGTCCCCGCGAGCGGCCCCGCCATCCTCGCGTCGAACCACCTGTCGGTCGTCGACTCCGTCTACCTGCCGCTGATGGTTCCCAGGCCGGTGGTGTTCCCCGCCAAGGCCGAGTACTTCTCGGCGAAGGGCCCGGTTGGCCGGCTGTGGGCCGCCTACTTGCGGTCCACCAATCAGCTCGTGCTTGACCGCGAGGACACGAAGTCCGCGCAGGCCACCCTGGAGGCCGCGGTCGAGATCCTGCGGTCGGGCGAACTGTTCGGCTTCTACCCCGAGGGCACCCGGTCACCCGACGGGCGGCTGTACCGGGGCCGAACGGGCCTCGGCTATCTGGCCTTGAACTCAGGAGCTCCCGTTCTCCCGGTGGCGATGTTCGGGACCAGGAAGATGATGCCGCCGGGTACCTCGTTCCCGCGCCCGGCGAAGGTCGAGATCAAGATCGGCAAGCCGCTTGAGTTCGGTCACCTGGCGGGCGACCCGCCGGGGCGAGCGCGGCGCACCATCGCCGACGAGGTGATGCGGGCGATCGGCGAGCTCTCCGGCCAGGAGTACGTCCACGAGTACGCGTCCGACGTGAAGGCCCGGCTCGCCGGCGAACTCCCGGCCTAGTACGGCCGAACGACGCGCTCGGGCGCATCATCCCTCACACGCGTCACACCGCCGGAGTTCTGATCGAGGAAGTGGTTACCCCAGCAACCATTGCCGCGATCGACGACCATTTCCACGATCGCACGGAACCGCTAGTGGGGTTCGTTGGGGTCAAGGGCCTGCTGCGGGCCGGTGGCGGCTGGATTCCAGACGAACATCGGTCCGGTCGTCGACGCCGGCCACGGCGCGTCTTGCGGAAGCGGCGCCACGGCGAAGTCCCCCGGCGACCGCTCCCACGGGGCCAGCGGCGCGTCGGCTGACCGAGCTGCCTGGTGGGAACGGTGTGCAGGGCCGGAGCGCGCCGTGAAGCCGCCGGCGGGTGATGTGCTGAGCCACGCGGAGCCGTCGGCGATCGCGACCGGGCGAGCCGGGCCGTCTGGCTGGCTGGTGGCTGGCCGCGGCGGGGCGAGAGCTTGCGGCGAGGGGAGAGCGCGCGACGGGGGGAGAGCTCGCGACGGGGGTGGCTGATTGCGGGAGTGACGCGCCTGACTGGAGTGGCCCCGGCGTCCATGTCGCCTGCTGCGGCGGATGCTAGCAAGCGTCAGGGCGGCGATCAGGATGGCGATGAGCACGCAGGCGGCGATCACGAGGGCGATGAGGAACGACCGGACCGCCGAGGCCGGGTTGGCAGCGGCCGCGACACTGTGCTTAGGGGCGGTCGCCCGCGATGCGGGATGTGTTGGTGTGGTGCCGGCTGGCGTGGCGCTCGGCGCCGGCGCCGGGTGCGCGGCCGCGATGGCGGCGGCCGCCGTGAGCGCGGCGGCGGCGTTGAGGACGCCGTGGCCCCAGCCCGCTGTCCCGGGCCGAGCGCTCGCGGAGGTCTCGAGCGCCTGGGTGACCTGTGAGACGGTGAGCCGCGGGTAGCGGGCGCGGATGAGCGCCGCGACGCCGGCCGTCAGCGCCGCTGCCATGTCGGTGGAGGCCAGTGACTCATAGCTCGCGCCCGGGGCGGGCACCGTCAGGCCGGCGGTCGGGTCGGACACCTCACCGAAAGGCTCCGGTACCCGTGGTGTCTCATTCGATCCCGGCGCCGTAAGGGCCACGTAGGGTCGGGTGCTGGTGAACGGGGCGAGCTCTCCGTTCCGCGCGGTCGCGCCGACCGCGATGACTCCCGGGTAGGCGGCGGGGTAGTTGGCGCTGTTCGTGCTGGCACCGTTGTCTCCGGCCGGGGCCACGAGCACGACATTGTGCGCGAGCGCGTAGCCGACCGCGGCCTGCTCGGCGGCACCGCCGCCCGCCGCCGCGGGATCTCCGTCCGCGCTGGATCCGAGCGTCCCCGGATCCAGCGGAAGCGCGATCACGCTCGCGCCGTGAGCAACGGCGTACAGGATTCCCGCGGCGATCGCGTTTGGCAGGCGGCCGGTGATGGCGGCATCGGAGTTCAGCGGGTCGTCGTACTCCAGGGTCACCTGGACGGACAGGATGCGCGCCCCGGGCGCGACCCCGGTGACGCCCTCCATGCCGCCCGCGCCGTGTCCGTGCCCGGCGATGAGCCCGGCCACCGCCGTGCCCTCGTCACCCCAGTACAGATCGCCCTGCTTCCGGCCGGTATCCGCGTAATCCGGCCCGGTCGTCACCGAACCCGTCAAGTCCGGGTGCGTGGCGTCCACGCCGGTGGACAGAACCGCGACCGTGATACCGCTGCCCGTGCCCGGTACCCCTCGCCAGGCGGCGGGGATGTTCAGCGCGGCGAGCCACCACAGATCGCTTCGCGTCACGGTCGCGACGCCGGGCGTCCCGGCCCGGTTTGCGGCCAGCGCCGGCAGCGCGGGCAGCGCGGAAGCCGAGGCGACGGTGAGAGTCGCCAGCAGCACCGGCAGGGCGCCGCGCAGCAGGCGGGCCGGGTAGGTCACGCCAGATCTCCAGATCGAGCCTAGGGGACGGAGGCTTCGGATGCGGCACATGGCAATGTCCGAAAAAATCATCATTAATGTTGCCACGTGAGCGGGAACTACGGAACGTGCAGGTAGCTAACTATTGGGTGACGTTAGGCGGATTAGGAGATTATGTCACAACGCAGGCGCCCGTGTACTGATGGTTACTAGATGAGGGCGAGCGTCACGGTTGAGCCTTGGCGCAGGCCCAGGCGCGCGGCCGCGTTACCGCCGGCGACCGCGATGGCGACGAGACCGCTGCTGTCCCGGTAGCAGACGAGTTCGCCCGGCCGGACATCGCCGAAGGTCGTGGCGAAGGTGACCGGCATCTTGCCGCCGTCCCAGGCCAGCGTGACCGTAGTCCCGGGGAC
>Ga0210395_10002148_pt1 | contig 15354 bp, 10 predicted proteins | sample IncBWH4OmetaG_FD_150861 | JGI IMG/M metagenome (GOLD analysis project Ga0210395, IMG submission 150861) | Forest soil microbial communities from Barre Woods Harvard Forest LTER site, Petersham, Massachusetts, United States - Inc-BW-H-4-O ... | reverse complement strand
CGAGCAGCTCGCCGAGCTGCAGCAAGCCCGGCTGCGCGGCCTGATCGGCCGGCTGCTCGCCGCCGGCGGGGTCCAGGCGGGGAGGCTCGAGGACGCGGGCGTCACCAGCGGTGCGGACGTCACGCTGGCGGACCTGGCCCGGCTCCCGATGACCGGCAAGGACGACCTGTGGCGCGGCTACCCGTTCGGGATGTTCGCGGTCCCGCCGGAGGAGGTCGTCGCGCTGCACGGCTCGAGCGGGACCGGCGGCCGGCCCACGCTGGTCGGCTACACCCGGGCCGACCTGAAGCTGTGGGCGCGGATGTGCGCCAGGGCGCTGGCCGCGGCCGGCGCCGGGCCGGCCAGCCTGGTGCACAACGCGTATGGTTACGGCCTGTTCACCGGCGGCCTCGGCATCCATCAGGGCGCGATCGAGCTCGGCGCCACGGTGCTGCCGGTATCCGGCGGGATGACCGCGCGCCAGGTGACGCTCCTGCGGGATCTAAAACCGGACATCCTGACCTGCACGCCCTCGTACGCGATCCGCCTCGGCGAGGCGCTGGCCGAGGCGGGCTACGGGCCCGGCGAAGGGCTGCGCCTGTCCGCGGGCCTCTTTGGCGCGGAGCCCTGGACCGACGCCATGCGCGGCCGAATCGAGGAACTGCTCGGCCTGCGGGCGCTGGACATCTACGGCCTGTCCGAGGTGATCGGGCCCGGCGTCGCAGCGGAGTGCGTGGTGGCGGCCGACGGGCTGCACGTCAACGAGGATCACTTCCTGGTCGAGGCCGTCGACCCGGCCACCGGCCAGCCGGTGCCGGACGGGACGCCGGGTGAGCTCGTGTTCACCACGGTCACGAAGGAGGCTCTGCCGCTGCTGCGGTACCGGACCGCCGACATCGCCACGCTGCGCCGCGGAACCTGCGCCTGCGGCCGGACGCTGGTGAAGATGAGCAAGATCGCCGGCCGGCGCGACGACATGCTGGTGCTCAGGGGGGTGAACGTCTACCCGAGCGAGGTGGAGCGGGTGCTGCTCGCCGATCCCGCCGTAGCCCCCGACTACCTCCTCGTCCTCGACGAGCGCGAGGTCCCGTCGCGCCTGCTCGCCTGTATAGAACCTGGAACGCGTGGCTCCGCGACGATGCCGTCCGCAGCGGAACTCGAGTCGCGGCTGCGAGAGCAGCTTGGCGTCGGTGTCGCCGTGCGGGTGCTCGCCGCGGGGACCGTGCCGCGCAGCGAGGTCGGGAAGGCGGTCCGGCTGCGCCGGTGGGCGGATGGTGAGCCGCCGCTGCCCGGCCTCGCGTGATCGGCGCCGGACAGCTGGCCCGGCGGCCAGGGGTCTGGCATTTGGTGAGCGAGCGACGGGCTGACGGGGCTTGCCTTTAGATTTGCTTCATGGACGACGGGCACACCGCCAGGCGCATCGGGGTGATGGGCGGCACGTTCGATCCCATCCACCACGGGCACCTCGTGGCGGCGAGCGAGGTCGGGCACTTCTTCGCGCTGGACGAAGTGATCTTCGTGCCAACGGGGCAGCCCTGGCAGAAAGAGGGCCGCCAGGTCTCCGCGTCGGAGGACCGCTATCTGATGACCGTCATCGCGACGGCCTCGAACCCGCGCTTCTCAGTGAGCCGGGTGGACATCGACCGGCCCGGGCCGACGTACACCATTGACACCCTGCGCGACCTGCGGGCGACACGCAGGCCGGACGCCGAGTTCTTCTTCATCACCGGCGCGGACGCGCTGCAGCAGATCATGACGTGGCAGGATGCGGACGAACTCTTCAAACTGGCACATTTCGTCGGCTGTACCCGGCCGGGGCATCGTCTGAGTGGCGCTGGCCTGCCCGACGACCGGGTCAGCCTGATCGAGATCCCGGCGCTGGCGATCTCTTCGACCACGTGCCGGCAGCGCGTCGAGGCGGGGGAGCCGATCTGGTACCTGGTGCCGGACGGAATCGTGCAGTACATCTCCAAACGGACGCTCTACCGGAAAGCGGACGCGGCCCCGCGGCGCGGCTGAGCCGGATCATGCACCAATGCGGGATACCCTGAACTGCGCAGTGCCACGTCGCCTGCTGATGTGCGATGGTAGAGACAAGAGCTGAAGTTCGAGGAGGACGAGCAGCACACGTGACAGCCACCCCAAGGGCCGTCGAGCTCGTGGAGATCGCCGCTGCGGCAGCGGCGGACAAGCTCGCAACAGACATCATCGCCTACGACGTCAGCGACCAGCTCGTGATCACGGACGCGTTTCTGCTCTGCTCTGCGTCGAACGACCGCCAGGTCAAGTCGATCGTGGACGAGATCGAGGAGAAGCTGCGCCGGGTCGGCGCCAAGCCGGTCCGCCGCGAGGGCGAGCGTGAAGGACGCTGGGTTCTGCTCGACTACATCGACATAGTCATCCACGTGCAGCACGCCGAGGAGCGCGTGTTCTACGCGCTCGAGCGGCTGTGGAAGGACTGCCCGCAGATACCGCTGCCCGAGCCGGCCATCGCCGGGGCGCGCCGACCGGGTTCGCCCGGCAACGGGCAGCGCTGAGCATGGCGGGAGATAAGCCCGCCGCGCCCGGCCAGCCCGCGGTGGGTGTTGGGCCGGACCGCGCCGCGGGGGCGGTGCTGCGGCTTGTGCTCTGGCGGCACGGGCAGACGGCGTGGAACGCCGAGCGCCGGTTCCAGGGCCACAGCGACATCGCGCTGGACGAGACCGGCCGCGAGCAGGCGCGCCACGCCGCCCGCTACCTGGCTGCCATGCATCCAGATGCGATCTTTTCCTCCGACCTCGTCCGCGCCGCCGAGACCGCCGGGTACCTGGGTGAGCTCACCGGGCTGCCCGTGCAGCTCGACAAGGACCTGCGGGAGCGCGGCGGCGGTGCGTGGGAAGGGCTGACCGACCGGGAGATCCGGGAGAACTACCCGGAGGCGTACGCGGAGTGGATCCCGCCCGACGGCGAGCCGATCAGCGCCGTGGCCGACCGGGTGTCCGCCGCGTTCGAGCGGGTCGTCGAGAGTGCGGACGGGTCGCTCGTGGTGCTCGTCAGCCACGGGGCGGCGATCGGCCTCGGCATCGCGCGGCTGCTCGGCCTCCCCGAGCGGAACCGGGTTCTCGGCCCGCTGGGCAACTGCTCATGGTCCGTTCTGGGCCAGCGGTGGGGGAGCTGGCGGCTGCTCGAGCACAACGTCGGCCGGCTGCCCGACCTCGATCCCGAGCCGGTGCCGGTGCTCGCGGCCGGACCCGAAGAAGAGACTGGGCCAGCGGGTTCGACGGGAGCGCCACCCGGAAGCGGCGACTGACGGTTTCCTATACACTGGCGTGGCGCTGCGGACGGCTCCCGTCCCGGCTGCCTAGGGGCTATAGCTCAGTTGGTAGAGCGCTTGCATGGCATGCAAGAGGTCAGGAGTTCGAATCTCCTTAGCTCCACCCCAGGTCAGGGACTTCTTCCCGGAGAGCCGACGCTCTGGCTGACGGTGGTTGCGAGCGGCGGTGCGTCGAGGCCGCAGTGCAGGCACTGTTCGGGCAGCGCCGCGCCGGCTGGGCTGCTGACAGGCGCAGGGTTGGTGATCGTGACCGCGGCGAGCAGGCCGCCTGCGGCGCACAGCGCGCCCGAGATGAGCACCGCGGTCCGGAATCCGGCGGCGAGCGCCTGCGGGTGCAGATAGACGTCACCGGTGATGCCCGCCAGCGCCGGCAGCACGGCGACGGCGAGCAGGCCGCCGAACCGGGCCACGTCGTTGTTGACCGCCGACGCGATGCCGGAGTGTTCCGCGGGCGCCGAGCTCATCGCGGTCGAGGTGAGCGGCGCGACCGTGATCGCGAGCCCGAGCCCGAACACCACGACCGGTGGCAGTACGTCCCTCAGGTAGCTCCCCCCGGATGTGGCCAGCGTGAGCATCGCCAGGCCCGCGCCGACCAGCAGAGGCCCGGCGCTCATCTGCAGCCGGGGTCCTATCCTGGCGGCGAGCTGCCCGGATCGGGCCGACAGCGCCAGCATGATGATGGTCAGCGGCAGCAGCGCCAGGCCTGAGCCGAGCGGCGAATAACCCGATACCACCTGGAGCACCACCGGCAGCAGGAACGTTGCTCCGGTCAGCGCCGCGTACACGATGAACGCCACCGCGTTGGTCGCCGCGAACTGCCGCTCAGTGAAGATCGACAGCGGCAGCATCGGCGAAGCCGCCCGGCGCTCCCGGGCCAGGAAGGCGGCCAGCCCCGCTACCCCGAGCGCCGTCATCGTCAGCACCGTGGGCGACGACCAGCCGAGCACGGGGGCCTCGATGAACGCGAACGTGACGCCGGACAGGAACACCGCCACGGTCGCCGCGCCCAGGTAGTCGATCCTGCCGGTGGCGCTCGGGTCACGCGACTCGGGAACGTGTTGTGCGCCCAGCACGACCACCAGCGCGGCGATCGGGACGTTGATGAAGAAGATCCACCGCCAGGACGCTGCCGAGATCAGGTAGCCGCCGACCAGCGGCCCGGCGGCCACGGCAACGCCGCCCAGGCCCGACCAGGCGCCGATCGCCCGGGCACGGTCGGCGGGCCGGAATGACGCTTCCAGGATGGCCAGGCTGCCCGGGGTCAGCAGCGCCGCCCCGGCGCCCTGCAGCACCCGGGTCATGATGAGGAACGCCACGCTCGGGGCGAACCCGCACGCAGCCGAGGCCAGAGCGAACCACACGGCACCGGCCAGGTACACCTTCCGCCTGCCGAACCGGTCGCCGAGCGACCCGCCGATCAGCAGGAACGCGGCAAGCGTGAGAACGTAGCCGTTCATCACCCACTGCAGGGCAGCGATGCCGGTATGGAAATCGCGGCCGATCGTCGGCAGGGCGATGTTGACGACCGTGGCATCCAGCGCGGCGATCCCCGAGCCGAGCACAGTGATCGCCAGCACCCATCGTCCCGGCACCGAGGAATACGAAAGGCCGGGAGCATCTGCCGTGGCCGTGCCACGTGCCTGGTCCGGTTGCAGCGGCCGCCTCCCTATCGGGTCGTAGCCATCCTTCGGTTACTCCTTCCGCAGCCGGTCGGTGAGGACGATCTCCACGACGTCGGCGACGGTCTCCTGGCGGCCCCAGTCACGCTGAAGCTCGCACGCCAGCGACACCCAGCTGATCGGCTGCCCGCCCGCCTGGATCACGCGGTCAAGGCCAGCGCGGTGCGCCTCGGGCGAGGTCCCGCCGATCGCGTCGACGACCGGGTACACCTCGTATCCCTCCCGGAGCGCGTCGAGAGCGGTGAAGGCCATGCAGACCTCCGTCCAGAGCGCGCAGAAGATCAGCTTCCGGCGCTCAACCGCGTGGACGGCCTCGAGGAACTCGGTGTCTTCCCAGGAGTTCACCGATGTCCGGTCGAGCGGCTTGTCGCTCTCCAGCAGCACGGCGAGTTCGGGAATCGTCGGTCCCTGGCCGTTGGCGACGTTCACGGTGGAGTGCACAACCGGAACGCCGAAGGCCTTGATCGTCCGGACCGTCGACACGGCGTTCCTGACGAGCAGATCCTGATCCATCGAGCGGACGCTGGCTACCTGGGCAGGCTGGTAGTCGATCAGCAGCAGCGCCGCGTTCTGTGGGGTGATCAGGTGGTCGGAGAGCGGGTCGCGGATGGGTGCGCTGGTCATGTGACATCGCTTTCTGGGTCGGTGATCTGGCGGACCTCGAGCAGCTCGAGACCGAGTGATTCGATCTCGGCCAGGACCCCGTGCAGGCCGGGCCGGTCCAGCACGCCGGTCAGTACTGTCTGCCGGCCCCGCCGCTCGCAGGTCATCGCCGGAAGCGCGGACACCAAGGCGGCACCGAGGTGGCCGTTGATCCGGATCAGGTACCTGGCGGAGGCAGGGTCCATATGGGCAGGATCTGGCCGGACCGGGTGAGGGCGCATCGCCAGGATCTGGTGAGACCGGGACCGGCTGGCGGGGCCCGCGGGCCCCGGCGGTGTTGCGCTGGCCACCGCCCCGACGCGTAGCCTGGCCAGATGCGCCGTAGTGGAGGGCTGGCCTGCGCCGTGCAGATCGGATTCAGGCGTGGCATCTAGCGCAAATCCGGAGAAGCCGGGTCCGGCGGCTCCGCGACTGATTCAGCGGGCTGCGCTCGTCGCAGCCCTCGACCGCGCGGCGGAAACAAAGGTAACGCTTATCTCGGCCCCCGCCGGCAGCGGAAAGACCTCGCTGCTGCGGGCCTGGGCGGCCGGTCCCGGCCAGCGCTACCGGCTCGCAGTCGTCCAGGTGCAGCGCGACCAGCAGGACTCCCAGCAGTTCTGGCTTGCCGTTCTTTCCGCAGTCCGCCAGGCATCCGGTACACCTGTTGACGGCGAGCAGCTTGCGGCCACACCTGACTTCAACGAAGCAACCGCCGGCGAGTGGGTCCTGTCGGAGCTCGCTGAGCATCGCGAACGGACGTTCCTGGTCATCGATGATCTGCACGAGCTGACGTCTCCCGACGCGCTCCTGCAGCTCACGCGGCTGCTGGAGCGGCTTCCTCCGCACGTGCACGCGATCCTCGCGACGCGGCGCGATCTGCGGCTGCGGTTGCACAAACTCCGGCTCTCCGGTGACCTGGCCGAGATCCGCGCCGCGGACCTGCGCTTCACGCCGGACGAGACTCGCGAGCTGCTGCAGGCATCGGGCATCGCACTCTCGGAAGCCAGCGCCGCGAAGTTGCACGAGCATACGGAAGGCTGGGCCGCAGGCCTGCGGCTCGCGGCGATCTCCCTGGCGCACAGCCATGATCCGGAGCGATTCGTGGCGGAGTTCTCAGGCAGCAGCCGGACCGTGGCCGAGTACCTGCTCGCCGAGATGCTGGAGAGCCAGCCGGCCGACGTCCAGCAGCTGCTCCTGCGCACCTCGGTGCTCGACCGCGTCAACGGCGAGCTGGGTGATCTGCTGACCGGTCATCCGGGCTCCGAGCGGATCCTGCTCAACCTCGAGGACGCCAACGCCTTTGTCGTCTCGCTCAACGCCAGCCGGACGTGGTTCCGTTATCACTACCTGTTCGCCGACCTGCTCCGGCTGGAGCTGCGCCGCAGGCTGCCCGAAGAGCTGCCGGTCCTGCACCGGCTCGCGGCGGCGTGGTTCAGCGAGCACGGCCAGATCGTGGACGCCATCCGGCACACTCAGGCCGCCGGTGACTGGTGCGAGGCGGCGCGGCTGATGGCCGATCACTCGTTCAGCCTGACGCTGGACGGCCAGGCCCAGACCATCCGGGCGCTGCTGCGGGCCTTCCCGCCGGGCGCCGTCACCGACGGCCCCGATCTGCCACTCGCGCGCGCCACCAGCGACGTTGCCGAGGGACGCCTGGACGATGCCGCGGCCCACCTGACCGTGGCCGAGGCCTTGATCGGTTCGACGTCGCCAGACCGTAAGCACCGCCTCGAAGTGGCCTCTGCGGCACTCCGGTTGTCGCTGGCGCGCAAGCGCGGCCATCTCACCAGCGTGGTCGAGCAGGTCAGGTTCCTCGCCTCGCCGGTCGGCGGCCGTTCCGACGAGGACATCGCGCTCGACAGCGACCTGCGCGCGGTCGCGCTCATGAACCTCGGCATCGTCGAGGCGTGGACGCTGGCGAACCGGGACAGCGAACGGCACCTGCGGGAGGGCGCCGCACTCGCCCGCAGAATCGGGCGTCCGTATCTCGAAGTGGCGTGCCTGGCTGAACTTGCCTTCGCGTCGAAGATCGAGCCGCCCGCCACCACGCGGCGGCGGTGCCAGGAGGCGATCGCGCTCGCCGAGCACCATGGCTGGGGCGCCGAGCCGGTCATCGCGCCGGCCCTGGTGAACCTCGCCGGAACCTTCATCATCACCGGCGAATTCGACGATGCCGAGCGCTGGCTGCAGCGGGCCGCTAGGGCTACCGAGACCGACACCGGGCCCGTCATCAGGCTGCTGCTGCACCACGGCATCGGCATGCTGTCGTCCGGCCGCGGCATGCTGCGTGCGGCGCTTGCCGAGTACCGGGCGGCCGAGGACCTGCAGGCCGAGCTCGAGGGCTCATACGCGCTCACGGGGCAGCTGGCCGGCTGGCGGCTGAGCACCCAGGCCCGCCTCGGGCAGCTCGCCGAAGTCCGGGCCGCGCTGTCTGCGCTCGACGCCGAGCTGGCAGGCTCCGGTGAGATCGCCAACGCGCGCGCCACCCTCTGTCTCGCTGAGGGCGACCCAGCCGGCGCCGTCGCCGCAGCTTCGGGCGTCCTGGCCGGGACAGCCCCGGCGATCGGGCACCTGACGCTCGCCGAGGCGAACCTGCTGGCAGCACTCGGGCACCGGGAACTCGGCGACCAGCGCGCCGCCATCGCGGCCACCGAGAGCGCGCTGGCCCTCGCGGAAGCCGACCGTCTCGTGCTGCCGTTCGCGATGACCGGCTCTGTCGAACTGCTTGAGGCCATGCCACGGCACGAGACAGCGCACGCGGCGCTGCTCGACGACATCATTGACATCCTGCACGGAGCCTGGACGGCTTCGCGTGATGAGCCTGCGCCAGCCGAGATCGAGCAGCTGAGTCCCAGCGAGCTGCGGGTGCTGCGGTATCTGCCGACGAATCTCTCCCGCCCGGAGATCGCCAGCGAGCTGTCGGTCTCGGTCAACACGGTGAATACGCACATCCGCAACATTTACGCCAAGCTCCAGGCCCAGGATCGCTCCTCGGCCGTGCACCGTGCCCGCCAAATACGGCTGCTCTCGGCCAGCCTGACGGGCGAGACCGCCCGCCGCGCAGCACGGCGCGATTAGTCCCTTCGGGGCGGCCCGGCCCGGCCAGCAATCCGGGCCACCGACGCGGCTCGGAGCCATCGGGCCGCACCCCGGATCGGGCGGGCCGCGGCCGGTCGGATTCAATCAGGGGTGCCGATCGTGATCAGTGTCAGGAGCAGACGATGGCCCTTCGGAAGATCATCAACGACCCCAGCGAGTTCGTGGACGAGGTGCTGGATGGCATCGTCAGCGCCCATCCGGACGCGTACCGTTTCGCGTCCGCTGACAAGCGCGCGGTGGTCGCACCCGCCACGCCGGGGCGGGTCGGAATCGTCACCGGCGGCGGGAGCGGGCACCTGCCGCTCTTCCTCGGCTATGTCGGCTCCGGGCTGGCTACCGGGGTTGCCGTGGGGAACGTGTTCTCCTCGCCGTCTCCTGCGCAGATCTTCGCCGCCACCAGGGCCTCCGACGGCGGCAACGGGGTGCTGTACCTCTACGGCAACTACGGCGGCGACGTCTATAACTTCGACCTTGCCGCGGAGATGGCCTCGGCCCATGGAATCCCGACCCGCACGGTTCTCGGCGCGGACGACGTGCTGTCCGCGCCCGCGGACCGGGCGTCCACGCGGCGCGGCATCGCGGGCCTGGTGATGGTGTACAAGATTGCCGGCGCGGCCGCGGACCGCGGCTACTCACTCGACGAGGTCGCGATGATCGCCCAGCGGGCCGCCAACGCGGTGCGGACCGCTGGAATGGGCCTCGCGCCGACGATTCTCCCCGCAGCCGGAAAACCCACCTTCACTCTGGCTGAAGGCGAGATGGAAGTCGGCGTCGGCATTCACGGCGAAAGCGGCATCGCCACGGTTCCGATCGCATCGGCGGACTCGATTGCCGGAACGCTCTTCGGGCACCTCAATGCCGAACTCGAGCTGGCCGCGGGATCGCGGGTCGCCGTGCTCGTCAACGGGCTCGGCGCGACGCCACTCGAGGAGCTGTACCTGCTCTACTCGGCGATCGCCCGGCTGGCCACGGAGCGGGGCGCGCACATCGCCTACAACTTCATCGGGGAATACGCGACCAGCCTGGAGATGGCGGGCGCATCAGTCTCGATCATGCGCCTGGATAGCGAGCTGGAGGCTCTGCTCAACGCCCCTGCACAATCGCCCTTCTACCGTCCCGGCACCGCGATTTCCCAGCCCCGCGAGGCAAGCGCCACCGTCGAGCAGGCCGTCGCCGTGCAGGCAAGCCATCCCACGGCGGACTTCGAGTCGCCGCTGCGCTCCGCGTTCCTCGCCTTGGCCGAACGGATGCCAGCGCACACCGATGAACTGCGGGACCTGGACGCGGCCCTGGGGGACGGCGATCTCGGGCTGACCGTGTCGGCAGGGGTCGTGGCGATGGCAGACCGCATCTCCGAGCTGCCGGACACGATCACCTCGAGCGCACTGATGCGCGAGGCCGCGATGGCGTTCGCATCGGCCAACCCGTCTACCTTCGCCGCCCTCGTGGGGTCGGGCATGCTGGCCGCATCGACGGGCATCGACGACTCGCGGCCGCTCGACAGGCAGGCAGCGCTCGCCATTGGCCGCGCGATCGCCGCAGCCATTGTCGCAAAGGGCGGGGCAGAACTCGGCGACAAGACCTTGCTCGACGTTCTGGTGCCAGCACTCGACGAGCTTGACGACGGCGCGTCCGCCGGGCACCTGCGCGCCTTCCTCGACCGCCGCGTCGCCGAGATCGCGTCGTGGCGTTCCAGGCGGGGCCGCGCCGCCTGGCACCAGGAGCGCAGCATCGGGCTCAAAGACCCCGGATCCGTGGCGGTCGCCTACGCCCTCGTCATCCTGATCGAAAGCGCCCCAGCCTAGCAAATCGCGGCGCTTCGCTGTGCTAATGAAAGGCCATGAAAGCCGAGGCTAATGATAAGCCCGGATTTCTTAAGAGAAGCGTGAAGTGTTTCTAATAGCTTAAGTCTTGAGAGGCTCTAGCGAAGCTGCCTATATTTCGGGAAGAATGCTCTTCATCTGTGTGATCAACATCAACCGGGCTGTGGCGGGGCGCTGCGCCTTTGACTTCCGGAGAACGCCACCAGGTGTGCTGGCCGAGCGAGCTCCCCGAGTTCCTTAGGAGGATCGGCGATGGGGTCAGCTCGTGTGCGGCACCCTGGATCACGATCATGGTTGCGCCGGCTGGTGCTGCCCACGGCCGGAATCGTGGCGCTGGCGCTGGTGGCGGCAGGCTGCACCAACAGCAGCAGCACCGCTTCGGGAAGCAGCACGCCGCTCAAAGGCGGAACCGCGGTGTTTGCCGAGCCGCCGGACTCGCCGCCCGACTACATCTTCCCGTTCATGGACTCGGCGGTTTCCAACAACGTGAACCTGTTCGACTTCACGTACCTGATGTACCGGCCGATGTACTGGATCGGTGAGGGCACCCAGCCGGTGTTCAACGCCGCCCTCAGCGTCGCTGACGCGCCGACTTTCAACGGCCGGAACGTGACGATCAAGATGAAGAACTACAAATGGTCCAACGGGGCGCCGGTTACCGCGTATGACGTCATGTTCTGGATCAACATGGACCGGGCGGTACCGCAGGACTGGTTCGACTACAGCCCGGGCGGCTTCCCGTCGAACGTGACGAACCTCAAGGTCGTCAACTCGACCACGCTGACGATGACGATGAACAAGGCGTACTCGCCGACCTGGTTCCAGTACAACCAGCTGACTCAGATCACCCCGATGCCCGCGGCGTGGGACCGGACCGCATCCGGGCCCAGCCACTGCGACACCACGGTCAGCGACTGCGCCGCGGTGTACAAGTACCTGTCCGGCCAGGCCAACGACCTGGACACCTACGCCACGAATCCGCTCTGGGGCGTCGTGGACGGCCCGTGGAAGCTGAGCGCGTTCAACTCCGACGGGCATATCACGTTCGTGCCGAACAAGTCCTACTCCGGCCCGATCAAGCCGAAGCTGGCGGCGTTCCAGGAGGTGCCGTTCACCACTGACGCAGCCGAGTACGACGTGATGCAATCGCCGAACTCCAGCACCAAGATTGACTACGGGTATCTGCCTCAGGCGGATGCGCCGGCCAAGCCGGCGAACGCCGCCGTCGGCGCCAACCCGCTGTCGTCGAAGGGGTACACGCTCTCCCCGCTGTACACGTGGGGCTACGACTTCTTTGTGCTGAACTACCAGTCGACCACCGGCAACGGCCCGGTCTTCAAGCAGCTGTACTTCCGGCAGGCGCTGGAGTACCTGACCAACCAGAAGGCCATCATCGAGGGCCCGATGCGCGGCTACGGCGAGCCGACCGTCGGCCCGGTCGGCAATACCCCCCTGAGCAAGTTCCTGTCCCCGACGGGCCGGGCAGAAACGAAATCCGGACTGGGCCCGTACCCGTTCAGCATCGCCAAGGCCAAGGCGCTGCTGTCCAGCCACGGCTGGACGGTGAACCCGGGCGGCGTCACCACCTGCGCCGATCCGGCCAAGTGCGGGCCGGGGATCGCCAAGGGCAAGGCGCTCAGCTTCACCTTCCCGTACGCCTCCGGTATCGGCTGGCTGGCGTCGCTGATGGCCGCCCTGCAGTCGAACACGTCGCAGGTGGGCATCAAGGTGAACCTGCAGGCCAAGCCCATCAATCAGCTGACCGAGACGAGCCTGGCCAACTGCGTCGTGGCGCACATCTCGTGCAACTGGGACTTCGCGGCCTGGGGCGGAGCCACGTTCTCGCCGGACTACCTGCCGACGGGCGACGTGTACTACTACTCCGGCGCGGCGACCAACTCCGGCGGCTACAACGACGCGGAGAACGACGCACTGATCAACAAGACGCTCCTCAGCGGGAACATGTCCTACATGTACGAATGGGAGGACTACCTGTCGAAGCAGCTGGCGCAGGTGTGGCAGCCGGCCCCCGCGTTCCAGCTCACCGAGGTCGCGAACAACCTCAAGGGCGCCCTGCCGCAGTCGTCCACGCTGTCGATCAACCCGGAGAACTGGTACTTCGTGAAGTAACCAAGACCAGCAACCCCCGGTACGGGGTTACCCGTGCCGGGGGTTGCGCCATTCTCGACAGGCCCTGACCGGCGCGCCCGTTACACGCTGCCGACCCGCTCGTCCTGGCCTGCCCAGTCGCGCTGGCGCAGCACGAACTTCTGGATCTTCCCGGTCGAGGTCTTCGGCAGCGGCCCGAACTCGACCGCGTCCGGGCACTTGTAGTGCGCGAGGCGGTCACGGCAGAACGCGATGATCTCTTCCGGAGCCGCCGCGGCACCCTCGTTCAGGGTGACGTACGCCTTGGGCCGTTCTCCCCAGTGCGGGTGCGGGATCCCGATGACCGCGCACTCGAGCACCGCGGGGTGGGCGGAGATGGCCTGCTCGACCTCGATGCTGGAGATGTTCTCCCCGCCAGAGATGATGACGTCCTTGCCGCGGTCGCGCAGTTCGATGTTGCCGTCGGGATGCCATACGGCGAGGTCCCCGGAATGGAACCAGCCGCCCTTGAACGCGATCCCGGTGGCGGTTTGGTCGTCGAAGTAGCCGCTCATGACGTTGTTCCCGCGCATGACCACCTCGCCCATCGTGGCCCCGTCACGCGGGACGTCGTGCATCTCATCGTCGACGACGCGGACAAGATCGGAGGAGATGTAAGCCTGTCCCTGGCGGGCCAGGAATTTCGCGCGCTGCTCCACCGGGAGTCCGGCGAAGCCCTCTGGCTCGGGGCACACGGTGACCGGGCCGTAGGTCTCGGTCAGGCCGTACACGTGCACGACGTGGAAGTTCAGCTCGCTCATCCGGCCCAGCAGCGTCGGTGACGGGGGAGCGGCGGCCACCAACGCGGTCACCGGCCGGTCCAGCCGGTGCGCCCGCGGGCTGTTGATGACCATCAGGTGGACGGTCGGCGCGCCGTTGTAGTTCGTCACGCCCTCGCCGTCGATCAGATCCCAGACCAGCTCGGCGTCGACCGCGCGCATGGTGACGTGCCGCGCGGCCACCGCCGTGACCGCCCACGGGAAGCACCAGCCGTTGCAGTGGAACATCGGCAGCGTCCACAAATACACCGAATCGGTGCGCAGGCCGGCCACGATCACCTCGTTGAGCGCGTTCAGGTACGCGCCGCGGTAGGTGTACTGCACCCCCTTGGGCCGCCCGGTGGTCCCGGAGGTGTAGTTGATCGAGATCGTCTCCTCTTCGTCCTCCAGCCAGCTGGCCGGCCTCTCCGGCGCGGCGCCGGCCAGGAACTCCTCATACGCGTCCCCGGGGGCGCCGGCGTCATCGACGTGGATCACGGTCACGCCGGACAGGTCGGCCGGCTTCGTCTGCGCTTCCAGCGCGGTGTCCAGCAGCAGGTACTTCGCGCCGCTGTGCTGCAGGATGTAGCCGACCTCCGCCGCGGACAGGCGGTTGTTCACCGCGACCAGGATCCCGCCCGCGGCCGGCACGCCGAAGTGGGCCTCCAGCATCGGCGACGAATTGAACAGCAGCGTGGCGACGCGGTCTCCCTTCGCCAGGCCCGCGGACCTGAGCGCGTTCGCCAGCTGCCAGGACCGCTCCGCGAGCTCGCGGTAGCTGCGGCGCCGCTTGCCGTCCACGACCGCGGTCTTGCCCGGGTAGATGTACGCGGCCCGTTCCAGGAAATCGACCGGGTTGAGCTCGGTACGGAAGACCTTGCCAGGCCCGTTCCCGTGCTCAGGTGCACCAGGCAGCTCAGCGCTCATCTTCTACCTCCCTCGCGGCTGTAGGTTACGGCTCCCGTTGGCTCCAGCAAGACCCCCGGGTTCATGATCCCGGCCGGGTCAAGGCCGGCCTTGGCGCCGCGGAGCGCTTCGGTGAACAGCGGCGGCATCTCGCGCAGGTACCACGGGCGGTGATCGCGCCCCACGGCGTGGTGATGGGTGATCGTGCCGCCGAGCGCCTCGATCGCCTCCGACGCCGCGCGCTTGATCGCATCCCACTGCTCGAGTTCCTGGCCGGGGCGGCCCGGCGCGAAGACCGAGTAATACGGCGCGGGGCCGTCGGGATACACGTACGCGAAGCGGCAGGTGACCACGCCCCCGCCGCACTCCTGGAGCACCGCCTGCCGCGCGGCCGTGAGCACACCCTCGTGAAACTCCCAGAAGCGATCCCAGGTGACCGCTGTCTCGAAGGTCTCGCTGACGACCCCAAGCTGGACCAGGCCATCGCGCAGGTGCGGGCCGCGCAGGAACGATGCCCGCCAGGCCGCGGCCGGGTCACCCTCCCGGCGCGAGACCGCGCCGCGGTGACTCGCGCAGATATCCAGCGCCCGGTCCAGCCACGGCCCTAGTTCGTGGTCCGCGGACTCGAAGCCGAGCACCAGGACCGATCGGGACCCGTCGCCGCTGCCGGACATCAGCGCCTCGTCGTGGCCCAGCAGGCGGCAGTTGGCCGGATGGAGCCCGGACTGGGCCACCTCGCGGGCAGCCTCCACCGCGTCGGCGAAGTCGGCGAACAGCACCGAGGCGCCAGCCCGGAACCGCGGCCGGGCCTGCACCCGCATCCACGCCTCGGTGATCACGCCCAGGGTGCCCTCGGACCCGCAGAACAGCCGCTCCGCCGACGGCCCCGCACCGGAGGCCGGCAGCCGCCTGGTCTGCAGCACGCCGCGCGGCGTCACCACGCGGAGCGACTCCACGAACTCGTCGATGTGGGTGTGCAGCGTCGCAAAGGGCCGCCCGACCGCGTC
>Ga0210395_10002147_pt1 | contig 15363 bp, 11 predicted proteins | sample IncBWH4OmetaG_FD_150861 | JGI IMG/M metagenome (GOLD analysis project Ga0210395, IMG submission 150861) | Forest soil microbial communities from Barre Woods Harvard Forest LTER site, Petersham, Massachusetts, United States - Inc-BW-H-4-O ... | reverse complement strand
AGTCCGTCACCGGCCGCGTCAATCTGGCACAGACGCCCCACCGGTTAGAGGCTGATTTGGCGCCCTACAGGACTGGACTGGTCCGACAGCACAGGCCCGGCGGGCACCCGTCGGTCGATGGCGCGCGGGAGCCAGCGTGACAACACGATGATCGAGATGCAGGCCGCTGACCTGCGTTTTCCCGTGGGCGAGGGATGGGATTCGAACCCACGACATCCAGGACCACAACTGAGCGCGCAAACTGATGAAGTCCCGCGTCAGCGGCGTTGCCGCACGTCAGAGGGATTTGGCCAGTTGCGCGGTGCGCTGGCGGAGGCGAGCCTAGCCCAGCCGGCATGACGATGACAGGAACGCAGTCACCGGACCGGGATGACCAGCGAGAAGCCTGATGGAGGCACAATGATGTCAGTCATTGAGGACATCCAGCACCGCTCGGCGCACATCCACTGGCCGGAGGGCATCGTGCCGGAGCAGGCCGACCTCTTCGCGCACAACGACATCGTCATCGCCGCGCCCCCGGCCAAGATCTGGGAGCACCTCGTCCACGCCACCGCCTGGCCGGACTGGTATGTTAACGCCCGCAACGTCACGGTCAACGCCCCCAGCAGACTCCTCGGCGCGGGCGTGACCTTCGACTGGATTACCTCCGGCGCGCACATCCACAGCACCGTCCACGAATTCGAGCCCACGTCCCGCATCAGCTGGTACGGCCAGACAGACCAGTGGTTGGCGTACCACACCTGGCTCCTCGAACCGCGCGACAGGGGCACCACGTACGTGGTCATGGAAGAGACCGGAACCGGCGCCAGCCCGAAGAAACTCGCCGACTCCAATCCTGGCCACATGCACCGCGGTCACGACCTGTGGAACATCAGCCTGAAGTTTCTCTGCGAAAGCACGCAGGACGAGCGGCGACCGGAACCGGCGCCAGCCCGAAGAAACTCGCCGACTCCAATCCTGGCCACATGCACCGCGGTCACGACCTGTGGAACATCAGCCTGAAGTTTCTCTGCGAAAGCACGCAGGACTAGCAGCGACCGAACTCCAGAACCTAAGTTGGCTGGTCCCCGGCCTAGGTGTACTGACCACGGACGTTGGTGACGCGACACAACGTCAATGATCTTGATGTAGGGAGGGCCTTCCGGGTTCGGTGTGGATCACCACATCAACACTGAACTGCCGGGAGGCCCTCATGCCCCACCGTAATGCCCCGCTGACCGAGACCGGGCGGCTGCGCCTGGCCCGGTGCGTCGTCGATGACGGCTGGCCGGTCCGCCGCGCCGCCGAACGGTTCCAGGTCTCGCCCACGACGGCGGCGCGGTGGGCCGCCCGCTACCGCGAACTCGGCCCGGCAGAGCCTCCGGAGACTCCGGGATGCTTCAGTGCGTGCTGGTTCGTCTGAGAGATTGACCTGGAGAAGCTCAGGCTGGTGGGCTGGGCGCGTGAGCAGGTCAGCCGCCTTTGTCGGCCGTGAGCGTGAGTTGTCGCTTTTGCAGACTGCTGTGGCGGGGGAAGCGCGGCTGGTGCTGGTGGTGGGTGATGCCGGTGTTGGCAAGACCCGCTTCGTCGGGGAGGGGATGCGGCGCCTAGCCGGGCAGATGGCCTGGATTTCGGGGGGGTGTCTGCCGCTGGGCGAGAAGCTGCCGCTGCTGCCGGTCGCGGAGGCGCTGGGTGAGCTGGCTCAGCTGGATGGCGGCGAGCTGCTCGAGGCCGCGCTGGAGATAGCGACGCCGTATGTGCGGGTCGAGGCGGGGCGGCTGCTGCCGCAACTCGGGACCGGCGGAGAAGGTCCAGGCCGGTGGGGTGAGTGGCCGCGCGAGCGGCTGTTCGCCGCGGTTGCGGAGCTGCTGGGTGCCGCGGCACGCCGGCGCGGGCTTGGCGTGCTGATCGAGGATGTGCACTGGGCGGATGGTGCCACGCTGGATTTGCTGACTTTCCTTGCCTGGGCCAACCGTGGTGGCGGGGTGCCGATGGTGGTGACCTGCCGCAGCGATGAGGTGCCGCTTGACCCGCGGGTGGCCGGATGGCTGGTGCATGCCCGCAGCAGTTGCGGGGTGGAGGAGATCCCGCTTTCCCCGCTCTCGCGGCGGGAGGTTGCCGAGCATGTCTCAGCCCTGGCGGCCGGACCGGCGTTACCGCGGTTTGTCGACGACCTGTACGCCCGTGCCGAAGGTAACCCGTTCTTTACCGAGCAGCTGGTCGCCGCGGTGATGGCTGGGCCGTCTGTCGGCGGGCTGAGCGCGCCGGCCGGGCTCCCGGCCAGGCTGGCGGAACTCCTGATAGCACGGGCAGACCGCTGCCGTGGTGACGCCCGTGCGGTGCTGGACGCGCTGGCGGTCGCGGGCCGGCCGCTGGCTGAGACCATGCTCTGCAGCGTCACCGGACTCACCACTGATGTGGTGCGCCAGGGCTTGCGGGAGCTGGCCGCCGCTCGGCTGCTGGCCGACGCTGCCCCCGAGGGCGCGCATCGGCCGCGCCACGCGCTGCTGTGCGAGGCAGTTACCGGCGGACTGCTGCCGGGCGAGCGGAGGGTCTTGCACGAACGTATCGCGCGGGCGCTGGAAGCGGCCGGTGATGAGACGCTGGCCGCCGAGGCAGCCGGGCACTGGGCCGCCGCGGGCCGCCCCGCTGGCGAGCTGCCGGCGCGGCTGGCGGCGGCCGACGCGGCCGAGCGGGTCTTCGGCTACGCCGAGGCGGCGGCGCACTGGCTGCGGGCGATCGAGTTGTCCGAGGCACTGCCCGGCGCACTCCGTGCGCCCGGAGCGGGCCTGCCCCGCCTGTACATTCGGGCTATCGACGCACTGCACGTCTACGGCGATCGAGAACGCGCTGGCGAGGTCGCTGAGGAAGCCTACCGGCGGTTCGCCGATCACCCTGAGCCTGCGACCGCCGCGGTCATCCACCTGCGCGCCGCCGTGCTTCGCGAGTACCGCAGGCCTGCAGAAGCTCTGCCGCTCATGGAGAAGGCGCTGCAGCTATTCGAGCGTTGTCCCCCGTCCGCCGATAAGGCTGAAGCCTGGTGGCGCTACGCCGCCGCGTTCCTGTTCCACGCCGAGGGCCGACTCGCGGCCAGCCCGGCCGCCCTGACTCGCGCGCTGGAGATCGCCAAGGCTGCCGATGCCGGTGCCTTGACCGCGCGCATCCTGTCGTCGCTCGCTGTCAGCGCGTTCCTGTGGGGACGAGTGGATGAGGGGTTCTCCCTTCTCGACCAAGCCTCGGCCATGGCCGAAGCCACTCGGGATGACCTGGCAGGTTTGCGGCTGGCTGCCACCGGCAGCGACGCCCTGCTGACGCTCGGTCGGTTCCAGGATGGTGTCCAGCTGGCGCAACGCGGCCTGCACTCCGCACGCCAGGCAGGCATCCACAGTTGCCTGCCTGCCATCTTCGTGGCCGCCAACGCGGCCGAGGCGCTGATGACCCTCGGGCGCACCGCCGAGGCAGCGGCGCTAATCGACCCGTTGACCGCTGGGCCCCCTCGGCGCGAGCACTGGGCCGTCCACGAGCGCCGCGCCCAGATCGACATGCTGCGCGGCGACCCCGAGGCCGCAAGCCGGCGACAGCAGCAGATCAGCTCGTTCTCCTTCATCGGCAGCATCGACAACTCGCGCCGCCTTGCGCAGGATGCCGGAGAGCTGGCGTTGTGGGCGGGTCGGCCCGGCGATGCCCTCGAGGAGGTTCAGCGGGCACTCGCCCTGTTCAAGGCCCCGGATCTGACGATCGTGTGCGGGCGGCTTCTGGGCACGGGCATGCGTGCCTGTGCTGACCTGGCCGAGCGGGCCCGGGCGCGCCAAGACCACGACGCAGTCGTGGCCGCCCTGGCAGCGGCAGGCGAGCTGGTCTCGTGGGTCGACCAGATGGCCGGTGCCCCGTTCACCGACCATCCGTACGTTGCGGCCATCCCGGCCGAGCGGGCCAGCTGGGACGCTGAGCGGTCCCGGCTGGCCGGGGCCAGCGATCCCGCCGCGTGGAGCGTGGCCGCGAAGACCTGGGAGGGCCTGGGCTGCCCGCATCGGGCGGCCTACGCCTGGTGGCGGCACGCCGAGGCGGACCTGGCCGCCGGCCAGCCTCCGGCGGCAGTCTCCGCCGCGGTCCAGGCGGCCACCGCAGCATCCGACGGCCACGCGCCGTTGCTGGCCGCCATCCGCGCCCTTGCGCAGCGGACCCGGATCCCGCTCCCGACCGAGCTGGCCGCCCCGCTGCCGGCTGAGCCACCCGTGCCCTACGGGCTGACCGGCCGTGAGCTGGCTGTGCTGCGCCTGCTCGCGGACGGCCGCACCAACGCCCAGATCGGCGCCGAGCTGTTCATCAGCCCCAAGACCGCCGGCGTGCACGTTACCAACATTCTGCGCAAGCTCGGCGTCTCCGGCCGGGTACAGGCCGCGGCCCTGGCCGAGCGCGCCGGCCTGCTGTATTCCGAGCAGACCTAAACACCACGCGACGGAATCTAAAGACCCGTCGGCCCGGATACTGGGCGATCTCCCGATCCGCGCACCGATGCGTGAGCCGCATCCTCGAGGCACAGCCCACCCGGCCTGGACTTGGCCGGGTCTCGGCCTTACTCAGAGAGGGAACACGATGAAATGCAACGCATGGAACCTGCCGGCGATAGTACTCGGGGCAGGAGGCCTGATCGCAGCGATCGCGGCCACCACTCCCGCGCTCGGCGCCTCGGGAAACACCGCGAGCGGGAGCACCGTGAAGATCCTCTCGGCCACGCACGCCGGAAACGCGGTGATCGCGAAGACTATCAAGACGATCGTCACGCTCAAGGTGCCCGCCGGGCACTGGTGGATCGCCGGGAAGCTGTGGGCCGATAGCGTGCCGGCGACCACTACCCCAAACACCGAGGCCGGGTGCTCGATCACAAAAAGCGGCAGGCCTCAGCTCCTGGACAACACCATATTCAACCTCGGGAAGACGGCGGGCAACACGTCCGCCGGGGTGATAGACCTCAGCGCGGTGATCACGCTCAGGTCAACCACCACCATCGTCTTGAAATGCGCCGACTTCGACACCCAGATCACCACGCACAACGCCGTCCTAACCGCCATCGGCAGTTAGTTGTATCCGGCTCGATGACTGAGTCAGCTTCATACACGTAGCAGTGCACGAAGGGCCGCACCTCAGCTCTGTTCACTCAGGGCCTGCAGACCCGTGGCCAGCTCGAACTCGACCTCGGCGGCCGCATCGGAGCCCTATGACAGAGAACCAGATCCAGCGCTCGGCATCTGGCCGCACAGCGGCCGGGCTTGCTGGGACTGGCGCTGATCGAGCGCCGATCGCAGCACTGCGCGGACCAGCATGTCGAGGGCGGATTCGTCCGCCTGACTGTCACCAGTAGCGTGCAGGAGTGCATCCTGTGGCTGGTCCCTGCTCGTGGCGGCCGATCGGGCCGCATCGGCCATGCTGCTGATGGCGTGACGCAAGGCCGGGGATGGTTCGGGGATTCGAAGCCTGGCCCGCCAGGAGGCGCCTGCTTGCGCAGCGGCTTGCACGGCTTCCATGCGCTCAGGCGCGAACACCAGAGCGTCCGCTACTGCCTCGGCCCAGGATGTCAGGATCGTGAGCTCGTCGGCTTCCAGCGCGGCCCCGGAGTGCGCGGCTCGGGACGGCCAGTGGGCACGCGAATCTGAGCCCACCGAGCCGGTAATCGAGGCCCGGATCTGGTGGATGCTCACACTGAAGAACTGGCAGGCGTTGTCGAGGGGCCGGCGGCCGTCGTAGCTGCGCTTAACGGCACGGGCGGCGGTTGCCGACAAGAGAATGCCCTGGGCGCCGCGCTCTAGCGGGATCTCCCGCGTCTCCTGGCCAGGCGCCTTCCACAGCGCGACCGCCGGCGAGGGGCCGAAGCCGGCTGGTCGGCTGCGCTGCGCCATACCGAATGACGTGAGCGTCATGACGGCGGATCCTGGGTCGTCCGCCAATGCGCTGGCGTAACGCGCTGCCCAGCGCGAGCCGAGCTGGGGCCCGTCGAGCAGCGGAGTCACCACGATCATGGGGCCGACAGAGCGGATGACGTCGGCCACCTCGTCGGTCTGCGCGAGATCCTCGCACACCAGCGAGGCTAGCGTGATTCCGTCGCCGAGCTCGACGAACTGGACCGACCGCCGGGGAATCTCGGCAGCCTCCCACCACCGCCTGTGCGGGTGCAACACGCCGCTCAGGTGGTACTGGCAGATCTGCTTGTCGTCCAGCGACCAGCGGTGATGCTTGGATTGACTGACATGCATCCACTGCCCGCCGACTGAAACGCCGATGTGCACCCAGTTGCGCGGGAACTGCCCCGGCCGCTCTGGGCGCTCCCGGACCCCGGTGATAAGGCCGGTCACGCTGTGGCGGCCCAGCAAGGTCTCCAGATCGCTGATCTGATCCTGCTCTGCTGCGCTTTCCGGCAGGACGACGACGTCAACGGGCCCAGCCTCGGCGCTGGCCACGGTGAGCATCCGGTCCACTAGGTGCAGGTCGATCCGCTCGGCGGGCGCGAACTCGAAGAAGCCGAAAGGGTCGCCTGCCAGTTTCTGCAAGGGCCCGGCCACTGGGCGGAAGTCTGACCCTCGTACCTGTAACGGCCACGGTAGAAGCAGGAAGTTGACCCCTTTGTGTACAGGGTGTGTACCCGGACAGCGGGCCGGCGCTTTGTGCCACCTGGCCGCTACGTCGGCCACAGTAACGGTGGCGTACCGGGACAGTGCGCGCACCGAACTGCCGTTCGGAGGGGTATGGATCTTGGGCAGCACCCGGATCAGGTGGGCCGGGACACGAGCCAGGGACCCTGTCCTCGCCAGCAGTTCGCGGGCCCTGGCCCGGTACACGCATCCGTCGGCACTAGACGCGTCGAGGGCGATGCCCAGACCGGAGCATGCCTCATCCGCCATCGCGTGCAGGGTCAGGAGCGCCTGGCACAGTCGCCAGTCACGCGCATCCCCAATCCGGCTGAGCGCGGTCCCGGCCCGCGCTCGGAGGATCCCCCATTCCTGGACCAGGAGCCGGGGGATCGCCTCGTTCCGCTCCTCGGCCCACGCGGTCCACTGCCGGGCCGCGCGGACGACCGCATCGGGCCAGTGAGGCACGTCGGCCGGCGGCCAGCTCGAGCCAGCGGGCGGAGACAGGGCGAAGCGGTACGCTTCCGAGCGCTGCAGGATCACCTCGGTCAGGGCGAACAGGTCAGGCGGCCATGCGAGCAGGTCGTTGCCGATCGTGGTGCCGGCCACTGCTTGCCATACGGATGCCAGTGTCACTTCCTGCGATGCGTCGTCCCGGTCGGGGCCGGCCAGGTCACCAGGGCGGGCCAGGATGGCGGTCATAACTTGCTCCCTTGAGGAACTCCGGCGGATGCGGGATCCGGGTCATGTCGGGCGGTCAGTGCCGGGCACGACTGTCGCCCTGGAGCTTGTGCGGGCTCCCGCGCACTGGTAGCCGACTGGCGTTTGAAGCGGAGGGACTCGGCGCTCAGGCCAAGGATGAGGACTGCAGTCAGGGCGGGTACCAGGTAGACCGGGACCACGATGGCTCCCATGAAGACCAGCCCCATCGCGGCGAGCGATGTCGCCAGCCGCGCAGTCCGAGCCCGTCGGGTCAGCTTGCGCGATGGCAGGATCGCACTGGCCAGTAGGTAGACGCTGACTCCACCGTAGAGCGCGGCCCTGGGACCGATGCCGATTGTGCCGCCTCCGTGGGCGGCGAGAATGGCGATGTGCAGGCCCGCGCTAGCGGCCGCTATGCCGGCCACGATCGGCAGGTTGACAGCGGTGAACCGGGCGATCGCCTGCGGGGTGGCCAGGGCGTCTCGGTCCGCGCTGCTGAGCCACGCCCACCACACTGCCGCCAGCGTGAGCAGCGCGGCGGCCAGAACTACGGCAAGTGGCAGACTCCAGGGCCGCACGGCCGCTGCGCTAATCAGGCGGGCGACGGACTCGCCAAGCACGATCAGGACGAAGATCTGGAACCGATCGGCCAGATGCCAGGGGTTGACCGGGACTCGGCGGGACGGCGCCAGCACGGCCAGCGCGCCAACGGCGTCGGTGAGTAGCGCAACTCCCCAGATGGCATATCGAACCGCGCCGTCCGCTGCGAGCGAGGACAGCCACAGGGCGCCGCCCGCCCCGAAGAAGGTCAGGTAGGTCGTGTAGAGCGCCCTGGTAGTCGGCAGGTGGCGACGGGCTCTTGCGTATAGCGCTAGCTGCAGGCCGCGGATCAGAGTGAACGCGACGACGAAGGCGGCAGTATCGCCGGACAAAGCCCGCGGTGCGCTGGCGGCCAGGCCCACGCAGAGCAGGATCGCGGTGAGGAAGGCGGTGCGGTGTGCAGCATCCTCGGACTCGTGCCGGTCGGCGTAGAACGAGAGCTGGACCCATAGCCACCAGATCGGGGTAAATAGCATCGCGAACCGACCCAGGGCGCCCAGGCTCGGGTGATCCTGCAGCGCCCCGGCGAGCTGGCCGACTGCCCCGGCGAATGCCAGGTCGAAGAACAGCTCGAGCCAGCTGGCGTGCCGTTCCTCCTCGTCATGTGCGCCGGCGGTGCGCAGCGGGGGCGGGCTCAGCCTTACTGGGTGCAGCGGAATCCTTCCCAGCCTCGCGCGGCGGGGCGGGGACAAGACGGTGGGACTGCCAGGGAGCAGATCGGAGCGGACGGTAGCGACGGGCACGGGACGTTGACTCGCTTTCTCAGTTGCCGGGCTGCTGGCGGGGCCGGGGGTCCGGCTAGGCGCACGATGAGTTCAGGCTTGCCGCACCCGCGGACCGTTGTGGGGAGCGAGCCTGCGGGCTGGGTGCGGTGGCTGCTGGGCTGGGCCGGTTACCGTCCTGGGCTGGCAGTCGCCTGTCGCCCGAGGGTGGGCATCCTCGTCGGGGTGCTTGAGGACCAGCCAGAAAGGCACCCCCACCCAGATAATGACAAAGGGTGCGGCCAGTAGCAGGTTGAGCGTTAGCCAGTTCATCTTTCTGTCCTCCATGCGCGCGATGCGCGTGTTGTTTCGCAACTCGGTTGGCGAATCGCTTTCCAGACTCGCGCTAAGGAGCAGGGCGCACATCGGCTGCCAGCCGTAATGCGGCGGCGGCGGCCCCTTAGATCTGTGCCGGACCCCCTTAGCCGCCCAGCTCACCGCTGATCGCGGGCCTTAGCGGCCCTGGCAACAGCCCTTAGGGCCAATCCGGAAGTGCCTGTGGACGCCCGCAGTCACACCGGGGACTGCGGCAGCAGGCCGAGGCGGTGCGCTATGGCCGCGGCTTCTACCCGGCCGCTGACACTCAGCTTGGCCAGGATGTTGGACACGTGCACGCTTGCGGTCTTGGCGCTGATGAACAGGGCCTGCGCGATCTCCGGGTTGGAGCGGCCGGCGGCCACAAGCAGCAGCACTTCGCGCTCGCGGGGGGTGAGCCGGAACCGGGCCAGCTCGTCCGCCGGCTCCCTTCCGGCCCTGGGTGCCGGTTCCTGCGGCGCCGGGAGCGCCGGATCCAGGCTGAGCCTGGCCCGGCGGGCTAGCGCGGCGGCCTCGGCGGCGATCGGGGCGGCCCCGATCCGCTCGGCGATGGCGTGCGCGTGCTGAACCGGCTCGGCGGCGGCCGGGGAGTCGCCGGCGGCGCAGTGGGCCTCCGCCAGTCGGAGCAGCGCGTACGCGAGCGGGTAGGGCTCGTCGACTTCCTGCCAGGCGGCGACGGCCAGCGACCAGGCGGTCACCTCGCCAGCCCGGCCCGCGCGCGCGGACTCGGCGGCCACCAGCGCCTGGTACCCGCGCGAAGCGGGGGACGGCATTGCGAACTGCGCCGCGATCATCGTCAGCTCACCGCAGCGCTGCGTGGTTCGGGCCGGGACTGGCTCGCGCCGGTCGCGATACCAGGTTGCGTCATCGGCCTCGACTCGCATTCCGAGCCACAGCAACGGCCAGGCATAACGCGCTGCCCGCGGCGTTCCGCCCGTAAGGTCGACGGCGACGGCGTCCCTTGCTGCGGGGAGGTCACCCGAGCCGAGCGCGATCAAGGCCTCGGCATACCGCATGGGCAGGGTGAACTGAACGTCGGTGGTGTCTCCCATGGACCGGCGTCCAGCTCGCAGCTCATCGTTCGCATCGTCGTAGCGGCCGCGCATGGCGGCAAGCTCGGCCCGCAACTTGTGCAGCGCGACGCCGAACAGGCCTTCTGGCCGGGCGGCCAGCGCCTGGGCGCTCAACTGCTCAGCGTCAACCCACTGGCCCAGCCGCATCAGCGGCTCGGCCTGGTTGGCCGTCAGATTGGCGCCGGTCGTGCGGGCCAGCCCGGCCCGGACTGCCAGATCCAGCCCTTCGCCCGCGACCTGCGCGGCCTCCCGGTGGCGTCCCAGCATCTCCAGCACGTCCGAAAGGTTGACGTAGCCGCGCAACGCGGTCGCGGGCAGATCGAGGTCCTGCGCTAGCCGCATGCCCGAACGCAGCGGTCCCACCCCGGCTTCGGCACGGCCGAGGTTGGAACTTCCCGAGCCGAGGGTAATGGCGACTTCGGCCTCCACATCCCGGGCCCCGGCCGCGCGGGCGGCCGCGAGCGCCTGCCTGGCCGCTTCCTCGCCCGCTTCCATCTCGAACTTGCGCATCAGGGAGGCCGCGAGTGACGACAGCACTTCCGCGTGCGCGCGGGTGGCCTCGTCCGCCGGGAGAACGGCCAGCGCTTGCGCCAGCGACGCGTCCGCCTCGGCGACCTGGCCCGAGTTCCGCTGCGCCCGGGCGTACCGCTCGAACAGGAGCGCCCTGCGTAGCGGATCGAAGCTGGCGGGAACTTCGGCCAGGGCATTCGCGAGCAGGGATTCCGCCCGGGTTATCGCGCCGGAGCGGTACGCCGCCTCAGCCGCGAGCCGGCTCACTTCCGCCTTGTCAAGGCCCGTGCGCCGCTCAGCGTCGTCGACTCGGGGCCAGATCTCCAGTACCCGTTCCAGCTGATGCAGCGCCTCCGCCGGGGCATAGGAGGCCATCGCATACCGCGCGGCATCAATAGCTGCTGGCAGCGCCCGCGGCAGGTCATGGGCCGCGTACCAGTGGTGGGCAAGCGCGGTGGGCAGCGCCGCCTGGTCGCCGGCCAGCCCGCCGTCGCGGGCCAGCGCCGCTCCGTAGGCGGCGTGCAGGCGGACCCGCTCGCCAGGCAACATGTCTTCATACACCGCATCACGGGTCAGCGCGTGGCGGAACGCGTACCCCCGGCCGCCCGGCTCGACCAGCAGAAGGTAGTTGTCGACCGTCTCGCGCAGCGCGGAGAAAAGCTCGCTCTCCTCGATCCCGGAGACCTCTGCGAGCAGCCGGTCAGGCACGGTTCGCCCGGCCACCGAGGCGCTGCGCAGCAGCCGCTGCGCGTCTTTGCTGAGCCCTTCGACCCGGCTCAGCAGCACGTCCCGCAGCAACGGCGGTAGATCCTCGAGGTCACCATAACCGCTCGCCGCCGCGAGTTCCTCTACGAGGTATGCGTTGCCGCCAGAACGGTCGAACACGACCTCGGCGACGCCCGCCGGCGGGTCATCGCCGAGGATGGCAGTGAGCTGCGCGGTGACCTCGCTGAGATCGAACCTGCGCAGTTCAAGGCGTTCTGCCGACCGAGCCCGTTTCCAGCCAGTTAGTAGCGGCCGCAGCGGGTGGCGCCGGTGCAGTTCGTCGGATCGGTACGTGGCGACCAGCAGCACCCGGGCCGCTCGCAGTGACCTGACCAGGAAGGCGGTCAGATCCAGCGTCGACTGGTCGGCCCAGTGGAGATCTTCGATGACAAATATGACCGGCCGCGTCACGCTCAGTCGTACCAGCAGACCCAGCACCAGCTCCAGCAACTGCGCAGTCTGGATATCATCGCCGGGCGGGCGGCCAGGGGCGCCAGCTGTGGTCATGGCCGAGGCTCGGTCTCCGGCCAGCCGACGTCCAGCCTCTTCGGTGATGGTGGCGAAGGAGGTCTCAGGCGGCACCGCAAGCAGAGTGATTCCGTGCCGCTCGCACGCCCGGATTAGCTCAAGTGGTACGTCGCTGACAGCCTCTCCGGCGGCGAGCACGCCCGCGCCTGCCTTGGCCAGAGCCCTGGCGAACCGCTCGGCATCGCCCGGTTCTCGGCACCACATCATGCCGGTCAGCACCAGGTCCCCCGGCGTCAGGTAGCGTCCGGGATCAAGCAGATCGGTGGTGTAGAGGTGCCGGATCACACGGTCCGCCCCGGATGCGTCCGTCAGCAGTCTGAGGCCCAGACCAGGCATATCCAGCAAATCTCGTACCCGCAGGGGATCACCTCGTGGCAGCGGCAGCAGCCGGGCAAGTCCGGAGCCGGCTGGCCCGAGCAGCTCGGCCAGCGCGTCAGGTGCCGTCGTCCGGGCCAGCGCGCGCAACGCGTCCACCAGCGGGGCCAGTGGCAGACCCTCGGCCCCGAGTTCCACGCACTGGCCCGTGAGGACCAAGAACCCCAGTCCCGCCGCGCGGGCCGCCAGTTCGCCGACCAGTCGCGTCTTGCCGACACCAGCTTCACCGCCGACCAGCACGAACGCTGGCTCACCGGCCTGGGCCTGGCCCATCAGCGCGGTCACCGACGCGACCTCCTTCTGGCGGCCGATGAAGACCGGACTCACCACGCTTGCGCCCATGGCCAAAACGCTGCCACAGATGCGCTTCTGCCGCACTACCTAGTGCTGCCAGCGGGTAGCCAGGAAAACGATCTGCGGGCTGGCGTTCACCTGCGGCCGGGACCGTTCGTGAGCTGCGCGAACGTTCCCGTGCGGGACGCTGCTGGACGGTGGCGGACGAGGGTGAATGAGCGACAAACTGAGCCAGGACCGACGCGCGGTTAAGTTCTGGTGGCGACGCCCTGATCAGCCAGTGACGGTCTCCCGGTCCGCGAACACCTCGCTGAGCCGCCCGGTATTGACGTCATAGACGAATCCCCTGACTGGGACGTCGGGCGAGATCCATGGATGTGACCTGGCCTTCTGGATCTGCTCCTTGGTGTTCGCCTCGGCGTCGGTGAAGCTGTAGAACTTGGCCGGCGCAATCGGCGCCTTCCCTGTCTCCTTGCGGAGGCGGTCCTCCATCTCGCTGTCGGTGAACCTGAGCATGCCGCAGTCGGTGTGATTGATGATCATTATCTCTCGGCTGCCCAGCAGCCTGGTCGACAGAACAAGTGACCGGAGGTCATTGGCGAGCTAGCACCCCGGACAGGCCTGGCTGGCGGGTTGAAGCCTGCCGCTCGCGGGCAGGCAGTCAGAAGCGCAGCAACCTAGCCAAGGGAGCCGCTGCGATGGGGGACGAACTACGCGAACTTCGTGAAGGCGGCGCCGAGATCGGCGACCAACGACTTCGTTACGTGGAGGGCGGCAACGGGCCGCTGATGGTCCTGCTTCACGGGTTCCCCGAGTTCTGGTACGGCTGGCGGCAGCAGGTCAGGCCGCTAGCAGCAGCGGCGGGATTCCGCGTCGTCGTGCCTGACACCGTCCGGCTACAACGGGTCGTCGATGCCGGATGGTGTGGCCGCTTACTCCAAGGACCGGCTGCGTGTCGGTACTGAAGCTTCGGGCCAGCGTTAAGAAGCAGGTCGGGATCTGCCAGGCGTTTGGCTCACTGCGTCAGCAGGGAGGTTGTCATGACCACCGTTGAGTCCGCCAGCGAGCTTCGTCCGTTCCGGGTCGAGATGCCTGAGGATGCGATCGCCGACCTCCGGCGGCGTGTCGCCGCGACGCGCTGGCCGTCCGGGGAGCTGGTCGCCGACCGGTCGCAGGGCGTGCAGATGGCGACGAGTCAGGAGCTCGCCCGCTATTGGACGGCCGATTACGACTGGCGCGCGTGCGAGGCACGACTGAACGCGCTGCCTCAGTTCAGAACCGAAATCGACGGCGTGGACATCCACTTCATCCACGTGAAGTCGCCGGAGCAGGACGCGCTGCCGCTGATCATGACGCACGGCTGGCCCGGCTCGGTCATCGAGCTGCTCGAGGTCATCGGCCCGCTCACCGACCCGGCCGCGCATGGCGGGCACGCCGAGGACGCGTTCGACCTGGTGCTGCCGTCCATGCCCGGCTACGGCTTCTCCAGCGAGCCGGCCGAGGTCGGCTGGGACCCCGGCCGCGTCGCGCGCGCCTGGGCGGAGCTGATGCGCCGCCTCGGCTACACCCGCTACGTCGCCCAGGGCGGCGACCAGGGCGCCGCCGTCACCGACGCGATGGGCCGCCAGGCACCCGAGGGGCTGGCGGGCATCCACATGAATTTGCTCGTCACGGCGCTGTCCGGCGGCGCAATGCCGGCGGATACAGAGCAGGAACGCGCGGCGCTCGAGCAGACCAAGACATTCCGGACGAACGGCTTCGGATACTTCCTGGAGCAGGCCACCCGGCCGCAGACGATCGGCTACGCCCTGCTGGACTCGCCCGTCGCCCTGGCCGCCTGGATGCTCGACCACGACACCGACGCCTACGAGAAGATCTCCCGTGCCTTCGTCGACGGGCAGCCGTCCGGGGGACTCACCCGCGACCACATCCTCGACAACGTAACCGTGTACTGGCTGACCGGCACCGGAGCCTCGGCAGCCCGCTCGTACTGGGAGGGCGGACGGGCCGCATCTCACGCGGCCGGCGAGGCTCCGCCCCAGGTCAAGCTCCCAGTCGGCTTCACAACGTTCCCCGGCGAGATCTTCCGGGCCCCGCGCAGCTGGGTCGAGAAGGCCTATCCCACCCTCACCTACTTCAACGAGGCCGGCAAGGGCGGCCACTTCGCTGCCTGGGAGGAGCCCGAGCTGTTCGCGACCGAGATCCGGGCGGCGTTCCGACCGCTCCGGGACGGCGGCCGCCCTAGCTGACCGCCGGCCCGCTCCCACGACGGAGACCGGGGGAGACATATATGGGAAGCCGGGATCCCGCTCGCCGGTGCACCGACTATTACCCGGCGTGGCGCCAACAGGTAGCACCCGCGCGTCTCCAGGCTGTTGCTGTCTGCTCCAGGTGCCGCCTTGCAACCTCGCGCAGCTGATCGCCTGGAAAGCGCGCCGCGGGTACTCCTGTCGCTGCTCGATGGTGCCAGGATCGGCAAAGCGCTGGTCCGGCCGTAATACGAGCGTGCCGTGCCACGTCTTGCGGGCTCGAACGCCCGATGGTCCAGTGCTAGAGGTCGTGCTTGGCCAGCCAGGCCAGGCAGTGGTCGGCGACGGCGGGCCAGCCGGAGTCGATCGTCAGTGAGTGGCCGCGGTCTGGGAACTCGGTCAGCTCTGTGATGGCGTCGGAGTGGCGGTACTGCCTGAGAGTGGCCCTGGTGATGGCCTCGGGCACGGTGTGGTCGCGGCCGCCCATGACGAGCAGAAGCGGACCGCGGCCTTCATTCCGGGTATCGACCGCTGCGGGAGAATGCAGCTCGAAGTTGGCGGCCGCGGCCTCGAAGAGCGGGCGTCCGGG
>Ga0210395_10002146_pt1 | contig 15364 bp, 40 predicted proteins | sample IncBWH4OmetaG_FD_150861 | JGI IMG/M metagenome (GOLD analysis project Ga0210395, IMG submission 150861) | Forest soil microbial communities from Barre Woods Harvard Forest LTER site, Petersham, Massachusetts, United States - Inc-BW-H-4-O ... | reverse complement strand
TATTTCTCAGCGCGCGTGGCACCGCGCATCGGCTATCGTTGGTCGATAGCGTTGGATCACCGGACCCTATACCACCTAGGGAGTCCATCACGCGTCTCGGGAGCTACCCGGAGCTAGTGTGATCCTGTTGCAACATCGTACTTCTAAACTTGGTACCCGGTCAGAGACTCTCACTCTGTTCGCCGCCGTGAAAGGGCGGAATACTAATCATGTACGAACTGGGCACTAAAACTATTTGACCCCTTCGGTGTAGTCTGCCGATCAAGCGTGGCGACTCTCACTGTGGTCACGGCGTCTTCCTACGACAGCCGATTCAAACTTAGTAGCGATGCGGGGAATCAAACCCCGGCATCAACGTTGAGAACGTCGTGGCCTCTCACTAGCCGACATCGCCTCTGAAAATGGTCGAGATAGAAAGAGTTGCACTTTCACCGCCCGGTTCCCAAAACCGGTGCTCTGCTGTTAAGCTACATCTCGAAAAACTTTGAGGATTTGTCGATACCCTCTAAACGACGCGTTATAGTCTGCATGAGACTGACGCCATCTCTGGCGAACTTGGTCGAGAATGGTTGAATTGAACAACCGCCTCACCCTTCCGACGGGCGTAGACTACCACTATCAGAATTCTCGAAATGGGGCGAAGTGTCAGAATCGAACTGACGCCGTGGGCTTCACAGGCCCGCGTGCTAACCGTTACACCAACCACGCCACTGAAAACATTCTACTACAACTGCGGATACTTGTCAAGCCTTATTTTCAGAATGCTTGATAGCTGTGTCTAGCAATTGAATAAAGGCATCGCCATACAACGACTTCAACTCCGGATCAGAATCAAACTTATCCTGAATCCGTTCTGCGGCTTGAAGTAAAGCCTCAACCCTTTCGGGAGGAAGCTTCTTCGGCTCCGTTTTCAGACCGGGCATCCAACTTGATGGAGTTGACCACATGAGAATAGTCTAACACAAAACAAGAACGATGTCAAGCCCTTTTTACAGGAGAGCCTTTAGACGAGCGATCACGGCTAGCGCGTCGGCCTTCGCTATTGCAAGCAACTTGCCAGATACGACTTCCGCTTCAATCTTTGCTACTTCGGCCTTAACGGCTGCTGCAACGCCAACTGAATTGCTCGTTGCGAAGAGAACTACTCCCGCTCCGATTCCTGCTCCGATGATGAGTTCGATAATCATTGTTCCTTCTTTGCCGCCTGGCGGCGATTGAATGCGTTGATCTTGATCTGCTCGAGAATCTGAGGCGTAACGAACATCAGTCGCGTCTCTTTGAAAAATTCTGGTGTTGTCGCGGTCAGTCCGCCGAACAGCTTAGGCTTCTTGTCGGCGACTGAAGCAAAGTTCTCTAATACGGACAATTTGACTTTGTCGAGGTTGAGTTGAATGGATTCCTTTTCCATTACGTTTCCACCGTCGGTGTGTTCGCGGCTACTGGTACTGTAATCACAATACCCGTGTAACTCGAGACTCCGTCCACTGTAACTTGCGTCGGCTGACGATAAACAAACCCCTGATAGGCGCTTCCGCCAGCGACCGTTAGGTTTCTTGTATCTGCGTATAGGATGTAGATCCCAGCTGACAATCCCGAGAAAGTAAAGTTCCCACTTCCATCGGCAATCTGGATCTGAGTCCCGTTTGCGGAATTCAAAGGTACGCATTGAATCTGGACGCCAACGGCTGACGAGCCTGCGTTTCCTGAAATCGACGATCCTGCCATTAGCTCTTACCTTGCGTCTCGTCGTTCTTGACGCCCCACGTATTACCCTCTCTTGCTTTAGGGTTCGAGTTGTCTGTAAACTTTCCGTCACCGTCGCCATAAACTTGCTGACGGGTCGCCTTTGCTGCTGCGCCTTTTACTTCCTTGGCGTCGAATTCTGTTTGCTTCTTGTGTGCGTGACCTTTCTGTAGGGTTTCATCGCACGAAGCGTGATCTCCCGTGGTGCCAGCGTTCGGCGTTGCCGCTTCGTTGATCTTCGCGATCTTCTGCATCTCTTTAGCTTCGGATGCGGTCGCGTTTGAAATTTTACTCATTACGCTGTCTTAACCTCGTCTTTACCGCCGAGTGACTTGTTGTTCTGCATTAACTGCTCGGGCGTTACTACATTTCTATCGAAATGGTTTTCATGATTCAAAAGAAAATCTGGGTTGACTGATTCGCCTTGTGATGGCGGTAACTTCGGCGAACGCTTCAACGGATTATCTTTTTGTCTCGCCTTGTGCGGTATCGAATAGTCGTTCGGCATCGTATAATCGTTTGATATCGTAGTAAATAGCTTGTGCTTCTAAAATCGGCAATCCATGTCTGGCTGCCCAACGACGAGCCGAGTCGTGATCTTCGTGTTCTTCAGGCAAAATCAAAGCGTAACTCTTTCCGTCGCGCGTCGTGTTGAACACGGTAATGTAAACTTTTCCATCCGTCGCTTGCTGCGTTTGGTAATGAGTCATCATTTGTGTTTCTTCGTTTCGACGTGCTTTCCGTTGATGCCGCGCGGATTGTGACCTTTCATCACTAGTTTCGCTGCTGCACCGGAGTATTCGTAAACGCGGTGACCGTCGTATGCATCGAAGGTGACGCGAACTTTTCCGTTCGGAAGCTTTTCCTTCGCGAGAATGTTTTCAAGTGACATGTGATTCCGGTAAATCATCTTCAATTTCAGGTTCGCACTTACCGAAGAGCACGGTCGCTAGTTCGTTGCAACGCGAACAGCGAATAGTGTCGTGACAATTAGCGGACAACCAGGTTACTTGAGTCTGATGCTTTTCATCACATTCATAAATGTAAGCGTGATATTTCATATTCGATTTCTTTTGCGAACGCGCGCGAGAGCAACTCGCCAGCTGCGAGGATCTCAGGATCGATTGCTGATTTGACGACGACTGTCGAAAAACCTGCGTAGTCGTCGAAATTCTTTATTTCTGTCGGCTCGGCGTCGATAAAGTGCTCGGGGTGTTCCTCGAGCTCCCAATCTATTCCTGCCATCGCTATGCTCATAGTGTGTCCCAAAGATGTTTGGTTAGGTACGTGAATTATGTAACTGCATGATAATACAAGGTGCGCATACTTATAAGGGTGCGCGGATCGTGCTGATGCACCAGGTGGAGGGTGTACCCATGGAGGGTGTACCCATGGAGGGTACGCGTGTACCCTTGACGGGTACGGGTTGGTGGGGGCTGGATGGTGCGCCCGGGTAGGTGCCGGATATGCACCGGTAGATCCAGACCTGGAGGGTGCACTACTCGCGGACGGAGATGCTTCCGCCCGTCAAGTTATCATCCCACAATATTGGAAACCTCTCATCGAACGGAGAAACTGGTGTTTCTGTCGATGTGATATCTTCATTCTCATCAACGCGATAGGTTATTTGTGTAAAGGTTCCTTGCTGACCTCTCCGGATAGAAGATGGGACGCCGGGGCCGATGTCGAAGAATCGAGATAAAACATCGCTGGGTATATCTCGTAACCTTCTGATAATGCTGGCGATGTAGATATTTGAGTGCCTATCTCTGTGATCTTTGTGATACGCATGGTCGGGGCGTATTCTTTCTAGAAACCAAGCGTGTTCGAATTCAGCCGCGATGATATTTTGACTCTGTTGAGCGGAAGCCTCTTCCATTCGTTCTGTCAGGCGTGATGCATACTCTGCATCTCGTGCTTGTGTTCTTTCTGAGGCTTCGCGCGCAACGCACCCGCAGTTGGATTCTCGTCCCTCAGTCAGGTGATCTCGACGGCGGGGTATGACGGATCCACACTCACATTTACACTCGAAGAAAGAATTTTTCCCTCGACTCGCCAACTGCCTGAGAACTAAGAGTTTGCCGATCTTTTGTCCAACATGAATATCCATACACACTCCCTCACTATATTAGATGCTGGATGTAAGGGTTGGGATGCATGGAGGGGTCGGAGGGGTGGAGGGGGCACACCCCTGGATGGTACGGGGATGGAGAGTGCACCCCGGTCTGCAGACCTAAGTGGTTTGTAATCAACATGCTACGCAGGGGAAAACGGACGAGGCTCGACGGGCGGGGGCGACCGCGCCCCTATCTCCTTTAGAATCAATAACATCCCTAACCCTAATAAGGAGAAGGCTTTACGGAAGTATAAGATAAGAAAGTACTTAAAAATTCCCAGCACGTTTCGGGCCATTCGCCTTATCTTCGTCTTTCGCTCTGCGCTGGCTTGCCCGATTGCTTGCAGGAGGGTACCTTCCTTTGTTTTCAATAACTTGCGAGAACGCCATAGAATAGGGTATTCTATTGCGCGCGTCGAATGAGACCGCTATTCTACGCATGAAACGATTCGAAATAGCCTAAATCCTTTGTTTTCAATGCGTTTCGAGCGAATTTCGCGTATTTTTGGTGCGATTCGGACAAAAACTAGCTCGCTCAATGGAATTTTGTGGCAAGCGCGCCTGTCAATTAACTAGCAGACTTCCTTAGCGCCATTGATATCAAATGACTTAACCCAAAATGACGGTTCAAAACACGTTTTCCGGTCATAATCCAAGGTCTGACACGCGTTCGGATCATCCTCGACGCGTCCGATATGCTATACTATGACGAAAATGTCATACTATTCCGCCGGAATACTATGTATGTATACTATGTCTTTTTTGTTACAAACAAAGGACTTGCAGACTTTTCATGCTATACTATGTGAGGTTTTATTCCACCGGGGTAAAACACGAAAAACGTTAATTATTAGCATAGTATGCATGCTTCGATATCGTGCGGCAGATCGAAGTATGACAAGGGGTAGCAAGAAATGAATAATATGTACTTACATACTATTCCTATATACGCGATAACGACCATTTTTTAAAAATATATGAAAAACCATATATAAAGATCAAATATTAAGCTTTAGGCCGTTCCTCCCCCGTACGACAAAACCTCGCATAGTATAGCATGAAAACGCTGTAACTATCTTTGTTTGCAACAAAAAATACATACTATACATACATAGTATTCCGCCAGAATACTATGACAAAAACGTCATACTATGGCATATTTCGCTTGACACGCGTCGCGCAGTCTGCTAACCTAACGTCGAGGTGCACAATGCAGATCGAAAGCTTAGTAGGTAAGACCGCCGTTATCCTAGCCGCGCTGTGCACTCTCTTTAGTATCCTCCGAGTATCGCGCGTCTTATGGCAGGAAGCGCAAGCTAACCGTGCCTACCGTCGCCGTGAAACCGCTCGCAACGTCCAGATTGCCAAACTAGGACGCAACGCCGTCCTAGCCGTCGAGTTAGCCGAATGGCGCGCAGATCGTGACAAGCGCGGATTAGACTCCATTTAACTGAGCACGTTCGATGCCAAAGAAAAGTACGAAAGTACTATAGACGCGATTAACCCTATCAGGCATAATCATTACAGATAGGGAGGACACAATGTCATACGAAACGGCGACGCCTAAATTCATCGGATTCGAGGATGCACGAATTAGACTCGGATTCGCGCATATTGGTTTGGAACAAATCGCGCTATCTATGGGTTGGGGAAAAGACAAGCCAACCTATCACCTTGAGGTAGTCACCTCAGACAAGCTTTTGACTTGGGACGGCATACCGGGAGCACAAATTGGTTGGTTAGTGAGGGTGTACTAATGAGACTGCTACTCGCAGCAAGCTTCGTCTGTATATCGATCAGTTTCCTATTCGCAACGTTAGCAGGCCGTTTCATTCAGGCCGGAAAGGGCAAGTAATGAAATACACTTATGATTTGAATGAGTCAGGATGCCTCATACTTACGTGTACAGAGGAAGAACGGGCAATGATTCGCGAGTTAGCCTCTGATACAGGGGAATTCGACTCGCGCGCAGAGTATGAAGCGCTAGAGCACTTGACTTGCAATTCAGAATTAGGCTGGATTAATCCAGAAGAGATAGGCGCGTTGACTAGCGCACCTATCCTAGGCTTGCGCGACGAATTAGGCGAACCAATCGCGGCCTGGGGTTTTATGGATTATCAGGTGCGGTCATTCTTAACCGATTTGATAGAGAACGGCAGAGCAGTTTTCATTAGTTGAAAGGGATATCATGAGCACACTCGCATTGCAATCCTACATCGGCCAGACCGCGCTATTGTCTTCGGACAAGCTTCGATTCGCGGTCCGAATCGTTGACGCCAAAATGGCATATGGAAGTATTCGCCTGCTAGTCACACCCGAAGTAGGCGAGGGTACAGTTTGGGTAGATTCTAGTCGCATCACGTTCGAAAGAGATTCGACGCTAGCAGGACGCGAGTTTACAGGCGCGCGAGAGGGTATATGAGCATATTTTACGTTACTCGCATCCTCGACAAAGGCACGCGCGCTGAAAGCTTAATGACGTGGGAGGGACCATTTAATACACGTCAAGAGGCACAAGAAAGACTCAATCGTCTGAATGTTCTGCAACCCCAATTTGTATTTTTCATAGAGGAAGAAACGGACAGCATCATTAGAGCAGGTGAAGTACCAAAGAAAAGTACTTTAGTACTATAGACAGGTTTAAATCAATTCGGCATACTGTCTAGGCAGTCAAGAAACACCAGAAATACCCGAAAACGGGCAAACTCTACAGGAGATAAAATGTCACTACTGAATAAAATCCTCTCAAACGAAGAAATTCAACGCTATGCGCCTAGCGCTTTCGCCGGGCAACCCTATCATAACCGTTCAGATCGTTATGCATTCGTCCCTACATCCGCCGTTATCGACGCGATGCGGCAGAATGGTTTCCAACCCGTAAGCGCTAGGCAATCCGGGACGCGCATACCCGGAAAAGAAAACTTTACGCGGCATATGCTCCGTTTCCGTCAAGAGGACGCGCAAGTCTCGAAAGTAGGTGACAGCGTACTTGAGGCAGTTCTCATCAATTCGCACGATGGCACTAGCCTGTACGATTTGTCATGCGGTTTGTTTCGCCTTGCCTGCCTCAACGGTCTCATGGTCTCTGAGGGTACCTGCCAAGGCGTCAAGGTGAAGCATACCGGAAACATTCTTGAACAGGTTATTGAGGAAACCTACCGCATTATGGAGCAAGCGCCGAAACTGAACGAAATTGTCCGCCGATGGCAGGCAATCCCCCTCGACCATTCAGAACAGATCATCCTCGCGGAGACAGCAAAAGAATTGCGGGAATACCCCGAAAACGTTGCACAGGCTATTCCGGCAGAACGATTGCTCACCCCCCGCCGTTATTCTGATAATGGTACAGACCTATGGTCTACGTTCAATCGCATTCAAGAGAACGTAGTCAAGGGCAAACTCTCGACGCGCGTCAACGGCGTTAAGCTTTCAACCCGCGCAGTACGTTCGATTGACGGCGACGTTAAGCTTAACCGCGCGCTGTGGACTATGGCGGAAAAGTTTGCCGCACTCAAGGCCTAACAGGCAGGCGGATTATCCTCCGCCTTATGCGGTCAAGAGACCGTATTAGTGGGAGGATAAAACGAATGTTGAATTCCGATACAGTTTTCATTACAATATGGCGCAAGAAAGACGGCGACGAATGGCAAGAGGCAGGAGTACATCCTACTCACAGGCATGCAGAGCACGCGGGAAAACTACTCGCGGATGCTACTGGATTGCAGACTACTGTCTTAATATGGGTTGATAGCGAATTCGTTTGTAAGACTGGTAGGGAAGCATGAAACCGCAACCCGCTATGCTCTGGAATTTAGGCATAGGCGAATCGCAGATCGTCTATCATGATACACGTATGGACGGTATGACACTCGCGACACCCGTCTATAAGAAAGCGGAGGGTTTAGAGACTCTCGAAATTCTCAGAACTACGCATCTGGATTATATCCTACATTCGCAAGAGGTGCACTAATGCAAAGCAAAACGAAGCACGGCGTTTTCGTCAAGTACGGGAAGACAAGATTTAGACTTTCCGCGAATGAATTAGAGTTAATGGCGGATGCTCTAGAGATTATCAATCCCGATACTGAAAAGCAGATCGAACAGGCAGACAAGTTAGCAAACTCTTTCCGCGCATTAGCAGAGTACGCGCGGTCCGTGGGATTAATGAAAACAACGTTTAACGTAGGTGACCGCGTTTCATTAATCGGAAACGATGATCACGGCGAAGTAATCATGACTCACCTAGATGCTAACGGCGTGCCTCTCATCGGTCAAGAGCATTATACCGGATGCGCGTCCCATCGGGCATGAAACGCATACCACGCGTGCATTAGAAGCAAACGGAGTAGACTGCAAATTGAGAACGGCAGAACAAATCTAGATTATCGGAGGAAACATGCTAATTAGAATTGATGGTGAGCAGATCGAATTCACAAATAAAATGGAATTCGACTCAGAGGAAGAGGCAGCCGCATTTCGCGAGGGTATACACTACGCAAACGATAGCGCACTTAGCGTAGTCGGCATCCAAGAGCATAATGGAGTCTGGACAGTCTATCTGTACGATGAGGACAATACAGACCGGGAGGACGCATGAGGTATCTATCAGTATCAGCGGATGCAAAGACAGTCAAGGGACAAAAGCAAGGGTACCTGACTGGAATTCTCTACCTCGCACCTAGCAATACATCGGGAGTCGCGGATGTATGTGTCAACGCGTCGCAAGGATGCAAGGATAGTTGTCTATTCACGGCAGGCCGTGCACAAATCTTCCCGATGATAAACGAAGCACGCATCCGAAAGACAAGAGAACTGTTTGCAGATCGTACGGCATTTGTCGCGGTACTCGAAAGAGAAATACAGGCAGTACAGCGCAAAGCAGACCGCATGAAGCTAACGCCGTGCATTCGCATTAATGGCACTAGTGACTTGCCTTGGCTTGCATTGAAACTGGCAGATAGTTTTCCCGAAGTGCAATTTTACGACTATACGAAGCATCCGCGCGCATATGAGCGTATGCGGTCAAACTACCATTTGACATTCAGTCATTCAGAGACTAATGAGGCAGACTGTCTCGACAATCTCTCGCACGGCGTCAACGTCGCAGTAGCATTTGACACAAAGCGCGGTCAACCCCTCCCGAAGAAATGGCACGGGTACAAAGTTATAGACGGCGATTTGTCCGATGTACGCTTCAGAGACCGCAAGGGTGTCGTAGTAGGGTTGCGCGCCAAAGGACGCGCGAAGCAAGATTGTACGGGTTTCGTTGTACGGCAGTCAAATCTAATCCAGATTGGAGCATCCATTTGAAACTATTCCTAGCAGTCTGCATTTTGTGTCTATTCGCAGTAGCAGGCGAAGCAACCCCGCGCGGTCACCGTACGGCGGGTATACGCTCTACCGCGACGGTCTACCATGCGCCAAAGGCACGCGGGACGTTTTCATACCGCGCACCTCGACACAAGCGTTAAATCGAATGCTACAGCCTAGGGACGGGCATCCGTCCTTAGTCCGAAGTATTCGTTAATCAGATCATCGGAGGAAACATGCTAACGGCAGAACAGAGCAAGGCACACAAGCGATATGAAAATGCAGACTCAATCATCCAAGAGGCAGTTAACAAAGCCTACTATGCCGCGCGTCAATCTTTGATTGATTCTGGTATGGATGTTGCAAACGATGATAGGGCAGAGGCATTGGTTGCCGCAATTCTAATCTACATTGAGGAGAGTGCCTAGTGCGAATCAGGATGTACCAGATCATCGAATCCCTGCTAGACAAGATCATCCGCACAGCGGAGACCGCACGCGAACGCGTCGCAGTCTGTCAGACGTGTGGAGAGAACAGGTATACAGGCGCGCCTTGCGTTGACCGCGTGCTCACCTATGGAATGAGGGTATTATGATATCAGCGGATTGCATACCTAAGGATGAGCACGAAACCGTTATGGAAATACTCGACGGCCCGAACAAGTACGGGCAGTATACTTTCTTCCTCTATTGGATAGGTACAGGACACTTCACAGGCACACGCGGTCAAATCTTCCTCGCGAATCCGGCAGAGCATAAGGCACAGCGCATCATAGATCGTCGCTACAGCGCGCCTAGGCCGTCCGTATGAGCACACTGCGCGCTATTGCAGTCTATATACTCGACGGCATAACGCGATTGACGTACGCGCCATTTTGGTGCTCGTGTCGCGAGTGTACGGCGGAGAGATTGTGCAATTGATGTTGATTCTAATGGAGTTATTGATTTGGAAGTACTATTTCGCCTTTTCTTCGAGTACTTTGGTACGGGCGAAAGGGTACGGAAGCACTATTCGCGTACTACACCCCAAATTTTTCGGTAATTTTGGCGCGCGCTTAAATACATGGGGGTTATACTGGCGTTTTTACAAAATCCAACGAGTGTCTTTTCCAGAACCTCCTCCAGGGAGTAATATTACTCCCTATATGAAAAATATTTTCCTTGACAAGGGGAGGATTCTAGTATATAATTTTTAAACTGGTGTGACGGTCTAGTAGGAACCATGGTATTTTGCAATTGAGATTTCTTGAATTTTTATTGGAGGATGGCATGCAGAAAGTTATAAACGTGCTGTTGATTTTCATTATCACATGCCTTCTGGTTCTCGTTTGGAGTCTCGAATCACGCGTAAAGATTCTCGAAGCTGTATGTCACTCAGCATGCCTTTATGGTGATAAAGATTGTGTCGAACGTTGTGCTAAAGCCGGACATTGCCCGTTTCAAAATTAGCTCTTGACATGGTTTTGCATTTATGATTTAATCTTAATAGCGCAACTAGCGCAAGGATGGCAACATGACAGGACAAAGGATTCTTGAAAGACTAGCGAACGGCCCTCTAGCCTATCGTGCGCTAGAGAAGCGAGTCTCAGCGAAGTATCGCAAGGAACAATTCAAAGCTGATTTCGATCAGCTGAAAGCAGACGGCATCATCTATACCTACAAGGAAGGGCGTACGCGGTTTGTTGCACTGTCATGCCCAGGTGAACCTACGCCAGAACCGCCGAAGTCACCAGCAGTCGCTATTCAGTTCGGTCGCTTTCACGTTGGTGATACGGTTCGCGTCATCAAGGCCGTAGCAGCCTATACTAATGGTTGGTATGATTCTTGGGACTCCTCGATGGATAAAATGATAGGCCAAGAAAGTGAGATCCTCAATGTGTCTATGATATTCAAAGAATATCGTCTTAAGGATGGCTACGGATATCCGGAAGAGGCACTCGAACTAGTCAAGCACGCGGACAACGAAGGCTCGTTAGACGTCGACTTCGAGACGCGCTCCGCACAGCCTCTTCCCGTAGCACTTCAATCAGAAGTTGACACTGCATTTGAGTCACTACTGTCATCCGGCTGCGATGGCTCTACATCTGTGCAGAGCCAAGATCAGTTGGAGCCCATTGTCGAAGAGCAGCCAAAGCCGATGGATATCGAGACCGACTTCTCATTTAGCGAACCGGCGATTGAGAATGTCTTCGTTCCCGACTACCGGCCTACAGATAACGTCGAGCCGAAAGAAAACCCAAAGCACGGCGAGGAAGGGCATCAACACCGCTTCGGCGACGAAGATATCATCAGCGACGACGAGGTTACTACAGGAGAAGTGGATGGTAAGATAGCAATCGTCCTACCAGATCGCATCGTCGCCGATATCAGCAAGATCGTTCACGAAGCATTTGAGGAAGTAGTCGCAGAAGAAGCAGCGGAGGACGTCTATCTGAAATTCGCGAAAAGCGTATTGCCGGTCGGAGCTCTCGTATTCGTGAATGAGACTTACATGGATGAGTTGTTTAAAGGCCGCGTCGGTACTGTAATAGGCTACGACGGCATGTTAGTCAACGTTCGAATTGACGAGCCAAGCTTTCACGGCTTAAACTACATATTCCTACCGGAGCATCTAACGCCGCTAAAACCCGAAGATAGTTGCGACTCAGCTGCGCTAGCCAAGGCACACGCAACTTCGTACGCTCCCTATGCGTTTGAAGAGTCAGGATCGTACGAATCAAATTGGTTCATCCCACTATCTGAATCAGTCACAAATAAACTCTTGCGCATTAGCAAGCATATTGCTAATCTACCAAGTGAGGGTTCTGGTTGCTCAGCAGATCCAGCACTGAACGCAGCACAGAAGACGCTGCGGCAGACGTTCAAGCTGTTCGTCTAAGAGGACATATGAAACTAGGCACACGAATGCGGTTCTGTCGTCGCGACCCACGACTAGGTCCGAAGCATGAAATGGTCGGCGACAATGTAATGGAGAATGCAAACGGTACGCGTCAATGCCGCGCCTGCTACAACGACAGTCGCAACGCGCGCAAGGATTCCGGACCAGTCCCCACCGCATTGCCTGCATTTGTGTACCGTATCCCGAGTGAGATCTTCATCGAATTCGCAACGGCGTTACTATTGAAGAACGACCAGCTGGATCCGGCAGCCGTGCTCGCGGATATGGTGAACAACTATACCCGAGGCGATAAATGAATAAGAGAGGTAGCGCTCACTTCATCGAGCAGATTCATAGACGCAGAATGTGCCTCGGAAAATTGAGGCACGAACATATGGGAACAGCCCTACAGCATGCGATGGGGTTGCGAAGAAAGAATCCAGATGCAAATATTAATATGTATGACTGTACATTCTGCGACTTCATACACGTAGGTAATGTTCGAAATGGAAAGCCTGAACTGACGGAAGAATATGAAACGTAGGACTAGATTTCTCTTGACAATCCTGATAGGCATGCTAATATCAGCTTATGAAAAACGCCAACGTCATTTGCGCAAAATGTCATAAACCAACGGAAGGGCGCAACATTAAGATTGGTCGATTCACGTACGGCATATGCTGTAAACAGGAGCCTAGCCATGAAGCTGCAAATGCAGTCCCGATTGCCGATAACACCGGAAGCAACCGCAAAGCGAATGCTTAAGTCGTACAAGCGGGAGCAGGCGCTAGACGCAGCGCACGATTATCGGCACAACATGTACAGCCCAGGAGAGTCCGGGCACGAGTTCTGGACAAGCGTAATATCTTTGCTGGAGAAGCCCGATGCATTGGGATGAGAACCACACCGAAAACACGCTTAAGACCTTCGCCTGCGAAGTACTCAGCGCAGTCGGAGAGATATACTACAACATCAAATCGTTCTGGGAGGACTCGGATGTTCACGACGAAGACGGACTTTATGATTCTAGCAGCGGTCTTTGCGCTGGCCCTGATACTGATGACATGCTTATGCATTTATCAATCGAGCGTGATAGAGAAGCAACACGTCGAAATCAAGCATCTGACGGGGATATAAATGGCGACCGAAAAAATCAGCAAACAAATCGCGAATGCAATTGACGTTTGGATCACCGCTGTAATGCACGACGAGGCCATCGAATTCCCTCGCGCGGCAGAGGTCGTCCTGGCGAAGATCAAGGCGCGCGCAGCTACTACAAAGCGCCAGGAGTTGAAGTATGAAGGCGGCAAGTTCATTGTGTGCACAACGCATCGCACCGAGGACGGTACAGTGTCACATACGATGTGTGATCAACCACATGTCGAGGTTACCAAAGACGGCATCAAAACAGGCTGCATTACATTTCCGAACGCCGCCATTCTAGAGATGGTAAAGCTTATGTTCGAACAACTTTCAAAGAACGAGCCCACAGTGTCCCAGAAAGGTTACATGCCGAAATGAGAATCAAGATCACCAAGCCGAAGAGTGTCGAGAATGGAGTTCGCCTATACGCGACAGTTCAGCGTAACCCGCATGTAGCACCTCACCAGGTAGTTTATTTGCGCACCGCTAACAAGAAGCGCTGGACGTGTGATTGTCCAGACTTCACATTCCGGGAGAACGGTAAAGGCCGTCATTGCGATCACATCAAGCAAGTTCGCGCAAAGATCGAGCGTCAGAAGGAAGCAACCAGACTCTGCTGGACCGTGGAGTAATATGATATACGAAGGGGAAGAAAGGCTAGGCGGGAGATTCTACTGCAATTATTGCAGCCGCGTCTTCGTTTGGATCCTCATTGAAGATTCAAATCACTTCTCGAAAGAGATGGCACTATCGGATCGCCCGACCTACTGCCCCTGTTGCGGAGGGTACGCCAAGCTAACGTTCTACGTCGAAAAAGTAGTTGACATGGGAACCGAAGAGTAATATCATGTCCCAGGAGGATGTTATGACCGTCGAGCAGATGCAGTCTCAAGGATATGACGTCACCCTGCACGTAAGTGCAGAGGCACTTACTGAATATCGTAAATTCTTGACAGATGGCGGCGCATTATCTCACATAGTTTTTGATTTCGCGGAGAGCTACCTTGTAGTCGCGGATATTACTCTGCATGCTCTCGGCGTAAAACGAATCACTAAGACTTTAAAGAAACAACTGGAGGAAGCAAATGGAAACAAGAACGGAATCAAAGCCGAAGCGTCCGAATAAGCCGATGGTAGATCGCACGTTGGCTCATTCGACATTGAAGTGTTTCCGCTGTCACCAGAAAGCCGATGTAGTAGATCTCAATCTTTACCGCGAGAGCGCGCAATGTTCCATTTGCGGATTTCCTAACGACCTGGTTAAGGCCGTAGAGAGGGCTAAATGAATGACTCCGAAACTGACAAGTGTCACTTCAAGTTCAAAGGCTGTGCCAAGCACGATGCTCGCTACTCACGCGCTGAGGATGCCAAGCCAACCGGCCCGTTTTTCGATGCGTGTTGGAACTGTGCTCGGGTACCTTACCCGCAAGCTTCGCAAAAAGCATAACGTCGAGGATGGTATCGAAGTCGACGTCATTCGTCGAGTCAGGAGTGCCGATGCTTAGACTCCTAGGCCTCGGTCGTGAAAAATTGGTGATCGCGCCGGAAGACATGAAGGCCGTTTTGCAGTATCAGGATCGTATTCGACGCACAGATCCGCAAGGGCTCGGATTCACGAACAGTCAGTGCTCAGCGGCGCGACGTCTGATCTTGAAAGCGGATGCCGAGGACGGCCCGCAGAAGTTCGTCAGCGACGGCAAGCGAATCGTTAAAAAGTAATTCACGTACTACATCAGACCGCTTTGGGATGTCCGACAAAGCACGCACAAAACGATTGTGGGATGGGTTTCGACTGACGCCAGAAGAGTGGCAGATCATCGATACATACCAAGGTAGCGTCTGTGCATTCTGTCAGAAACGACAGCGCAGCGGCATTCGTCTGGCTACAGATCACGATCATAAAACAGGTTTAGTACGTGGATTACTATGCAGCCAATGCAACCGACTACTCGGTCGTCTAGAGCGTCAATATGGGGCCGGAATCATAGATGCATTAGTACGCATTCAAAGTTACATTATGCACCCGTCGGCGGTTTCCGCACTAGGTAAATCAGTGTTTGGATTCCCCGGACGCATTGGAACTAAACGACATAGAGCCGCAGTCAAAAAAGGCACATTTTAAACACGTACTCAGCCAAACATCTTTGGGACACACAATGACCATTGAAACAGTAG
>Ga0210395_10002145_pt1 | contig 15366 bp, 9 predicted proteins | sample IncBWH4OmetaG_FD_150861 | JGI IMG/M metagenome (GOLD analysis project Ga0210395, IMG submission 150861) | Forest soil microbial communities from Barre Woods Harvard Forest LTER site, Petersham, Massachusetts, United States - Inc-BW-H-4-O ... | reverse complement strand
TTGAGGAAGAGATAGCTAGATGCCCCACCTGGACGATCGAACAGCACATGGGTACCCTTGTCGTCCACCTCGAGCACTGCCGTCGGACCTTTCAAGTCGGGGTTGGCCAACTTCACCGCCGGACGCCCGCTGGAGTCGAGCAGAACCTCCATGCCAATTGCGCCATTCGTTACAAGCAATTGAATGACCGGGTTTCCCGACCTTGCAGACATTATGATTCGGGGATGGCCTTGGCTATCGACAATCTTGATCTCATCCGTGATCACCGGTACGGGCGATGCGTGCATGTTGGCCTCCGATACCTCCCCGTGTTTAGAACGCAAAACAATCGCAACCCAACTCCCATAGCCCAAACTCGCCCAGCACCGGTAGGTGCCAGCTGTTGCTTTCCTTTGTGTGACTCGCTGCATGGGAACACGCAGCAGAATGGGAAGCGCCAAGCGATTGCTTCGAAGCCTTCGCGTACCCGCCATACTCTTTGACAGGCGACCAGTCCGGACTCACTGGAAGCGCCGGAGGCGCCAGTTTTGAGAATTCGGCGGTGGCATATACGATTTTCCCGCCGACAATGGTGAGCACCGATTCGAGCTGTTTGATCTCTTCTTCCGGAATGGAGAAATAATCTGCCGACAAAACGGCGAGGTCTGCCAGTTGTCCGGGGGCGAGCGCTCCCTTCGTTCCGTCCTCGGTTGAAAACCAACTGCTCCCCATTGTGTAAAGCTTCAGGGCTTCCGCGCGATCCAATCGGTTTTCCTTCGGATACAGTCTAAGGCCGCCTATCGTCTTGCCTGTAATAAGCCAGTGGAGCGAGACAAACGGATTGTAACTGGACACTCTGGTTGCGTCCGTGCCGGCCCCAACCGGAATGCCCATCTCGAGCATCCGTCGGATTGGCGGAGTGCGCTTGGCCTGCTGCGCGCCGTAGCGTTCGACGAAGTATTCTCCCTGGAAAGCCATGCGATTCTGTACGGCAATGCCGCCGCCCAACTTCTTGATGCGTTCCAGGTTGCGATCCGTAATTGTCTCGCAGTGATCGAAAAACCAGTGGAGGCCGTCAAGCGGAATCTCGCGGTTCACTTTCTCATACACGTCGAGCGCCCGGGAAATCGTTTCGTTGTATGTCGCATGCATGCGAAACGGCCATCGGTTTTCCGCCAGATATCGGATCACCGCCATCAATTCACTCTCCATCACGGCAGGCATGTCTGGCCGCGGCTGGAGCATATCCTCGAAATCCGATGCCGAAGCCACCAGCAGCTCTCCGCCGCCATTCACACGATAAAAGTCATCGCCCTGGCCGGGTTTCGTCATCTTTGTCCACCGCTGAAAATCCGTGAGTTCTTGCCCCGGTTTCTGCGGATAAAGGTTTGCCGCCAGGCGAACCGTGAGCTGGTTCGTCTGGTGAAGTTCATTCACCACTTCGTAGTCATCTGGATAGTTTTGGAACCCGCCGCCCGCATCCACCACGCTCGTGATGCCGAAGCGATTCAACTCACGGAAAAATAGACACGAGGAATTGAGCTGATCTTCCCGCGAAAGCTTTGGCCCCTTGAAGATGCTCGAGTAAAGGATGTAGGAGCTCGGTTTGGCTATCAGAATTCCCGTCGGATTGCCTTGCTTGTCCCGCTGGATTTCGCCCGCCTGCGGATCCGGCGTGTCTTTTGTATAGCCCACCGCGCGCAAGGCAGCTCCGTTCAGCAATGCACGGTCATACAAGTGCAGCACAAAGACGGGCGTGTCCGGAGCCACGGCATTGATCTCATCGAGCGTCGGCATGCGTCGCTCGGCGAACTGAAACTCGGTCCAGCCTCCTACGACTCTTACCCACTGTGGCGCAGGCGTACGTGCAGCTTGCTCCTTCAACATGCGGAGAGCGTCTGCAAGCGATGGCACACCGTCCCAACGCAGCTCCATGTTGAAGTTTAGGCCGCCGCGGATGGGGTGCATGTGCGAATCGTTGAGGCCGGGGATAACCGACCGGCCCTTGGCGTCAATGACCGTGGTCGCTGGATCACCCAGGCGCAGCATCTCGTCGCTGTTTCCTGCTGCGGTGACCTTTCCGCCCTCGATGGCTATCGCTTCGACAAAAGATGGAACACCGTTTGTCGCGATCTTCGCGTTGTAAATGATGGTTTCTGCTGACATCGGACCCCTCCGTCGATTGATTTAGTTTGCGCAAACTCGGGGAAAGGGCAAGGGTGCTCCCTGCCCCGCCCGATTACTTGTGTGCCGCCGCGGCGAGAGGAACCTTGTATTCCGGGTACTTGGTGGGCGGGGCTCCGTACACCATCGTGTCGGCGTACTCCACCCCCATGCCGTAAGCCCCAAAATGATTCTTCACAATATCCATCACCGCGTCGTAGGTCGCGACGTTTGCCCAATCGCGTTGCCACTCCAACATCACCATTAGCGCCGTGACGGGCTTCGCGCCTGCTTGGATCACCCGTTTCATCGCGTTGTCGTGAGCGAGTTGGCTCACATCGCCACAGCAGTCCTCCACGACATAGACCTCGTACCCATCGTGAATTGCTTGCACCGTCGGAAGCGTAACGCAGGTTTCCGTCCAAAGCCCGGCCAGCACGATCTTTTTCCGCCCTGTCTTTTCGATCGCTGCGACGAAGTTCTTGTCGTCCCAAGAGTTCATCGAAGTACGCTCGATGGGGACCTTGCCTGGGAACACCGCCTGGATCTGTGGCCAGAGATTGCCGCTGAAGCTACTCTCAACCGTGCTGAGCACCACAGGAAGATCAAAGACTCTGGCTGCTTTCGAGAGAGCAACGACATTGTTGATGACTCCTTGACGATCAAAATTTGCGACCCCGAATAGCATTTGGGGCTGATGATCAATCAATGCCACGACGCTGTTGTCCGGAGTCAGAAGTCCCTTTTCACTGAGCTTGGGACGATTTCCATTTGCTGCTTGTTGACTCATACGATTTCTCCTTTTTGCGTGTGAATCACTGCTACAAAAGCAACATTCTTACCACTTGGCCCGCGCTTCATTCTTTGATCGCGGATTTTCTTTTCTCATCGACAGGTTCGCTCTTGGCTTGCATCGACTTCACGAGGTCCGCCGCAGATGCTCCTTCGAGCGATAGTCCATAACCCACTTCTCGCACGATGCGTTCTTTCAGGGGCTGAATGAAGTGCACGCGTGTGTTGCGCCGAGTCACCTCTGGAACTTTTAGGTACAGTTCCGCCAATTCTCGCGCACGATTGAGAGCCTGGCCGTTGGGCACGACTTCCGCGACAACTCCCCATTCCTGCGCAGTACGCGCCGGCAATGGCTTGGGATCGAGCAAAAACGCCTCGGCACGTCCTGCTCCACCGCGATAACTCCACGTGGTGAAGATGCCGTCACCGGGCGCAACACCTACGGCGTAGTGCGCTACATCCTGAAAGGTCGCACCCTCGCCGGCGACAATGACATTGCCGAGCAGCGCATAATCGGAGTGCACGTAGGCGCGTCCCTCGATCGCCGCGATCAGCGGCACGCGTATGTTGGCGATGTTTTCCAAAACCTGAACGCCCTCGTCGTGAACCTGGCTCCAGACTCCGGGATCAGAAACCTCGCCGAATGATGGCCAGTCGACATCGATAATGAAGTCCCCTCCCGCGCCGGTGAGGATGACGATCTTGTTAGCACGGTCTTGTCCGATTCGGTAAAACGCGTCGACAAATTCCGTGTGACCTTGTGCGTTCATAATGCACGGCCCGCCGTTACTATGGAACTCGGCAACCAGCACGCCCTTGGCGTCCCGCGTCAGCTTCAGTTGGCGATAGGCAGAGAAATAGTCCGATTGAGCTGTCTGCATGGCATTGTCCTCTCATGTGTTTAGGGTTCGAAGGTTCGCTTCTCTTTCGGGATTAGAGCCTCTCCCAGCGACCAAATTGCAGCTCCAAGCAGTACCACATCCTTAATTTAGGAACTGTCCGACTGCCCCCGAAAGGGCGGGAATCCACCAAGGCTTGGCTCCCATCCAGGGTTGAGAATAAGAACGAACTGCGCTCTCTTCAGCAGCATGCCGAGTGCCAAGAAGCAGCGTCGCAGTATCGCCTGAATTCAAAAGGGGTTACGAAATGGCGAATCTCGGCGTCACTCGTTTCGTGGCGAATCTTTGACGTCAAGGCGGAAAGCAGATTGACGTGGCGTGCGAGCGCAATTTCGTCACGCGTTCAACTGAGAGCTTGAGAAAAATCGGGAAGACTCTGGGCTCGGAAAGTACCGGCTGATGCTGAACCAAGCGGCGACAGCACTTTCCTTTCTGGGTGCGATCAGGTAGGGAATCTGCGCGCTCCTTTCGCGCAGAAGGCAGTCGGCTCTCAATTAGCAGTCAACGTGCTCTTCCAAGCGGGTCGCATCGGATCGAGCCGTCGCCGGGTGCTCCGGACTAGAAGCAACGCTTCAGTTTGCGCTGCCCAACGGAGGACAGTGAACGCATGACCTCAGCGGATGACGTCATGGTGTTCATTATTTATCATCCATGATGCCCGTATGCGTGCGTCGATGCAGCGTCAGTTGAAGTCGATTCGCGGAGCCGTACGAACGTAAATGAGGTGCTCTGATGGAGAGGCCAAGCTTTGTGGGGATGTCAGACTATGTGCGGGAATGTCTCCGTGAGGATGAGGAATTCACCCTGTACCGAGCACGTGCAAGCGCAGCAGAAGTGCCTTCTGTCCTTCTGCTGACCTTTGCTTCAATACACCCCCGACTGGAAAGCCTCAAGAAGATAGAACATGAATATTCGCTTTGCTGCGATTTCGACACAACATGGGCAGTTCGACCCATTGCTCTTTCCGAGTGCAATGGACAAAAAGCGCTTGTGCTCGAAGATCCCGGTGGTGAGTTTCTCCATCGTCTCATTCAAGGCCCGATGGAAATAAAGCAGTTTTTACGCATCGCCATTGGCCTTTCAAGCGCACTCGGCCAGTTACACAATCGGTCGGTGATCCACAAAGATCTGAAACCCTCGAATGTCCTTGTCGACGCCGTGACCGGCCATGTTTGGCTCACGGGTTTTGGAATAGCGTCGCGTCTTCAACGCGAACGGCAGTCCCCAGGGCCCCCTGAGTTCATCGCTGGAACCCTGCCCTACATGGCACCGGAGCAGACCGGGCGAATGAATCGTTCCACCGATTTGCGCAGTGACCTCTATGCTTTGGGCGTCACGCTGTACGAGATGCTGACTGGGAGTCTCCCCTTCATCGCTTCTGATCCGATGGACTGGGTGCACTGCCATATCGCAAGACAGCCCACGCCACCCGACGTGCAGCGGAAGGGCATTCCGGGAATGCTTTCGGCCATTATCATGAAGCTACTTGCCAAAGCCGCTGAGGAGCGGTACCAAACAGCAGTCGGCCTGGAGCGTGATCTTCGGCGTTGTCTTGACGAGTGGGAGACGCAGCACGACATCGACGAATTCCGTCTTGGCGAGCAGGACTTTTCAGACCGGCTAATGATTCCCGAAAAGCTGTATGGTCGAGAGCGCGAGGTTGACACATTGCTCGCAGCCTTCGACCGGATCGTGACGCAGGGTAGGCCAGAGCTCGTGCTTGTGTCCGGTTATTCTGGCGTCGGCAAATCGTCTGTGGTGAACGAGCTGCACAAGGTGCTTGTTCCGCCGCGCGGCCTGTTCGCGGCGGGCAAGTTCGACCAGTACAAGCGCGACATTCCCTACGCCACCCTGGCGCAAGCGTTTCAGAGCCTTGTCCGTCAGATCCTCGTCCAGAGCGAAGCTGAAGTGGGTCATTGGCGCAACGCCCTAGAGGGAGCTCTAGGTCCCAATGGCCAGTTCATCATCAATCTTGTCCCAGAGGTGGAATTCCTTATCGGGAAACAACCAGCCGCTCCAGACCTGCCTCTGCAAGACGCGCAGCGTCACTTCCAACTGGTGTTCCGGCGATTCCTCAGTGTAGTCGCGCGGCCGGAACATCCTCTTGCCTTGTTCCTAGACGACTTGCAATGGCTCGATGCGGCAACGCTTGACTTTATAGAAGACCTTCTGACCCAATCGGACGTCACGCACTTGATGTTAATCGGCGCGTACCGCGACAACGAAGTCGATTCTTCTCATCCGCTGATCAGAAAACTTGAAGCGATCCGCAAAGCCGGCGCGACCATACAAGAGATTGTCCTCGCAGCCCTGACTCGTGAAGACCTCGAGCACTTGATTGCAGACGCGATTCATTGCGAGCCGGATACTGCTAGCCCACTGGCGCAACTTATTCATGATAAGACCGCCGGTAACCCGTTTTTCGCGATTCAGTTCATCGCCGCTCTCACTGAAGAAGGGTTACTCGCTTTCGATCGCGGGGAAGGGCGATGGTCTTGGGAGCTGGATCGCATAAATGCCAAGGACTACACGGAAAATGTGGTGGACCTGATGGTGGAAAAGCTGAGTCGCCTTCCCGCCGAGACCCAGAACGCGTTAAAGCTGCTTGCCTGCTTGGGCAACAGCACAGAGTTCACAACATTGCGCATGGTTTTTCAAGTGCCTGAGGAGGACATCCATGGCCAGCTTTGGGATGCCGTCCGAGCGGACCTTATCTTTCGCTCGAAAGATTCCTACACCTTCCTCCATGATCGCGTTCATGAAGCTGCATACTCCTTGATCACGGATGGATCGCGTGCCGAGACTCATCTCCGAATAGGGCGGCTTCTCGCAGAACGCACTCCTCCAGAAAAGCTGGAAGAGGCTGTCTTCGAAATCGTGAATCACCTGAATCGCGGCTTTGACCTGATCACGTCAACAACGGAGCGTGAACGCCTCGCGGAATTCAATCTGATGGCCGGCAGGCGCGCGAAACTATCGACAGCCTACGCTTCGGCGCTTAAGTACTTTACACTCGGCCGCGAATTGTTGACCGACGAAGCATGGCAGCACAATTCCGATCTGATCTTCTCGATTGAATCTCTTCTAGCGGAATGTGAATTACTTACCGGAAATCTGTTGCGCGCAGACGATAAACTCTCGAAACTCGCGCAGCGTGCCACAGGCAGCCATGAAATGGCCGTCGTCACACGACTGCGGCTCACTGCTTATACCGCTTTGGATCGAAGCGACCGTGGCGTCGAAGTATGCCTCGAATACCTCCGGCGCGACGGCAGAACATGGCCCCTGCGTCCGACCACAGATGAAGTACGCCACGAATACGATCGAGTCTGGGCACTGGTAGGAGGCCGTCAAATCGAGGAATTCATAGATCTGCCTTTGATGACCGACCCAGACGTCCTCGATGTTCTCGAAGTTCTGACCGAAGTTGTCACCCCGGCCGTCTTTTTCAACGAGAGGTTGTCATCGTTTCTTCTTTGCCGGATGGTGAGTCTTAGCCTCCAGCATGGTAATACTGCCGCTGCCTGTTTCGCGTATGTGTGGTTTGCCGTGATTGCTAGATCTCACTTTGGGAATTACAAAGACGCATTTCGGTTCGGTCGTCTTGGCTATGAGATGGTCGAAAAGCGCGGGCTAACGACGTATCAGGCCCGCACCTACATGTCTTTCGGAAATCTTGTGGTTCCGTCAGCGATACATGCCATGGAAGGGCGCAAACTGGTACGTCGCGCTTTCGAGGCCGCGTATCAAAACGGTGATTTGACGTTTGGAGCCTACAGTCTCGAGCAGTTGATCACAAATCTCTTAGCCGTAGGAGACCCCCTTGCGGAAGTTCAGCGTGAGGCCGAAAACGGCCTTGCATTCGCTCAAAAAGCACAGTTCGGTCTGGTTGTTGATCTCTTCTCCGCCCAGGTCCAACTTGTCCGGATGCTCCGCGGCCTGACCATGGAATTTGGCTGCTTCAACGACGAACATTTTGATGAGCTTGAATTCGAGCGACACTTGGCCAGTAATCCGGTTCTGGCGGATCCTGAATTTGGGTATTGGGCCCTAAAGGTACAGGCCCAGTTTCTAGCGAGGAACTATGATTCCGCTATTCATGCGTCGCTAAAGGCACAGCAGCTTCTTTGGTCAGCACCCTCGCTATTAGAACCCTCGGCGTTTCGATTCTACAGTGCCCTTTCGTACGCAGCGGCATGGGACTCTTCATCTCCTGATCAAAAGCAGCGGTATTTCGGTGAAGTGCTAGATCACCAGCGGCAGCTCGACATTTGGTCGGAGAACTGCCCTGCGAATTTCGAGAACCGCGCTGCTTTGGTGGGGGCAGAGATCGCCCGCATCGAAGGCCGCTTGCTCGATGCCGAAGAGCTTTATGAAAAGGCCATCCACTCGGCGCACGCAAACGGATTCATCCACAATGAAGCGGTTGCGAACGAAGTTGCAGCACGGTTCTACTCTGCGCGCGGCTTCGAGAAGGTTGCAAATGCATACTTGCGCGATGCCCGTTACTGTTACCAGCGGTGGGGAGCCGGTGGTAAGGTTCGGCAGTTTGACGCGTTACACCCTCACTTGAGCAAGACCGAGGTAACGGTCGGACCCAGCAGCATGATCGGCGCGCCTGTTGAACAGCTGGATTTAGGCACGGTGATCAAAGTCTCGCAAGCTGTATCGGTCGAGATGGATCTCGAAAAACTAATCGATACGGTCATGCGGGCCGCTCTTGAGCACGCGGGAGCGGTTCGAGGGTTGTTAATTCTGTCACGTGATGATGCTCAGCGCATCGAGGCGGAAGCCACGACAATTGGCGACAAGGTTCTGGTACGACGGAAGGAAGCGGCCCGATGCGCCGTGCCCCAATCGATCGTCAATTATGTTATGCGGACACAAGACTTTGTGATCCTGGACGATGCCTCTAGCCAGAACCTCTTTATTGCAGATATTTATTTCTCTCAACACTATGCCCGTTCAGTCCTCTGTTTGCCATTGATCACACAGGGTAAGCTCGTAGGCATTCTTTACCTAGAGAATAATCTCGCGCCGAATGTGTTCACTTCCAAGCGAGTCGCAATGCTCAAACTATTAGCATCCCAAGCCGCCATTTCCTTGGAGAACACCCGGCTCTACACTGATCTTAGACAGAGTGAAGCTAAAATTCGGCGCCTGGTCGATGCCAACATTTTAGGAATCACGACCTGGAATTTCGAGGGAGCCATCCTCGCGTCCAATGACGCCTTTCTCCGTATGGTGCAATACGATCATGAAGATTTGATCGCGGGTCGCGTGCGCTGGAGAGACATGACACCTGCAGACCGGCGCGATCGTGTCGAATTCGAGTTGGCAACAGTAATGCGGACCGGAACCGTACAGCCCTTTGAGTCAGAGTTGTTCCGGAAAGATGGCAGCCGGGTGCCCGTGCTGCTTGCCGGGACGCTTTTCGAGGAAGGTGGCAGCGAGGGCGTTGCATTCGCGCTCGACTTAAGCGAGCAAAAGCGGGTGGAGGAGACCCTTCGTAGGCGCGAGGCGTACTTAGCCGAATCGGAGAGGCTGGCCCACACAGGCAGTTGGGCCCTCGATGGCGCAACCCGTGAGGCCCAGTACTATTCCGAGGAAATGTTCCGAATTTTCGGATTTGATCCGCAACAAGGCCTTCCGAAGCGGGACCAATGGCTGCAGCGAATGCACCCAGAAGATCGCGACAGGGTTAGACGGGAGGCCAGCGATCGGATGTTCCTCCAAAAGGTCGATTCCGATCTCGAGTACAGAATCGTCTTGCCTGATGGAACGGTCAAACACATTCGTGGCCTGGCCCATCCAATAGTGAGTTCCGATGGAGAGCTTGTTGAAGTGGTCGGCACGGTTGCGGATATCACTGAACGCAAAGACGCCGAGGAGGCGTTGCGCCGAAGCGAGAGTCATCTCGCGCAAGCGCAGAGACTGGCACGTATCGGAAGTTGGGTTTTTGACACAGTTCGAATGAGACCCGTGCATCTTTCAACGGAATGGCTTCGCCTACAGGACTTCGATCCTAAAGACGGTATGCCCAGCTGGGAACAAAGGCTGCAGCGAATTCATCCCGAGGATCGGGCTAGGTATGAAGAGGCATTCAACCGAGCAATAGCCGAAAGGTCGGACCTCGACGCGGAGTTCCGAATTCTGCTTCCGGACTCGACCATCAGATATATTCGTTCCGTCGGCCACCCTGTTTCGGACGCACTTGGCGAAGTAACACAGATGATGGGGGTGATAATGGACGTGACCGAAAGCAGACAGGCTGAGCAAGAACAGGAGAGATTACGGCAGGACCTGGCGCATCTCTCGCATCTGAATCGAGTTAGTACGATCGGGGAGTTGACGGCCTCATTGGCCCACGAAATCAAGCAGCCAATTGGGGCGGCGGTTACAAATGCTCAAGCGTGTTTGCGATTTCTTGATGGGGACCGACTTAATCTAATCGAGGCGCGCGAGGCTGCTTCGGAAATGGTCCTCGACGCTCGACGTGCGGCCGACATCATCGACCGTGTCCGCTCGCTTTACCGAAAGGATTCTTCACATCATGAGACGGTCGACTTAAACGACCTGATTCGAGAGATGATCACTATGCTGCGCGACGAGGCCAATCGGCATTCCGTTACAACGTGCACTGATCTCGCCGAAGGGCTCCCCAAAGTAATGGCCGATCGTGTGCAGTTGCAGCAGGCATTGATGAATCTCATGCTCAATGGCATCGAGGCTATGCGGGACACGACCGGCGAGCTGAGCATCAGGTCGCGGCTGGCTGAAGATCATCAAGTGCAGATTTCCGTCGCCGACGCCGGCGTGGGGCTACCGATCGGGAAGGCGGACCAGATCTTTAACGCGTTCTTTACTACCAAGCCGCAAGGCACTGGCCTGGGACTGGTGATCACACGTTCCATTCTGGAATCGCATGGCGGGCGCGTGTGGGCAACCGCGAACGCCAGACAAGGCACAACGTTTCACTTTACACTGCCGATCAGGGTGACTGTCTCCGCATGACTTCCCCCAATAAAGCCACCGTGTTCATTGTCGATGATGACGATCGCATGCGTACGGCCACGCAGCGTTTGCTGAAGACAGTGAGTTTGCATTCCGAGGCGTTTGCCACGCCGCAGGAATTCCTCCGGCACAAGCTTCCGGATGTCGCCAGTTGCCTCATTTTGGATGTACGGCTGCCTGGAATGAGTGGGTTGGATGTCCAACGCAAACTGAATGAGAGGGGAGTCACCATTCCTATTATCTTCATCACCGGGCACGGCGATATCCCCATGACCGTCGAAGCCATGAAATCGGGGGCGGAGGAGTTTCTGACAAAGCCTTTCCGGGATCAGGATCTTATCGATGCAATTCAGCAGGCCCTGAAGCGCGACGACGAGTCGCGGCAACGACAGGCGGAGATTGCTCAGTTAGGAGAGCGCTACGCGAAGCTGACTGCGCGTGAGCGCGAGGTAATGAGTCTCGTCGTTTCCGGCATGCTTACGAAACAGATCGCCTCCACGCTCGCTATGAGCGAGGTCACAGCGACCGCCCATCGCGGGCACGTGATGCGCAAGATGCAGGCCAACTCCCCGGCTGAGTTGGGAAGAATGGCAGAAAAGCTTAAGCTTCCGACAATGACCTGACCATCGAGCGGCAAGCGAACCTACCCCCTGCACAATTAAAGATCACCCTATAGATACCTATCAGTGCCCTAATCACAAGCCACAATTGCATTTTGCGGTGGTCGAATTGATTCTGTATCTGTATGGCCAGAGAGACGGTACCCAAAATGGTCGCGGTTGTCGAAGACGATGAATCGTACCGGCTCGCGATGCAACGTTTACTGAAGTCAGCGGGTTTCTCGGTGCGGTCGTTCAGTTGCGCCGAGGAATTCTTGAATTCTGGCTGCCAGCGCGATACGGGTTGTCTAATCGCCGATATCCGCATGCCCGGAATGTCAGGCTTGGATCTTCAGGCAAAGTTGAACGCGGATCATTGCGCGATTCCCATTATTTTTGTTACCGCACATGGAGACGAAAAAATGCGGTTGCAGGCAATGAGAGGTGGCGCAGTGAAATTCCTCGCTAAGCCATTTGACGGCGCAATTCTACTGGAAGGCGTTCGAGCGGCCTTGGGGAGCGAAGCCTAAGACCGAGTTGAGCAAGGGTTTGACGGGAGGGATGCCGTGGCCGTCTTCAAAACACTTCAGTCCGGGGACCAGGAGGAAAAAGATCGCCATTTTGATCAAATCATCGGACGAAGTGCGACCCTTGAAGCCGTTCTTGAGAAGGTTGAACTGGTCGCGCCTACCACCTCAACGGTGTTGATTCGGGGCGAGACGGGCACCGGAAAGGAACTGGTCGCGAAAGCGATCCACAATATCAGTCCGCGCTACGACCGTCCCTTTGTAAAGGTCAATTGTGCTGCCATTCCTTTAGATTTGTTGGAGAGTGAGCTTTTTGGGCATGAGCGGGGAGCATTCACCGGGGCGATCTCGCAGAAAATCGGGCGCTTCGAACTGGCCGACAAGGGGACGCTTTTTTTGGACGAGGTCGGCGATATTCCACTGCCGTTGCAGTCCAAGCTGCTGCGGGTTCTGCAAGAGCAAGAGTTCGAACGCCTGGGAGGTACTCGGACCCACCGCGTAGACGTGCGCGTGGTGGCGGCTACCCACAGAGATCTGGAGCACATGGTGAAGCGGAGCGAATTTCGTTGCGATCTCTACTATCGTCTCAATGTGTTCCCGGTGCTACTGCCGCCCTTGAGGGCGCGCGGTGAGGATATACCCGCTCTGGTTATCTATTTCGTTGACCTCTATGCCCGCCAGATGGGTAAGCGCATTGAACAAATCCCTAAAGAAACCATGTTGGCGTTGCGCTCATATAACTGGCCTGGGAATGTGCGTGAGTTGCAGAACGTGATTCAACGCGCAGTGATCCTTTCCTGTGATGGAGTACTTCCGAATCCCCTAGAGTCGAACGATCTCGAGACGGTAACTGTAACGTCGAGATCCGCGGCGCTGAAGGAAGTTGACCGAGCCCTGATCTTGCAGGCATTGGAAGCGTCATGCTGGATGATCGGCGGGGCGGAAGGGGCGGCAGCAAAACTGGGGCTCAAGCGCACTACCCTGTTTTACAAAATGAAGAAGTTTGGCATTTCTCGCCCTACGCCGAGCCGCGGGATAAAGGTTCCCGTAGCAGCGCTCGAGTCCGCGGAATCGTCCTCCACGCTGTAAAGGCGCCGAGAATATATCGTATAAAGCTGTGAAAAAGTCCCGGGCACTCCTGCCTGGACCGCCGTTACGAGTAGATCCTCGCGGTTTGTCGCCAATTCGTCAACGTTTTCGATTAGCACTTCTGGCCTACGCAGTTCATGGCAGCACCTCCGGGCGTGGTATCCGCATCGTTTCGCACTCGATATTTGTGGTAGCAACTTGGTTGCCAGGATGCGCTTCGGAGAAGACGCTTGAGTTCAAGTGAGTTATGAAATGCGCATGTTCGGATGCATGACTAGCCCACCGGGTATTTCGGCCTCAATAAAACCAGTGTATAAGGGCAATGGTTCGCTGACGGTAATAAGGTGTAGCAGCCCATATTCCATAGCGACGGCGAGTGGTTGCACACTCCATCGCTCTTTCGCCCGCGTCGAGCCCTTTGGACCATGCCTGCGGTCAGATTGTGGATAAATGGCGGCGACCCTTGCGGGTTCGCGCAACCCACTTCAAACCGGAATAAGCGGAAGCTGTTTAGCTTCCGCTTATTCCCAGCAATCGAGACCGCGAACGGTAAGAGTCTGGTGCACCGGTGCTCACTACGCTCCTCATTCATCGGCAGAACGGCGATTTGGACAGCCAGGGAGTTCTAGACTGCTTGTGCAAGTTGTTTGTTGGCGTCGAATGAGGTCTCGAACAGGCGCTCCGCGTTGAGGTACCCGATCTTCTTCTTGTCATTCTCGTCAATGGGCATCTGATCAAAGCATTGGCGGGCGGCTTTCATGCTGCCATAAGGAGTATCCGTGGTGAAGAGGACGCGGTCGCTACCGATCGTGTTCGCCATGCCCAGATAGGCCTGGTATGCCGCACTCCAGCTCTTATCTATCGCGCCGGGCACCTGGTCCGAGAACTCTCCTGCCAGTATTCCGCCATAAAAATTCTCACGAAGGTAATCAATTACATGGCCCTTAAGTCCCGTATCTTTCGGGGGGAACGCATATGTCGCACGCCATCCGCTCCAGCTGAGTATCTCGAAATTGTGTCCGACAATGATCTGCAAACGTGGAAACGTGTCAAATACGCCGCCCAGAATTAGTCGCATGGCGTGGATCCCCACGTCGATATGCCAACCAAGACCTGCTAATGCCAAAAAGCCGGATACGATAGGATTGAACCCATCGTAACAAGCACTTACAACCGGTTGAGGCGGTCGGTTTGGGTGGAGATAAATCGGAACGTTTAGGTTTTCGGCGCACTCAAATACCGGCCAGAAAAACTTATCATCTAGATACCGGCCGTTAACATGTCCGTTTATCAATGCGCCGACAAAGCCCATTTTGTGGACAGTGCGCTCAAGTTCCTGAACCGCCGCTTTGGGATCGCGCATAGGTAATGTTGCAAAACCGCGAAATCTGTCCGGATATCGGGTGACCGTCGCATGCGCGGCATCATTCGATTGTTTAGCTAGCTCAATCCCCAATGACGGCTCCAATTCCTCCGGCCCCGGCACAGTGTGAGAAAGGATCTGAACATCGATTCCAGCCGCGTCCATCGCAGCAATCCGTTTCTCGTCGAGATCGTAGATGCCAGGGGGCACGCCTTGCGATGGTTTACCGGGGAATCGACCCAATTTCTGCCATTTTTCATAGATTTGCTCAATCGGATTATCTTTGTTGGCTTGAGCAATCGCAGGTATCTTGTAATGCTCTTCAAAGGCGATGACCTTCATGACTTGATTCTCCTTGGTGGGGTGAGGGTGAGTGAACGGTTCGCTGCGTATCAGAGAACATGCACGCTCTTTACTGAAGCATGTCCAGTGCCAGGAAGGGGTGTCGCAGGATCCGCTGAATTCAAAAGGGTTGTGAAATGGCGAATCTTCTGACTATCCGTTGCGTGCCGAATCTCTGACGTCAAGGCGGGAAAAAGATTGACGTGGCGCGCGAACACAATTCCATCACGCGTTTCAACAGAGAGGTTGAGACAGACGGGGGGAAGACTCTGCCTGTTCTGTGGGCACTCCAGGGACAGGCGCTGACTTCCGTGCGACAGATTGGCCATCAGAACGCGCATGACTGTTGGCGTAGACTTGGGCATTTGTGATAACGCCACCGAAGCATTGACCACGAGTGAATCAGTGCCTCATCCAACTCTTCGAGGACTACCTGGAGCCCCCGCGTGGAATGTAACTTAGGCCGGACTGATCCGATCACCTTTTCAAACATGCCGCTATCAGCGGGTTCTACTTCAACTTCAAGCAATGAAGGCTTCCCGATGTCAATTGCCGCCTTCAATGCATCGGCCATCTCGACGGCATTACCTGACTCGGCG
>Ga0210395_10002143_pt1 | contig 15371 bp, 11 predicted proteins | sample IncBWH4OmetaG_FD_150861 | JGI IMG/M metagenome (GOLD analysis project Ga0210395, IMG submission 150861) | Forest soil microbial communities from Barre Woods Harvard Forest LTER site, Petersham, Massachusetts, United States - Inc-BW-H-4-O ... | reverse complement strand
CGATCGGCGACACGCTGAGCCTCATCGGGACCGCCGAGCTGCGCCAGGGGAATCTCGGTGGCCTGGAAAAGGTGGAGCACAGCCGGGCGAGCGCGCGACAGGCGGCCAACGAGGCCGGCGAGGCGCAGACTTTGGTGCGTGCCGCGGCGGTGCTCTCCGGGCGGGAAGCAGGCCACGCGCCGCTGCTTGCCCAGGCGGCCGCCCTCGCCCAGGACATGCCCCCTGGCCGGCACGGGCTTCAGATCGCCGCGCTGCGCGCGGAACTCGCCTGGCTCGCGGGGGCGGCGCCGCGGTCGGTGGCGGAAGCGGCAGACCCCGGCGAGGCCGTGCCGGCCGCCGTGCGCTGGTTCGCGGGCGAGACCGAGGCCTGGCGGCACCGGGCCGGACTGGATAGCGGCGACCCGGCCCACCTCCCCGAGCCGTACCGGCTGGAGCTCACCGGCGATGCGGAAGGCGCGGCCCGTTGGTGGCAGGAGCGCGACTGTGCCTACGACGCGGCTCTCGCGCTGGCGTGCTCGGGGGATCGCCTGCTGATGCGCCGGGCGCTGGACATGCTGCTTGACCTCGGCGCCCATCCGGCGGCCGCTGTCGTGACACGGCAATTGCGCGGCCTGGGGGAACAAGGCCTGCGGCGGGGCGATTTTCCGCAAGCTCGGCGTGCGCAACCGCGAAGCGGCGCGAGCGGCCGCGCAAGGGCTCGGCCTGGCCATCGATGTCGATTGACAGCGGTGCGCCCGCGTCCGCCGGATGACTCACGCTCCACGATTGACCTGCGGCAGGCCGCTTAGCTACCCTCGCTTCCATCATGCGGACTGCCCGACTGCGCCACATCGGACTAGGCCTGCTCCTGCTGGTTGTCGCAGGGGCGTTGGTGACGGCCTGGCTGCTACTGAGTCACGTGATGTTCGCCGTCGTTGCTGCTGTCGCTCTCTCCTTCCCGCTGTTGTTCGTGGTGTTCTGGGACGGATTCCGCCAGTCGAGTCCGGCCAGCCTTACCGCGCGCGGCATCTTTCCGGACTCGCCTCGGGGTTTGGAGATGACCGACCCCGGCCTGCGCCGCGAATGGACGCCTGTCTCTCCGGCTGCTGGCGGGAGGCACACGTGCGCTACCCGCGTCCGGACCCGCTCTCCGGCTACCGCTACCCGGCCCCAGGCCGCCGCCCTGGCGATGAGCGGCACGAAGGCCGCTCGAAGCGGCTGGGGTCGCCGGCGCGGCGGTGTGCTCCAGCCGGATGACACTATCAGCCTCGCCGGTGAACGGACGGCCGCCGGCATCGATGACATGTTCGCCGCGCTGAGCGCCGAGCTGATCGGGCTCGAGCCGGTGAAGAAGAAAGTGGAAGAGATCGGTTCCCTGCTGCTGGTGGACCGGGCGCGCCAGCGGTTCGGCATGTCCGCGTCCCGGCCCAACCTGCACATGTGCTTCACCGGGCCGCCCGGTACCGGGAAAACCACGGTGGCGCTAATGATGGCCGACCTGCTGCACCGGCTTGGCTACCTGGAAAAGAACCACGTCGTGCATGCCATGCGCGACGACCTCGTGGGTGAGTACATCGGACACACCGCGCCCAAGACCAAGGCGGTTCTCGACCGCGCGATGGGCGGCGTGCTGTTCATTGACGAGGCCTACACCTTGTACCGGGCCACGGACTCGAAGGACTACGGCGCGGAGTGCATCGACATCCTGATGCAGGTGATGGAGAACTCGCGGGACCGGCTCGTGATGATCCTGGCCGGGTACCGGGACCGGATGGACAACTTCTTCGAGTCCAACCCCGGCATGGTCTCGCGCATCGCGCATCACCTGGACTTCGCCGCTTACGAGCTTGATGAACTGCTCGCCATCGGCGGCCTGATGATCGACCGGTCGTCCTACTACTTGTCCGTCGATGCCGAGGAGACATTCCGGGATTACCTGGCGCTGGAGATGACGGACCCCCGGTTCGCCAACGCCCGCAGCGTCCGGAACGCGCTGGAAGGGGCCAGGCTGCGGCACGCGTTCCGGCTCGCCGCCGAGCCGGAACGGTACTGGACTAAGGACGACCTGATGCGCCTTGAGCCATCGGACATCCTCGGTCCGTAGTCATCGCGTCGATACCGGATTGTAGCCCGACAGCGTGAGGTGGCCGGCGTCGACCGGCAGGGTTACGCCGGTGACCCTGGCTGCCAGGTCGGAGTTCAGGTACAGGGCGGCGTTCGCTATGTCCTGCGGGTCCAGCCACGATGTGCCCGCCAGGAGCGTGTAGTGATGGCCGGCCTCGGTCATGTCCTCCTCGGTCCCCCCGGGATGGCCGGCGAACATGTCCCAGGCACCCTGATGATTGGTCATGGGCGTCTTGACCGCGCCGGGGCTGATCGCGTTGCACCGGATGCCGTAGGGGGCCAGCTCCAGCGCGATGTTGCGCATCAGCCCGATGAGCCCGTGCTTGGCGGCCACGTAGTGCGCCGTGAACTGGCCCGCCTCCAGGGCGTTGACCGACGCGGTGATCACGATCGACCCGCTGCGGCGCCCGATCATGTGCGGCGCGACGGCCTTCGCCGCCTTCCACACGCCGGTCAGGTTGACCCCGATCATCTCGTCCCACTGCGCTTCGGTGAGCTCCCAGAACGAGCCGAGCGTCCAGATGCCGGCGTTCGCGATCAGGATGTCGATCTTGCCGAGCTCGGCCAGGCCGGCTGCCACCGCCGCGTCCAGTTGCTCCTGTGAGCGGACGTCGGCCTTCACTGCGAGTGCGCGCCGGTCATGAGCCTCCACGAGCCGGACGGTCTCGTCGAGGTCCTCCTTGGTCGCGAGCTTGTAGGAAACAGTCGGCAGCTGATCGATGACGTCGGCGATGATGACGTCGGCGCCCTCGCGCGCGCAGGTCACCGCGTGCGCCCGACCCTGACCACGCGCGCCACCGGTGATGAAGGCCACCTTGCCGTCCAGCAGTCCCATCGCGACTCCCATCGAAGAGGCGGCGCTTTGCCGCACGTGCCGAGAATTACGCGTATCCGGGTGGCATGCAACCCAATTACAGCAATACCCCGCAACCACATTCAAAACGCCGGCACCGGGGACGGGATCGCGGCAGTGGCCACGCATATTACCCGGTGCCTCTCGAACTCCACTCCAGCCGATGAATTACGCTGGTGCGTAACTCGGCAGGTGGAAGCCAGCTATCGCAGAAGGGGCAGGAGGAGAAATGTCAGAACTGATGTCAGCTCTGAAGAACGAACACACCAAGCGGATCTTGCGCGCCACGGGGATCAGGCCGGCGATCCCGCAGCAGCGCAAGTCGACGCAGCACTACCGGATGCCAGTGCTGGAGGCGGCCCGCGGGCATCTCGTGCTGAACAAGTACGGCGGACCGGAGATTTCCGACAGCGAATGGAAAGAACTGGCCTACACGACATATGCCAGCGATCCGGGAACTTTCTTCGCGCCGCTAACTTCTGCGACGGGTAAGACCGAGCTCAAGGGATTCTGGGAATACGGTAAGCCCGACCTTGAGGGAGTCTGGACGGAAAACGCCAAGAAATGCCCGACATTGGTCAGCTGGGTCGAGTCGATCGGGGCACGATACGGCCGCGTGCAACTGCTCCGCATGGCTCCGAACAGCCTGCGCGAGTGCCGCTGGGGGCTGCACCTGGACAACAACAACCAGGCCAATCCCGAGTCCAACGGCTGGGTCGTGCGCATCTGGCTGGAACTGACCGACGATCCCTCGAGCGTGCTCATCGTGCGCCCGACCGAGTTCGACCGCAAGGGGGAGGTACAGATCCCGCTGCCCCGCCTCCGGCAGGTGGTCGTCGACTCAGAGGCGCTGTACCACGGCGGCTTCCACGCGGGTCCGCACACCCGGTACGCGATGATCGTGAGCGTCGAGAGCGGACCGGCCCTCGAGCGCTGGATCAGCAGCCAGCTCCAGGAATAGCGTCCGGGTAACTCGGCGCCTGCGTCGCCGGGCGGCAACCGCGCGGCGCGGCCTAGGAGTGCATGCGCGCGCCCTTGGTGATCTTGTCGATGGCGTTGCGCGGGCCGTATACCGCCATGCCGGCCAGGTCCAGGTCCGCGCCGCGGACGGCCCGCACCGCGGCCCGGTTGTCCCGGTCGTTGCCGGTCGCGAAGAGATCCGCAGTGAAGACCGACAGCGCGACGTCCCGGCTGACGGCCCGTTCGTAGGACGTCGCCAGGGCCTCCTTGCTGCTCTCGAAGACCAGCACCGGCTGGCGGAACATCGGCAGGTACTGCCTGTCGTCGGCGTCCGCGTAGGGCGCGCCGATCACCTCCGGATTGCGCTGTCCGATCCCGCTGACCAGGAACGAGGCGACGTTGAGGCGCTGCCATACTTCCAGGTCGTCGCGCAGGAGAACGGCGATCTTCGTGTCGAACCGGATCGGCTCACTGTCTGCGTCCATGCCAACGATCGAACACCGGCGGCGGCGGGTGCGTCTTGTACGATTTTTGCGTGGCCGATGACACGCGACTCCGTGCCTGGCGGCCGGATGTCCCCGGCGTCGTCGAGGTCTTCCACGCGCATATGACCAGCCACGTCTACCCGATGCACACGCACGAAGCGTGGACGCTGCTGATCGTCGACGACGGGATGGTCAGGTACGACCTGCACCGCCACGAGCACGGCACGGTGGGCCAGCTCGTCACGCTGCTGCCCCCGCAGGTGCCGCATAACGGGCGCGCCGCCACGGCCGCCGGCTTCGGCAAGCGGGTGGTCTACCTCGACCTGTCGCAGTTGCCGGCGAGCCTCATCGGCCCGGCCGTCGACCAGCCGGTGGTGTCCGACCCGCTGCTGTGGCAGCGCGTTCACCAGCTGCACCTGGCACTCGATCAGCCTGGCGAGGAATTCGAGGCGGAGAACCGGCTGGCCTTCATCGCCGAACGGCTCCGCGGCCACCTGAGCGAGCACGGTGCACCGGGTGCGCCGCGGCCGGACGTCGGCGTGGCGGCCGGCCTGCGGGACCTGATCGACATCCGGTTCCAGGAGAAGCTGACGCTCCGGGAGGCGTCGGACAAACTGCACGCACACCCCGCGCACCTGGTCCGGATGTTCAGCCGGGAGTTCGGGATCAGCCCGCATCAGTACGTGACGGGCCGGCGGGTCGATCTCGCGCGCCGGCTGCTGCTCGACGGCATGCCGCCGAGCCTGGCCGCGGCGCAGGCGGGCTTCTACGATCAGGCGCACCTGACCCGGCACTTCAAGAAGGCCCTGGGCACCAGCCCCGGCCGGTACGCCAGGAGTGGAGCACGCCGCGGGCGGTTAGCTCTTCCTCGCCACGCCGCCGGAGAAACTGTGCCGAAGCTCGGGGTAGGGGGTGTTCTCCCCCGGGTGCGGCCGCCAGTCCACGATCGGGACCAGGCCGGGATCGACCAGTTCCCAGGAGCCGAACCAGGAGCGGATCTCCTCGTCCTCACGCCACCGCATCGCGCCCATGTTCCCGCTGTGCAGCTTCTCCCCCTCGATCGTTATCGCGCGGAGCTCAGGCAACTCGGGCGGGGGCAGCCGGAGGCTCGAGATGGCGAGGTAACTGCCGCTCGGCACCGCATCCCGGAATTCGGCCATGATCTGCCCGGGGTGGTCGTCGTCCTCCAGGTGATGCAGGATCGCGAACGCGAGCAGGCCCACCGGGCGGTCAAAGTCGATGAACGAGCGGACGACCCGATCCGCCAGGATCTCGCCGGGGTCGCGGACGTCACCGATGACGAAGTCCGTCGTGCGCGCGTCGGCGAGCAGCGCCTTGCTGTGCGTATAGACGATCGGGTCGTTGTCGACGTGGACGACGTGGATGTCCCGGTCGAATGCGTGCGCGACCTCGCTCACGTTTCCCTGAGAGGGCAGTCCGGACCCGAGGTCAAGAAACTGGGTGATGCCCGCCTCGGCCACCAGGTATTCCACCACCCGGCCCAGGAACCGGCGGTTGGTGATGGCGCCCAGCCGCGCCAGCGGCGCGAAACGCACAACCTCGGCTACGAATTCGCGGTCGGCCGCGAAGTTGTCCTTCCCGCCGAGCATCGCGTCGTAGACGCGGGCTACGTTTGGCTTGCTGGCGTCAAAGCTCCGGTGTTTACCGTCATGGAGCGGATCGCCTTCGGCCATTGGAGGCCTCCATCCCCGCCGACAAAAGCACGCTCAATTGAGCATAGCGGGCTGTTTGCCCAGCCGGCGAAGAGATGGGAAACGTCCGGGCCGGCCCGCGCGGGCCGGCCCGGACGTCGTGATCAGGTTCAGGCGATGTCGAACCGGTCAAGGTTCGACACCTTGGCCCACGCCGCGACGAAGTCGTTCACGAACTTCTCCTTCGCGTCGTCGCTCCCGTAGACCTCCGCCACGGCCCGCAGCTCGGAGTTCGACCCGAAGATCAGGTCGACCCGGCTGCCGGTCCACTTGACCTGGCCGTCAGCGGTCCGGCCCTCGAACGTGGAGGCGTCTTCCGACGTCGGCGTCCAGGTCGTGTCGTAGTCGAGCAGGTTGACGAAGAAGTCGTTCGTGAGCACCCCGGGCGTCTCGGTGAATACGCCGAGCTTCGAGCCGTCCCAGTTCGTGCCGAGCGTGCGCAGCCCGCCGACGAGCACCGTCATCTCCGGCGCGGACAGGGTGAGCAGGTTCGCCTTGTCGATGAGCAGGTACTCGGCCGGAAGCGGCTGGCCCTTGCCGACGTAGTTGCGGAACCCGTCCGCCTTCGGCTCCAGGTGAGCGAACGATTCCACGTCGGTCTGCTCCAGCGTGGCGTCGGCGCGCCCCGGCGTGAACGGGACCTCGATGCTCACCCCGCCGTCGGCGGCCGCCTTCTCGATGCCCACCGCGCCGGAGAGCACGATCAGGTCGGCGAGCGAGATCTTCTTCCCGCTGCCTTCCGAGGCACTGGCCGCGGACGCGTTGAAGGACGACTGGATCCCCTCCAGGGTCCGCAGCACGGACGCCAGCTCGTCGGGGTTGTTGACCTCCCAGCCGCTCTGCGGCTCGAAGCGGATCCGCGCGCCGTTGGCGCCGCCGCGCTTGTCACTGCCGCGGAACGTCGAGGCCGACGCCCACGCGGTGGCGACGAGCTGCGGCACCGTCAGTCCCGAGGCGAGGATCTGGGCCTTGAGGGCGGCGATCTCGTCGGAGCCGACCAGCTCGTGCTCCACCGCGGGCAGCGGGTCCTGCCAGATCAGCACCTCGGACGGCACCTCCGGGCCGAGCAGCCTGACCGCCGGGCCCAGGTCGCGGTGGGTGAGCTTGTACCAGGCGCGGGCGTACGCGTCGGCGAACGCCTCGGGGTCGTCCCTGAACCGGCGCGAGATCGGCTCGTAGATCGGGTCGAGGCGCAGCGCCAGGTCGGTGGTGAGCATCCGCGGCTCGCGCTTGCCGTCGCCGAACGCCTCGGGCACCAGGCCAGCGCCGCCACCGTCCTTCGGCCGCCACTGGCTGGCGCCGGCCGGGCTCTGGAATAGCTCCCATTCGTAGCCGAACAGGATGTGGAAGAACTCGTTGTCCCAGCGGGTCGGGTGGTAGGTCCAGGTGACCTCGATGCCGCTGGTGATGGCGTCCTTGCCGACGCCGGTGCCGAAGCTCGACTCCCAGCCGAGGCCCTGCTCCTCGATCGGGGCGGCCTCCGGGTCGAGGCCCACACTCTCCGCCGGGCCGGCGCCGTGGGTCTTGCCGAAGGTGTGGCCGCCGGCGATCAGCGCGACGGTCTCCTCGTCGTTCATCGCCATCCGGCCGAACGTCTCGCGGATGTCACGGCCCGCGGCGATCGGGTCGGGGGTGCCGTTCGGCCCCTCCGGGTTGACGTAGATAAGGCCCATCTGCACCGCGCCGAACGGGTCCGCGAGATCCCGGTCGCCGCTGTAGCGCTCGTCGCCGAGCCACTCGGTCTCCGGACCCCAGTACACGTCCGCGTCCGGCTCCCAGGCGTCGACGCGCCCGCCGCCGAAGCCGAAGGTCTGGAAGCCGCCCGCCTCCATGGCCACGTTGCCGGCCAGCACGATCAGGTCGGCCCAGGAAAGCTTGTTGCCGTACTTCTGCTTGACCGGCCACAGCAGCCGACGGGCCTTGTCCAGGCTCACGTTGTCCGGCCAGCTGTTCAGCGGCGCGAAGCGCTGCTGACCGGTGCCGGCGCCACCGCGGCCGTCGCTGACCCGGTAGGTCCCGGCAGCGTGCCACGCCATCCGGATGAAGAGCCCCGCGTAGCTCCCGAAGTCGGCCGGCCACCAGGGCTTGGAGTCCGTCAGCACCACCGCGATGTCGGCCTTCACGGCGGCAAGGTCGAGGGTCTTGAACGCCTCGGCGTAGTCGAAATCGGCACCCAGCGGATTCGTCACGGGGTTGCCCTTGGACAGGATCTTGAGGTTGAGCCGGTTGGGCCACCACTGGGTGTTCGCGTCACCCTGGGTGGGGTGCACGCGGCCGTGCACCACCGGGCAGACCGCCGCGGCCTCGGGGGTCGCGCCGTCGGTGTCTATCGGGTCATGGATCTCAGACATGCGGTAATCCTTCCGGATAAGCGATGACAGGTGCTCAGTGACTCCGGGCCGCGGCGCAGTCAGGGCACAGGCCCCAGTAGGTGACCTCGGCCTCGTCAATGGTGAAGCCATGGTTATCGGACGCGCTCAGGCAGGGCACTGCACCGATCGCGCAGTCGACGTCGGCGAGGACGCCGCACGACCGGCAAACGATGTGATGGTGGTTGTCACCCACCCGCCCCTCGAACCTGGCCGGACTCCCGGCCGGCTCGATGCGGCGAACGAGCCTCGCCGCGGTGAGCGCGTGGAGAGCCTCGTAGACGGCTTGCAGCGAGATGTGCCCCACCCGATCGCGAACCCCGGCTGCGACCGCCTCGACACCAAGGTGGTCCCCGTTCCGGACGGTCTCGAGCACCGCGACACGGGCGGCCGTCACCCGCAGGCCCACACCGCGCAACTCCTGTGCGGTCGTCGGAGTCCGGGATGCGGTCATGGGGGCCAAGCTACTCCCGTAAACACGAAGAGTTCAAGTGAACGATGAACTCTTGTTTATTGTCACGTCAAGTATCGAGCGACATACATCTTGTGATGGTACCGGCAGGCTACGACCCGGACACCCGGCTGTCGCCCACCGCCCTGTGGCCGCGGGTGGCCTGGGGCTTCGGCCGGGCCAGGCCCGCACGCTCGGGCCACGCCAGCGCGACCGCGGCCGCGAGCAGCAGCACGGCCCCGGCGATCTCCTCATACAGCGTGGTCCGCGCGTACGGGGCGTACCAGCTGTCCTGGAACCCGAACAGGCCCCACTCGACCGCGATGATCAGCGAGCAGAACGACGTGATCAGCAGGCCCGCCGAAACGATGACCATCACCAGCCGCCGGGTGATGATGGTCACCAGGCCGATCAGGATCGAGACGATGCCCTGGAGCAGGAACAGCGGGCCGATCGTCGGGATGGTCCGGTAGCCGTACTGCTTGCCCCACAGGTACAGGTGAATCACGCCCGAGCCGAGCACGCAGACCACGCCCGCCGCGATGACCAGGGTGATGACCGCGCGCATGAGTGGTGAACGATAAACACTCGGCCCGCGCAGCAGCACCGCAAGCCACCCGGGCCGGTCCTGTGGAACCGAATGAACCGATCGACCGTGCATGTCCGCCTCCCTCGTCGACCGCGGCTGCGGCCACCTTGTCACGCTCCGGACACTCCTGTATACGGTCCTGATACCCCTTTGGATTCACCTCGGCAAAAATCAGAGGTCTCCGCAGACGCGGGCGCCCGCCCCGGTAGCCAGCTTCCGGGACGGGCGCCAGTGCCGCGATCGCCGACGGCGTCAGGCTTTGCCGGTGGCGCGCCAGCCTTCCGCGTAGTGCTCGCGGGCCTCCCTGGAGAACGGCACGGGCGAGACAGTGGCGCGGACCTCGTACTGCCGGTGCGGCCGCTCAACCGAGGCCTTCATCGACCCGCCGTCCGGCTCGCCCCAGACCAGCGTCACCTCGGTACCGACGTCAATGCTCGGGTCGATGACGCCGAGCGAGAGCTCGAGGCGCTCGTTGTGGCTGTAGCCGGTGAACAGCGACAGGCCGACGACCTTGCCGTCGAGCAGCACCTGGTCGTAGTTCGACGAGGAGTAGTTCGAAATCGGCACGTCGAGGCCCTTGTACGGGATTTCGTCCGTGAACAGCGAGGCCGCGATCCGGCCGGCGTCCTCCGGGTTCCAGGCCAGCGTCACCTTGCGCCGCTGCGACGGCTTGTCCAGCGCCTCCAGGGCCTCGCGGCCGATGAAGTCGTGGTCGTACCGCACCATGTGGCCGTAGCCGAGCTCGTATGGGTTGAGGTAGTAGTCGTCGATGCTGGAGGACAGGAACGAGCCGCCCAGCGTGCCGGCGAAGCCCTCATAACCCTGCGCGGGAAGCCACTCGCGGTACGCCTTGAGCTTCTCGCCGGTGTAAATGGCGGGCAGCGGCGACGGGATCCAGCCGGACTCGATGGTGTTGGAGGCGTAAGCCCGGGAGCCGACCGGCTTGATGCCGAACTCCTCGCCGGCCTCGAGGATCGCCTCGCGGATCTCGAAGTACTCCTCGTACGGGCCCCATACCTCCAGGCCGGGCTGGCCGGACATGCCGTGCCGGAGCGCGTGGACCTTCCGGCCCTTGATGTTGATGTAGTCCGTGCGGAAGAACTTGATGTCGGGGAACGGCCCGCCGTTCAGCTTCTCGATCACCTGGGCCGCGTTCGGGCCCTGGATCTGGAAGCGGTACTGCGTCCGGGTGACGGCCTTGCCCATCGGGCGCGACGGCGAGCGGTCGTCGCGGACCAGCTCGACGTCCCAGTCGCCGGTCTCCACATGGAACTGAACCCAGTTCACGGTCGGCACGCGGCCGACGAACTCGTACTCGTTCTCCTCGAGGTGGAACAGGATGCCGTCGCCGATCACGTAGCCGTCGTACGTGGTGGGCACGAACTGCTTGGCCATGTTGAGCGGGAAGTTCTTAAAGGTGTTGATCCCCAGGTGGGAGATCAGATTGAGCGCGTCCGGGCCCTTGATGTAGAGGTTCGCCATGTGGTGCGACTGGTCGAACAGCACCGCCGTCTTCTGCCAGGCGACCTGCTCGTCCTTCCAGTTGGAGAACTCGGTCGGGACGACCGGATAGACGTAAGCGCCCTCCTGAGAGTTCCGCAGCAGCTCAACTGGGTTGACCGTCTGCAGCAGTTCCTCAAGGCTTCGCTGCGTCATCTACGTTTCCTGCCTTCCTTGGTTACTACGCGTTACCCTGGCCTACCAGGCACAGCGTCAGCCGGCGGCCCGAAGACCATGATGTACCCGCATGGTTGCCTTGTCGCTGTTGATTCACCCCGAATTTAAGGTGGCACCGTCGTTCCCGGCAACAGCCACCTGACACCCCGCGCCGGTGACCGACCGTGCAGGTAGCGCGCGTGCGGGGCGGTCCAGCGGCCCGTCGGCCGACGGTTCGACGGACGCCGATCGTGGCTAGACCACAAACGACTCACCTGGCATAAGCGCGCCACATGCGGTATCTCTAGCGATGCGATGGGGTTAGTCAAGCGAAGGAGTACTGCATGGAAACCTGGGACGCCATCCGCGCCCGCCGCAACACTCGCAGCTACCTGCCCGACCCGGTGTCCGCCGCGGACCTGAACCGGATCGCGGAGGCGGCGTGGCGCGCGCCGTCGGCCAGCAACCGCCAGCACTGGGAGTTCGTCATCGTCACCGACCGCGCACAGCTTCAGGCGCTGTCCACCGTCTGGCGCGGCGCCGGCCACCTCGCGGGCGCGGCCGCCGCGATCGCGCTCGTCGTGCCGCAGTACGACGACGACCACTCCAAGCTGGTCAGCCAGTACGACCTCGGCCAGGCGACGTACGCCATCATGGTCGCCGCCGCCGACCTGGGCATCGGCACCGGTCATTCCTCGGTCGGCGATCAGGAACTGGCCCGCAAGACTCTCGGGGTCCCGGACGACCACGACGTCGCCTACCTGATCAGCGTCGGCTACCCGGCCGACCGGCCGCTGAAGCCCATCCAGAAGCCGAATCGCCGCCCCCTCGACGAGGTCGTCCGCCACGGCCACTGGTAGCCGCGTGGCGGTTAGGCGCCCTCGCGGTAGGCGATGGCGGCCGCTTCGGTGCGGCTCGCCGCGCCCAGCTTGCCGAGGATGTTAGAGACGTGGACGCTCGCCGTCTTCGGTGTGATGAACAGTTCCGTGCCGATCTCGCGGTTGGACATGCCCTTGGCGAGCAGGCGCAGCACCTCGCGTTCCCGGTCGGTCAGGGCGGCGAGCGGACTCCGGCGGCCTGATCCGTCCCCGTGCCCGCCTCGGTTCCCGTTCCCGGGGTCCAGGCGGGCGCGGCGCGCGAGGTCGTCGAGGGCCGCCCCGAGAGGCGCCGCTCGCAGCCGGGACGCGGTGTCGCGCGCCGCGCGCCAAACGGCGGCGGCCTCGTCGCGGCGCCCGTCTTCCACCAGCGCCTCGGCGAGCCGCCACTGGGTGCGCGCCGTCTCGTACACGTAGCCGGGTCCGAACTCGGCGAGGGCCTTTTCCCAGACTTCCGGGGAGTTCGTCCCCGTGAGGCGGGCGTACTCGGCTTCGCAGCGGGCGAACCAGCCGCGGCCCTCGGGCCCGAGCGCGGCGTTGGGCCGGGCGGGGTAGCTGGCGCCCTCCCTCGCGATGCCGAGCAGCGCGGCACCGGCGGCGGCTTGTGCGTCCGCGCCCCGGGGATCCCCCGCGGCCCGCAGCTGCGCCGCACGGTCGGCCCGTGCGGCGAGCGCGATCGCCGTCACCCGGATCGCCGACGGGCTGTGGGCGGGCCACGCGTCCGCGTCGATCGCGGCTTCGGCCTCCGCCAGGGCGCGCTCGCAGTCCCCCTGCCAGAGGGCATGTTCGGCGAGGATCCCGCGCGCGATGTACGCGACGAAGACGTCGTCCCAGAACGGCTCCAGCCAGGCCCGCCGTTCGCCGACCGCCGGGTTGCCGCGGGCGACGTCGATGAACAGCGCCATCGCGGACAGCAGCGCCTCCGCCTGCCTGGTGATCCGGACCGGGAACCCGTCCGCCAGCTCCTGCGCGTGGTCCCAGTGCCCGTCGGCGAACTGTGCCTGGAAGTGCAGGTGCTGCAGGTCCAAGCCGAACGGTGCAAGGCCGAGCCCCTCCGCCTCCGCCCATTTCACCCCGCGGCAGGCGACGGTGGCGGCCTCCGCGAGTTCGCCCCGCGCCAGGCGCTCCGTGGCCAGCTGGAAGGCGGCCCGCAGCCGAACGCCGACCGCCCCGGCCGCTCCCGCCTGCTCGATCGCGGCGGTGAACATGCCGATCGCCTCGCCGGAGCTGCCGGCGCGGGCGGCGAGTTGCCCGGTGGTGGCGAGCGCGTCCGCCTCGACGGAGGCCGACCCGGCGACGCGAGCCGCGTCCCGGGCACGGCTGGCCCAGTCCCGGGCGTCGTCGTAGCGGCGCGCCACCATCAGCGCGATCGCGTAGGTCGCCATGGCGCGGGCCCGGTACCAGGTCGGCGGCTCGTCCAGCGTCTTCCGCACGGTCGCCTCCGAGACATGGAGGGACTCGGCGTACCACTGCTTGTTCTCGCCCTGCAGCAGGTAGAACGCGAGCCGCTCGCCGACCCGGCAGCGCAGTTCGGCGCTTTCCGCGGATCCGGCCGCCCCGGACACCCGCTCGCGGATGCGCCGCAGGAGGTGCACGGCGCGGGAAACTTCACCGCTCGCCGCGGCGGCCAGTGCGGACTTCAGGCCCAGCTTGCCGCGCGTCATGCCCGCGATCCGCTCCGCCTCCGCAACCCGCGCCCACAGCTCCAGGGCCAGGTCGTAATGGCGGTGCGCCTCGGCGGGGGCACCGACGCGCTCGGCCTCGGCCCCGGCCCGGACCGAGGCGGCGAACGCACCCGGGATGTCGTGGCTCGCCATGCTGTGGTGTGCGAGTTCGGCGGCGGCACCTGGCACGCCAGCGAGCAGGCTCGCGAGCCGGGCGTGCAGCCGGGTCCGCTCCCCGGGCATCAGGTCGCCGTACACGGCCTCGCGCAGGAGCGCGTGCCGGAACCGGTATCCGTCGGGCCCGTCGGGAGCCAGCAGCTGGTGGCCGGCCGCCTCCCGGACCGCCTCCTCATAGGCGTCGACGGGCAGGCCGGAGGCGGCCCGGACCAGGTCGTCGGCGGCACCACCGCCGGCGACGGCCGCGGCCCGCAGCACCTGCTGAGCCGCGTCCGACACGCGTTCCACTCGCGACAGGAGCAGCGCGGCCAGCTCTGTAGGCAACGTGCCCCCAGTGGTGTCTTCAGCGCACGACGACGCGGTCAGGAGTTCCTCGGCGTAGTAGGCGTTCCCTTCCGCTCGCTCCACGAGGGAGTTGAGGGTGGCGGCGGACAGGGGCAGCGGGGCGTTCGGCACATCGGACAGGATTTCGGCCAGGGCGGCGGCGGAGAGCGGCCCCAGTTCGACCAGCGCGACCATTGGCAGCCGCTGCAGCTCCGCGATCACCGCGCGCAGCGGGTGGCGGCGGTGCAAGTCGTCGCTGCGGTACGTTCCGATGATCGCGACGCGCTCGCGATGCAGCATGCGGGCGAGGAACGTGACCAGGTGGCGCGTGGTGGCGTCGGCCCAGTGCAGGTCCTCGATGACCAGCAGGACCGGGCTTTCGATGGCCAGCTCGGACAGCAGGCTGAGGACGGCGCCGAACATCTGCTGGCGCGCCAGGCCCGCCCAGTCCGCCTCCTGGGCCTGCCCGTCGCCTTCCGGGAGCAGGCGGTACAGCACCGGGCGCGCCTTGATGGCCGTCTCGATGTGCGGCGGCGCGGAACGGAACGCGTCCGCGAACGGGAGGTACGGAACACTGTCACCGATCTCCGCGCACTGGCCGCACAGCACGGTGAAGCCGTCGCGTTCGGCGATCTCCATGGCTTCGGCGACCAGGCGGGACTTGCCGATGCCAGCGTCGCCGCTGACCAGCCCCGTCACCGAGCGGCCCGCCGCGGCGTCTTGCAGGATGCCGCGCAGCCGGCCCAGCTCCGCGTCCCGTCCCACCAGCGTGCCCATATCTCCATTATCCGCTGGAGTCCGACGTTCCGGCTAACCGATTACTGCCTGGTCCGGCTGCGGGGCCGCACCCTGAGGCGTTCGCCCTGAGGTTTCTAAGGATTTTTCCCGATGATCGGCGGCGGGTCTTACTGCGAGCCTGGAAGCAGGCCACGAGGGGAGGCCCCAGATGAAGACAGCACTGCGGCGGGTTGCCGGCAAACTGGCGGACGCCGTTCGCGAGATGAACGAGGCGCAGCGGCTGATGCTGGTGCTGCGGACCGCCACCGACCGTTACATCGAAAACCCTGGCCTCGCGCCTGACACCTATGACGAATTTGTCCACCGGACGTCGGGGGTGCTGTTGCACGAGCCGCCCGCTCGCAAGCGCATCCGG
>Ga0210395_10002140_pt1 | contig 15372 bp, 13 predicted proteins | sample IncBWH4OmetaG_FD_150861 | JGI IMG/M metagenome (GOLD analysis project Ga0210395, IMG submission 150861) | Forest soil microbial communities from Barre Woods Harvard Forest LTER site, Petersham, Massachusetts, United States - Inc-BW-H-4-O ... | reverse complement strand
GCCGCTCCGGCTCCCCGGCCGCGGGCTTTACCCGGCGCGCAGCAGCAGCCCCGCTGGTCGTTGTCGACATGCCCTCCCCCGTCGCGTTGTCGACATGCCCTTCCCCCGGTCGGGCGAGCGGCCTGCCTGCAGTAATGAGCGGAAGGTCGAATCCTTGCCTGCAGGCCGTATGTGCGATTAGCAACCCTCTGACCGCCGTACCCGGACTTGACCACCACCAACCGCCGGGCAGCCGGATCGTGTCACCCCGCCAGGGTGACGCGGACCAGCCCAAATGGCTCTAGCGTGGCGCCCCTACGGCCGGAGCGCGCCGTCTCGGCGGTGGCCGGTTCATCGGGCCGCGCGGGCGCGCGAAGATCGCCGGCGCACCGGGCGGACCAGGCCAGCGCGGCGGCATGGCAGCCCCGCTTACCCCCGGAACAGCCCCGGCAATCGTGATCACCCCGTTCGGATGATGCCGCCGCCCCCTGCCCTCCGTAGCGTCACATGCAGTAGGACACCGGGCACATCCGGTTATGCACTGGGACAGCAGGCAACCCGCACGCCGCCCGGGGAACGGCACACGGCGCTCGCGGGGCCGGAGCCGCTACTAGCGGCCGGCGAGAAAGGGGGCTGCTCATGAGCAGTGCACAGGAGCGACCAACCGGGACGGCCGGCACCGACACCACGGGCCAGACCGAACCGACCGGCAGCGGCGTGCCTGGCCAGCGGGCCGGCGCGCACCGAAACACCGGCTACCAGGAGGGATACCGGGAGTCAGCCGACTACGACCGGCGCGAGGGCGGTGCCGCGGCCTCGTTCGGCGGCGCAACCCTGGCCGCCGTCCTGATGATCTTCACGGGCCTCGTGGGGTTCTTCCAGGGACTCGTAGGGCTCATCCACGGTTCCTTCTACACCGTGCACCCGAACTACATCTTCACCGTCGGCTCGTGGGGCCGGGGGCTCACGCAGCTGATCCTCGGCGCGGTGATCTTCGCGGCAGGCGCCTGCCTGCTCCTCGGCATGACGTGGGCCAGGGCGGTAGGCATCGTGCTCGCCGTGCTCTACGGCGTCGCGAGCTTCCTGTTCCTGCCGTGGTACCCGTTCTGGTCCCTGATCCTGATCGCCCTGAACGTGTTCATCATCTGGGCGCTGGCGACGATGGGCAGGCATCGGGTCGCCTGACGGGCGGCGCAGCCGCGCGCGAAGCGAGGCCCCGGTCATATTGGCCGGGGCCTCGCCATGCCAGGGCTTCCCGGTCAGCGGGCGCTGAGCTGCCTGGCGCTCAGCGCGTCAAGGGCCGCCGCGGCCTCGGCCAGCGCCACGTGGCTGGCGGCCAGCGGGTAGTTGCCGGCCAGCCGGGTCCGCAGCGGGTCGTACTCCTCGGCCAGCAGGCCGACGTCATTGCGCAGCTCGAGCAGCCGGGTGAACACCTTTCGCGCCTCGGCGCCGCGCCCCATCATCGCGGCGCACTGCGCCAGCCAGAACGCAGCAGGCAGGTAGCCGCCGTCGGCCGGCGGCATCCCGTCCACGCTGTCCCCCGGATCCCGCTCGTACCTCAGCAGCACGCCGCCACGGTCCAGCGCGTGCTCGACGGCGGAGACCGTGCCGCGCAGCCGCTCATCACTGGGCGGCAGGAATCCCAGCGGGCCCAGGCGGAGCAAGCTGGCGTCCGCCCCAGGGTGTTCATAGGCCTGAACGAACGTCGCGGCGCCGGTGTCGTAGCCACGCTCGAGGACGTCGGCCTTGACCGCGGCGCGGAGCTCGCGCCACCGGTCGGCCGGCCCGGGGTCGCCGAACCGCTCGATCATCTTGACGGCGGCGTCGGCGGCCGCCCAGACCATGGCCTTGGAGTGCACGAACTGGCGCGCTGGGCCACGCACCTCCCAGATCCCGGCGTCCGGCTGGCGCCACGTCGCCTCCAGGTGGGCGAGCAGCTCGTCGGCGTCCCAGGGGTCGTGCGACCCGTTCAGGCCGGCCATCCGGATCGCCAGCCGGGCGGCGAGCACCTCGGCGAAAACGTCGGGCGGCGGCATGGCCGTCGCCGCGTTGCCGATCCGGACCGGCTGCGCCCCCTCGTAGCCGGGCAGCCATTCGAGCTCGATCTCCGGCAGCCGGCGCTCTCCGGCCAGGCCGTAGAGTTCCTGCACGCAGGATGGCTTCCCGGCCACCGCGTGGCTCATCCAGTCGAGCAGGCCGACGGCCTCGCCGAGCGCACCGGCGCGCAGCAGCACCCGGATCGTCGCGGCGGCGTCCCGCAGCCAGCAGTACCGGTAGTCCCAGTTCCGCGAGCCGGACGCCTGCTGCGGCAGCGAGGTCGTGGGCGCGGCCACGACTCCGCCGGTCGGCGCGTAGGTGAGGGCCTTGACTGTGATTAGGGACCGGATGACCGCCTCGCGCCACTCGCCCTCGCAGGCCAGGCCCGCCACCCAGTCCCGCCACCAGCGCTCGGTCTGGTCGATCAGCGCGGGGACCAGCGGCGGGTCCGGCGGGTCGTCGCGGGAACTGCGCCAGACCACCGCGAACGGCACCTTGTCACCCTGGCTGACCGTGAGCTCGGCGATCGCGGAGCCCCGGGCCCGGCGCACGTGCGCGGGACCGAACAGCCACAGGGTCTCCGAGCCGGCGACGATGCGGTGCGCCCCGGCGTGGCGGAGCACCCGTGGTTCCGCAGAACCGTACTCAAACGCGGCGGTGAGCGTCATCCGAAGGTCCACGGTGCCGCTGACACCCTCGATCATCCGGACCAGCACCGGATCGGATTCCCGCGGTGGCATGCAGTCGACCAGGCGGGCGGTGCCCGAGTCCACCGTGAACTCGGTCTCGAGCACCAGCGTGTCCGGCCGGTAACGGCGCTGCACCCGGCTGTTGCCGCCGGGCGGCGCGATCCGCCAGTGCCCGTGCCGGTCCTCCCCCAGCAGCCCGGCGAAGCAGGCCTCGGAGTCGAACCTGGGCAGGCAGAGCCAGTCGATCGATCCGTCCCTGCCCACCAGCGCCGCCGTGTGCAGGTCGCCGATCAGCGCGTAGTCCTGGATCGGTAGCGACATCGGCAAGCCCCCCGCTGGCAGCAGGTGCGCCCGGTCAGCCCGCTACTGCTGCCATCGCGGCAGTCTGCTGGGCCGGCGGGCCGGTGTCGTCATCCCTGGAAGGTGAGTGGGCTCAGACTGCCGGGAGCATGCTGCGGTAGGGGCCTTCGGCGCCCATGAGCTCGCGGTGGGTGCCGCGCTGCACGACCCTCCCCCGGTCCAGGACGATGATCTCGTCGACCTGCTCGAGACCGGCGAGGTCGTGGGTGATCAGCAGGGTGGACCGGCCCGCGGTGACGGCGAGCAGGTCGGCGGTCAGCGCCGCCGCGGCCTCCGGATCGAGGTGGGCGGTCGGCTCGTCCAGGATCCACAGGTCCGGGTCGGCCAGCAGCGCCCTGGCGAGGGCGAGCCGCTGCCGCTCGCCGCCGGACATGGCGGCGCCGCGGGCGCCGACCCGGGTGTCCAGGCCCTGGGGCAGCGACTCGATCCAGGGCAGCAGCCGGGCGCCCGCCGCCGCGGCCTCCAGCTCTTCGTCGCTGGCACCCGGCCGGGCCAGGAGCAGGTTGTCCCTGATCGTTGTGTCGAAGATGTGCGGGTCCTGCGGGCAGCCGCCGATCACGGTCCGCGCGTCGTCGGCGGCGAACGCGCCGAGGTCCCGGCCGGCCTCGCCGGGAACGCCCAGCGTGACCCGCCCGACGGCCGGGTCCCAGAACCGCAGCAGCACCGCGGCCACGGTGGACTTCCCGGCGCCGTTCGGGCCGACCAGGGCGACCCGCCGCCCCGGCGACAAGTCAAGATCGAACCCGTCCAGCGCCGGCGGCGCGTCCGGCGCGTAGCGAACCCGCACGCCGACCATCCGCACCCGCACCGGCCGGGCCGGCAGCGGGAGCGGTGCCTTCGGCTCGGTCACCGGGTCCGGCGCGTCCAGCACTGCGCCGATCCGGGCCGCCGATCCGCGGGCGGCACCGAGCTGCAGCGCCGCCGCCGGCAGCGCGGTGACCGCCTCGAAGGAAGCCAGCGCGGTCAGCGTGAGCACCGCAAGCGGCACCCGGGTCAGCGTTCCGCCAGCCACCGCTTGCACGCCGAGCAGCAGGACGCCCCACAGGGTGAGCCCGGCGGCCGCGGCCATGAGCCCGTCGCCGAGACCGGACGCCGCGGCCGAGCGCCTGGCCAGGCTCGTCAGCCGCCGGTCCGCTGCGTCCGCGGCGGCGAGGGCGGCGTCCTGGGCGCCGAACGCGTGCAGCTCAGCGACGCCAGCCAGCAGGTCGGTCAGCGTCGCGCCGAGCGCGCCGCGGGCCTCGGTGGTCGCCCTGGCCGCCCGGCGCGACGCCGCGACGGCGAGCGCGGGCACCACGACCCCGGCCGCGAGCAGGCCGATCGCCAGCACGCCCGCCGCCGGCGCGAGGATCAGCAGGCAGGCGGTCACCGCGCCAGCACCGACGAGCGCGGCGGCCAGTGGCGGCGCGATGCCCCGGATAAAGAGGTCCTGGGTGGCGTCCACGTCGCTGATCAGGCGCGCCAGCAGGTCGCCGGACCGGAACGCGGCCAGGCCCGCCGGGGCAAGTCTCTCGAGGCGCCGGTAGATCGCCACCCGGATGTCGGCGAGGATCCGGAACGCGACGTCGTGGGAGGCCAGCCGTTCGACGTAGCGCGATACGGCCCGTCCGACCGACAGCCCGCGTACCGCGACCACGGCCACCGAGATCGCGACGATGCTCGGGTGCTCGGACGCGCGCGCCAGCAGGAACCCGCTCGTGGCCAGCAGCGCCACGCCGCAGCCGATCGCGGCGGCGCCCGCGAGCACCGCGACGAGCAACTGGGCGCGCATCGGCCGGGCCAGCCGCAGCAGCCGCAGCAACGGCCGGCGCCCAGCCGCCGCCCCGGCCGAGCTCATGAAGTCGCCGCCCGGGGAATGTCGCGTGGATGAGCGCGCGGCATCGCGGGCTGCCGCCCCGGCCGAGCTCACCGGGCCACCTCGGTCTGCACCGCGCCCCTCCAGCTCATCGGGCCACCTCGGTGGGCACGGGGCGGAGGACGGCGTTGGTGGGAGACGGGCGAACGACGGTGGCCGCGGGTGGCCGGAGCTGGCCGTGATCCAGGCTGATCACGCGGCTGGCCAGTCCTTCCCAGCCACGGCCGTGGCTGACCAGGACCAGCGTGCGGCCGGCCGCCAGGGTCTCGACGGTTTCCCAGAGCCGGCGGGCGCTGGCCGGGTCCAGGTGGGCGGCTGGCTCGTCGAGCAGCAGCAGCCGCGCGTCCCGGAGGAACGCACGAGCCAGCGCGATCTTCTGCCGCTGACCCGCCGAAAGCCGCAGCCCGCGCTCACCGAGCTCCTCCCGGTAGCCGCTGGGCAGTTCCTCGATGAACTCGGCGGCACCGGCCAGCTCGGCCGCCCGCCGGATCGCGTCCAGGCCGGCGCCCGGGCTGCCCAGCGCGATGTTGTCGGCCGCGGTGCCCGTAAACAGGTGCGGCTGCTGCGGCACCCAGGCGATCTGTGCGCGCCACCGGCGCAGGTCGATCGCGGCCAGGTCGGTGTCGCCAGCCTGGATCGTTCCGGCGGCGGGCTGGACGAACCCGAGCAGCAGCGCCAGCAGCGTGCTCTTGCCTGCCCCGCTCGGCCCGGTCACCGCGACCCGCTCGCCCGGCCGGATCGCCAGGCTCAGCTCCCGCAAGGCCGGCCGGTCGCGGCCCGGATAAGCCGCGGTCACCGCGTTCAGGGCAATCTCATCGGTGTGCAGGTCGACAGACCGGATACGAGGCGTTGTTGTGGGGCGGGAAGGTGAGTCGGTCTCCAGGATCTCCAGCACCCGCCCGGCCGCCGCCGCGCCCTCCATGCTCGCGTGGAACTGGGCGGCGACCGCGCGCAGCGGCAGAAACGCCTCGGGTGTCAGCAGGAGCACGAGCAGCGCGGTCTCGTACCCGATGTGCCCGTAGAGCAGCCGCAGCCCGACCTCGACCGCGACCAGGGCGGTGGCGACGGCGGCGGCGAGCTCGAGCACGAGCGCGGACAGGAACGCGACCCGCAGCGCGGACATCGTCGCCGACCGGTAGGCGCCGGTGACCTCGCCGATCACCTTCTGCTGCGGCTTGGCCCTGCCGAACAGCTTGAGCGTGGGCAGGCCCTCGACCACGTCGAGGAAGTGCCCGGCGAGCGTCGCGAGCAGCCGCCACTGCCGACGCGTCTGCGCCTTGGTGTGCCAGCCGATCAGCACAGCGAACAGCGGGATCAGCGGCAGCGTCCCCGCGATCAGGACGGCCGAGATCCAGTCGGCCGTTGCCACCCGCGCCAGAACCGCGACCGGGACAGCGACCGCGAGCACGAGCTGCGGAAGGTAACGGGCGAAATAGGGATCGAGTCCGTCAAGGCCCCTGGTGGCCAGCGCGGCGACCTCCCCGCTCTGCCCGCCCGGCCCGCCGGACCAGGCCGGGCCGAGCCCGACCGCCCGGGCCGCGAGCGCGCGCCGCAGCTGCGACTTCACGGCGGCGGCCGCGCGCAGCGCGCAGACCTCGCCGCCGTAGGTCACCGCCACCCGCACGGCCACGACGCCGAGCAGCGCCGCCAGCGTGCCCCATAGTGCCGCGGCGACGGCCTGACCGCGAGCCGCGGTGGCCAGCGCGTGCGCCAGCAGGCTCGCCTGGGCCAGGATCGCGGCGGTGGCCACGATCCCGAGGGCGACGGTGGTGACGAGCTGGCGGCGGGCGGCCCGGGCGTAACGCAGCAGCCGCGGGTCAACCGGGCGCACGGCCAGCCAGCAGCAAGACCCAGCCAAGAAGACCGATCGCGCCGCCGATCATCAGGACCAGGCCGATCTCGGAGAAGTCGATGTAGACAAGCCCGATGCCGCGGATGGCGAGATGCCGGGTCGGCAGGGCGAGCCAGCGCAGCACCGCGCCGATGATGAGCAGCGCGCTGCTCTGGCCGATGCCCATGACTGGCGACCTCCATTGGCATCCGGAAGCCGGGATTGGCGGTGGATGCCCAACCGTGCGCCGCCAGGGCCAGGACGGCCACCGCGGTGCGTCTTTACTGTGCGGCCTCTTTCGTGCACGCGCCTCCCCCGGGCGGAGTGATCGGCCGGCGAAATCCGGCGGGCCCGTGGCGCCGCGCCGGAAGGCCATTTCCCCTGGCAGCGGCGCCGATTCACCCGTGCCGGGTGAAGTAGGCGGGGGCGGAACGGGGGACCGCAGACGCATGCGGAACCCCCGGTGATCGAGCAGGCGGCCGGCCTGGCCGTGCTGGCGGCGCTGTCTCCAACGGCCCTCCTGGCGGCGGCTGTCTATCTGGGCTCGGCCCGGCCTAGGCAGACCACCCTGTTCTACCTGCTCGGCGCCGTCCTGATGAGCACGGTCATCGCCGTGGCCGTTGTGGTGCTGCTGCGCAACGTCGGCCTGAGCCGTCCGCACGAGCACACGCCCCGGTACGGCCTGCGGCTCGGCCTCGGCCTGCTGCTGCTGGCCGTCGGCGCCGTGCTCGTGGTGCGCCGCCGCAGCCGCGGGCCGGCCGATCAGGTCAAGAAGAAAAAGAAGCCCGGGCTGGTGTCCAGGATGATCGCCAGCCCGTCACCGCTGAGCGCGTTCGCCGTCGGCGTGCTGCTGTTCGCACCGGGCGTCACGTTCCTGGCCGCGGCCCAGGTCATCGCGACGGCGCGGGCCGACATCGAGCTGACCACGCTGGCCGTGGCGGTCAGTGTGCTGATCGACGTGGCCCTGGTCTGGCTGCCGTTGGTGTTCTTCCTGCTCGCGCCCGGCCTCACCGCGCAGCGCCTGAAGGCCTTCAACGGCTGGCTGCGGGCCCACGGCGCCGCGCTGCTCGTCGGGGCGATCGTCGTGGCCGGTGCGCTCATGGTCTTCGACGGGAGCTACGGCCTGATCACCGGTAAGTGACCGGGCGTAACCCAGCGTGAGCCGACCACCCGCTGCGGGTGACGCAACCTCGCCGCCGAGGCGCGACTGTTGCCGCACGTGGAACCGAGGCCGAGTGAAAGGACCGCGGACATGACCGTGCCCGTACAGGCTGATGTCGACGATGCGACCAGGGATGCGCTGGTCGGCATGTCCAAGGGGGACCAGCGGGTGCTGGACGAGATGGTGGAGCTCCGCACGGCCGAGCAGCAAAGCGGCGGCCTGGACGCCCGCACCTTCTCTCTCGTCAAGATCGCCGCGCTGATCGCTGTTGACGCTCCCCCGGTCTCGTACCTCTGGCAGGTGGCCAACGCGCTGGACGCCGGCGCCACGCCGCAAGACCTGGTCGGCGTGCTGCGCGCGGTCGCCCCGCAGGTCGGCGGGCCGCGGGCAATGGCGGCAGCGCCGGAGATCATGGTCGCGCTCGGGCTCGAACTGCCCGACGGTGCGTGACCGGACGTCGTCGGCGAGGAGGAAGACATGTTCATGCGGCGACGCCCGTTGCTGCGCGCGGCCGTGATCGGCGGCGGCGCGTACGTGGCGGGGAAGAAGTCCGCTCAGCGATCGGCCGAGCAGGCGCAGGAACAGCAGCAGACGCAGCAGAACGAGGACGAGCAGAACGAGCGCATCGCCAGCCTGGAACAGCAGCAGGCACACGACAAAGGCGGTGGCCAGGCAGGCGAGGGGGATCAGCCGCGCCAGGCGCCGGCCGCGGTGCCCAAGCCGTCCATGCTCGACCAGCTCAATCAGCTGAACCAGCTGCACAAGCAGGGCGCCCTGTCCGACTCCGAGTTCACCGCCGCCAAGGCGAAGCTGCTCGGCAGCGCCTGAACGGGACCGGCCTGCCATGGCCGGCCGGTCCGGCTGGTCCACCGGGAGACGTTGATGACCAACCAGACGATAGCGGCCGATCAGCCGCAGATCGCCAGTCCACTGAAGACGCCACGCGCCGCTGCGCTGGCCGGCATCGTCTTCTCGGTGCTGTCGATCGCGTCGCTCGTGCTGATCCACCTGTCCACCCCGACCGATCCCAGCAAGGCGGGCTCCTGGCTGCACGACCCGGCGCGCCGGACGGCCATAGCGGTGGCGCTGAACCTGGTCCCGTTCGCCGGGATCGCCTTCCTATGGTTTCTCGGTGTGATCAGGGACCGGATCGGCCGGCACGAGGACCGCTTCTTCGCCACGATCTTCATCGGCAGTGGCCTGCTGTTCGTTGGCATGTTCTTCGTGGCGGCAGGCATCGAGGGCGGCATCATCACCAGCGAATCGGCCAAGTCGTTCGGATCGTCGGCGCCGGGCACGCTGGTGCTCGGCCGTAACATCACTTCGGCTCTGATCAACATCTACGCGGTCCGGATGTCGGCCGTATTCACGCTCACCACGGTGACGATCGCGCGGCGCACCCAGATCGTCGCCCGCTGGCTCACGTACGCGGGGGTGGCGGTCGCACTGGTGCTGCTCATCGGCACCGGCATCTCGGTATGGGTGGAGTTGCTGTTCCCGGCCTGGATCCTCGCCCTGAGCGTCGACGTCCTCGTCGCGGGCCGCGGCGCGCCGATCACCCCGGCTGGGTGACGCAACCGGCGTCGCGCCAGGGCATCGTGACTGGCGCGGCGACCGCAGTCAAGGGGGCGTGCGGCCGCGCTTCGGCGTGGGTGCCCGGCCGGGGAGCCGGGCAGTGGCCAGAGAGGGGAGCCGAGAATGAGCGTCACCACGGCAGCGAGGCCGACCCGGCCTGAGCACCGGTATCAGCTGGACACGGGGCTGGGGCACCTGACCCCGGAGGAGCGCGCGGTGCGCGGCAAGGCGGCGCGGGCCGAGGTTCCGCTGGAGAGTCACGCCGAGTTCGAGCCTGCGCCGGACCGACCAGACCCGATCGCGCTGCTCGAGGAGCAGGGCGCCAGCCGGGTCCCCAACCTGGTCCCGGTCCGCTACGGCCGGATGATGGCCTCGCAGTTCAGCTACTACCGCGGCGCGGCCCTTCCCATGGCCGCCGACCTGGCCACCACGCCGGTCACCGGCCTGGCGGTGCAGGCCTGCGGCGACGCCCACCTGTCCAACTTCGGCGTGTTCGGCTCCGCCGAGCGCCGCCTGGTCTTCGACGTCAACGACTTCGACGAGACCACGCCTGGGCCCTGGGAATGGGACGTCAAGCGGCTCGCCGCCAGCCTCGAAGTCGCCGCACGCGAGAACGGCTTCCCGGGCAAGAAGCGCCGCGCGATCGTCGCCACCGCCGTGGCCCAGTACCGGAACGCGATGCGCAGCTTCGCCGACATGACCAACCTGGAGGTCTGGTACGCCACCGCCGACATGGACCTGCTGCGGCAGCAGAATCCGGCGCAGCTGAAGGCGCGCCAGCGCAAGGCGGTCGACAAGGGACTCGCCAAGGCGCGAACCAAGGACAGCATGCAGGCCGTGGACAAGCTGACCCACATGGTCGACGGCAAGCCGAAGATCATCGCCGACCCGCCGCTGATCGTTCCCGCCGACCAGCTGATCCCCGACGAGATCGACCGCAAGCGCTTCGAGGGGCTGATCAGCGACCTGGTGGCCGGCTACCGGCGGACGCTGGAGACCGACCGCCGGTACCTGCTCGAGCAGTATGAGTTCTGCGACATGGCGCACAAGGTGGTCGGCGTCGGCAGCGTCGGTACCCGCTGCTGGATCGTGCTGATGCTCGGCCGCGACACCGGCGACCCGCTGTTCCTCCAGGTCAAGGAGGCCCAGGACTCGGTGCTGTGCCGGTACGTCGGCTCGAGCAAGTACTCCAACCAGGGCCAGCGCGTGGTCGCGGGCCAGCGGCTGATGCAGGCCGCCAGCGACATCTTCCTCGGCTGGCAGCGCGTCCCGACCGAGGACAACGGGCACCGTGACTTCTACGTCCGCCAGCTGCGCGACTGGAAGTTCTCCCTCGACGTCGGCGCCATGATCCCGCGCGGCCTGCGCGTCTACGGTCAGCTGTGCGGCTGGACCCTGGCCAGGGCTCACGCCCGCTCCGGCGACCGGATCGCGATCGCCGCCTACCTCGGCGGCTCGGACGCGTTCGACCAGGCGATCACCCAGTTCGCCGCCGCGTACGCCGACCAGAACGCCAAGGACCACGAGGCGCTCCTGGCCGCGGTGAAGTCGGGCCGGATCATGGCGGAAAGCGACCTGTGACACCCGGCAGGGCCCGGGCCCGGCTGCGGTGACCCAGCCAGCCGATCCGCTGGCTCCGCTGCGATCGCGGAGCTACCTGGCGCTGCTGGCACTTGCCGCGCTCATCGGCGTGCCCGTGTCGGCGGCGGCGTTCGGGTTCCTCGCGCTGGTCAACAAGCTGCAGGGATGGATCTACACCAGCCTGCCGCGGGGTCTCGGCTTCCACGCCACACCGGTGTGGTGGCCGATCCCGCTGCTGGCCATCTCCGGCGTCCTGGTCGCGCTCGCGATCCGGTACCTGCCGGGCACCGGCGGGCACTCGCCGGCCGACGGGTTCAAGGCGGGCGGCGCTCCGTCTCCGAGCGAGCTGCCCGGCATCGTGCTCGCCGCCCTGGCCGGCCTGTGCCTCGGGATCGTGCTCGGGCCCGAGGCGCCGCTGATAGCCCTCGGCGGCGGGCTGGGTGTCTGCGCCGTGCGGCTGGCCAAGCGGGACGCGCCAGACAAGGCAAAGGTCGTGGTGGCGTCGGCGGGCAGCTTCGCCGCGATCAGCACGCTGCTCGGCTCGCCGATTATCGGCGCGTTCCTGCTGATGGAGGTGTCCGGGATCGGCGGGGCGGCGCTGGAGCTGGTGATGCTGCCCGGGCTGCTGGCGGCCGGCATCGGATCGCTGATCTTCATCGGCTTGGGCCACTGGACCGGACTGGGAACGTTCTCGCTGGCGCTGCCCCACCTTCCCCACTTCGGCACGCCCGACCTCGCGGAGTTCGGATGGGCGCTGGTGATCGGGGCGGCCGCCGCGCCGTTCGGGGTGGGAATCCACCGGCTCGCGCTGCTGCTGCGCCCGCACGTCGAGCGGCGGATGCTGCTGCTCATGCCGGTGGTCGGCCTCGCCGTCGCCGGGCTGGCGATCGCGTTCGCCGAGGGCACCGGGAAGTCCACGTCCGAGGTGCTGTTCTCCGGCCAGAACCAGCTCGGCCCGCTCATCCTGCACAGCGCCAAGTACACGGCCGGCGCGCTGGTGCTGCTGCTCGCCTGCAAGGGCCTCGCCTACGGTGCGTCGCTGAGCAGCTTTCGCGGCGGGCCCATCTTCCCGTCGATGTTCCTCGGCGCGGCCGGCGGCATGGCGCTCTCGCACCTGCCGGGCCTGCCCCTGGTGCCCGCCGTGGCCATGGGCATCGGCGCGATGAGCACGGTGATGCTCAGGCTCCCGCTGACCTCGGCGCTGCTGCCGGCCCTGCTGCTGTCCACCGATGGCCTGGCCGTGACGCCGCTGATCATCGTCGCCGTGGTCGTGGCGTACCTGGTCTCCGCCAGGCTCGCCCCGGCTCCGCACCCGGCCGCGCAGGCGGCGCCGGGCGGCGGGGACGGGCAAGCGCCGGTTCCGGCCCCGCGGACCGCGCCTGCCGCCCGGTCCGGAGGGCAGGGCTGATCCGGTCCCAGACGCCTACCGGGAGTTCCCCGCCAGTTCACCGGAAGTTCACCCGCGCAGTGCGATGCGCCCGGCCCGGCCAGTCCCCATGATCAACGCTGTGCCTAACGTGCTGTATCTGGTCTGGGATGACGCCGGCATCGCGACCTGGAATGCATTCGGCGGGCTCATCGACGCCCCGTACCTGAAATGGCTCGCTGGGCGGGGGCTGCGGTATTCGCAGTGGCACACGCCCGCCCGTTCGGAACCGACCCGGGGTTCCCTGCTGACCGGGCGCGACGGGACACCCGGCCGCAGCGCCCGGGTCGCGGCCGGTGACCCCGGCCCCGGTGGCCCGAACATGACCAGCCCGCCGGGTTCCGCCACCCTGGCGGAGATCATGCGCCGCGGTGGCTACCGCACGTACTGCGTCGGCAAGTGGGATCTGGGCCCGGCGGGGTCAGGCGCGATGACCGGATCGCGCAAGGCCTGGCCGCTCGGCCGCGGTTTTGACCGCTTCTACGGTTTTCTGGGCTGCCGGACCAGCCACTGGTATCCCGACCTGGTCTTCGACAACCAGAACGTCGACCCGGCGTACTCCCCGGCCGAGGGTTACCACCTGACCGCCGACCTCGCCAACATGGCCATGGAGTTCATCCGCGACGGCCGGCAGGCCACCCCCGCCCAGCCGTGGCTCTGTTACCTGTCCTTCGGCGGCAGCGACCCGCAGGCGGCCCCGCGAGAGTGGGCCGACGCGTACCGCGGCAAGTTCGAGATGGGCTACGACCGCTACCGCGAGGCCGTGCTCGCCAACATGAAGCGCCTTGGCGTGGTGCCCGAGGGCACCACGCTGGCCCCGGCCGACGGGCATCCCTCCCGCGGCGAGCTCCCAGGCGGGGACCTGGCCCCGGCCCGGCCGTGGCACTCGCTGGGCGAGGCGGAGAAGCGGCTCAGCAGCCGCAGCGCCGAGTCCTACGCCGCGCTGTGGTCCTACACAGACCATCAGATCGGACGGCTGCTCAGCTTCCTGGAAGAGTCCGGGCAGCTGGACGACACGATCGTGGTGGCGTGCTCGGCCGGGGCCGCGCCCGGCGGGCCCGGCGGGCCCGGCGGCCCGGCCGGGCCGGGCGGCGACGGCGTCCTCGCCGACTGGCCGGGCACCGGCGGTAACGGCCTGGCAGGCGGTAACGGCCTGGCAGGCAGCGACGGCCTGTCCCCCGGCTGGGCCTGGGCGTTCGGGACGCCGTACAACATGGGCAGGCAGCACACGCACGGCGGCACCGCCGCCAGCCCACTGATTATCAGCTGGCTTCCGGGGATGGCGGAGATGGCCGGCGGCGTGCGCGATCAGTATCACCACGCGGCCGACATCGTTCCGACGATCCTGGACTGCGCGGGCATCGAGCCGCCGCAGCTCGTCAACGGGCACCTGCAGGCCCCGCTGCCCGGCGTGAGCATGCGCTACACGTTCACGGCACCGGACGCGCCCAGCGCCCGGCGAACCCAGCTTTACCAGGCGCCCGGCGGGCGTGCGGTCTATCACGACGGCTGGAAGGCGGCGACCGGGGCCAGCCGGTGGGAGCTCTACCGCGTGGCTACCGACCGGGCCGAGACCCGCAACGTGGCAGCAAGCCACCCGGAGAAGCTTGCCGAGCTCACGGCGCTGTGGCAGACGGCAGGGAGCGAGCTTCCGCGGCAGCGCGAGCTCGCGCCCGCCCGGGGCTTGCCGGTCATGGGCGCCGGCAGCTCACGGGTCGCCGGCTGACCGCGGCGGGCCCGCCCAATCCGGCGGGCCGGATGACGCCGTCGAGCCCGGTGACCCCGTCGAGCCCGGTGACCCCTGCGACCCCGGTGACGGCCGCCCGCCACCTGCGGGCCTCGGCCGCCCGCCACCCGCGGGCGGCTTGCGGTGGTACGACAGCCGAGAGCCGTGCGCCGCGTGACCCGGTGGCCGCCGCCTGGCCGGCCTGGTCTCCGCAGCGTCCTCCGTTCCAGCCCGTTCGGTCGGCGACCGGAACGCGGTTACCAGCCGCGCCACCAGCGTCGCCAGGAACACCTGGCCGGTGAGGGCCTCAACGACGGCGAGTGCCCGGCCGCTGTTGCCCACGGCGGTGAAGTCGCCATAGCCAAGCGTGGTCAGCGTGGTGAAGCTGAAGTACTGGAAGGTCTGCGTATTGGCCGGCTGGTTGTGGGCGAAGAATGGCCCGCCGCCGAGGCGCTCGATCGCCGCGTAAAAGGCGGCGTACATCAGCCCGAGGATCAGATAGGCGCTGAGGGCACCGTAGATGCTCTGCACGGTGACCGTGGGCCTGGCCAGCACCCGGCGCACGATGAGCACCGCGGTGAGGAGCAGGATCAGGGCCTTCCAGATGTCCGCCGCGCCGTCACCGCCCCTGGTGTGGCCGGACGCGGCGACGACGGCGACGATGGAGCCGAGCAGGGCCACGATGCCGATCAGCACGGCGGTCCGGCGGCTGGCCTGCCCGGTGCGCAGCGCGAGCAGCAGCACGCCGAAGAACAGCAGGGTCTGCACCTCGGCGACCAGCGTGCTGAACCCGGACGCGGAGAGCAAGTAGGTCAGGATCAGCAGCAACAGCAGCAGCCCGTACCGGGCGGCGGGTTCCTGGGCCGCCCGAGGGCCGGCAGGCTCCCCGGGCGGCCGGCCGCCGGCCCGCCGGTCGGCTACCCCAGGTTCGCGTTCGGCGTTCCGGACATGCCAGAAGGCCCGCGGCACCCGCATCATGACCTCCTTGCGGTCACGTTACGGGCGAAACGGCGGGCCGACGGCGGCAGCTGACGGCGGCGCTAGGCCGCCCGGCCGTGCAGCGCCTCCTGCAGCTCCTGCTCGCCCTCCTTGGACAGGGAGGTCTTCAGGACGGTGCCGCCGTACTTCGACATCGCGTCGACGGCCTTGTCAGG
>Ga0210395_10002138_pt1 | contig 15383 bp, 16 predicted proteins | sample IncBWH4OmetaG_FD_150861 | JGI IMG/M metagenome (GOLD analysis project Ga0210395, IMG submission 150861) | Forest soil microbial communities from Barre Woods Harvard Forest LTER site, Petersham, Massachusetts, United States - Inc-BW-H-4-O ... | reverse complement strand
CCAGGGCTCGCCCGACACTCTCGCCGTCTGGAATGCCAAAAAGCCGGCCGCGGTTTCCGTCTCCGACAAATAGAATGGGCGAAAGGCGGCGTGAGCGGCCTTGTAATATGCATGAATACAGGGCGTGAAGGTATGCACTTCGCCTTGTTCCTAAAGGTGCCGGGGTGACGCGATTTTTTGATGATTTGGCGAAGGGAACTTGAAGCCGGTTTGGGCGGTCAATGGCGCGGGCCGGGCGTTTAGGATGGCAGCGGTTCAGTTGCCCGGCCCGTGATTCACGCACAAAATCCTGCCGTTATGTTGAGATGGGCACTCATCTTTTTAATCGTTGCACTCATTGCAGCCATGCTTGGGTTTGGCGGCATTGCGGGAACTGCCGCAGAGATCGCCCGGGTGCTTTTTTTTGTATTCCTAGTCTTGTTGGTCATTTCATTGTTATCCGGCGCGTTTCGAGGACGCCCGCCCGGATAGCATCCCGATTGGTTTTATGCACCGCACCCCAAATCAACCCCAACCGGCGATGAAGAGGGAACGTCTCGCTGGGTTTGGGGCGCTGCTGCTGTGTTTTTTTATCGGCGGCTGCTCCACTCCGCCTCCGCCGCGCGCGGCCTATCCGGTGACCTATAGTATTCAGGTTGACAACACGCCGGCGCATTCCGACACCAGCCCGCAAAACCCGAACCTGAGCCCGACGCAGGACGTCGCGGTTGTGAGTGGCCGGCTGTTGTATTATCAGGTCGTTTCGCCCGTTGACGTCACGGTGTATTTTTATGGGGTGGAAGGAGAGGGTGAACGCGTATTTCTCGGCCAGACGCAGGGACGGACCTTCGCCTCCTCAGTCACGCCAAACACGAACACCTTGGAATTTGTATTTGTCGCCACGCAACCGAACAGCAGCGCGACGTTGAAATTCACGCTTTCGGACCAGCCGATCGCACCCCAGCTCGCGCAATGATGTGCAGCGAGCCGGAAAGCCGGCGACTGATCGGACCAGCCGTCGAGTTCATGGCTGCTCTTGCGAAAAGCCGCTTTGAGGAAAAGCGGTGGCCGGGCTGGTTTTGCTCGATGCAGACACTGAAGCTTTGGCGAGAACGGCCTGCCATGCGTGGCTGTTTGAGAGCGAAGCCTGGGCCGGCTCGAGATCGGGCCGTGCGTTGAGCACGAGCAGGTCGTGGCCGGCGCAGCCGGTTGGTTCATGGAGAAACGGCAGCGGGCTGCCGGGCGTTTGCGGCGGGCGAGGCATCGTCCGACCGGGCATTGGGTGGTGGGTGTGGTGCATGAGGAGGGCGGGTTGGTGTCCGCCTCCGCTGCTTCACCGGCCGGGGTAAATAAAAACCCCCTCCGGTTGGCACCGGAGGGGGCGAAAGTGGCAAAACTTCACTCCCCTCGCAGTGCGCGAGAAATTGCGACGACAACGGCGACCACGGAAGAATATCCGTGGAAAGAAACTGGAAGTGTCGTGCTAGCGAGGTTCATGAAAGGAAGGCAAGAAGACCAAGTTTGCCGCCCGTGTCAAGTTGGCTTCACGCCGTCGGCGGTTGGCCGAAATGGGCCGCGTGCGCGGCGTAGGCCGCGGTGTCGGCCAGCATGGCGTCGATCGTGGCGATCAGCGGTGCCGCGGTGACGAGGCCGGAGAACACGGCTTTGTCGCCGATCGGATCCTCGAGCACGAAAGCCGGCCGTTGCGTGATTTGCAGCGCGTGAAACTCCGCCGTGCTCGCACGTGCGCGGGCCTCGATTTCGGGCGACTGTGCACGCTCCCACAGCTTTTCTCCGTCGAGGCCGGTGGCCTTGGCCGCGACGGCGATGGCTTCAGCCATGTCGCCGATCTTGCGGCCTTCACGCAGTGCGGCGTGGGCCAGCGCGAGGCGCAGGCGGTCGTCGGCAAAGCCGAAATCCCGGCCCGCCTCGGCCACGAGGTTTGGCGCGGGGTAGAGGCCCTTGCGCTCGGGCTCGACCCACCCCGAGTTGAGCATGTAAGGCGAGCGCATGATCGTACCGCTGCGCCGGAAAAACCAATCTTCCTGTTCGCGCGACACGGGAAAATCGCCTGGGCCCAATAACGCGATTTTCCAGGCAAATTCCATGCGGCCGGCGTAGCGCGTTTTCAGCTCGGCCCAGGTGGGCTCGGCCCAGTGGCACCACGAGGAGAGAACATCGAGGTAGTAGGTAATTTTCATGCGGGTGCTGCAGTTTTATCTAAATGTTCCGGGGCGTCAATCGGACGAAGAGGTAAGGGAACTCCGCCCACTTTTTCGCCATGGAAAATACATCGTGACACGAAAGTTTCACCTGCCGCCGCACCGAAGGTTGCCTGCGTGCGCAGAGTTGCCCAGCATCCGCGCGTGAAAATGTCGTGCCTTTTCGCCTGTGCAGCATTTTTGCAGGCCGCGACCTCGCTGCCTGCCAGTCCCTTGGCGCCGCGGATCGTACCAGGCCTGCAGGCTGACGGCTCGATCTTGTTGCACAACCAATGGTCGATCCGCCCCGCCGGCCGGCAGGTCGAACTCGGCGATTTTCCCACCGGCCTCGCGGTGCACCCAAGCGGCCGCTGGGCCGCGGTGCTGCATTGCGGCTACGGCCGCCACGAGGTGCGCATCGTCGATCTCGACACGGATACAGTCACTGCGACTGCGCCTCTGCACGAGGCGTTTTATGGCATCGCATTTTCGGGCGACGGCAAAGAACTGGTCTGCAGCGGTGCCAGCGATGAGGTCCTGCACGTCTTCGATTTTCAGGCCGGGAAACTTACCGCGCGGCCCGATGTCGTGCTCGCACCGAAGGAAGCCGCCGCCGTGCCGGCGGGCTTCGCGCTTACCCGCGATGCGAAGACCGCTTTCGCCGCGTGCCTTTGGGGTCAGCGCGTCATGCGCGTGGATCTCGCCGTGGACAAAGTCATTTGGAATATTTCACTCGCGCTCCCGCCATCAGCCGCGGACGCGTCTGGGCCAAACTCGAAAAGCGACGCCAACGGTTCCGGGCAACTCGACAACAACGTCCTCCCTTACGACGTGGCTTACGACCCGCGAGGCGACCGCGTCTTCGTGAGCCTCTGGGGCGGGTCCGAAATCGTCGTGCTCTCGGCCAAAGACGGCGCGGTGCTCGCCCACTGGCCGGTTGGCGACCGGCCGGGCGAATTGCTGCTTTCGCCGGACGGCCGCCTTTTTGCCGCCAACAGTATTCGCAACACCGTCACCGTGCTCGATACGCGCAACGGAGAGACGCTCGAAACCCTTTGCGTCGCGCTGGCGGCGGATGATCTGCCCGGCGCCACGCCCGACAGTCTCGCGCTCGCACCGGATGGCCGTACGCTTTTTGTCGCCAACGCGGACAACAATGCCATCGCCGTTTTCGATGTCAGCGTACCCGGCCACGGCCGCGCCCGGGGGTTCATCCCCACCGGCTGGATGCCCACCGCCGTGCGTCTTACGCCCGACGGAGGCAAGCTCCTGGTCGTAAGCGCGCGCGGGGTCGAGCCTCACGCCAATCCTCGTGGCCCGCAGTTCGGCCAGCCGCACAAAAAAAAGATACAATACATTGGCGGCCTTTACCGCGGCACGCTCGGATTGGTGGAATTGCCGCGTGGAGATGGGTTCACCCGTGCGCTCGCCCGGTGGACAACCGACGCTCTGGCTGGCCGCCCTGCGCCCGCGCCCGCCGCCGCACCCTCGGCCATCCCGTCGAAAACCGGCGAGTCCACGCCGCTGCGCTATGTGATTTATATCATCAAGGAAAACCGCACCTACGACCAAATCTTCGGCGACCTGCCGCAGGGCAATGGCGACCCGGCGCTCTGCCTGTTTCCCGAAAAACTCACGCCGAACCTTCATGCGCTGGCCCGGGAATTTGTGCTGCTCGATAATTTTTATGCGAATGCGGAGGTCAGCGCGAGCGGGCATGAATGGAGCACGGCCGGCTATGCGAGCGAGTTTGTGGAAAAAGTCTGGCCCATTAACTATGGCCACAAAGGTACGAAATTCGTTTACCCAGGGGAGGCGACGTTTGCCGCCGCTATCCCGGCCAACGGTTATCTATGGGATCGCGCGGCGGCGGCCGGCGTGAGTTATCGCAGTTATGGCGAGTTTGCCTTCAACGGCAAAACGCCGGCCGATCCCTCGACGACCAATCTACCTGCGCTGCGCGGGCACATCGATGAGTATTATCGCGGCTGGGACCTCGACTATTCCGATGTGTGGCGCGCCGGGCGGTTTATCGCCGAACTGCATCGCTTCGAGACCGCGGGTGACATGCCACGCCTGCAAATTCTGCGGCTGCCGAACGATCACACTGCCGCCACCAACCCCGGTAGCCATACGCCGCGCGCCATGGTGGCCGACAACGACCTCGCGCTCGGCCAGATCGTGGATGCCGTGAGCCACTCGAAATTCTGGCCGCACACGGCGATCTTCGTCGTGGAGGACGACGCACAAAACGGCCCCGACCACGTGGACGCCCACCGCACGGTTGCGCTCGCGATCAGTCCCTATGCCCGGCGCTCCATCGTGGACAGCACGCCGTACACGACATGCTCAATGCTGCATACGATTGAGCGCATTCTCGGTCTCGCCCCGATGTCGCAATTCGATGCCGCCGCCCTGCCGATGCGGGCGAGCTTTGCCGACCAGCCGGATCTCACACCTTATGCGGCACGCCCGGCCACCGTCGATCTCGACGAGCGAAATTCCGTTTTGGCTCCGCTGGCGGAGCTCTCGCGCCAGTTCGACCTTTCGAAAGAAGACGCGGCTGACGAACAGGCGCTCAACCGTGCGGTCTGGGCCGCCATGCAGGGCGCCGATTCGCCCATGCCCGCGCCCGTCCATGCCGCTTTTGTACGCCCGATGGCTACGACGGACAATGATGATTAGGGTATTCTAACCACTGATGCACGCTGATGGTCACTGATCCGGAAGAAACAGATAAAAAACGAGTTCGAACCCAACTTCATATTATCAGTGACGATAAGTGTACATCAGTGGTTGAGTCGGTTTTCTGCCTGCTTTGAAGCATTAGTGACAATGAGTGTGCATTAGTGGTTAAAATGCTGTGGGATTTACGCGCGGGCCTCACTCCCCGATGATTTTCACGAGCACGCGCTTTCGCCGCAAACCGTCGAACTCGCCGTAAAAAATTCGCTCCCACGGGCCGAAATCGAGCTGCCCGCCGGTCACGGCCACGACGACTTCGCGGCCCATGATCGTGCGCTTGAGATGCGCGTCGGCGTTGTCCTCGCCGGTGCGGTTGTGGTCGTAGGCCGAATGCGGCTTTTCGGGCGCGAGTTTTTCCAGCCAGCGTTCGAAGTCCGCGTGCAGGCCGGATTCGTCGTCGTTGATGAACACGCTCGCGGTGATGTGCATGGCATTGACGAGGCACAAGCCCTCGCGAATGGCGCTCTCGCGCAGGCAGGCCTCGACCTGCGGCGTGATGTTGAGCAGCGCGCGGCGGCGCGGCACCTCAAACCAGAGCTCCTTGCGAAACGATTTCATGGCGCTGCCGGGGAGGTATCGTCCTTGATTTCATGCCCGAGGGCTTTGGCCAGCAATAGTTGTGACGAGGAGTCGAGGTTTTCCCTCGCCAGAATCCATTCGCCGTAGTTGTGGACGAGCGGCTGCTGTCTGGCGAGGCTGCCCAAGGACCAGAGCGCGGATCGCAACACGAGGTCCTTCGCCACGTCGGGCGGAATGACCGCCGGCTTTTGGCCGCTTTTTTTGAGTTCATCGAACTGCCCGAGGCAGGGATAATATGCCAGGGTGCTGGCAATGCGGCTGACCGGCGCAAACGTGCCGGTGGCAAAAAATCTTCCCCACAGCATATCGAGCTGCGACGGATCGGTGAGGGTCGCATCGGGATCGGGCCATGGTTCGGAGCGAGCTTCGGCCAATGCGGCCCAGTCGTCGGGAGTGACACCCGCCGGCGGTTCACTGGCGTTGCGGAGCGCATAGCCTAGCACCCGGGTGATGGCCTGCATTTCATGGTCCGTTCCTTGGTGCATGCCTTCCGCGAATTCCGGCACCAACCAAGGGTCGTTGGCCAGCAGTTGGCCGTAAAAACCGATGATAGGCGGCCAGGCGCCTTCGTTGTCGACCAGGATTTTTTCGCTCATTGCGCGCAGGGCGGGCAGGGCCAGCTCGGGCCGCGGAAGCCGATAGTAATTCATCATCCAATCGTCGGCCGAAAAATCGTCCGGCGGTTCCGCCGACGCAAAAGGAATCACTTGCAGGATTTTTTTCACCACGCGTTTTTCACCGCCGATCCGATCATGCACCGTGACCACAAGTGTATATTCACCCGTCGGATCGCCCGGGTCGGTCGAAAATTCCAAGGTCTTTTCTGGAAAGGGAACGGTTTGCGGATCATCCATTTTGCCTTGGTAAATTATTAGGTTAGTGCCGGCATTTTTCTTTTTCCTGTCGGGGCGCCTGATGGTGAGGTCAAAGGTCAACTCCACGTCGTTGGCCGCGCTCACCGCATAATTGCCGGCGAGAACGAAGATATAGACGCGTTCCCCGGCCCACAGGGTTGAAACGTCCTGAAATTCCGGGGCGATGTCGCCCAGGGTGTGAACATAAAAATCGTGATAGGCCGGTTGCTTGGTGATTATCACCACGGGCTCAAAGGGTTTGGTGGGGTCGGCCCGGTGGATGGTCGTTTTTGGGGCATCGTCGGCCCACTGAATGGCCTTGTTCGAGGCATCGATTGCGGGGACTAGGGCCAGCGTGCAGCAAGCCAGGAGTGGTCGGAGCATGTTGAACCAATAGCAGGTCTGATGCGACGACGGCCAGCGCGTAATCTCGGCGCCGGCCTGGATCGGCCAATTTTTATCGCTTCGCATTCTTTCACGGGTTGGTTATTTTTTTGGGGCATGGCTTGCAATGAAAAGAACCCCTCGTGCGCGGCGACCGGCCGCACGGCTGTGCTCTTGCTCGCGTTCGCGTTGGTTCCGGCCGTCTTTACGGCCTGGCTGCATCCGAAGCGGCCAACGTGGAGCTGGACGCGGCCGACCGTGACCGAACTCGCGCTGGCCGATGCCGAGCGGTTGACCCCGCCGGTCATCTGGTTGGATGCGCGCCCAGATGAGGAGTATGCCGCGCAGCATGTGCCCGGTGCACTTTCCCTCAATGAGGACCGTTGGGATGAGCTCCTGCCCAAATTCATGGCGGTATGGCAGCCGGGCACGCGCGTGGTGGTTTACTGCAACAGCCAGCGGTGCGACGCGAGCCGGGCGGTGGCGGTGCGGCTGCGCCACGAATATCAGATCGGCAATGTGTTTGTGCTGCAGGGAGGCTGGAGCGCCTGGCTGGAGGAGCATAAACCATGAACTGGCTCACGCGCATACTTAGGCTTCTCGCGGGCGGAGTTTTCCTCGTGGCGGGCGTGCTCAAGGTGCTCGATCCCGCGCACTTCGCGGCGGCCATCGACCACTTCCGGCTGCTGCCGTATTTTGCCGTGGCGCCGCTCGCGCTTTATTTGCCGTGGCTGGAAATCGTCTGCGGCCTGGCGGTGTTCGCGGGCGCGGCGCGCCGCAGCGCGCTGGTCCTGCTGTTCGCGATGACCGTCGTCTTCATCGCGGCCATCGCTTCGGCCTGGATGCGCGGGCTCGACATCCGGTGCGGCTGCTTCGGCGCGGCCAGTACGGCGCCGTTGACCTACGACCTGGTCTTCGATGTCGTTCTCGGCGGGGTGCTTTTTTGGTTGTTGCTCGTGGAGGGCCGGCCTGGCTCGTCGCGCAAGGTGTGATTTGCACTCATGAACACCGATCCCGATATCGCCGACGCTTTCAAGAAAATGGATATCACCGGTGCGCGCTGCCACGTGTTCCTGTGCGTCGGGCCCAACTGCTGCGCGACCGAGGCTGGCCTCGCCACGTGGGACGTCCTCAAGGCGCAGCTGAAGGAAATGAACCTCCCCGCGCTGCGCACGAAGGCCGCGTGCTTCCGCATCTGCCGCGGCGGGCCGTGGATGGTCGTCTATCCCGAGGCGGTGTGGTATGGCGGAGTCACGCCCGAACGCTGTGAACGCATCGTGCGTGAACACATTGTGGGCGGCCATCCCGTCGCCGAATGGATCGCGCAAACGCACCCGCTGCTGTAAACCACCATCTGATATAGTGGTTAGTGTTTACACCAGAACGCAAAGAGCGCGAAGGAAGATACAAAGAAGCTTGGTTTTACCGATGAAGTTTAACCACGGATGAACACTTATGAGCACTGATAGTCAGAATTCATAGACGGGCAGGATAAGTGGCTTATCTGTGCGAGTCAGTGGTTCCCTTTCACTTGGTGAAGGATGGTTAGCTTGGAATTCGACGTTCAGCGTTCGGTATTCAACGTTACCGGAAAGGCCCAAAATTCATCTGCGCGGAGAAGTCCGTCTCGGTGGTGAAGGTCGGGCGATTCGACGTGGTGCACGGAGCCAGGAACGGAGGCTCCACGCAAATTCCCTTGCTGTGAATCTCCGCGTAGGTGGCGGCGATCGAAAAGTTATGGGCGGGGTCGTCGTAAATGCCGGTGATCGCGCCGCCGTAAAAACTGCTGCCATGGCTGCCGGCGCCGGCAAACAGCGTCATTTCGCCGTGAATTTCAGGCCGGTACGCCGTGACCTCGACCGCGTTGCTGGTTTTGGAGTAATGGGCCAAGGAAGCGAGCGTGGCGGGCTGGGCAATGGTGCGGGCGACGAACGCATCGAGTTGCCTGCGTTCGTCGTGGCTGAGCAAATCGAGACCGGCGGCGGTGCGCTCGACGGCCGTGCGCCGCTGGGTAAAGGTGTTGGCAAAACCCGGCACGTCGCCTTGTCGCGCGAGGGTGAGGTCGTGTTGCACTTGTGCGTTGAGCGCGGTGCGCTGGGCGGCGGAGAGTTTTGCCAGTCCCATGGCGGTTTGTTCCGACGATGACAGCGAGTCCGTGAAGGGCGTGCCATCGGCCGCCCAAACCGTCAGGGCCATCGACCCCAGCAACGCGGCCATCAAACCGCGCACAAAACGGCAGGCGAGGGAGGCGAAGGCGGGCATCGAAGAGTATGACGCAGATGGAGTGCGAGAGTTCCGGCTGAGATTAGCTAAGGAGGAATGTTCAATCATCTGTTCACTCTGCTTGCAGACCAACCCGAGGTCAGTCATTCTCCGTAACACTACGACATGAGCCGATATGATACCTCCGACGACGACCACCAGCCGATGGTGTGGCTGCGCGGCTATCCCTTTTATGCGGCGCACTTTCTCGTGCTCGTCTTCGTCGTGTCGATGCTCGCCACGACGCTTTTGTTGGCCTTCAACGGATTGTCCGTCCTGGAGTTGCTGTCGTTCAGCAGCGAGCGCGTGCTCAAAGGTCAGGTCTGGCGCATCTTCACCTACGGGCTGGTGAATCCGCCCAGCGTTTTGCCGTTCGTCATCGATATGTTCATGATCGCTTGGTTTGGCCGGGAGGTGGAGAAATTTTTTGGACGCCGCAAATTCCTGTTCCTCTATGGCTGCATTTATTTCTTATCCCCGCTCCTTTTGGCGCTCATCGGGGTGTGGAAACCGATGCAACTGGCGGGCGAAAGCGGCGCCTTTGCGCTCTTCATTGCTTTCGCCACGCTCTATCCGGACGTCGTGATGTTGTTCAACATCCTCGCCAAGTGGGTCGCCGTGATCCTGTTTGGTATCTCTTCCCTGGCTGCGCTGGCCTACCACGATTGGGCGGCGCTGATTTCACTTTGGGTCACGGTTGGCTTCGCCTTTGCCTTTGTGCGTTACGAGCAGGGCAGGATCACCCTGCCGGGGATCCGCCTGCCCAAGATCAACCTGTTTCAGAAAAAACCGGAACTGCGTGTGGTGCCTGACCTTAAGCCGCAAAAAAGTTCCGGGGCCAAAATCTCGAAAGAAATCCCCATCGGTGAGATTGATATGCTGCTGGATAAAATCGCCGAGTCGGGAATGTCCAGCCTCACGCCCAAGGAACGGGCTCGGCTTGATGCCGCGCGCGAGGAATTGCTAAAAAAAGGCCGGTAGTTTGGGCAGCGTTCACGCGCGACCAGCGGCGGCGATTTCGTCCTGGGTGAACGTGCCGGGCACGTGGCGCTTGCCCCATTTCACCAGCGCGGACAGCACCGGCTCGAGATCCCGGCCTTTCCGGGTGAGGGTGTAGGCGCGCCGCGGCGGGTTTTGCTGGTACGGTGCGCTTTGGATGAGCTCCGCCTGCTCCAGCCGGGCCAGCCGGTCGGCCAGGATGTTGGTCGGAATGCCTTCCGGTGAATCGGCAAATTCGCCGAAGCGGGATTTACCCCAGAAAAGATCGCGGATGATCAGCAGCGTCCATCGGTCGCCCAGCAAATCGAGCGAACAGCCAATGGGGCAGGGCGAGCGGCGGACGGCGGAGGAACGGCGGGTGCGGGTCATAAAGGCAAGGTAAACTTTTAACTTGCAAAAAGCAAGTCACTGGGCTCACGTGTAACTTGCAAAGTTAAAGTCACTCAATCCACCTCGTCATGAAAACATCATCTCTTGCTCGTTTTTTGATTCTGCTCGCCGTCTGGGGCCTGGCCGCGGTCGCCGCCGGCCGTGTTCATCTGCTTTTTCATCTGCCGCCGTATGCCGTGCCTGTGCTGATTGCGAGCCTGACCATTGGCTTGGCCGTGGCCGTTTCGCGAGTCGGCTGGATCAGTGAAGCCGTTCGGGAAATCAGTCTGCGACAACTCCTCGTCGTGCATGTGGGCCGGTTTGTCGGATTTTATTTTTTGTGGCTGCACGCGCAGGGCCGGCTGCCGGCCGAGTTCGCCCATCGCGCGGGGTGGGGCGACATCATCGCGGCGGCGGGTGCGCTTATTCTGTTGTTCTGGCCGGAAGGCCCGGGGTTCAGGCGCGCCCTTTGGATTTGGAATATTGTCGGGCTGGCCGATTTATTCGTCGCCGTGGGCACGGCGGGATGGCTCAATCTCACCCGGCCCGGTTCGATGATCGAAGTTGCCGGCCTGCCGCTCACGCTCGTGCCGCTCTGGGCTGTGCCGATATTGATGACCAGCCACTTCGTCATCTTCCGCCGGATTTGCGGCGAAGCCTGCACCACCGCGGACGACGCACCGGATCCCGACTCTCAAGCCATGGCCAAAACCTGACTTAATTCGATGTTCAAAGTTCAGCGTTCAAGGTTCGAAGTTGGCTGTACACTCCGTCTCGTCCGTCATAGCCTTGGCGAAGGAGGATGTTCAACGTCCAGCGTTCGATGTTGGACGTTGAGCGTTGGATGTTGGATGTTCAGCCCGCCGTCGGCGGGCGATGCGTTTGATGGGATATTTAACCCCGACATGATAGGTGCCGATTAACGCGAGCATGCCGGCCAGTGCATAGACGAAGCCTTCGACCGTCGTGGGCACGGCGGGCTTGAAAATCGTCCACGTGGCGTGCGCGATCGAGGGATCAAGATAGCGCAGGAAAACAAACGGACGATCCCAAAGAGAGGCGTGCTGGATCGCCGACTGTGCGGTTTGCAGCGCATCGACGCGGGCGACGGCGTCCGTCATCACTGGGCCGAGTTTGGCCACGGCGGGATCGGCGTTCGCGTTGGTCTGGCTGATCAACCGGTCGAGCGTGAGGCCGGATTGCGCAGCCGCCTGTTGGAATTGCTGCAACTGGCGGCGCGCCTCGTCGAGATGCCCGCCGAGTCGCTGCAGGTATTGCTGCATGAACTCGGGCATCTGGGAAAAAATTACCGCGCCGATCACGCACAAGGCGCGATCCAAGAGGCCCTCCACGGCGCCCAGCAACGTTCGAGCGGGATTCATGGAGTAAAAGTGTTCGTAGTGGAAGACAACGCAAGCGCCTCGAACGTCCAACGCTGAACGTTGAACATCCTCCTTCGTTCATCTTTTGCGAACTTTGGAGGACACCGTCCACCTCGGATGCGAATGGCTGTGATAAAAAATAACGTTTATTCGCGATTTAAAATAATCATTATCGCACCCATGAAATCCATCGCCCGACCGCTCGTCATCGGAGCCTTCATTCTTTTCTGCATCACCTTCCTCGAAGGGTGCGGGACGAATACGTGGGCGAGAGGAGGCACCGGAGAAGGTTCTGCCGGCGGCATTTCAACCACCATCCCGCTCGGCAGCGCGAAGTAATTTTTCCCGCCGATGGCGCGGATGGGGGTGTGATCCGCGGTGAAGCCGTTTGGGCTCTCTGTAAATTCATTCGTGCGGTTGCGCGCTCGTCCACACGCCGCCCAAACCGAGGCGCGCAATCCAGGACTGCAGTGCCGCATGGTCGATCGCATCAGGTGCGGGCATTCAAAATACGGCGGGCGATCTCGCGCTGGCGTTCGTCGGCGGACATGCGCGGGTGGCTCAGCTGCAGGCCGGCATCCATCAAGTCGCGGGCCTGTTGCTGCATGGCCACGGCCAGCTCGAGTTTGTGCTCAGGCGGCATGCGGCGGAAAATCTCCGCCTGAATGGCGTCGGCCTCGGCTTGGTGTTCGGTGATCGGCATCAACGCGGAAACTGTCCAATAACGGATCGAAGGCAAGACCGGCGCAGCCGTGAACACTCAGCACCCAACGCTGAACGTTGAACATCGAACGCTGAACGCCAAATTCGGATTTTCACACGAAGATCGCAAAGACCGCGAAGGTCATGGGTAGGACGGATATCCTTAAACCAACGTGTTTTTCGGCCGCCGCTAAGGCAGTGTTAAAAATCCAATTAAAGAAGCTACGGCCATCCCCAGGAATGCGATGACCCACCCTTCGCTTTTATGAAAAGCTATAGCTGCGAGGATGCAAAGAATAGTCAGAAATGCTAGGCAGAGGGATTTTGTTCACTAGCTGTTCATGACGGACTGGCTTAAACAGTATCATAATCCAAATACGGCCCCAACCATTTTTCTGTCTCGGCAATGGTGAAACCTCTTCGATTGGCATAATCGGTGACTTGGTCTTTGCCGATTTTGCCCACGCCGAAATATTTTGAATCGGGGTGGTTGAAATACCAGCCGCTGACGCTGCTCGCGGGGTTCATGGCGCAGGATTCGGTGAGCGTAATGCCGGTCGCGGCTTCGGCATCCAGGAGTTTGAACAGGATCGGTTTCTCGGTGTGGTCGGGGCAGGCCGGATAGCCGGGCGCGGGGCGGATGCCGCGGTATTTTTCGCGGATGAGCTCTTCCATCGTGAGATTTTCCGTTTGGCCGAATCCGCAGGCTTCGCGCGCGATCTTGTGGAATTTTTCCGCCATGGCCTCGGCCAGCCGGTCGCCGAGCGCCTGCGCCATGATGGCCGAGTAATCGTCCTGCTGCGCGCGAAACTCGGCGGCAAACGCTTCCACGCCGAGTCCTGCCGTGACGGCAAATCCGCCCATGTAATCGATGCGGCCCGAATCTTTCGGCGCGATGTAGTCGGATAGCGCGTGATTGAATTGGTCGGTCGGCTTCTCCAATTGCTGGCGCAGCATGTGGAAGGTCGTGATGACTTTCAATGCGTCCGGTCGGCGACCGTTCGACAGGCTCAGGTCGATCCCGCTGGGATCGTAAATCTCGATGTCATCGCCCACGGCATTGCAGGGCCAGAAGCCGATAATGGCTTTGGCGGTGAAACGTTTTTCCGCGATGATTTGGGTGAGGAGTTTTTGCGCGTCGGCCAAAAGCTTCACGGCTTCGGGGCCGACGACGGGATCTTTCAGAATGTCCGGGTAGCGTCCGTGCAGCTCCCACGCGCTGAAGAAGGGGCCCCAGTCGATGAAGGGGACGATGTCCCCAAGTGGGAAGTGGCAAGTATCAGGTGACAGGATGGAGTCAGAGGAAAAAGTCCGGGTGCCAAAGAATTCCGGTCGGGGGATGTCGACGGTGGCCCAGTCGAATTTCTGTCGGCGGTCGCGGGCCGTCGCGAGCGAGAGGAGGGGGCGCTTGTTGCGGCGCGCGGCAAAGTCTTCGCGTTGCTTTTCCTGTTTCGCCACGACGTCGGCCATGAAGGCGGGCTTTTGCTCGTCGCTTAGCAGCGCACTGACGACGTTGACGACGCGGGAGGCATCGAGCACGTGGACGACGCCATGCGGATACTCGGGGGCAATTTTCACCGAGGTATGCGCGGGGCTGGTGGTGGCGCCGCCGATGAGCAGCGGCACGGTGAAGCCCTCGCGCTTCATTTCCTTCGCGACGTGCACCATCTCGTCGAGCGACGGGGTGATGAGCCCGGAGAGGCCGATGACATCGGCGCCGATGCGTTTCGCCTCGGCTAGGATCTTGTCGCACGCGACCATGACGCCGAGGTCGGTGACTTCGTAATTGTTGCAGGCGAGGACAACCCCGACGATGTTTTTGCCGATGTCGTGGACGTCGCCCTTGACCGTCGCGATGAGAAACTTGCCCTGCGCGCGCGACACGCCGCCGGCGGCCACGAGTTTCTTTTTTTCCTCTTCCATGAACGGCGTGAGGTAGGCGACCGATTTTTTCATCACGCGCGCGGACTTCACGACCTGCGGAAGAAACATTTTTCCCGCGCCGAACAGATCGCCGACGACGCGCATGCCGGCCATCAACGGGCCCTCGATGATGTCGAGCGGGCGGGGATATTTCTGGCGGCACTCTTCGGTGTCGGCCTCGACGTACATATCGATGCCTTTCACCAACGCATGGCTTAGCCTTTCCTCGACGGAAAGGCTGCGCCACGCATTGTAGGCGTCAGGTGCGGGGCTAGAGGCGAGAGATGGATCACCGGCGGCTTTGGCCGCGACTTCTTTCGCTTTCAATTCATCCGCGAAGGTGACAAGGCGTTCTGTCGAGTCTGGGCGGCGGTTGAGCAGCACGTCCTCGATGCGTTCGAGCAGGTCTTTCGGAATTTCCTCGTAAACGCCGAGCATGCCTGCGTTGACGATGCCCATGTCCATGCCGGCGCGGATGGCGTGGTAGAGAAAGGCCGCATGCATGGCCTCGCGCACGGGGTTGTTGCCGCGGAAGGAAAACGAAACGTTGGACACGCCGCCGGAAATCTTCACGTGCGGGAGCGTGTCCTTGATAATTTTCGCGGCCTCGAAGAAATCGACGGCGTAGTTGTTGTGCTCCTCGATCCCGGTGGCGACGGTTAGGATGTTCGGGTCGAAGATGATGTCCTCGGGCGGGAAGCCGATTTTTTCGGTGAGCAGCTGGTAGGCGCGCGTGCAGATGCGGACTTTTTCGTCGCGCGTGGCGGCCTGGCCCTGTTCGTCAAACGCCATGACGACGGCGGCGGCGCCGTAGCGCAGGACGAGCTTGGCGCGGCGGAGAAATTCGGTTTCACCGTCCTTGAGCGAGACCGAATTGACGATGCCCTTGCCCTGGATGCATTTGAGTCCGGCCTCGAGCACGGTCCACTTCGAGCTGTCGATCATCACCGGCACGCGCGAGATATCCGGCTCGGCGGCGATGAGGTTGAGGAACTTCGTCATCG
>Ga0210395_10002137_pt1 | contig 15384 bp, 14 predicted proteins | sample IncBWH4OmetaG_FD_150861 | JGI IMG/M metagenome (GOLD analysis project Ga0210395, IMG submission 150861) | Forest soil microbial communities from Barre Woods Harvard Forest LTER site, Petersham, Massachusetts, United States - Inc-BW-H-4-O ... | reverse complement strand
GGACCAGATGCCGATCCCCGTAGCATTCACCACCTTGCCACCGAACCGATCGACCAGCAGACCGACCGGGATCAGACACAACACATACATCCACAGGAAGGACGAGAGCAGCCAGCCCATCTCGACCTTGGTCAGTCCGAATTCCGTGGCGATCGGCGTCACCGCGACCGACAGCGCGATGCGATCCGTGTAGTTGATCAGCGTCAGCGTGAACAGAAAGACGCAGATCCAAAGCCTGCGATGGTGCATTGCCGTTTCCCCCGCGTCAGCTTGCGAGCAGGCGTGCAGGAGGGCAAGCTGCGCGTGATCGGCCAACTGGAGGAACTCAGCTATGGCAATCGCGGAAGCCGTCCAGGAACACCCGGCGCTGCTCGCCGAACTGCCGCAGCGTCTGCACCACCACGCCTATGTCGTGCGCGACCAGGAAGTGAACCGTCAGTTCTTCGAGGACCTGCTGGGCATCCCTCTTGTCGCCACCTGGTGCGAGAAACACCACAACGGCTGGCTCGGCCGCGATGTCGCGATGTGCCACACCTTCTTCAGCATGGCCGATGGCGGCGCGCTCGCGTTCTTCGCGTTCGGCGACCCGGAGGTCTACAAGCTTGTGATCGCGGAAAAGCCCCCAGTGGTCGGCAGCTTCGATCACGTGGCGTTCAAGGTATCGGACCGCACGTATGACGAGATCATCGCGCGGCTACAGCGCACCGGCACGTTATTCCGCGAGAATGACCACGGCTACTGCAAGTCGGTCTATGCCACGTCACCCGATGGGCTGATCGTGGAGTTCACCGTCGATCCGCCGGGTGTCGAACAGATAGACGCGATCCGGCGCGCCGACGCGCACTCCGAACTGGCACGTTGGATGGCCGGCGATCACCGCACCAACAACGATCTGCGGCCGCGCGACGGGAAATAACCGAAACATCTCTCGACCCGCGATTGCTCGTTCCGTCATGCCGACGCAGGTCGGCATCCACGTCTTCTCGTGGTGCGAGCGCCAAAGACGTGGATACCGACCTGCGTCGGCATGACGTTGGGCGGATCGTGCGCTGCTTGGCGCAGTTATTTCCCCTGGGTCCTAAGTGGGCAGATGCCGCCCGCTGTAGATGTCATTGACCTGCAGCGTGCCGAGGTGCGCCAATCGTCACGGCAATCTCCTGTTATCGCGCCGGCCGCCGATCTTCACTGCACGAAAGTGGGTGGGCAGAGGTATTTTACCCCCGCCAGATCCGCACCAGCGGCCCCTCCGCGCCGGACACCGGATCGGCCGCCGGTAGCTTCACCGCCGCGACGTTGCGCACCACCTCATCGTGCTCCGCCGGATTGCCACGCCGGAGATCTCTCCGAGCGGTGTTGTCGGGATAGGCGCCGACGATCAGCAGATCGGTGGTCTTGCCCTCATTGCAGTGGCCGACGCCGGCAGGCACCACCACGACATCGCCAGCACTGACCTCCAGCACCTGGCCCGCAGGGCCACCGAAACGCACATTCGCCGAACCGCTCGCCACGCCCAGCACCTCGTGCGCGTCGCTGTGGAAATGGTGGAACGGATGCACCGCGTCGCGCCACGCTGCGGGCCATCGGTTGGCCGTGAACAGCCGCTCGATCGCCGCCGGATCGGCCGGCACCGCCTGTCGGTATACCAACAGCGGCAGCTTCGAGTTGGGGATCGCGCCATCGTCGGCGAATGTGAAGGTCTGAGGTTCGGTCATCTGTATTTCTCCGCTGCTTCGGCAAGTTGTCGGTCGAGGGTCACCAGTTCGACCTCGAGGGTCCGGGCCAGATGCAGATAGCTGGCATCGTATCCTGTCAACCCGGCGCGCTGGGCAAGAGCAAGCACCGCAGCATGGTCAACATCCATTGTCTCGACCCGAATGGTTCTGCGCGTTGCATAGCGCGCGAGCAAGAGCGCGTGGTCGGCACGTGGACGACGCATTTTGGTGATGCAGATGTTGACGAGTTCGAAGTCAAGCAAAGCAGGTGCGACCAGATCGCAGCCTCGCACCTGAGCTGCGACAGATTCGGCGGACGCCTCGGCGAACATCGCTACGGCAAGCACGGATGCATCAATGACCTTTATCACGGTGCCCGCTATCACGATCCGCCCGCACGATGGCGGCTGTCTCGTCTGGGGCGCGCAAGCCAAGCCTGCGAGCCTCTGCTACCACTTCATCCACCGTCTGATAGCGGGTCGGCTTCACCGCCTCTTCGATGATCGCCATCAGTTCGCCTTGCAGCGACCGGTGATTCCGCGCCGCCCGTTCGCGAAGCCGCTCGACTACATCGTCGGGTGCGTTCTTGATCGACAGGTTGACCGGCATTGTTTGCTCCAGAATAGCTCTGATTTGGAGCCGATCTAGGATGACAGCCGATCGCCCTCAACCGCATCCTCCGCTTCATCCTCCTCGCCATACCCGACCAGCCGCAGCGCGCGTCCCTTGATGCCGCGGGTGCCGGCGGCGTGAATCAGCGCCTCCTCGCGGCCATGCGTCACCCAGACCTCCGGCGCGCCGACCTCATCCAGCGTGGCGTTCAGCTCGTCCCAATCGGCATGGTCGGAGATCACCAGGGGCAGTTCCACGCCGCGGGACTTGGCGCGTTGCCGCACCCGCATCCAGCCCGACGCCATCGCCACCACGGGGTCCGCCAGTCGCCGCGCCCACCGGTCGGTGACCGCAGTAGGCGGCGCCAGGACGATCGTCCCCACCAACTCGCCCTTTGCCGCCGCCGTCGCAGGGCGTAGGTCGCCGAGCGCCACGCCGCACGCCTCGTACACCTGGCACAATACGGACAGCGCGCCGTGCAGCCAGATTGGTCGGTCCCAACCCGCCTGACGCAGCAGCGCGATCAGGCGCTGGCACTTGCCGAGGGCGTAACAGCCCACGACGTGGGTCCGATCCGGGAACAAGGCCACACTGGCAAGGAGCCGGCCGATCTCCTGCTCGGGCGGTGGATGGCGGAATACCGGCAGCGCGAAGGTTGCCTCGGTGACGAACACGTCGCAATGCTCCGGCACGAATCCCACGCATGTCGGATCGGCAGTGCGCTTGTAGTCGCCACTGACGACCGCCCGCGTACCTTGGTACTCCATCGCCACCTGGGCGCTGCCCAGCACATGCCCCGCAGGCTGCAGCCACAGGTGCACGTCGCCGACGCGGAGCCTCTCGCCCCAGCCCAGCGCCTGCTGTGTGCCGCCGGCCCGGTCCTCGCCCAGGCGCGCGCGCATCAGCGCCAGAGTGTCCGCACTGGCGAGCACCGCCTGATGGCCCGGGCGCGCGTGATCGGAGTGCGCGTGGGTAATCACCGCACGGTCCACCGGCCGCAACGGATCGATGAAGAAGCCGCCAGGCTCGCAGTAGAGGCCCTGCGGCAGGGTCTTCAGCCAGGTCGAGGCATGCGGCATTCTGGCAAAATGGCCTTCTCTGCGGTCTATTGCCAGACCGCTCCGCGGCCTCAGCTCGCCAGTGCCAGCTCCTCCGCCACAATGTACGGGACCGTGCCGGCGACGGCTATCTCCAGCATCGGCACCCCACCGACCGCCGGCAGAGGCAGAAGGGCATAGCCATCCGTCCAGCGCCTGAGCGCTATCCCGTCCCGCTCCGCGGCCCACCAGCCGCTGACAAGTGACGGATGATCGAGCGGAATGTCACACACCTCGTCCCCGCCGCGCACCACAAGACGCGCAATCTGCACACCAAGGCAGCGGCGATCCTCCAACCACGGACGCGCATCGCACGGAGCGGCCGCGTGTGAAACGAGGCGCACTTCGCTCGCTCCGCGCGGCAGCATGAAGATATATCGGTGCGCATCGGTGGTCACTGGCTTGATCACCCGGTCCCCTGCAAGCAGGCGCAGCTCCGGGTCACCTGTGGTCTGTGGGCTGACCGGCCGGCGACCGAGTGCGGCAGCGCGCTCAGCCAGACTCTGCCAGACAGGCCCGATGGACTTCTCATCCGTCACGAACGGTTCGCAGGAATTCGCTTCGCGCGTTGCATTGTCCGCATCATCGGTGAGATCGGGATAGAGATGGCCAGGCTGACTGGAGTTGGCGAAGAAGCCGCGATTGCCGGTATCCAGATAGCTCTCCGCCGGCAAACCTTCGGCCAGCATGATGGCGTGCTTCTCGAGCTCCACATGGTAGTAGACGACAGAGCTCCGATCGGTCTCTTGCCGGATCGTCGCGCCATTGATCAGTTGCCGCGCGCAGATCAGCTTTCCTTCTGTCAGGATGGCGTGATCCGGCGAGACCAGCAGGTCGCGATGCGGCACATTGTCGGCAAACGCGCCCCGCTCGATGCGGATCGGCGCGACCAAACGCGGCTGTGGATGCGCTGCAAGGTTCACACGCCGATGGCCGATCCATATCACCGGAACCGGTGCAAGTTCGTCGCCACGGAGTGCCATCACTTGATCGCCCGGCCGCAGGGTCTCGACTGCAACTTGGCCATCGATGGCCTCGACCATGGTGCCCTGTGCGTAACAGACCATCAGCACTGTCCCGCCGCTGCCATCGTCGGCAAGGGCGAAGGCGCCAGGATTGTTGATATGGGCGATGGTGAAGACCGCGACGTTACCTGAGTCGATGGTCAGGGTCGTGCCGTTGTATTGCGTGGTTAACTGATTCGAGAATGGCAGCGAACCGATATCGATCTCGTTGTCACCGCCAAAACCCACAATCGTTGCATTCAGCGTGCCACCAGCGTTGTCGAGCACAAACGTGTCGGAACCAGTGTCGGCAAAGCTGATCACGTTGGCCGCCGAATTGACGCCCGTGACGTTGCCGCCGACCTCGAGCGTCCCGTCCAAGGAAATCGCGTAGTCGCCGCTGCCCGAGACCGAGCCCGCGAACAGCTCACCACCATCGACAGCGACTGTGCCACCGCTGTCAATGATGCCGCTGCCGATGTCGAGCACGCCCTCGGTCATCGCGGTCGAATTGGCATCCAGGGTGAAGCTGCCGAATACGCTCCCTGTGCCACCCGCACCGACATCGAATATGCTGTGAGTGAGGGTCGCGTTGCCTAAGATTGACAAGGAACCATCGTCGATCAGGCGAATCGATCCTGAGGCCCCCCCAACGTGGAGGGTCCTTATCTGGTAAGGACGCTCAACCGCCGTAATGACCACTGAGTATGTGCCGGACGCATTGATCACAACATCGTTGGTGTTGGTGGGAACACCCCCGCTCCAGTTCGAGGCAACCTCCCAGTTCGATGAGCCTTTAGCGGCGCCGACCCAGCTATTGGTCGCCATGCTCTCTCCTCTCCTCGCCACGCGTGCAGACGCGGCCGATGGTCCCCTTCGGTCCGCGGACAGTCGCTTCGCTCGGTTAACAGTCCATGAATCCGCCCCCGGCTTCCCGCCAGATGCAAGACCAAATAGAACGGTGGGATGGCCGGAACATTGCCAGAACCTTTTGCCGCGTGGTTCGCGCGTCAGGGATGGACGCCACGGCAGCATCAGCTCGAGATGCTGGTCGCCGCCCGCACCGGGGGCAGCGTGTTGCTGGTCGCGCCCACCGGCGGGGGGAAGACTCTGGCAGGATTTCTGCCCACATTGGTGGCACTGAGCGAGGCGCCGCGCGCAGGCATTCACACGTTGTACGTCAGCCCGCTGAAGGCGTTGGCCAACGACATCGCGCGCAACCTGACCCGCCCGGTCGAGGAGATGCGGCTCTCAGTGTCGATCGAAACGCGCACCGGCGATACGCCAGCCAACCGCCGCGCGCGCCAACGGGTCAGCCCACCGAACATCCTGCTGACCACGCCGGAAAGTCTGGCGGTTCTGCTGTCGTCGGCGGATGCACCATCGATGTTCGCGGGGCTTGCCTGCGTGGTGATAGACGAGGTGCATGCGCTGGCCGGCACCAAGCGCGGCGATCAACTGGCACTGTGCGTTGCGCGGCTCATGACGTTGGCACCGGCGTGCCGGCGTGTCGGACTATCGGCCACAGTGGCGCACCCCGACGCGATCCGCGCCTATGTCGGCGCCGAGAGCGTGATCAATCAGCCCGACGGCACGCCGCCGGAGCTCGCGATGATGCTGCCGGAAGGTGAATTGTCCTGGTCCGGTCACATGGGCCTTGAGGCAGCACCCGGGGTGATGGCACGTATCCGGTCCGCCCGCATGACGATCGTGTTCGTCAACACGCGCGCGCAGGCGGAGCTGTTGTTCCAGGCGCTGTGGAGGCTGAACGAGCCGACACTGCCGATCGCGCTGCACCACGGCTCGCTGGAGGTCGAGCAGCGCCGGCGCGTCGAGGCGGCGATGGCGTCTGGCAAACTGCGCGCCGTTGTGGCGACGTCGTCGCTGGATCTCGGCATCGACTGGGCCGGCGTCGATCAGGTGATTCAGATCGGTGCGCCGAAAGGGGTGGCGCGCCTGCTACAGCGCGTGGGGCGCGCCAATCACCGGATGGATGAGGCATCGCACGCCGTCCTGGTCCCGGCCAATCGGTTCGAGGTGCTGGAATGCGAGGCCGCCATGCTTGGCGTATCCGCGCGCGAACTGGACGGCGAGCCGCCGCGGCCGGGTGGACTTGATGTGCTGGCGCAGCACCTGCTTGGCCTCGCCTGTTCGGCACCATTCCGTCCGGATGATGCCTACGCCGAGGTGCGGCGCGCGGCGCCATATGCGGAGCTGTCGCGCAAGGACTTCGACGACGTGCTCGCGTACGTGGAGAATGGCGGTTACGCACTCGCCGCCTACGAGCGTTGGCGCAAGCTGTTCCGCGACAGCGAAGGCCGCGTGCATGTGCGCTCGGAGCGCATCGCGCGACAGCACCGCATGAACATCGGCACGATTGTCGAGGCACCGCTGATCAAGGTGCGCCTCGTTGGCAAGAAACGCCACGGCCCCGTGCTGGGCGAAGTGGAGGAGAATTTCGTGAACCTCCTGCGTCCGAGTGACACGTTCATGTTCGCCGGACGCCTGCTGCGCTTCCTGCGGCTGCACGAGAACGCGGTGGAATGCGCGGATGGCGGTACCGGCGAGCCGATGGTGCCGGCCTATGAAGGCGGCAGGCTCCCGCTCACCACCAACCTCGCCAACCGTGTGCGCGGGCTGTTGCAAGACCCGTCGAGCTGGGGGGTGTTTCCCGAGGGCGTGCAGCATTGGCTGAAGCTGCAGAAGGCACGGTCGCGGCTGCCCGGACGCAATGATCTGCTCGTGGAGACCTTCCTGCGTGGCGATCGCTGGTACCTGGTGGCTTACTGCTTCGAGGGCCGCAATGCCCATCAGACGCTGGGGATGCTCCTGACCAGGCGCATGGAGCGTGAGGGTTACGCGCCGCTTGGTTTCGTCGCGACCGACTATGTGCTGGGCGTGTGGTCGGCGGAGCAGCCGCGCGACGTGGCGAAGCTGTTCGATCAGGACATGCTGGGCGACGATCTGGAGGCGTGGCTGGCGGAAAGCTCGATGCTGCGCCGGACGTTTCGCAACGTCGCGGTGATTGCCGGGCTCATCGAACGCAACCATCCAGGCGCGGAGAAGACGCGGAAGCAGGTGACGGTGAATTCGGACCTGATCTACGACGTGCTGCGGCGTCACCAACCGGACCACATTCTGCTGCGTGCCACGCGTGCCGATGCGGCCGGTGGCCTCACCGATCTGTCGCGCATCGCGGGAATGCTGACGAGGGTGAAAGGAAGGGTCGTGCACATGGTGCTGTCACGTGTTTCGCCGCTGGCGGTGCCGGTGCTGCTGGAGATCGGCCGGGAAAGCGTACGGTCGGGCGCGGACGAGGAGAGGCTGCTGGCGGAGGCCGAGGCGATCATCGCGGAGGCGACGGGAGAGCAGGAGCCCCCACGTGCCAGGCGCCGCGCGATGCAGGCGTCGCTGTTCAGTTCATGACGGTATCGCCAGCCCCCTCCCCCCAACCCCCTCCCGCAAGGGGAGGGGGAGAAAACCGACTTCTCCCCCTCCCCTTGCGGGAGGGGGTTGGGGGGAGGGGGTCGTGGTCCCAATGACCGCCGCTCCCATCCACCTCGCCGGAGAGCGGCTGATGCTGGACCCGGCCGGTGCCCTGCACTGGCCCGCCACCAATCTGCTGGCGGTATCGGACCTCCATCTCGAGAAAGGCTCCTCCTACGCCCGCCACGGCCAGTTCCTGCCACCCTGGGACACCCACGCCACACTGGATCGCCTCACCTTGCTGCTCCGCCGCTACCAGCCACTCCTAGTGGTAGCCCTCGGCGACAGCTTCCACGATAGCGACGGCTCAAACCGCCTCCCCGTCAGTGAGCTCTCGCGCCTTCGCGCCATGACCGAAACGCATCGTTTCATCTGGGTCCAGGGCAACCACGATCCGTCACCGCCGCACGGCGTGGGCGGCGAATGGGTCGAGGAGTTCACCACCGCGAGCCTCGTGTTCCGCCATCAGGCCAGGTCAGACGCACAGGCCGAGGTCTCCGGCCACCACCACCCCAAAGCAGCGGTACCCGCACGCGGCGGCAGCGTAAGCCGCCCTTGCTTCGTCAGCGATGCCTGCCGCCTGATGATGCCCGCATTTGGAGCCTACACGGGCGGCCTCGATGTTCGCGATCCGGCAATCTCGCGGCTGTTCCCGCGCGGCGGCCGCGCATTCCTGCTGGGTAAGGAGCGCCTGTTCAGCTTCACGCTGGCGACGTTGCGTTCCGGCTGACCTGGCCGCAGGCTGGCGACGAAATGGCGGTTCGATCAATCCCGCAAGACACCCCCATCCGGGTGGTGGGTGACGTGCATGGCGAGGCCGTCGCATTCGGCTACGCAGCCGCCACTGACCGCTTTGTGGTGCAGCTGGGCGACCTAACCGACTATGGGCCAGACAACGCCGGCACGCTGCGCATCATGTTCCGCCTGATCGATGAAGGCCGCGGACTGTTCCTGCTGGGCAATCATGATCTGAAGCTGGCACGCTTCCTCGCCGGCCATCCGGTCCGCAACGAGACGACCCTGAGCGCGACGCTGGCTCAGCTCGACGACGAGCTGCGCAGGCGGGTGGTGGCCGAGGTCGCCAGCGCTCCCGCCTGGCAGCGCCGCGACGGCGCGGTCTTCGTCCACGGCGGCTTTCACACGGCGATGCTCGAGGCGCCCGCGCCTGAGCACAATCTTGATCGCGCGCACGGCGTACTGGCGCGGGCTCTGTACGGCGAGCCCACCGGTCGTACCCAGCCCGACGGCTACCCGGAACGCAGCCTCCGTTGGGTAGACCGCATCCCCACCGGAATCACTGTGTATTGCGGGCACGATCGGCGCAGCACAGATGGGCGTCCCTACATCCGACGTGGAGCCGCCGGCGGATCGGCGGTGTTCCTCGATACCGGCGCGGGCAAAGGAGGACATCTGTCGTGGATCGACCTGTGAGCGTCGCGCTTGTGACCGGCGGCGCGAACGGCATTGGCGCCGCGATCGCGGCACGGCTGGCGCGCGACGGCTGGTACGTGGTCGTCGCCGACATGGATCGGAACGGAACGGCGCCATCCGGCGGCCGATACGTGGTGTGCGACGTATCGGATGAGGCGTCAGTAGGTGGGCTGCTGCGTGACGTGGCGGCACAGGAGGCGAGGCTCGATGCGCTGGTCTGCAATGCCGGGATCAGTATCGGCAAGCCGATTGCGCGGCTGACGCTGGCGGAATGGTCGCGGGTGATCGGCACCAACCTCACCAGCACTTTCCTACTGGCGCGCGCGGCCGAAACAATGCTGCGTGCAGCCAAAGGCTCCGTAGTGACGATTGCATCGACGCGCGCCCGCATGTCGGAAGCCGACACCGAAGCCTATGCCGCATCGAAGGGAGGGCTGGTCGCTCTGACACACGCGCTCTCGATCAGCCTAGCGCCGGAGGTTCGCGTGAACTGTATCAGCCCGGGGTGGATCTTCACCAAGGGCGATCCACCGCGCGCGGAGGATCACGCGTTCCATCCCGCAGGGCGCGTTGGCACGCCGGAGGACATCGCCGCTCTCACAGCGTTCCTGGTGGGATCGGAAAGCGGCTTCATCACCGGTGCCGAGTTCATCGTCGATGGCGGCGTAACCCGGAAGATGATCTACCCGGAATGACAGTCAGGCACTGCGTATGGTTTGCAGGAGGAAGGCTCGGTCGCTGGCGGTGTCCTCATCCAGACCCTGTATCGTAAGATCCGCACCGCAAACAAAGTCGAGGAAAGTCCAGGCATCTTCGATGATCGAATAGGCAGGGGTCGCCTGACGCCAGAAGTCCGCGAGCAATGCCCGTGTTCGTGTCTCACCCTGATGCCGCAGGAGTGTGCGGATGGTTCGCGGCGCCGTATCCACCAGAGAACTCGCCCGCGTCTCTCGCGAATAGGTCCGGTAAAGTCCCAGCGGAATTTCGGCAGAGCGAACCCAGTCGGCGAATTCCCCCGGCAGCTCAGGTATGGCGATCTCGGTCACTGCCGCGCCGAGAGCCATTTCCCACATGCCGGGCGTCACCCTGTCCGCCGGCGCGGTGTTCCTGACCGGGGCCGAACGACCAGGAGCGTGGCAGCCGTTCGATGTGTGCGTCAACCAAAGCTCGTTGAGCTCACCGAGCATCTTACCGATCGGCGCCAGGCCGACGGAAGCAACGTAATCAGGAATGATTTCGAATATGATCGCGCGCAGCGCTGGTAATTGCGGGACGATGCTCGCTACGATCTCCATCAAGGCCGGTTCCACCAGACCGGAATGTGCATCGACCCAGAATCCGCCGGCAGCTTCTCCACCGGCCAGGTGAACCTCCCAGACCCGCTCGAGCGGTATCGACTTGCAAAATTCGGCCACGCTCTGGCGACCGTTGCGCTCGTTGCACAGCAGGTTGTGCAAATCGAGCAATATGCCGCAATCGGCGGCTTCGGCGACCTCGGCTGCGAATGCGCCATCCGGCATTTCACCCGGACGCCTGGGGAGGTAACTGACCGGCACCTCGAATGCGACAGGTACCCCGGTGGTCAGGCGACGGCGGCGGATCTGCTCAGCCGCAATTTCAACGCCGCGCTGGCATTGCGCAGGCGGCAGAAAGAAGCCTGTGCTGACAACCTGATCCGTACCGCTCGCGCCGGAAAGTATAAATTGATTGAAGCTGAGGTGGTCGCTGATCCAGGCCGGTTGCAGCGCGGCAATATCGCCGGCGAGCGCCTCGCAATGGCTGGCGGTTTGCCTCGCGCTGCCACCAAACGGCGCGCCGACACCGTGAAGCAACTTAGGCTGCGGCAAATGCTCGAGCGTTGCGGGAAGCCGCGACATGAAACCCGAGGACTTCATGTCGCGGGGTACCCAGAAGGTCTCCGGTTCGGCTTCGATCACGTGCACGAGACCCTCGCCGGGACGACACAGCGGATCGAGTTCTGGCCACCAGACCAAGCCGACGCCGGCCCTCGATGCAGCAGCGTTCTCGCGCGGAGATCTCATGTCGTCTTGTCTCGAACTGTCAGCCGATCTCGGCGGCGAGAGCCGAAAATGCCGGCCGGCCAACTGAGGCGCAGGTCTGGCAGCACACGCCTCCGCGGACACTGTTGACGTAGCCGCCCGCAACTTGTGTCACCTGTTCGGCGGTTAACTCAAGGGGAGCGTCCGGATCGACGTCCGGACACCTGGTCGTCATTTGGTCTTTCATGGGCAGGTTCCTTCTACTGGTTGTCACACGCAACGGATTTCGACTGATCGAAACCGTTGACGACCGGTCAGCACGGTCTCGCTGAACCTGGACGCAACCGAAACATTATGGAGAAAGTCCGCCGACGCTATGACGCAGTTCACACGCGCGCCAGCGGGTGACCGCCGGTTTCCTTGTTGCGCGTCATCCCCCGGATGTCTTAGGCTAATTGATATTCGATAGGTAAGCGGCGCAGCGCCGCACCGACGTGAATCAGCAATAACACGGCGGCAAGAGGGACGGCGACGATGGCAGAGACATCACTCTCGGCGGTCGAGCACGCGTTGGAAAACCAGCCTGTCGGCGGATTGCAGATCCGGGTGGCGGTGATCTGTGGCCTCATTCAGATGTGCGACGGCTATGACGTCGGTTCAATCGGCTGGTCTGTGCCATCGTTGACCCACGCGTGGCATGTCGCGCCGTCGGCATTCGCACTGGCCTTTCTGTGGTCGAACATCGGCGTCATGGCGGGTGCCCTGCTCGCCGGACCGATCGGCGACCGCGTCGGGCGCAAGCCGCTGCTGATGATGAGCGTAACCCTCTTCGGCATCGCCTCGCTGGCAAGCGCCGTCGCCCCCTCGCTTGAGTTCTTGGCGGGGACGCGCTTCTTCACCGGCGCCGGGATTGCCGGCGGATTTGCCGGAACGGTCGCGCTGACCGGCGATTACACTCCGCAGCGGCTGCGCGCGATGATGATCATGTTGACCTTTACCGGAGCGCCACTCGGCGGCTTTGTCGGCGGTCAGGTCATCGCCTTGCTGCTGAGCGAAGGGTTCGGCTGGCCGATCATCTTTGTCATCGGCGGCGCTTTCCCGCTGGTACTGCTGGCCATCACAGCGCTATGGCTCCCTGAGTCGCCTCGTTTTCTCGCCGCGCGGGCGAACCTGGCACCGCACCAGCGCGCGTTGCTGCAGCGGCTCGCCATCGCGCCCTCGCCGGGAGAGACACATGCGATCGATTTCGCAAGGGGCAATCCGCTCAGGCTGCTGTTCGGCGAGGGTTTCGCGCAGCAGACGACGCTTCTGTGGATCATCTTCTTTTGCAGCCTCCTGGACCTTTTCCTGTTCGTCTTCTGGCTGCCGGAAGTTCTGCACCTGGTTGGCCTGACGCCGGCGCAGTCGGTGTTTGCGTCGAGCCTCTTTGGCCTCGGTGGCATCGTCGCCGTGCTCTATCTCGGTTGGGCGATCGATCGCCTCGGCGCGCGTCGATCGCTTGCGGTGCATTTTGCCGTGGGCATCGTGTTCATCGCGCTGATTGCGCTGGCGGCATTGCCCTACTTCGCATTGCTTGCCGTGATCTTCCTCTCCGGGGTGACGGTACTCGGCAGCCAGACCGGTTTGAACGCGGCATGCGGCAAGATCTATCCGGCACGCATGCGCACGCGCGGTTACGGGTTCGCGACCGGCGTCGGGCGATTGGGCGGCATCGCCGCTGCACCACTCGGCGGCTTCCTGCTGGCCCATGGATTGCCACCGACGTTTGTCTTTCTGTCCGCGTGCCTGTTCGCCGCGATCGCCGCCGTGGCGACCGCGCTTCTCGCGTTGCCTGGCAGGCAGCCGAGTGCCAGTCCGGCGATCGAGGCGGCGTAGCGAGGGTTCGTACCTCCGCAGCGCCTCGGCGGTTCCGCCGCCATCGGGACGTTGGCTTTCCGTCGCCACATAGAAACAGAAGGGAGGGAAGGACATGACTGACAGCCATCCAACCCCTGCCGCGATGACCACTGTTGCGCAGGCTGTCGCCTGTTCTGCCGCGACGATCGACGGCGTGTTCCGCCGCGCCTTTACGGTCTTCGCCGACCGCGTCGCCGTTGTCGCCGAAGACACGTCCATGACCTATGCGGAACTGCGGAATCGGGCGTGGCAGCTCGCCAATGCGCTGACTGCGCTTGGACTCGGGCGCGGTTCACGCATCGCGGTGCTGAGCGAGACGCGACCTGAATACGTCGAGACCTATGCCGCCTGCGCCGCACTCGGCGTCACCGTCGTGGCGCTCAACATCAGGCTGCATCCCGAGGAGCTGCTCCACTGTTTGGAAAAAGCCAAACCCAGCCTGCTGATCTCCTCCGGCTCGCTCACGCCGCTGGTCGTTTCTCTCGACCGCGTCCCCTACCTGAAGCACTGGATCGCGCTCGATCCGATGGACGGGTGGCTCGACTACGGCGATCTGCTCGCCGCTGCCCGGGCGGACGAACCGCCGCGCGTGGCGGGACCCGAGGATATCCACAACGTGCTGTTCACGAGCGGCACCACGGGGCGACCGAAAGGCGCGACGATCAGCCAGCGAGCCGCCGCGATCCGTGGCTTACGCGTCGCGCACTGGTTCCGACTGACCGAGAATGATGGCTTTCTTTGTTGGCTGCCGCTGTTCCATTGCGGCGGGGATGAATCGCTGTATGCGACTCTGATCTCGGGAGGAGTTTTCGCAACGTTACGCAAGGCCGCTGTCGAGACGATGTTCAGCATGATCGAGCGTTATCGGCTGAGCTGGACCTTCTTGCTGCCCGGCATCATCACCGAGTTTCTCAACCATCCGCGCCGGCGCGACCACGATCTGTCGAGCCTGCGCTTCGCCGGCGGCTACGCCAATATGATGCCGGATATCATCGCGCAGCTGACCGCGGCCTGCGGGATCGAATTCGATGACGCTTTTGGCCAGACTGAGGCATCCTACCTTGTCGCACACGGTCTCTCCCGTCCGGGCGAGACGCCAAGTCTGCGGAAACAGCCAACGCCCCTGCTCGATATCCGCATCGTCGATGACGCGATGAATGACATGCCCGTGGGTGAGCCGGGCGAATGCATCGTGCGGGGGCCGGGTGTCATGAGCGGCTATCTGGACGACCCCAAGGCCAATGAGGAAGTTTTCGCCGGCGGATGGCTTCACACCGGCGATCTGCTCCGCCGCGAGCCGGATGGCACGGTGACATATGTCGACCGCAAACGATATCTGATCAAGACCGGTGGGGAGAACGTCTATCCGGCCGAGGTCGAGCAGGTCATCGTGCGGCATGAAGCGGTGCAGGAGGTCTGTGTGGTGGGCGTCCCCGACAGCTTTTGGGGGGAGACGGTCAAAGCGGTGATCGTACTGCGCGAAGGCCAGACCGCCGCGCCGGCGGAAATCGTCCGCTGGTGCCGCGTAGAGCGTCGGCACAGGACGGCCGAAGCTGGCCGACACTGTGGCTCGCATCATTGTCGTTGCTGCTCTGGGCAGCCCCAAGAAGCTCTGCCCGGCCTCGTAGGTCGTCACTGGTCCGTCGTTGACCTGACTGCGGATCGCCCCCTCAAGCACGGTCGCGTAGATGAATGTCCGCGAGGACGCTGCCGAACGGCAGCGTCGCGACAAGCAGCAAACAGAGGAGGCGTTTCGTGTTGCCCCATCCTTCGGTTGGCGGATGCGGGATCAGGCTCGTGCCTGAGAGCGGCGAAACCATTCGTCGAAACCGATGCGGCCGAGGCGCGCTTCGCCCAAGGGCACCAGCGAGCGCTCCTCGACCCGGCCGCCCCAGTATCGGGCCTCGGGGTCACACACGACCTCGCGTGGGTCGCCGAGCGCCTTCAGATATCGCGCGATGATTTCGTTGAATGGTGCTCGTTCCGGGCCGGCGATCTCGATGATGCCGTTTCGCGGCGCCGCGGCCGCAACTTCGGCGACGATGGCGGCAACGTCGTCCGCCGCGATGGGCTGGAACAGGCAAGGCGGAAGCCTGACTATGTTTCCATCCGCACTTGAAGCAGCGATGCCGCCGAGGAATTCCAG
>Ga0210395_10002135_pt1 | contig 15391 bp, 9 predicted proteins | sample IncBWH4OmetaG_FD_150861 | JGI IMG/M metagenome (GOLD analysis project Ga0210395, IMG submission 150861) | Forest soil microbial communities from Barre Woods Harvard Forest LTER site, Petersham, Massachusetts, United States - Inc-BW-H-4-O ... | reverse complement strand
ATCGATCATGGCCGCGACGATCTCGCCGTTCTCCGCGTCTTCCTGCTGGCGGATGACCACCCAGTCGCCGTCGGCGATGGCGGCGTTGATCATCGAGTCGCCGGCCACCTTCAGCATGAACAGGGTGCCTTCGCCGACAAGCTGGCGGGGGAGCGGGAAGATGTCCTCGACCTGCTGCTCGGCGAGGATCGGGCCGCCGGCCGCGATCCGGCCGACCAGCGGGACGTAGGCCGCTTCCTGCGAGGCGATGTCCAGGCCGTCGGCGGTCAGTTCCGCCTCGCCTTCCTTGCCCTGCTCGGGGCGGATGGCCGGGTGGCCGGGGAGACGGACCTCGACCGTGCGCGGCCTGCCCACGTCACGGTGCAGGTAGCCCTTGCGCTGCAGCGTCGAGAGCTGGTACGAGACGCTCGATGTGCTGGTCAGCCCGACAGCCTCGCCGATCTCTCGCATCGACGGCGGGTAGCCGCGCTTCTGCACCGAATCCCTGATGACCTGTAGCACCTTGCGCTGCCGCCAGGTGAGCACGTGGTCGGGGTCTGGCTTATCGGGCGTTTCAGGGATCACGACGGGCACGCTGCCCTTTGGCTTGCGGCCGGGCCTGCCCTTCGGGCGGACCTGTACGTCCCCGATTTCGGGAGAGGCATGGTCTGCGTTGTCGTCCATCGGATGAACCTCCGAATCATGGTTGCCGCTTACGAGTACGAGCGTAGCGCTCATTTTTGATTTCACCAAACATCTGTTCGACGTGTCGCTAGAATGTCGGACCCGCGAGGTACAAAGATGGCATGACCGAGGGGATTTTTCCCCCGACACGTGTCCCGCTTGCCTAGAGGTGTGTCTCTGGACTACCGTTGACCACAACATCTAGTAGTTACAACGATGTGGTTCTTCTACAGGTTGTGGATAACCACCTTCGTTGCGGATACTCGGTGCGGGGTGCAGCAAGGCGCGCTGGAGGTGAAGAGCATGCACTGTCCGTTCTGCCGCCACGCGGATAGCCGGGTGATCGACAGCCGGGTCACGGACGACGGGACCGCGATCCGCAGACGCCGGTCGTGCCCGGAGTGCGGGCGGCGGTTCACCACCCAGGAGTCGGTCATCTTGATGGTGGCCAAGCGCAGCGGGGTGACTGAGCCGTTCACCAGGGACAAGATCGTCCGTGGCGTAAAGCGGGCCTGCCAGGGCCGGCCGGTCGATGAAGACCAGCTCGCCATGCTCGCCCAGCGAGTTGAGGAGACTATCAGGGCGCGCGGCCTGGCCGAGGTGCCGTCCCATGAGGTGGGACTGGCCATCCTCGGACCGCTCCGTGATCTCGACGAGGTCGCCTACCTCAGGTTTGCCTCGGTCTACCGGGGGTTCGAGTCGCTTGACGATTTCGAAAAGGAGATCTCCGAACTGCGCAGCCGTAGCTACGGCGATGACAGCGCCTGACGGTGATCTTGACGCTGCCGCGGCAGCAGCACCTAAGTTCCGAGTGCCGCGAAGGACGACGCTGACGAGGACGGATCCAGCGAGGATCCGCGATGAAGGGGGAAAGGGAGCTATGACGGAGACGGTGAGCGGCCAGACATCGCGCAAGGGCAAGCGCGGCAAGGGCCTGAAGGTCCGGCGGATCCACACCACGCCAGGCGTGCACCCGTATGACCAGGTCACCTGGGAGCGCCGCGACGTCGTGATGACGAACTGGCGGGACGGCTCGGTCAACTTTGAGCAGTACGGCGTGGAGTTCCCTGACTTCTGGTCGATCAACGCCGGCAACATCGTGACCACCAAGTACTTCCGCGGTGCCGTGGGCGCGCCGCAGCGCGAGTGGTCGCTCAAGCAGCTAGTCGACCGCGTGACGAACGTCTACACGGAGACCGGCAAGGAAAACGGCTACTTCGCCTCCGACGAGGACGCGGAGATCTTCGACCACGAGCTCAAGTACGCGCTGATCCACCAGATCTTCAGCTTTAACTCACCGGTTTGGTTCAACGTCGGCACCGCCTCCCCGCAGCAGGTGTCCGCCTGTCAGCCGTATGACTCTCTGGTCAGCACCCCGGCCGGCCTCGTCCCGATCGGCGAACTGGTGGCATCGAACGCGGTTGGCGCCAAGGTCTACGACGCCCACGGCCTCACCCGGGTCATCGCCACCAAGGCGAACGGCGTGAAGCCCGTGCTCAGGCTGCACACCAAGGCCGGCTATGCGCTTGACGTCACGGCCGACCATCTCGTCTGGCGGGTGTCCGGTGCTGGAACTGGCAGTTTCGTTCCGGCAGGGAGCCTCAAGCCGGGCGACCTGTTGCTCTGGCATCGCCGGGACAGCCACGGGGAAAGCGAGATCCGCCGTCACGACATCGCCGAGGCGGCGCTTGCCGGCTGGCTTCAGTCTGACGGGTTCGTGGGCCAGTACGAAGGCACAAACCGCTCCCTCACGATCGAGGCGATGACCGTAACCGACGCCGAGCTTGACTGGGTCACCAGCGCGCTCGATCAGGTCTTCCCTGGTGTGCACCGTCACGAGCGTAGCGTCGCGACGCAGGACGCCAAGCTCGACTGCAGGCGGACGAGGCTCTACGGGGAGTTCCTGCGCGACTTCGTGGAGCGCTGGGACCTGCGGCGCCGGGGCACCGAGATGCGGGTTCCGCACCACTTGTACACCGCGCCGATCCCTGTGGTTGCTGCCTACCTGCGCAGCGTCTTCCAGGCCGAAGGCTTCGTATCGGCGCGAGCGGCATCGACGGTGGTCGAGGTCGACATGATCTCCGAGCACCTCATCAAGGGGATGCAGCAGCTTCTCTTGCGCTTCGGTATCTACGCACGTGTCGGGTTCAAGCGGGACGCGCGTTCCGACCGTCACGGCTGCTGGACCCTGCGTATCCAGCCTGACGGCGACAGGCGCCTGTTCGCCGATGCCATCGGGTTCATCGACCCCGTTAAGGCGGAGAAACTGGAGCGGAGCTTCGACAAGCCGGGCCTCACCGCGCGTGAGACTAAGACCCTTCAGATCGACCGCATCGAACCGCTCGGGCACATGGATGTCTATGACATTCAGACCGAGAGCGGCGAGTATCTCTCCGGTAACCTCCGGGTTCACAACTGCTTCATCCTCGCAGTCGACGACACGATGGAGTCGATCCTTGAGTGGTACCGGGAAGAGGGCCTTATCTTCAAGGGCGGCTCGGGCTCCGGCGTGAACCTGTCCCGGATCAGGTCGAGCAAGGAACTGCTCACCTCGGGCGGGACCGCGAGCGGCCCGGTCTCCTTCATGCGCGGCGCCGACGCCAGCGCGGGCACTATCAAGTCGGGCGGCGCGACCCGCCGAGCCGCCAAGATGGTCGTGCTCGACGTCGACCACCCGGACGTCGAGGACTTCATCCAGACCAAGGCCCGCGAAGAGGACAAGATCCGCGTCCTGCGCGACGCCGGCTTCGACATGGATCTCGGCGGCCAGGACATCATCAGCGTCCAGTACCAGAACGCCAACAACTCCGTCCGCGTCAGCGACGAGTTCATGCACGCGGTCGAGAACGGCAAGTCCTTCGACCTGCTGGCGAGGCTGACCGGCGAGGTCATGGAGACCGTCGACGCCAAGGGGCTGTTCAGGAAGATCGCGCAGGCCGCCTGGGAGTGCGCCGACCCGGGCATCCAGTACGACGACACGATCAACAACTGGCACACCAACCCGGAGACCGGCCGGATCACCGCCAGCAATCCGTGCTCGGAGTACCTCTCGCTTGACAACTCTTCCTGCAACCTCGCCAGCATCAACCTGCTCAAGTTCCTCAGGAACGACGACACGTTCGACGTGCAGCGGTTCGCGCAGATGTCGGAGCTGATCATCACCGCGATGGATATCTCCATCACGTTCGCGGACTTCCCGACCGAGAAGATCGGCGAGACCACCCGTGCCTACCGGCAGCTCGGCATCGGCTACGCCAACCTCGGCGCGCTGCTAATGGCCACCGGTCACGCCTACGACTCCGAGGATGGCCGCGCGATCGCCGCCGCGATCACGTCCCTGATGACGGCCGCCGCCTACAAGCGGTCGGCCGAGCTCGCCAAGGTGGTCGGCAGCTACGACGGCTACGAGAAGAACGCCACCGCGCACCAGCGCGTCATGCGCATGCACGCCGAGGCGAGCGCCAAGGTCACCGCGATCGCGGGCTTCGACCGGGCGATCCTCGACCTGGCCAACAAGACCTGGCAGGACTGCCTCACGATTGGTGAGGCCAACGGTTACCGCAACGCGCAGGCCAGCCTGCTCGCTCCCACCGGCTGCTTGACGCCCGACACTTTGGTCACGACCGACCGCGGGCTGGTCCGGCTTGGCGAGCTCGGCGATATGTACGGCGACCGTTGGCAGGATCTGGACCTCACGGTCTCGACCGATGAGGGTCCGCGCCAGGCGACGAAGTTCTTCGTCAATGGCGAGGAGCCGACCCGCCGGATCGTCACCGATGGCGGCTACACGATCCAGGGCACGCTCACTCACCGCGTCAAGGTCGTCAACCCGGCCACCAGTGCATGGGAGTGGAAGCGCCTGGCAGACATCGCTTCAGGCGATGTTGTTCCGATGCAGATGCGCACCCTGGTCGGCCACCCGCGCCAGGTCCCGCTCCCCGTGCTCGACCAGGCGTACTACACGGGCGACCGCTACATCCGCGTCCCGAACACAGTCACCGCGGATCTGGCTGAACTGGTCGGCTACTTCATGGGCGACGGCAGCCTGCACGCCAAGGGCATCCGGCTCTGCGTCGCGAACACCGACCTGGATGTGGTCGCGCACCTCTCCGTGCTGGCCAAGGATCTCTTCGGCATCGAGCCGGTCGTCACGCAGCAAGAGGGCTACCAGGAGGTCACCCTCCAGTCCGTGCGGCTGGCACGCTGGTGGCAGGCGGCCGGGTTCGCGAAGACACTGCCCGAAGGTCCCGACCACGCCGACCACAGCGGCAAAGGGTGGGTCCCGCGTGTGCCTTCGGCCATCCTCGAGTCCAACGATGCTCTGGTCTACAGCGCTTTCGTACGCGGTCTCTTCGAGGCCGACGGCACGGTTCTCGAAGGCGTCCCTAGCGTCTCCACGGCGCACGCGTCATTCGCCGCGGAAATCCGCACCATGTTGCTCACGCAGGGCCTGGCCACGACGACGCGCGCAACGACCAGCGGCTTCGGCAAGACGATCTACCAGGTCCGGCTCCGCAACATCGATCACGCGCTGAACTACGCCGAGCTGGTCGGGTTCATCGGCAAGCGCAAGGATGAGCTGGTCATCGCCCTTGAGCCGGCCAGGTCCGCGAAGAAGGACTACGTGTTCCTGCCGCGTCAGGTGTGGGACGAACTGGTCACGAAGGAGCACCGCTCCTACGACGCACTCACGCAGTCGCTTCGCAAGAGCAATGGTGGCGTCCCCCGGATGCTGGCCGTCCGCATCTTCGAAGAGACTCGCGATCCGCGGCTCGCCGCCGCGCTCGACTACCTCTTCGAGAAGGTGGCCGCCAACGAGGACGGCGGCGTTCAGCCCACCTTCGACCTGTCCGTCCCGGCCAACGTCACCTACGTCGCCAATGGCATGGTCAGCCACAACACCATCGGCTTCATGATGGACTGCGACACCACGGGCATCGAGCCCGATCTGGCCCTGGTCAAGTTCAAGAAGCTGGTCGGCGGCGGTTCCATGCAGATCGTCAACCAGACCGTGCCGCGCGCCCTGAAGAACCTCGGTTACCAGCCCGAGCAGATCGAAGCGATCACCGAGTACATCGCCGAGCACGGCCACGTGGTCGACGCCCCCAGCCTGCGGCCGGAGCACTACGAGGTCTTCGACTGCGCGATGGGCGAACGCTCGATCAGCCCGATCGGGCACGTCCGGATGATGGCCGCCGTCCAGCCGTTCCTCTCCGGCTCGATCTCGAAGACCATCAACATGCCGGAGTCCGCGACGATCGAGGAAGTCGAGGGCATCTACTACGAGGGCTGGAAGCTCGGCCTGAAGGCCCTCGCCATCTACCGCGACAACTGCAAGGTCGGCCAGCCGCTGTCCGTCGCCAAGAAGAAGAAGAAGGAGGAGCCCGCCCCGGCGCCGGCGCCGCAGCAGGCGGCGGAGCCGCACGAGCACCGGCCGGTCCGCAGGCGCCTCCCGAAGACCCGCTCCGCCACCGTGACCAGGTTTGACGTGGCCGGCGCCGAGGGTTACATGACCGCGTCCACCTACCCCGACGACGGCGTAGGCGAGGTCTTCCTGAAGCTCGGCAAGCAGGGCTCGACGCTGGCCGGCGTGATGGACGCGTTCTCGATGGCGATCTCGGTCGGGCTCCAGTACGGCATCCCGCTCGAGTCCTTCGTCTCCAAGTTCACGAACATGCGGTTCGAGCCGGCCGGCATGACCGACGACCCGGACATCCGCATCGCGACCTCGGTGATGGACTACATTTTCCGCCGCCTCGCGCTCGACCACCTGCCCTACGAGCAGCGCGCCGAGCTCGGCATCATGTCCGCCGCCGAACGTGCCGCCGAGCTGGCTGGCCAGGACCCCGCCACGCTCGGGGACGAGGTAGACCGGATCGAGCTGGCTCAGTCCGCGGCAGTCGAGAAAGACATTCGTATCGAACGGACTGTTGCTCCGAGTTCCCACGCCACGCCGGCTTCCACCCCATCGCAGGCGTCCACCGTGGCGCAGCCGCCCGCCGCACCCGCGTCGCCCCAGGCGACCCGGACCAGTAGCCCGCACAGCACCGCCGAGCTGATCGAGTTCCAGCAGGGTCGCACCGCCGACGCCCCGCTCTGCCTCACCTGCGGGACGAAGATGCGCCCGGCAGGCAGCTGCTACGTCTGCGAAGGCTGCGGCTCCACCAGCGGCTGCAGCTGAAAGTGAGCGGTATTGCATCAGATGCAACAAGTGCTCGCGAGAGCGGTTGAGTATCTGAGCGCTGAAACGCCGCACGCCCGGGCCTGCAGGGGTCCGGGCGTGCGGGGCGGCGCGAGCTGATGTCGTGCCTAGGCTGGAACCTGGATGACATCACACTCCGCGTCGCAAATCAAGGCGATGGAGGGAGGTGATGGCATGACGAGGAATCTGCGTGTGACTGGCGCTGTTGCCGCGTCAGACGCCGCAAGGGTCCTGGGAGATCCCAAGGCGACCGGCGCTGAGCGGTCTGCGGCTGCAAGCGCGCTGTCGGGTCTACCGAGCAGGAATCCCGAAGTGGCAGTCGGCGGCGTGCTCGGCCCACGAGGACCAAGCCTATGCCGTGGCTGAGATTGTTGAGGGTCACCGGATCGGGTACTGGCCTCCGCCGGGCGTCCATGGTCGGCTTTCCATTCCAGTGGAGCCAGGCTGCCATCACACGATCGAGCGCGCCTGAGCGGTAGCTATCGCATACCCGAGGCGGTCCGTGGAGGTGGGACTCGCCGCCAGTTGACGGGAACCATCGCCGGGACCACCGGTGCCAGCCCGGTCTGCGCCTCGTGCTACCAGGCTCCGCAGCGGCCATGCGGGCACTGCGGCCGGACCTGCAAGATCGCCAGGCGAGCGACAGCATCCACCCGTGACCTGTGCTATGGCTGCTACCAAGGCACGTCGGCGGTTTGCCCGGTATGCGGGAAGACTAGGCCCTGCCAGCGGATCTCCTCGGGCAGCCCGATCTGCCGGAGTTGCCGGACCCGCCCTCCCCGGTGCTGCTTACGGTGCGGGCGCAACCGTCCCGTCCAGGCGGAATGGCCCGCCGGACCTGTCTGTGTCGGCTGCTATGGAGCATGTCCGCCGCCACCCCGGCGAGTGCGCAGGCTGCGGGGGGGTACGGCCGCTGATCGGAAGCGACGATCAGGGAAGGTCGGTCTGCGGTCCCTGCGCCGGATCACCGTGGCTGGACTACGCCTGCCGCGAGTGCGGTCGGGAGGAGAGATCCATAGCGGCGGGCGCCGCTTCGCCTGCGTCCCGGCTGAGCGCGCCCACATCTTGCTCGCTGGCCCCGGCGGGGGTGGTCTCCGCGCAGTTGTGCCCTTTGCTCGTGGCACTCACCAGGATCACCAACCCCGCCACCCTGGTCACCTGGCTCCGCAAGAGCCGGTCGGCCCAGCTGTTCGGCAGCATGGCCAGGGCGGCGACCCAATCACACGCTCGGCTGATCAGGCCCTTCGCGCACTGGTTCGTGCTCCGCCGCTGGGCCGCCTATGTCGGCCAGCGCACGGCCGATGACCGAGGAGGCATCAGCAGCAGTCGGAAACTTACTAATCCAACCTACTAAACATGATAATTCCCGCTACGATTAGGTCGTTTGTTAGGTTGGTCAGGAGGTTCCTTGCGCAGCTTCACAGATCTTGATGCGCTCATCGGGATGGTGCCCTCGCAAGTCGTCACCCGGCTCAGCGCCATTGACTTCGGTCGAGGCTCGGAAGCGCTATACCGTGACCAGATGCCGGGGCTGCTCACCGAGCTCGCCGTCCGGGCCCGTGTCCTGAGCATCACCGCGTCATCAGCGATCGAGGGCGTCATCGTCGCCGACGCCGACCGCGCCCAGCGGATCATCGACCGGCGGACGACGACGCTGCGCAACCGCAGCGAGCAGGAACTGGCGGGCTACCGCGACGCCCAGGACTATCTGATCCGGGAGGACTGGCGACCGCTGAACGCCGGCCTGATCCTGCACCTGCACCGGCTGCTGTTCGCTCACACGGCGATGCCCGGAGGGGAGTTCAAGAAAGAGGACAACCTCGTCGTGGACCGATCGCCGGACGGCTCGACAACCGTCCTCTTCAAGCCGGTGCCCGCCGCGAGCACCCCGTTCGCCGTCGATGACCTGATCAAGCGCTACCAGGAAGCGGTTGCGGCGGGCGAGCACCACCCGGTGCTCCTGTCCGGCCTGTTCATCCTCGACCTTCTCGTCATTCACCCTTTCGAGGACGGCAACGGGCGGGTCGCCCGCCTGCTCACCGGCGCCCTGCTCGGCGAGCACGGCTACACGGTGGGCCGCTACGTGAGCCTTGAACAGGAGATCGCCGAGTCAGCCGACGCCTACTACCAGGCGCTCCTGGACTCCACCCACGGCTGGCACGAAGGGACAGCCGACCCGTGGGCTTGGCTAGGCTACTTCACCAGCATGATCGCCAGTGCCTACGCTGTCTTCGCCGACCGCGCGGTGGCCGCCCGGACGCCGGGGACCAAGCAGGAGCGCGTCCGCGAGCACATACTGCGTCACGCGCCCGCCACGTTCCGCCTCGCTGACATCAGGACGGCAGTGCCAGGCGTCAGCGACCAGACGATCCGGCTCGCCCTGGAGCAGTTGCGGGGCGAAGGCAAGGTCCGGGCCGACGGAACAGGCCGCTCTGCCACCTGGACGCGGATCCCGAATACCGCACCCTCCAAATAAGTGCTCTGCGCCAGCATTTTGAGTAGCTTCACGTCATGATTTCCCAGCTCAGGAGGGATGTGGCTTGGTGGCTGCCTCCCTCCTGAGTATTGTTGGGCATCGCTTGTTACGTCCGATGCAACGCGGTGTTGGTTACGTGCTGTTGGCGGCGTGCACGGTCTGGCGCTAAGTTCATCGATCGCGGCTGACGAGACCGCGGGCAGCGTCCCGCGGGAGCGCTCAAGGCGACAACGTGTCCTAACTGGGGCCTAGCTCGGTTCCGCCCGGGAAGGTGAACAGTCGCTGGCCCAGCACCAGCGCTGCGGGCTCGCCCGTCAGCCGGTGCGCGCCCACCGACATGAAGCCGTCTTGGCTGGTGTCGAACGCCTGCTCGCGGAAGCCCGCCTGCCCGAACCAGGACCGGATCGCGGGGGTCAGGTCGGGCGGACTCCGGTGCCTGGTCCAGAGGACCAGCGCACCGGGTGCGCACAGGCTGGGCAGGGCGGCCACTGTGGCCTGGATGTCGCTGTCGGTGATGTTGCCGAAAATCCCGCATGCCACCACTAGCTGGGCGGGTACCGCGCCGGCGCAGGCATCGGTGGTCCCGGCGTCGGCCTGCAGGACCTCGACGCCGTGCAGCCCAGCCGCCTGCGCCGCCTGCCGTGCGAGCGCGACGTTGCGCTCGTCCAGCTCGACCAGCCGGGCGCGCACGTCGTCTCGGCGCGGATGCCCGGTCAGCACGCCGATCACGTCCCGGCCCTGCCCGGCGCACAGGCTGATCAGGCGGACGTCCCCGGTGAGCGCACGGTCCAGCTCGGCGCGCAGGTGTCCCTGCACGAGTTCCCCCCGCCGCGAGAGCAGGGAGCCTGGATCGTCGTAGTCCCGGTGCCATTCCACCCAGTCGCGTCTTGCCACCCTACGACCCTACGGTCCGAGGCGGGTCGCCACCAAAGCCGCATGTCGTGCCTAAGGCTGCGTGGTCTTGGGTTCCGTCGACCTCACTATGGACCCGGATTAGTCTCCAATTTCACCGATCGCGGTTAACGAAGCCGCAGGCCAGCGTCCTGCCAGAACGCTCAAGCCGAAAACGTAGCCCAACTCAGGACCCTCTCTCCGACGACCTACGCCAAGCACTCGACGCCATCACCGCGGCAAGCGAGGTACGCAGTAGAGAGGCGGCACTCTTCGCCCGCTACGGCTATGAGACAGGAAGTCAGTTTTGAGCCGTCGACTCGCTAGAGGCAGCACCATTGCCCAAGGCTCGGCAGGAAGTCCGTCAAGATTTGACTCGCGCGGCGTCGGAAGGCGTCTTGATCGTAGCCGTCGTGCACGCATTCGAAGTCGAATGTATCGCCATTAGCCGTGAAGAGGAGGCAGAAAAATGTGGGGCTCGCGTGCAGCGGCCAGGTAATGCCTTCGATCTCGCGGCATGTGCGACGCACTGGTCCACGAGCGCATCGGTAAACTCCGGCAGGACCGGCTGTCCCGTGACCAGCACCCGATAGTAGACGGGACCTACGAGCTGGTCGACCGCGAGATCGACGTCGATCGTGTCGAGCAGTTCGCCTCGGCTTTGCGCGCGTCGGAAGGGCGCGCGGTCTCGGTCGCGCTGGGGCGTCACGAACTCCGCGTGGAAGCGGGCCGCCACGCCCGGGTCGTGCTGTGCCTGTCCCGCCAGTGCGCGGCAGACCGCGCCAGCATCGGTGTCTGCGAGGAACACGGCCAGCTGCCGCAGGTGGTGGCGGAGGTCGTTACCGAGGTCATCGCCGTCGTACGCGGTGAAGTACGCGGCCGCGTCCTCCGCGAGGGCGTCGAAGAGGATGTCGGTCTTAGACGTCCACCAGCGATAGATGGTCTGCTTAGCGACCTGCGCGCGGGCCGCGATTCCCTCGATGGTGACCCCTGCGAACCCGCGCTCGGCGAGCAGATCGTCAGCGGCCTCCAGGACAGCCATCCGGGCTTCCTCGCTGCGCCCATGCCGGTTTCCGTAGTGTCGGGCGATCACCAGAACAGCATAGCGGCGCCTGACTCTTGATTAGACGCAACGTTGCGTCTAATCTTGAGCTCATGACAAACACTCTCGCATCACCCCGGCTGGACACGGTCTTCCGGCGGCTGTTCACCGCTGCTGCCAAGGACGATGAGATCAAGCCGCCCGCGCTGCCGCCTGGACGCTCCTCCTGGGCGGAGGCGACCGCCGCCGAACTTTCCGATGCCCGCGAGGACTACTACATCCCGATCTCGGCCGAGGCCGGCAAGCTGCTGTACGCGATGACCCGGGCGATCCGTCCGGAAACTGTCGTCGAGTTCGGCACCTCCTACGGCATCTCGACCCTGTACCTCGCCGCGGCGGTAACCGACAACGCCACCGGGCACGTCTACACAACCGAGCTCAGCAAGAAGAAGGCAGCCGCGGCGCGCGCCAATCTCCACGAGGCGGGCGTAGGCGACGCGGTGACCATCTTGCCCGGTGACGCGCTCGAGACCCTAGCCGACGTGCCAGGCCCCATCCAGCTAGTCCTGCTCGACGGCTGGAAGGACCTGTGCCTGCCGGTGTTGCGCCTGCTCGAGCCCAAGCTCGCGCCCGGCGCACTCGTCGCCGCCGACGACATCACGCACTCAACCCTTGCCGATTACCTGGACTACGTTCGCGACCCGGCCAACGGCTACGTCAGTGTCGCGTTCCCCGTCGAGGACGGCATGGAGATCAGCTCCTGGACACGCGCCGAGCATCGCGTGATATAGCGCCGCGCTCCGCTCGCCACCCGAAGGAGCTCTGGCTTTATCCGGCGGGCCTGCTGGATATTGGAGGACAGCCAGACGTTCTGGCTAGGCTCTGGGATATCCGGTCGTTCGCAGGGTTGGAGGGCTGATGATCCGGGTCCTTGTCGCGGAAGACATGCGGATTCTGCGGGACACGCTGGTCTCCGTGCTGAACCTGGAGGATGACATCAAGGTGGTCGCCCAGGTGGCGGTCGGCACCGACATCGTGCCTGCGGCGCTGGCGGAGCGTCCCGACCTCGCGGTGCTCGACATCGACCTGCCAGGGCTTGACGGGATCAGTGCAGCCGCGCTGTTGCATGAGCGGCTGCCCGCGTGCCGGGTGGTGATCCTGACCGTGCTGGGTCGGCCGGGGCAGCTGCGCGCGGCCCTTCACGCGCGCGTGGCGGGGTTCATGGTCAAGGACGCTCCGTCCGATCAGCTAATCGATGTGCTGCGCAAGGTCGCGGCGGGGGAGCGGGTGATCGACCCGAAGCTGGCCCTGGCAGCGCTGGAGATGAGAGAGAGCCCACTGTAGGAACGGGAGACCGATGTCCTGCGGCGGTTCGCGGCCGGTGCGGACCTGCCCGCGATCGCGGCGGAGCTGTTCCTGTCCCACGGGACCGTGCGGAACTACATGGCATCCGCGGTGACCAAGCTCGGCGGACGTAACCGGATGGACGCCGTGCGGATGGCCACCGAGGCGGGCTGGCTCTAAACGAGCGGCTGGCTCTCGGCAAGCGGCTGGCTCTCAGCAAGCGGCAGTTCGACGGACAGGCTGAACGTGCCGCCCTCGCGCTTGGCGCTCAGCTGCCCGCCCGCCGCTTCGATCCGGGCCGCGAGGTTACGCAGGCCGTTGCCGCTGTGCTCGGCCGCGGCGAGCGGTGGGCTATCGGCCTGGTTGCCGCCGTCGTTGCTGATCAGCAGCTGCAGCCGGCCGGCGTCGGCGGTCATCTCGAGCACGCAGTAGCTAGCGCTGCTGTGCTTGAGGATGTTCGTGACCGCCTCTCGGACCACGGGCACCAGGATGGCGGCTGTCTCGGGGGCCGGGTCCGCACAGAAATGCGCGCGGACGTCGATGCCCGCCGACGTGAGGACGTCCCGGGCGGCGGCGAGCTCGGCGTCGAGCGGCAGCTCCCGGGCCTCGCCGGCTACCAGACGCACGTCGGCTCTGGCGGTGGTGCAGATCCGCGCGAGATCGGCGATTTCTTCGATCGCCCTGGCGTCGTCGCGGCCGATGAGCTTGCCGATCAAGTCGGCCTTCATCGCGATCGCGGACAGGCCAAGGCCAAGAAGATCGTGAGTATCCCTTGCCAGCCGCAGCCGCTCGCCGGCCACCGCCTTGCGGGCCAGTTCGCCGCGCAGCTTTTCCAGCTGCACGGCCAGCTGCGCCAGCCGGGTCAGCCCGTAGACCAGCAGCCCGAGCGCTGCGCTCTCCAAGGTGAGGAACAGCATCCCGCCCAGCGACTGAAAGGTTGTCAGCCCTGGCGCGGGCTTCACTACCCATAGCACGGGCACGCTGGCGATCACCGCCGCGAACGCGACCCGGCCGGGCGTGGCGGGGATCAGCAGCAGCGCCGACCCGGCGAGGAACCCGCACATGGTCATCGGGTGCCAGCCGGTCGCTGGGACCAGCGCGTAGGTGAAGACGGCCTGCAGGAGGAGCGTGGCTGGCCAGCCGCGCGGCCGGGCGACGCCACGTGACGGCCACGAGTGACGCAGCTGCAGGAGCACGAGCGCGACCGCGTCGGCAATGGTCCAGGCGATGACCGAGGTGCTGTAGCCGCCCGTCACACCGAGGTCGTTCTCCGCGACGAAGAGCGCGTACACGACCGCGAGACCGCATAGCGTCACCACGAGGACGGCTCGCGCCAGCCGGGGAGCTGGCAGTTCCCCCGGTTCGGCAGGGGCGGCCTCCGGCCATGGCACGTCCCGGTACCTCATGGCCACTTCCCGTGCCTCGCCAAGTGCCTCGCGGGCGGTCGCCGCTGCCGTCGTGATGTGGTCACGAGCCAGCGACGGGTTCCCGGCGATCGCTTGCAGCGCCGCCGCCGACCGGCCGGCTGCCTCGGTCAGTCGGCCGCCGATCGCGGCCCGCAGGCTGTCGGCCGCCCTGACCCGCTCGGTGGTGACCGCCGCCTCGGCGAGCTCGTCCCTGGCCGCGTGCACCGCTGTGATCAGGTCGGCGAGACGCGCCAGCCCGAACAGGATCAGCGCGTCAAAGACGAAGGCGATCGTGGCCCACACTGCCGCTGGCTGCGTGGGCTGGTTAGCCAGGTGGACAACCACGCCTGACCATACGGCCGCTTCGATCGCGGCCAGGATCGCCGCCACGAACCAGGACGCCGGAAACGGAACCGTCAGCAGCACCAGCCCTGCCAGCCACCCAGACGGCGCCCAGTCCGCGCCGAACCAGGCAAACGGCAGGTAGGTTAGCGCCGCCTGCACGGCAAGCAGTAGGTACCGGTGCCGTAGCCACAGCGGCCTGGTCGCCGGAACCACGTACAGCAACGGCAGGACGGCCAGCGCCGCGACCATCGGCACCTCACCCAGCCCGCCGTTGGCGGCGCCGTACCCCGCTTCGGAGACCGCGACCAGGCACATGACCACTATGACCAGCGCCGTCGCCCGCCGTACCGGCGACTCGCCGGCAACGTCGACCGCCGGTGCGTATGCCTTCCTGGCCAAGGTCGTCACCGCGCCTGCCTCGTTCTCTGGTGCTACCGCCGTCAGGCTAACGAGCCGTCGAAGCGCTGGACAAGGCAAAACTCCCGCGACGTGCATTATGCACATCCGGCGCGTGAGAGGCCCATGCCGAACATCTGGGCGGCCCATGCCAGACGGGTACTCGCGGCACTGCCGAGAGCGGCCAGCCCTGGCGGAAGCTCGAACCTGACCGGGCCGGATGGTCCGATCCCGCAACGACGCTTCCGTTATGGAGATCCGGCATGAGCCAACCGCAGGGCGCAGTGCGCTACGAGCCGCCGCCGTCAGACATCCATTCGCCGCGCCGCGCGCGGCCGCCGGCCGTGGAAGCGATCGCCGGGTGGAGCGCCCGGCACCGCAAGACCGCGGTGTTCGGCTGGCTCGCGCTCGTCGCCGTGGCCTACCTCATCGGGCAGCTGCTCGGTTCCCCCAGCCTGCAGCAGAACGACCTCGGCCAGGCAGGGCAGGCCGAGCAGACCCTGGAACGCCTCGGCGTGGCCGCCCCGACGACCGAGTCCGTACTGGTCCAGGCCCGCACCCCGGGCGCCACGTTCGCTACCGATCCGGCGATCCGCCAGGCCGTGAGCCAGGTGACGGCCGTGCTA
>Ga0210395_10002134_pt1 | contig 15393 bp, 13 predicted proteins | sample IncBWH4OmetaG_FD_150861 | JGI IMG/M metagenome (GOLD analysis project Ga0210395, IMG submission 150861) | Forest soil microbial communities from Barre Woods Harvard Forest LTER site, Petersham, Massachusetts, United States - Inc-BW-H-4-O ... | reverse complement strand
GACCGCGGCTAAGATGCAGGGGTACGCTTACGTGGGTGAGAAGCGCGTGGCGGAGGCGGCGGTTTCTTGTCAGCTGATTGATAGCTCGCGCGGGCGGGGGGCGAGCGAAAGCGAAGGATAAGCTGGCGGCCGCGGTTGCAGCCGAGCTTTGCTCGGCCTGTCCGGGTCAGGGACCCGGACCCACACAATCTTTTCTCTTTAACTTCTCGGCGTGTTATTTCCTTCATGAATTTTCATCCTACGGCTTTGATTGATGCGCGCGCTAAGGTTCCCGCGTCTTGCACGGTGGGGGCTTATTGTGTGATTGGGGCGGAGGTGGAGCTGGGGGAGGAGTGCCGGCTGGGGTCGCATGTGGCGATTGAGGGACCGACGAAAATTGGGGCGGACAATTCGTTCTTTCCGTTTTGCGCGATTGGGATGGCGCCGCAGGATGTGACTTACCGGGGCGAGGCGACGCGGCTCGAGATCGGCGATCATAATGAAATTCGCGAATGCGTGACCATCAATCGCGGCACGGTGAAGGGCGGAGGGCTCACCAAGGTTGGAAGCCATCTGCTGATCATGGCGTACACGCATATTGGGCACGATTGCGTGATTGAGGATCATGCCATGCTGGTGAACGGGGCGACTCTGGGTGGGCATGTCACTGTGGAAGAATGGGCGGTGGTGGGGGCGCTGTGTCCGGTGCACCAGTTCGTGCGCATTGGCGCGCATTCTTATATTGGCGGGGGGACGACGATTACGCAGAATGTTTTGCCCTACTCGATGACTTCGGCGGCGCGCGATACGCATGCTTATGGGATGAATAAAGTTGGGCTGGAGCGGCGCGGGTTTTCGAAGGAGCGGATTGCGAAGATTCATCACGCGTACAAGATTTTGCTGGCTTCGAAGATGAATACTTCGCAGGCGCTGGAGAAGCTGAAGGCGGAACCGGATCGGGGCGAGGATGTGGAGATGCTGATTCGGTTTATTGAGGCGTCGGAGCGCGGGGTTATTAAGTAAGCAGCCAGGGGACGCACACGGCTTCTGACTGGCGCGTTGATTAGTGTAATCGGGATTTTGCGAAAACTATGGCGGTCACGGCTCTTTAATATCGGCTCTGAATCGCTGGTACATGTCCCAAGTTGGATCGCATGCTATGTGAGTCTCAATCGGGAACGCTGGCATTTCAGCCAGCGCATAATTAACTCGGGCCATGAATTCAATCTCAGATCTTGCGTAGTAAGTCCATTCACGCAAATATTCACCTGTCGATACAAGCGCTAGGGTGGCAAAGCCGTCATCTTTGAGAACCGACTCCAAGGTGTCTTCCAACAGGTTCATCCGCTGGTGGTCTTCCGCAAACGGCTGGCCGCTTTCCGATTGGTATTTCCAGACAATGATGATCCGAATGGGCTGAGAGTCACGTTGAAAGGTCGCACCGAATTCCTTCGCGTAGCGGAAGATGATCTTTCTGCCATTGTGTACATTGGTTGATATTGCCGTTGCCCACATTCGCACATCCGAGCCCACTGCCATATTGAACGCCTCGTCCGGCGCTGCTATTTGTCCAGCCCCGCTGCCCTGAGTTGCTCGACGGCGCTCCAGTCGGTTGGCGGTGTCGTTGCCCGACCACGCCACGGTGTGCCAGCGGCCAACCAGAGCCTCCGTAGCTCATCGTGCGATTTGCTCGCATCATGGTACCCAAACTCTGTTCCGCATGAAGGGCAGATTTCAAAAGAAGCACACCCTGCCGCGTCGTAGGCAGGTGCTTCGAGTTTTGCGAACCCGCAGACCGGGCATATGTGTGCCATAGACGCAGTGAGTATAGTTGACGAAACCAGGCCATCGCACTCTTAACTCAAGGTCGGTCTCACAACTATCAGCCAATTCCTTCAGACTAGAAACTAGTTTACGGTCGGCGACGTTCCCTTCTTGTCCAAGAGCTTCTCCATCTCGTCCATCACGCGATTCATCTTCTTGACGGTTAGGTCTAACGGTTCGTCGGTGGTCATGTCGACGCCGGCGTCTTTCAGGAGGTCGATGGGGTATTTTGATTTGCCGGAGGAAATGAATTTCAGGTAGCGCTCGGTGGCTCCGGGCTCGCCGGAGAGAACTTTTTCGGATAACGCGGACGACGCGGTGAAGGACGTTGCGTACTGGAAGACGTAGAACGAGTTGTAGAAATGGGGGATGTAGGCCCACTCGTTGGCGATGTAGTCGTCGACGATGCAGATGCCTTGATCGTGGCCGTAGTATTTTTTGACGATTTCGCCGTAGAGTTTCGAGAGAGCGTCGCCGGTGAGGGGCTGGCCTTTTTCTACCATTTCGTGCATGCGCAGCTCGAATTCCGCGAACTGGGCCTGGCGGAAAACCGTGCCTTTGATGCTTTCCAGATAATTTCCGAGTAAGGAAAGGCGGGTCGAGTCGTCTTTGATCTGCTTGAGCATGTAATCGATTAGCAGAGCTTCGTTGAAGGTGGAAGCGACCTCGGCTACAAAAATCGGATAGGAAGATAACGGGTAGGGCTGGGTTTTATTTGAAAAGTAGCTGTGCATGGTGTGGCCTAGTTCGTGGGCCAGCGTGCTCATGTCGTCGTACTTTCCGTTGTAGTTGAGCAGCATGTAGGGGTGAACGTCGTAGGCTCCGCCATTGGAATATGCGCCGGAGGTTTTGCCTTCGGAGGGGTACATGTCGATCCAGCGTTCGGTGAAGGCGCGCTTGGCTCCGGCGGCGTATTCGGGGCCGAGGGGGGCGAGGGCGGCGAGGATATTTTTTTCGGCGACGTCGACGGGATATTTTGTGTCGACCGAGGATACGAGGGGAGCGTAGAGATCGTAGTAGTGGAGGTCGGGAAGGCCCATCATTCGTTTGCGGAGTTTGAGGTAGCGATGAAAGGTGGGCAGGTTGTGATTGATTCCGTCGACCAGGTGCGTGTAGACGGAAACAGGAACGTTGGGCTGGTCGAGACTGGCTTGCTGCGAAGTTTCGTAATTGCGCGCGTGAGCGTAAAAGACGGACGTCTGGACGTTGGAATTCATGATGGAGCCGAAGGTGGCGTGATATTTTCCCAGCGCGGTGAAGAAAGCTTCCATGACTTTCTGGCGGTCCTCGCGGTTGGGCGACGCGCGGTAGAGAGCGAAGGCGGCTTTGTCGAGCTTGACGGTTTTGCCGTCGCTGAGGGTCACGGAAGGGTAGGGGAAATCGGCGTCGGCGAAGATGCCGTAAACGCTGGAGGGACCGCTGGCCATGACGCCGGACGCGGCCAGGAGTTTTTCTTCGGAGTTGCTGAGGGTGTGGGCGCGACGGCGGGCGATGTCTTCGAGTTCATGTCGGTAGACTTGCAGGCGAGGCTCTTGCGCTAGAAATCGCTCGACGGTGGCGTTGTCCATTTTAAGGATTTCGGGTTCGATGAAGGCGGACTCGGTACCGAAGACGGAGCTGAGCTGAATCATTTCCTGCTGCATGGCTTGGTAAGTGCTGACGCGGGTGTCCTCGTCGGACTTCATGGCGGCGTAGACGAACAGGCGGCTGAGTTCTTTGTCGAAGGAGCTTTGAGTCTCCAATGCTTCCGCGAGACGGGATGGGGACGATGCCAGCGTGCCTTGGAACTGGCGCAGCTTGGGGAGTTCGGCGGCTAGTTTTTCTTTGGCGGCGCGCCAGGCCTGGTCGGATGGATAGATGGCGGTGAGATCCCATTTGTATTCGTCGGGGAGTTTGCTGCGGTCGCGCTCTGGAGTTTGCGACGCTTGAGTTTGCGAGAGCAGGGTTGAGGCGACGAAGACGACGAGCGCGCTGGACAGGTAGCGCAGGACGGTTGGGAGATCAACGTGCATGGGCGGGGCTCCTTCGGACGTTAGACGGGTTGCGAGATGAAAGAGAAGCTGGATTGGAAACATGGGATCGGGAAATATCAGGACATTCAATATCAAACGTTAAATCACAAGCATTGTAGCGGAGGGGTAGGGATCCTTCGGCTGCGAAACTGCTTCGCTTCGCGAAACAGTTTCTACGCTCAGGATGACATTTCTTCTTTTGGACCGGGTGCTAGACTGACTCGGCGATCGGAGAGGGAGGATAGCAGATGAGGATAACGCGATGCTTGGGCATTTGGCTGATGGCTGGGCTGATTGCGATTGTCCCTCCGGCGGCCGGCCAGACTCCGACGCGGGACGCGCACACTGCCGGATATGTCACCTCGAAAGAATTGCCGGATGGCGTGAATGCTCCGGCGGATGCGGATGGGAATTTTATTCTTGGGCCTACGCATCCGGTGCCGGCGGACTTGTCTGCGGCTGCGGACGTGCCTAAGGGTGCGGTGATCGAGTTCACCATGAGCTCGGTGGACAGCAAGATTTATCCGGGGATTGCGCGGGATGCGGGGAGGTTTGGGACGCCGGATCCGGCCAACCCGGCAAAGCTGGTGGTGACGACGAGCCATCCGGCGGCTTACACGCGGAAGGTGGCGGTGTATGTTCCTCGGCAGTATGTTGCGGGCAGCGTCGCGCCTTTTATTGTGGGGGCGGATGGGCCGGACTTGTTGCTGTTCTCGACTCTGGATAATTTGATTGCGCAACACAAAGTTCCGGCGATGATTGCGATTTCGATTGGCAATGGAAGTGGGGACGCGCAAGGGAGCGAACGCGGACTGGAGTACGACACGATGTCGGGAGGGTATGCGGAGTTTGTGGAGAAGGAAGTTTTGCCGCTGGTGGAGGCACAGGCCCATGTGAAGCTGACGAAAGATCCGGAGGGGCGGGCGACGATGGGCGGCAGTTCGGGAGGGTCGTGCGCATTGATTATGGCGTGGTATCACCCGGAGTGGTATCACCGGGTGCTCACTTATTCGGGAACATTTATCAATCAGCAGTGGCCGTGGAATCCGCAGACGCCGCATGGGGCTTGGGGGTTTCACGAGCAGCTTATTCCGGAGAACCCCGTGAAGCCGATTCGAATGTGGATGGAAGTGGGGGACCGGGATTTGTTGAATCCGAATGCGATGCGGGACAACATGCACGACTGGGTTCTGGCGAATGAGCTGATGGCGAAAGTGCTGGCGGCCAAGGGATATCACTACCAGTTTGTATTTGCGCGCAACGCTGGGCACGTGGACGGGGCGGTGCGGCGACAGACGCTGGGCGAGGCGCTGGAGTATTTGTGGCGAGGGTATGGGACTGCGGGCGGGAAGAACTGAGTCGGCGGGCCTTCGGACAACGGTATTTGCCGCCAGCTGAGATTAATCGGCGACAAGATGTTTTTGAAAACAATTGCGGGATTAATGGCCTCGAGTGGATGCCTGTGAATTAAAACCACGCCCGGATAGCGTGGCCTCGCTCGCCCCAGAAAACGTGCCAACGCCCGGCAGCCCGCACGATGTCAAGCTGATCCGCGATTGCGACGGGCTCCTCCTCTTTTACCATCCCGAGGCGCGCCAGAAACGTTCGTCGCCGCTTAGGAGTTATGCCCGTGCTCTCCGCTGCCTCAGCTGCCGCAAGCAGCGCTCTCCCGTATGTGACCGCGTCTTCCGGGAATTTGTGGTTCCAAGCGTCATTCAGCAAGTCTTTAGCCAGTACGTCCTTGCAGTCATCCAGAAATGATCCGCGGAAGCTGGTTTCGTCGGCTCCCTCGTATAAGCCTCCGTTGGAATACTTTGGCACGCCATCGCACTCAACAAGGCGCACTACGTAATAGCCTTCTAACTCTTTCAACACGGCGATAGCTTCGTCGGGCGTCTTCGGGTTTCGCGCTTTCAGCATCCATTCGTTCGCGGCGTCATCGAAGCCGACTTGGGGTGCTCCGATGCGCTGATAGCCGGGAATGGAAATTGCCTGAAACCGCGCAACCTCCTCCTCGGACAATTCTTCGTCCGCGAAAGAGCGCTGCAACAGGCGGCGCCATTCCTGCTCATATCCGGGCTTGGCACAGCCCTCCACCGTTAGGTCCAGACCCATATCAAACCGACTGTAACGTTGGCGCGTATCCTACGCAAGGCGGAAGTGGGTGTTGTAGCCGGGCGATAGTCATCTATCCTGGCGTGCCGGCGCAGTATCCTCTACGGCGCCAAATGCTAGACTGACTCCGCGCTGATGTTTTGGCGTTGACTTCATGGCTTTGCAAACTGAAAAACTTGGGCTGATCGCGGGCAATGGGAAGTTTCCGTTTCTCGTGCTCGAGGCGGCGCGGGCTCAGGGATATGACGTTGTTGTCGCGGCGATTAAGGAGGAAACTTTTCCGGAGATTGAGGCGCATGGGGCGGCGGTGGTGCACTGGTTTTCGCTGGGGGAGCTGTCGAAGCTGATTGAGATGTTTCAGCGGGAGGGGGTGCGGCGGGCGATCATGGCGGGGCAGGTGCGGCATAAGCAGATTTTTTCGAGCATCCGGCCGGACTGGCGGCTGGCCAAGCTTTTGCTGTCGCTGACGACGCGGAATACGGATTCGCTGCTGGGGGCGGTGGCGAAGGTGCTGGGGGATGAGGGGATTGTGCTGGAGAAATCCACGTGGCTGCTGGAGCCGTTGCTGGTGAAGGCTGGTGTGTCGACTGAGCGTTCGCCCAGCGAACAGGAGCTCAAGAATATTGCATATGGGCGAGGCGTGGCGCGGCAGTTGGCGCAGCTTGATATTGGGCAGACGGTGGTGATTGCGGAGTCGGCGTGCGTGGCGGTTGAGGCGATGGAGGGGACGGACGCTGCGATTTTGCGCGCGGGGGAGATTATGCGGTCGTTGTCTTTAGATGGGTCTCCGCCAGGGTCTTTGCATGGGGATGCTTCTACGCTTAGCCGCGCGCTCACTGTGGTGAAGATTGCCAAGCCGAATCAGGACATGCGGTTTGATGTGCCGGTGGTTGGCGTGAAGACGATTGAGGTGATGGCGGCGGCGGGGGCGACTTGTCTGGCTTTGGATGTGGGGAAATGTTTGCTGCTGGATGGGGAGAAGGTGATTGAGGCGGCGAATGCTGCGGGGATTGCCGTGGTTGCGGAGGGGAAGACTGCGTGAAGGCGAGAGCATCCGAGGCGGCGCGCATCGCTGATCAGCTGCGGCGGGCGTTTGATGGCAGCGCGTGGCATGGGCCCGCGTTGCTAAAATTATTGAAGGATGTGGACGCGGCTACGGCTGCGGCTAAGCCGCTGGCCGACGTTCACAGCATTTGGGAACTGGTGTTGCATATTGCGGCGTGGGACGACGCGGGGTTGCGCCGGCTGAGTGGGGAGAAGTGGCAGCCTGTTGGATTGTTGAATTTTCCGCATATGACGACGGTGACGGAAGGTGCTTGGCGCAAGGCGATTGCGGCGACGACGCGGACGCACGAGACTTTGGTTAAGACCGTTGCTAGGCTGCCGGATTCGCGGTTGTGGGAACGGGTTCCGGGGAAACGGTATGATTTTTATCATTTGCTGCATGGGATCGCGCAGCATGAGCTTTATCATGCGGGGCAGATTGCGATTTTGAAGAAGGCCCTCAGGGGCTGAAGCCCATCATTTCTTTTGCGCTTTACGCGGCGCTGAAGCGCCGCTCTTCCACGGTTGTGCATGCGGCTTCGGGAAGGGCTGAGCCTCGACAGATGCTCAAAGGGCGTGAAGGGGCTCCGGCGTCCCCACGGGACGCGATTCTTTTTTGCGCGCGTACCCGGCGTTGAAACGCCGGGCTATTTTCGGGTGTCCCTGACGGGACAGGTGACTTCTGTTTCGAACTTTCGGTCGAGCCTTCAAACCGGGGTTTGCGGCGATCCCGGTGTCTTCACCACTTTTTGAAAATTACGGCTACGGCAGCGACGATCAGGGCGAAGCCGGCTAGATAATTCCAGCGTAGTGGCTGTTTTAGATAGAGGACCGAGAAGGCGGCGAAGACTGTCAGGGTGATGACTTCCTGAATGGTTTTGAGTTGGGCGGCGGTGAATTCGTAGGAGCCGATGCGGTTGGCGGGGACCTGGAAACAGTATTCGAAGAAGGCGATCAGCCAGCTGATTAGGATGACTTTGTAGAGCGGGACTTCGCGGAATTTCAGGTGGCCGTACCAGGCGAAGGTCATGAAGATGTTGGAGATGGTGAGCAGGGCGATGGTTCGCATGGGTCAGTCCTTTCGGTTGGGGAGTTGGAGGACGCGATATCTCACGAGCGTTTTGCGGTGTCGACAGTTTCTTTCGCCCCTTCGGGGCTCACTCCCCTTTCGATTCGCAGCCCACGGCTTGCGCCGTGGGCTGCATTCTGTCGCCGCTTCGCGGCTGGGGCCGGAGGGGCGTTAATGGTGATGCTCTTTCCTGCGGCAACGATTACAATTTGGTTCCGGCAACTAGCCACTGAGATTTTTTCCTGGCATCGCAACATCCGATTACCGTCGCCGTGGTGGGCGTGGGCGTTTTCGGGCGCAACCATGCTCGAGTTTATAAGGAACTCGAGCTGCAGGGGGAGCCGGTGCGGCTGCTGGGGGTGGTCGACCCTGACTTGAGCCGGGCGGATGCGGTGGCGCGGGAGTTTGGGTGCAAGGGGTTTGGGTCGGTGCACCAGATGTTGACTACGCACAGTGAGTTGCAGGCGGCTTCGGTCGCCGCTCCTACGGTCCATCACTTGAGCGTGGCCGGCGAGTTGATGAAGAAGGGTGTGGATGTGCTGATTGAAAAGCCGCTGGCGGCCACGCTGGCGGAGGCGGAGCAGCTGGTGACCCTCGCGGCAACGCACAAGCGGGTAGCGCAGGTGGGACATCTGGAGCGGTTTAATCCGGCGGTGCGGGCGACGGTTCCGTTGCTGACGCAGCCTATGTTTTTTGAGGTGCACCGGCTGAGTGTGTTTACCCCGCGGTCGCTCGATGTGGATGTGGTGCTCGACCTGATGATTCACGATCTGGACATTGTGCTGGCGTTTGCGAAGTCTCCGGTGAAAGAAGTGCGGGCGGTGGGCTTGCCGATTTTGTCGGGGAAAGTGGACATTGCGAATGTGCGGCTGGAATTCGAATCGGGGTGCGTGGCGAATTTTACGGCCAGCCGGGTTTCTACCGAGCGGGTGCGCAAGCTGCGCTTTTTTCAGCCACGGCAGTATGTGTCGCTGGATTATGGGCGGCAGGAAGTGCTGGTGTTCACCGTGGGGCAGGAGGAAGCGCCGGCGAATCCTTCGGTGAATCCGCAGATCGGAGTGACCAAAGTGCCGGTGGCTTCGGAAGAGCCGCTGCATGCGGAGCTGAAATCGTTTCTGCGGGCGGTGCGGGAGCGGTCGGAGCCGGAGGTTCCGCTTGAGGATGGACGGCGAGCGCTGGCGCTGGCGCTGGAAATTGTGGCGGCGATTCGCGAGCATGGGAAGAAAGTGGATTTGGCGGGCTTGGCGAAGACGAAGCACTGAGCATGCTCGCACGTGGCCGAGCTGCGGCCGACTGACCGTTTGAAATCTCCTCACTAGAAAATCCCCGCTTCTTGCATAGGGCGCGCGAGAAAATTGGGCACCTGGGATGACATTTCGCACGAAACTCCTGATTTACATATGTTTACAGAGCTAGGTCGCGGGCGATTTGTCGATGGGCAGAAGACGGCAAAGATGCGAAAATAGAGAATAGAGAGAAGTTGGTTGTAGAGTGCGGCGCTGCGTCGCTTCCACGAAGGCGGCTGCACGGCGCGGGTGCATTCGGCGTCTAACTTTGCTTGTTTGCTGAACGCTTAATCACAGGCGGATGCATCTAATCTCTACAGCGACGCGTCTATAGTCCAAGCCCAGCGCATGCCGATTACGCAAATTCCATTCCAGGATCCGGTCGCTCCCGAGAAGCCGCAACCGGAGCAGCTAGGGCTCTACGACACGCAAGACTGGGAAGAGGCGTACCGCGATCTGGATTCGCGGGTACCGCACCTGCTCATCCAGTTGCAGGATGATCTGCAAAGATCGCGCAAGCGCGAAGCGGCATGGATCTCGATTATCGTCCACCTTGTGGTGTTCATTGCACTGTGGAACTTCGATTGGATCCAGAAAAACGTGTGGCACCACGTAGTGGTAGTTCCAGTGGACTCGGCGCACGACAAGAATGTGACGTTTCTGACGCTGCCGCCGGTCGCGCAGAAGCTGACACGCAAGCCGAACACCAATATTGCGTCGGATAAAGACCGGATCGCGACGTCGCGGCATCCCGAGCTGGATCCGAAGGAGTTGCGGAAGACTCTGGCACCTCCGCCACCCGGGGCTCCGGGAATGACGGGTCCGCGGTCGCCGCAACCGCCACAGCAAGCTTTATCGCAGAATCAGCAACCGGCAACGCAGCAGCAACCGACGACGCGTCCACAGTTTCAGACCGACCAAACGGCGCAGCTGCAGACGCCGGCTCATCCGAACAACTCTTTTAGCAAGTACACGACGATGACTCCTGGCCAGGCGATTCAGGAGGCCACGCAGGGGGCGGCGGCGAGTCGTTCCGGAGGCGGCGGTCAAGAAGGTGGATTCGGCCTGAACAGCCCGTCGCATGGCCGGCAGTACGGCAATCTTGAGATTCTCAGCGACACCCAGGGCGTCGACTTCACGCCCTACCTGCAGCGCGTTTTGCAGGAGGTGCGCGAGCACTGGTATGAGCTGATTCCCGAGTCGGCCGAGATGAAGAAAGGTAAGCTGGCCCTGGATTTTGCCATCATGCCCGACGGACATGTGCAGGGATTGACGCTGAGACTATCTTCCGGGGACGTGGCGTTGGACCGGCCAGCGTGGGGGAGCATCACGGGGTCGGATCCGTTTCCGCCGTTGCCCAGCGAATTCAAGGGACCCTATCTCGAGCTGCGGTTCCGGTATTACTACAACCCGGACAAAGGTGAGCTGGAGTAGGACCGCTGAGCGCCCTGCTCTGACGGCGAATCGTTTTCCTGTTGCGATAATCATAAGTAGTGAACATGAATTCTTCGGAGAAAATGCCGGTCCTGTTCGTCGGGCATGGATCGCCGATGAACGCGATTGAGAACAACGCGTATACAGAGACGCTACACGGGCTCAGCGCGCGCCTGCCGAAGCCGAAGGCGGTGTGCGTGGTGTCGGCGCATTGGGTGACGCCGGGATCGCGGGTGCTGGCTTCGGCGCATCCGAAGACGATTCATGATTTTTATGGATTTCCGCGGCCGCTATATGAAGTGGAGTACCCGGCGCCTGGGGCTCCTGAGGAGGCGAGGAAACTCGCCAGTGATCCTGGGATTGTGCCTGAGGTTGTGCCCGATCGGGAGTGGGGGCTGGATCACGGGTCGTGGAGCGTTTTGCGGCATATGTATCCGGAGGCGGACGTGCCGGCGTTTCAGGTGAGTCTGGATGACCGGCGGTGTTTCAAGGAGCATCTGGAGCTGGGGCGGGAGATTCAGTCGCTGCGCGAGCGCGGAGTGCTCATTTTGGGCAGCGGGAACATTGTGCACAATCTGGGCCGCCTCGAATGGGATGATCCGCATGGAGCGTATGACTGGGCGGTGGAATTCGACTCCCGCGTGAAACACGCCGTCGACGCGCATGATGCGAAATCGCTGGCCGCGCCCGAGAAATGGGGCGAAGCGCTGCTGGAGACGGCGCATCCGACCGTGGAACATTATTTGCCGCTGCTGTATTGCATGGGCGCGACGGATGAGCGGGATGCGGTGTCGTATCCGTATGCGGGATTCGATTTTGGCAGCATCTCGATGCGGATGATTTTGTTCGGCAATGCAGCGAAGAGCGGCGACTAGCTCGCACCTTTCATCCTTCCCCGTCCATCTTCCCCTGTGTTCGAAGTCCCTGCTACATTTTGAGCCAATGCTTCCCTCGGAAGAATACGTCGGGCGTCGAAACGATCGCGAGTCGCGCGCTGCCCACTACGAGAAGATTCATATTCGTCTGGGGAACGTCCGCTTCATCTTGGCTGTGGTCGCGGGGATCATGGTATGGGCTTCGTTCCGGGCGCATTATCTCTCGCCCTGGGGGCTGGCCGTACCGGTAGTGGCGTTCATGGCCGTCGCGAGTTATCACTCGCGGATTCTTCGGGCTCGTGAGTTGGCCGAGCGAGGCGCGGCATTTTATGAAAGGGGACTGGCTCGCATTGAAGATCGTTGGGCCGGATCGGGAGAAACTGGCGAGCGCTTCGACGATCCTCACCACGTGTACTCCGCCGATCTGGATTTGTTCGGAAAGGGCAGCCTGTTCCAGCTTCTCTCGACCGCCCGGACCCGCATGGGGGAAGACACTCTTGCGCGGTGGCTGCTTGCTCCAGCAACGGTAGAGCGCATTCGCGAGAGGCACGCTGCGGTGGAGGAACTGCGCGATCAAATCGATCTTCGTGAAGACCTGGCGGTACTCGGCGAAGATGTCGGCGTCGGCGTGCATCCTGCCGCGCTCCTGAAGTGGGCGGAGTCACCGAACCAGATGAAGCCTCTATGGTTGCCATGGCTGGCGCTGTTACTCGCGCTGCTGGCCGTCTCCGGCGCGGTAGTGTGGGCCCATTGGGGAAGGGTGACGCCGCTGGTCGTGGTGATTGTGATCGAAGCTGTGGTTACGTACAGACTAAAGAAGCCGTTAGAAGAAGTGCTGCACGGAACGGAACACGCATTTCGTGATCTCGACCTGCTCTCAGGCGTGCTGGAGCGCATGGAGGCGCACAGGTTTCGGTCGCCGTGGCTAAAGGCGCTGCAGCAGGAGCTGCTGTCGAGCGGCGCGCCGAGTTCTCAAGCGATCGCCTGGCTCCGGACCCTGGTTGACCGGATTGAATCACGACATAACGTCTTTATCCGAATCATCGACGTCCCACTCATCTACTCGGTGCAAGTAGCATTTGCGGCGGAACGATGGCGTGGGGCGCACGGCAGCGCGCTGCGGCGCTGGGTGAGCGCCATTGGCGAGATGGAGGCGATTCTTGCGCTGGCTACTTATAGCTTCGAGCATCCTGCTGACCCGTTTCCAGCATTTAAAGATGGCGAGGCCTGCTTCGCTGGCGAGGAGCTGGGGCATCCACTTATTCCGGCGGAAAGCTGCGTTCGCAACAGCATCAGCATATGCGGGCAGACCCGGGTGTTGCTGATCAGCGGTTCTAACATGTCGGGCAAGAGTACGCTCTTGCGCGCCGTGGGGATGAATGTGGTGCTGGCGATGGCGGGCGCGCCTGTCCGGGCCCGGGGGCTTGAGCTTTCTCCGTTGCAGGTGGGCGCCAGCATTCGGATTAACGACTCGCTGCGCGAGGGCAATTCGCGTTTCTACGCCGAGATCAAGCGGCTGCGCCAGATCAACGATTTGGCAGGGGGCAATCCGCCGCTGCTGTTTTTACTCGATGAGCTGCTGCAAGGCACAAACTCGAAAGACCGCCTTATTGGTGGCGAGGGCATTGTGCGCGCGCTGGTGAATCGCGGCGCCATCGGACTGGTGAGTACGCATGACCTTGCGCTGACCGACATTGGCGGGTCGATGGACGCGCCGCTGAAAGCTCGTCTGCGCAATGTTCACTTCCAGGACGAGCTGGCGAACGGCCGAATGACCTTCGACTACAAACTGCGAGACGGCATCGTTACCAAGAGCAATGGTCTCGAACTGATGCGTTCGATCGGCCTTGAGGTGTAGTCAGAAGGTCTTGAGTCCGAGGCCGGCGCTAGCCCTTGCGGAGGTGAATGGAGCCGTCGCCGGTGTGGATGGTGAGCAGGCTGCCGCCGCCGTTGAGTTTGCCGTGGATTTCGCCCTCGCGAATTTTGCCTTCGGTGGTGATCGGCATGTCGAGATCGATGTGGCCGTCGCTGGTGTGCAGGTCGACGTCGGCAGCGAGTTCGGCGGGGACTTCGAGAGAAACGCTGCCGTCGCCGGTTTCCAGGCGCCATCCTGTGGCGAGCGTAGAGCCCGAAGTGGCGCGGGCGTCGACGTGGCCGTCGCCGGTTTTGAGTTCGAGATCGTCGAAGCGGCCCTGGGCGTTGATGTGTCCGTCGCCGGTGGAGGCGTGGAGTTTGCCGTCGACGCCTTCCAGGTTTACCGAGCCGTCGCCAGTGTGCATTTCCATTTCACCCTTGAGCCCGGCGAGTTCGATTTTGCCGTCGCCGGTTTGCAGATTGACTTTGCCTTCGCGCGGCATCTGGATGATGACGTCAACCTTGTGGCCCCAGTTCATGAAGCCCACGCCGAAGCTGTGCGGGAAGTGGACGTCGATTTCGACGGAGTCGCCGGACTGGTGTTCTTCGACGCGGATGCCGCCTTCGCCGATTTTGTAGTGCGAGGTGATGACCTTGGCTTCGATTGTGCTCTGGTCCCAGGTGGTGACGCGAATGTTGGCATCGGAGGTTTCGATGCGGAGGTCGGGCCTGCCGCTGAGGGTGTAGGTCTTTGACCATTCGTCGGCGCGGGCGGATGCGGAGGAAAGTACGGCAACGACCGTGACAGCCAGGACGGCGAGCGGCAAGCGCTTCGGCTCTATCCTTATCATCCTCACTCTCATTCTTAGCGCAGCGAGTTTCATAAAATCCTCCGAGCAGGCGAGCTTCTACCTGCCCTCTTAGACGGTGGTACGGACGGTTGGTGAGGTTGGTTCCATGGAATTTGCGTCTAGCGCCGCGCTGGGCCGAGATACGCCATTCGAATCAGGGTGCGCTCGGAAAACGGGAGGTAGAGGAGGGCGGCGCTGACGGCGAAGGCTGCGCCCAGGCCGATCTGGTCGATCAGAAGGAATGGGGCGACGGCCCAGAGTTGGTCGAGGGCGAGGACGAATGGGAATATCTGGCGGAATTTTTCGCCAAGGCGCTGGTAGTCGAAGCCTACGGCCGAGAGCAGGTATAGGCGCAGGGGGATGCCGACGCCGGCGGTGATCAGGACAGCCCCGACGAGAACCTCGCCCCAGGGGTGGCGGATGTAGTCGCCGATTTCTTGGACGTAGCGCAGCAAAAACAGGGCCGAGAGATAGAAGCAGAGGTACATGATCTGGGTCAGGGCGAAGAGGCCGCGGGTGAGGGCGCGGCGGGGGATGGGGACTTCGAGTTCGGGATGCAGAGGGATTGAGGTGGAGGTTTCGTGTTGCGGGATCACGCTGCTTCCGGCTGCGGGCGTCAATGGTTCGGGTGCATCCGCGGGAATGTTTGCATGAACGTCTGAAGGCGCGTCGGGATAAGAATCCGCATGAACTTCGCCATGAACTTCCGCGATGAAGCGGTAGCCGCGGCGGGCCAGGGTTTCGACATAGCGGGGGCTGGAGGCGGAATCTCCGAGGGCCTCGCGGACCTTGTTGACGGCGGTGTTGAGGCTATGGTCGAAGTCGACGAAGGTGTCGGAGGGCCAGAGTTTCTGCTGCAACTCTTCGCGGGTGACGACTTCTCCGGCGCGCTCGAGCAGCAGGGCGAGCACCTGGAAGGGCTGACCTTGCAGGCGGAGCTTGACTCCGCTCTTGCGCAGTTCGCCTGCGCTGAGGTCGAGTTCGAAGACTCCGAAGCGGGCTATCCGGCTGCGATTTTGCGGCACGACGCCGTAGTTTAGCAGGCTTCGG
>Ga0210395_10002131_pt1 | contig 15400 bp, 12 predicted proteins | sample IncBWH4OmetaG_FD_150861 | JGI IMG/M metagenome (GOLD analysis project Ga0210395, IMG submission 150861) | Forest soil microbial communities from Barre Woods Harvard Forest LTER site, Petersham, Massachusetts, United States - Inc-BW-H-4-O ... | reverse complement strand
ACACCCACACGATCTCGGCCGCGCGTCGCGCGCTTGCCCGCCCGGCGAGGATCGGCGCCGGCCCGACACGCTTCTGTGCGCTGGCCGCGGCGCTTGGCGCCGGCGCGCGCCGAGCCAAGCTCGTGACAGCGCAAGCGGCGGCAAATTATCTGGCCGCCCGGCCGGTGGCCCTGCTCGGCTTTCGGGAGGACACGGCCGCCCTGGTGGAGCCGCTGCAGCGTCTCGGCGTGCGCACGCTGGGAGAGCTGCGAGCACTCGGAGCCCATGCTCTGGCCGACCGCTTCGGTGAGCCGGGTGCGATCGCTCATCGTTTGGTCGCCGGCGAGGACACCACGCTTGTGCCCAGGGCGGTGGAGGTTCTCTTGCAGGAGACTCTGGAAGTGGGAGATGGCGGCAGTGGCCCGATGCTCGAACGCGTGCTCGGGGTGCTCGTCGACCGTTTGCTCGCGCGTCCGGAGCGTCGCGGCAGAAGCATGCGCGCGGTCGTGCTCTCAGCGCGGCTCGTGGGCGGCGGAACCTGGCAGGAGCGGGTCGTGTTCCGTCAGGCGCTCAGCGACGCGAAGCGCGTGGCCCTCGCTCTGTCGCTGCGTCTGCCATTGCTGCCGGCGCCCGCCGAGTTGCTGTGTCTTGGCGTCGAGCGCTTCGGTCCAGGAGGAGGCGATCAGCGCTCCTTGCTCGAGCAGGACGAGCAGACAAGGCGCATGCGCCTGAAGGAGGCGGTCAATCAGGTGCGCACCGTGGCAGGCCATGACGCCGCGCTGCGAGCAGTATGCATCGACCCCGACTCGCGCGTGCCCGAGCGCAGGTTTGTGCTCACGCCGCTCCCGGGATGAGTCGTCCGCGTGCCGTGAACCTGCCACGCGCAGCACGTGTGCGTGTCAAGCAGGAGGTCCCCTGCGAGGTCAACGGCCAGCGTATCGAGGCGGTGCGAGAGTCGTGGCTGGTGGAGGACCGCTGGTGGACCGAACACCCCCTGCGTCGTCGCTACTGGGAGTTGGTGAGCGCCCGCGGCCGCAACCTGATCGTCTTCCACGACCTGTGCGCCGATGGATGGTTCACCCAGGTGTCCTGAGATGGCAAGCCAGGTTCGCCCTTCTCTATCCGGCACGCCGCCATATGTCGAGCTGCACTGTCACTCGGCCTATTCGTTCCTGGACGGTGTGTCTTTGCCCGACGAGCTAGCCCACAGCGCGGCGGAGCTGGGGCACACAGCGCTGGCGCTGACCGACCACAATTCGATATCCGGCTCGATGGAGCTGGCCCAGGCCGCCCGCGATGTCGGCGTGCGGGCGATCCATGGAACAGAGGTCGACGTAATTGTCACCGACACGCCCGAAGCCTCGGATGCTGGCGTGGCGTGTGGTGGCCGAGCGGATCGTGCTCGACAAAGCACACCCTTCAGATCCCCCAATCAACCTCGCCACCTGACACTGCTCGTGCGCGACACACGCGGATGGCGCAACCTGTGCCGGATCATCACGCGCGCGCATGCCGGTACGCGCGAGGGTGGCGGGCGCGAGCGCACTGAGCCCTCGGTGGCGCTCCAGACGGTGCTCGACCACGCCGAGGGCCTCGTGTGCCTGACAGGCTGCGCCGAGCACGGTGTGCACGAACGCCAGACTGTGCGCCGGCTGCTGGACGCGTTCGGGCCACAGTCCCTGTGGGTGGAGTTGCAGCGTCCCTACTCTCGCCACGACCGCGCCCGCAACCGGGCGCTGGAGGCGCTCGCCGGCGAGCTGGGTGTGGAGTGCGTGGCCAGCGGCAACGTGCACGCCCATGCGCGCTGCAGAGCCGAGCTGCAGGACGCCTTCGTGGCGCTTGCCACCCGCTCGACGCTCGACGCCTCCGAGCCATTGCGCCGCGGCAACCACACCCACGTGATGAGCAGTCCGCAGGCGATGGCCGCTCGCTTTGCCGACCACCCGCAGGCGGTGCGCCAGACACTGCTGCTGGCCGAGCAGCTGTGCTTTGACCTGACGAAGGATCTCGGCTACAGCTACCCGGGATCCGAGGACGGGAGCGCTCCACGACGGTTGGCCGAGCTGTGCTGGGCACGCCTGGAGGACCGCTACGAGGCAAGTGCCGTCCGTGCGCAGGCGCAGGCGCGCCTGCAGGAGGAGCTGCGCGTGATCGAGCGCCTCGGCCTGGCCGGATTCTTCCTACTGCACCACGACATGCTCGAGCTCGCGCGCGAAGTGGCCGTGCAGGTGCGGGGCCGCGACACTGCGCGTGCGCTCCTGTCCCCAGGCCGCGGACGCGGCTCATCGGTGTCCTCGATCGTGTGCTATCTGACGGGCCTCTCGCACATCGACCCGATCGAAAACGGCCTCTTGCTGGGCCGCTTCCTGCACGAAGACCTGCACGGGCTGCCCGACATCGACCTCGACTTCCCGCGCGACATCCGCGAGGTCCTGATCCCGCGCGTGCACAAGCGCTACGGACACGACCGTGCCGCGCTGGTCGCTGCCTTTCCGACATTCCGCGCACGGGGAGCGATCCGCGAGCTGGGCAAGGTATTGGGTCTGCCCGCCGGTGAGATCGAGCGCATGGCGCGCACGGTCGACCACAGGATCGACGTGGAGCAGGATCTCGCCGAGGCGCCTTCGACACGCTGGCGCTGGCTCGGGCGGCTGGTGAGAGAGGCATATCGACTCCCCCGTCATCTATCCCAGCACTCCGGTGGGATGGTGGTCTCCACCCGTCCTCTGATCGACTGCTGCCCCGTGGTCCCCTCGGCGATGGAGGGTCGCCAGATGGTCCAGTGGGATAAGGACTCCTGTGCGGACGCGGGCTTTCTGAAGATCGACCTGCTCGGCTTGGGAATGCTCTCGGCGGTCGAACGCTGTGTCGATCTAATCGCGAGCGCGCGCGGCGAACGTGTGGACCTGTCGCGCATACCGTTCGACGAGCCCGAGACGTTCAAGGCGATCCGCGCGGCAGACACGGTCGGCGTCTTTCAGATCGAGAGCCGCGCGCAGATGCAGTCGTTGCGGCGCACCCTGCCAAGGAACCTCGAGGATCTGACCGTGCAGGTGGCGATCGTTCGCCCCGGCCCGATCCAGGGTGGCGCGATCAACCCCTACATCGAGCGCCGCGCGCGCCTGCGCGAGACCCCCGATTACGAGATCCCCTACACGCACCCAACGCTTGAGCCGGTGCTGCAGAGCACGCTCGGCACGATCATCTTCCAGGACCAGGTGATGCAGGTGGCGGAGGTCTTCGCGGGCTTCTCAGCGGGCGAGGCCGAAGGACTGCGCCGTGCGATGAGTCGCAAGCGCTCCGAGGAGGCGATGAGGAGCCATCGCGAGCGCTTCCTCGCGGGCGCGATGCGTCACGCCGGCGCCGACGCGCAAACGGCACAGCACGTGTGGGAGATGATCGCGGGCTTTGCAGGCTTTGGCTTCCCAAAGGCTCACGCAGCCGCCTTCGGCCTGCTGGCCTACCAATCGACGTGGTTGCGCGTCCACTACCCCCCAGAGTTCCTGTGCGCCCTCTTGAATGAGCAGCCGATGGGCTTCTATGCCCCCGACAGCCTTGTGCACGAGGCGCAGCGACGGGGTATAGCGGTGCTGGGCCTCGACGTGAACGCATCGAGTGTGCAGTGCACGGTCCAGCGAGGAGCGGTGAGGCTCGGTTTGGGCTATGTCAAGGGCGTCCTCGCCGGCGAGGTAAGCGAGCTCGTCGCCGAGCGCGAACGCGGCGGTCGATTCCGCGACCTGGGCGAGCTGGCCGCGCGAGCGGCGAGCAGTCGCGGCACACTCGAGCAATTGGCCTGGGCCGGCGCGTGCGACAGCCTTGTGGACGTCGGCGCGGAGGCTGAGGGAAAGCACCGCGCTGAGGAGCGCAGACGCAGGGCCTTGTGGCAGCTCGGGATGGCCGCCACGGGAGAGGCCGTCGGCGGCGCGGTGCAGCTGGCGCTGCCGCTGGATCTGCCCGAGGCGCCCAGCTTGCGCCCACTCGACCGCTGGCAGCGGGTGCTCGCCGACTATGCCACAAGCGGAGTGACGGTCGATGACCACGTGATGGCGGTCCTGCGTCCGCGCCTGTCGATCCCAATGCTGGCAACCAGCGCCCAGCTGGCTCGCCTGCCGCACGCTTGCTCGGTTGCGGTAGCCGGCATGGTGATCGCCCGGCAGCGCCCAGGCACGGCAAAAGGAACGATGTTCCTGCTGTTCGAGGACGAGTGGGGCGTTATCAACCTGATCGTGCCGGGGGGTGTGTACGAGCGCCACCGCGCGCTCGCGCGCGCCGAGCCACTGCTGCTGGCTCGCGGCCGCTTGGAGCGATCGCCGTCGGGGGTGCTGAATGTGCTCGTGCGCGAGCTGGCCGCACTGGAGCGTTTCCTTGCGCCCGATGGGGGTGAGAGCGTTGGGAGAGACGCTCGTGCGCGGGTGGTCCCCCTGGCTGGAGCCGGTGGGTGGGAGCGGGCCGCCGGGGAGGGTTCCGCCTGGGTGCGGGACGCCGGAGAGGGTACCGCCGGGGAGCAGGACGGCGCCGAGATGGGAGCGGACATGCGGGCTGTTGCCCCGCCCATCCAGAGCTTCGCCTCGGGTCGGCGGCGGTAAGGCAGACAAGTCGCTCGCGCCGAGTACCGTCCCTCGAACGCGACGGCCGGTTGACGGTGACATCCCACGAGGTCGTCGAGACTCGCAGTGCCGAGGAGATGGCCAGCGTGCTCGTCGCTGCTTGACCATTGCCCGGCAGGGTAGTCTGCTCTGCATGAACTACCGCAAGCTAGGCTCCAGCGGCCTCGAGGTCTCGGAGGTCAGCCTCGGCTCGTGGCTGACCTACTCTGGGGGAGTGGCGCGCGAGCAGGCCGAGGCGTGCGTCAAGGCGGCGTTCGAGGAGGGCATCAACTTCATCGACACCGCCAACGTCTACGGCCGTGGCGCGGCCGAGTCGCTGCTCGGAGAGGTATTGGCGGGCTATGACCGCTCCTCCTACGTGCTCGCGACGAAGGTCTACTTCCCGATGTCAGACACCGACAGGGGCCTCTCGGCGACACAGATCCACAAGCAGATCGACGCCTCGCTGGAGCGCTTGCGCACCGACTACGTCGACCTCTACCAGTGCCATCGCTACGACGAGACCACGCCGCTCCAGGAGACGATGGGAGCGCTCAGCGAAGTGGTGCGGGCCGGCAAGGCCCGCCACATCGGCTTCAGCGAGTGGCCGGTGGAGAAGATCGAAGAGTCGCTGGCGCTTCCTGGCGTGGAACGGTGGGTATCCAGCCAGCCGCAGTACTCGATGCTGTGGCGCGCACCTGAGGCGGAGGTGATCCCGTTGTGCGAACGTGAGGACATCTCCCAGATCGTGTGGTCGCCGCTGGGTCAGGGGGTGCTCACGGGCAAGTACCGACCAGGGGAGCAGCCGCCAGCCGACTCGCGAGCGGCCAGCGACAGCATGAGCAACTTCATCGGTCAACTGATGCAGGCCCCGGTGCTCGAAGCCGTGCAGAGGCTGCGACCGGTCGCCGAGGACGCCGGCTTGACGATGGTCCAGCTGGCGCTCGCGTGGGCGCTGCGCCAGCCGAACCTCGCCTCGGCGATCGTGGGCGCCAGCAGGCCCGAGCAGGTGCGCGCGAACGCGTCGGCATCGGGTATCACGCTCGACGCCTCGACGCTCGTCGCAGTGGACGAGGCGCTGGCCGCGGTCGTCGTTCGCTGAGTCCCGGCGGCTCGCGCACTCCCATGCTCCGGCTGGCCGCCGGGCGACCGGTCGCCCGGCGGGGATTCGCCTACGCCTGCTTCACCGCCGACACATCAACGAGGATCTTAACCTTGTCGCTGACCACGACATTGCCCGACCCAAGCGCCGCGTTGAACTTCATGCCGTAATCCCCGCGGCTGATCTGCGCACTGGCTGAGACGCCGACGCGCTCGTTGCCCTGCGGATCGGTCTCGGCGCCCTCGAAGACCGCCTTGAACGTGACCGGGTTCGTGACGCCGTGGATCGTGAGGTTCGCGTCGATCTCGAACTCGTCCTCGTCGAACGATCGGATCGCGGTCGACTCGAACGTGATCTGTGGAAAGCTCTCGACCTCGAAGAAGTCGGCCGAGCGCAGGTGCTCGTCGCGCTGGGGCTCGCGCGTGTCGACGCTTGCGACCCGGACCGTGCCGTAGGCGCGGGCGCCGGAGTCGCCGGCCTCGAGCGTGCCCCCGAACTCTTTGAACTGCCCCTTGACGGTCGCGATGCCAAGGTGCTTGACGTGAAACTCGACGCTCGAATGGACCGGATCGACCTTCCAGGTGCCCGTGGGCAGCGGTATGGTCGCGATGGCGTTGGCAGTGGCGGTGTCAGACATCGGGTTTTCCTTTCCTTTGCTTGGCTGACTGTGTGCGCCCGCGACACATCCGTGGGCGGAGCGGATTCGGTCGCTCTCGACTACTTATAACAGATAATTGCACAAACAACTAATCTCGGTGGTCCCACTCACCGCGGCCTGACAGACAACCGCCCCGTGAGATAGGACAATGAGCGCATGACCCAAGCCAAGCTGATCCTGTTCGACATCGACGGCACCCTGATCGACACCGGCGGCGCGGGCGCGCGCAGCTGGGCGTGGGCGTTCGAGCGTCTGTTCGGCACGAAGATCGACATCGCCGAACATTCCACGGCGGGCATGACCGACCCGGCGATTGGGCGCGCAACGTTCGAGGAGGTGATGCAGCGAGAGCCGACAGGCGCCGAGCTCGCCCGGCTGATGGCCAGCTACCAGGCGGTGCTGCCCGATTTCGTAGCCTCCTCGAAGGATTACCGCGTGCTGGAGGGTGTGCAGAGCCTGCTCGAAGAGCTAACTCTCGCCGGTGTTGCCCTCGGGCTGACAACCGGTGGACTGGAAGCCGCTGCGCACGCGAAGTTGGGGCGTGGCCAACTGAACCACTTCTTCCTCGTCGGGGGCTACGGTTCGGACTCAGAGGACCGAGTGGCGCTCACGCGCACGGCGGTGGAGCGCGGCGAGCGACTGCTGGGCCATGCGCTCGACCTCAACCAGGTCTATGTCGTCGGCGACACGCCGCTCGATATCGCTGCCGCCGAGGGGGTCGGGGCGGTCTCCGTGGGGGTAGCCAGTGGGCGCTACGACGTCGAGGAGCTGCGTGCGGCCGACCCCGACCACGTGCTCGCCTCGCTCGCCGACCCCTTTCCTGCAGACTCTGCTTGAGCTCGGTCCCTGGTCCGCCGGTTTTGCGCCGGTCCGGGGTTTAGCGTTCAGAGGCTGTGACCCAGGCGACCGACACGCAAACCGCGAGTGCATTGTCAGTCGGGCAGGTCGCGGGCCGCATCGGGGCGGCGATGCGAGCGCTCGGCGACGGTTGGATCGAGGGGGAGGTCACACAGGTCAAGGTGCATCGCCCCTCAGGCCACGTCTATCTAACGCTCGCCGACGAGTCGGCGAGTCTCAACGCGTGCATTTGGAGGGGGCGTGTAGCGCGCTGCTCGCCGCTTCCTGCACAGGGCGAGCTCGTGCAAGCTCACTACGAGCGCGTGGGCTTCTACGGTCCTCGTGGATCCACCAGCCTTGTGCTCGATCGGGTTCGCCCCACGGGCGACGGTGAGCTGCTGCGCCGTCGCGCCGAGACGCTCGAGCGGCTGCGCGAAGATGGGCTATGCGACCCCGACAGGCGCAAGCCGTTGCCCGCATTCCCGCGCCGCGTCGGGGTGATCGCGGCGCGCAACGACGCCAACATCGATGTCATCCAGGCCCTGCGCAAGCGCTTTCCACCTCAGCATGTCGCCTTCTGCGCCGCTTCCGTGCAAGGAATACATGCTGTCGGTTCGCTCATCGACGCGCTGGGACGCCTCCAGTCCGTCGAGGACGTCGACGTCATCATCGTTGCCCGTGGCGGCGGTTCGGTGGCCGACCTGCTCGCCTTCGACGACGAGCGTCTGTGCAGGGCGATCTTCGCATGCGCGGTTCCGGTGATAACCAGCATCGGCCATACCAAGGATCGTCCCAACTGCGACCAGGTCGCCTCGGCCTTTGCGCCTGTGCCGGCGAAGGCAGCAGAGTTGGCAATCAGCCATTCGGCCGCGGAGCTGTTGGAGGAGCTCGACCGCCATCGCCTTTCGCTGCGACGTGGCGGCGAGCGCGCCGGCGCTTTGCGCGACCGTATCGGCGAGCTGTGGGCCCGAGTGCGTCCGCTGCGGATGCTGCGAGATATCGCCGAGGACATCCGCCGACATGGACAGCTCGTGTCCTCAGGCGGCGAACGCGGGCTGTTGCGACTCGACGCCGAGATGGCCAGAACGACTCGCGCGCTCGACGCCACGCGCGCGATGCCGACGCAGTCGATTGAGCTGTTGGCGACTCGGCTCGACTCGGTCGGCGCGCGTGTCGAAGGTAAGCAAAAGGATCTACTCGCGGCGATAGATCGCCGTGTGCTTGCGGCCGAGGCAGATGTGCGCACATACGTGAAGCGACGCGAGGAGGAGCTCATTCGCGGCGATGAGCGACTTCGTCCCGTCGCCGATCGGGTGGTGGCTCGTGAGCGCCAGCGTGTGGATGGGCTCATGGCGGTCCTGCGGGCGAAGGACTTCCGCAGGAACGGATGGACGGTAGCCACGAATTTGGAGGGAAAGCCGATCAAAAGCGTCACTCAACTCGCGGTAGGGCAAGAGCTGACGCTGCACCTGGCCGACGGCAAGGCCAGAGTGATCACAGAAAAGAGCGAGAAGGAGACGACAGATGGCTGATGCGGCGCGCCAGGAGCAGATGACGTTTGAGCAGGGCTACGAGGAGCTCAAGAAGATCGTGAGCGATCTCGACCGGCCGGATGTCTCGGTGCATGACATGTTCGAGGGGTTTCGCCGCGGCAAGGGCTTGGAGACGGCGCTGCGCGAGTATCTCTGCTCGCGCGAAGGCGAGCTGACCGAGATAGCCGAAGGCAAGAATCTCCCGAGCTTTGAGATCGTAGCTCCGTCAGCTGGCGGCGGAGAGCAGTCGGTAAGCGCTCATCGTCAAGTTGGCGTTCGCGATCTTCAAGCCGCGCCGATCTCAGGTGAGGTCAAGTCGAGCGAGGACGATCTTCCTTTCTAGGCTTGTCTCGCGCTAGCGCCGCTGTACCACAAGCGCCTGCGTGGCTCGCCCGAGCGGTCCCCGCTCGTCGTGCAGCACACTCTCGGCCCAACCGATTCCACCCGGATGCAGCAGCGTGCAGGCGTCCAGAGCCACCCATTCGCCAGCGGGCCTGCGGTCGAGGGAAATCGTCAGATCGGCGTTGATGAACAGGTACTCCTCGAACGGCACAGCCGCGGCGACGCCGTTGCCGAAATCCGCGGTTGCGGCCACGCGGGCAAGCGGCGTCAGCTGCTCGTCTGGCAAGAGCGGGTGGCGCAGACGCATCCACACCGTAGCCGCGCCGCTCGGCACGTGAGCAGAGGTCGTGTCCAGCTCGGGCAGCTCGCCCGCCAGCGGATGCCCGCTGAGGAAGCGCATCTCCATCGCGCTCGCGGCGAAGCTCTGACGCTCCATGTCGTCGAGCGCGAACAGCACGTAGTGGCCGCTCTCCGGCGGGGCGATCGCCGCGGGTAGCGCGTCCTGCGCTCGTGCCAGCGCAAGCTCCGGCAACTGCTCGGGTACCGGCACGAGGCGCAACGCGCTTGCACGACACACGGTCATGCCATCGGCGCTGAGCTCTGCCGCCAACGCCTGCACGCGCCGGCCGGGTCGTGAGATGCGGGTGCTGAGCCGTAGCGGCGCCATCGGCACCGGACGTAGGAATTCGAAGGACAGACGTGCGAACGGCAGCTCCGCGCCGGGCTGCATCCGCTCGAAAGCGGAAGCGATCAGCGCGGCCGGCGCGCCACCGTGCAGCGCGCGTGGGTCCCAGGGTCCACGCGCATGCTCGGTTGGCGTGAATAGGTCGCCATCGCCGACGAAGATGCTCTCTGTCATGGAGCGGGATCCTATTTGGAACGTCTTTCAAAATGAGCGGTGCGCCTCGATACCCCTTTGTACGTGTTCGCAAAGGGGGTGTTTAGCCGGCACGGGCTTTTCGACGGACGACACGCCCACTATCTTGTTTCGACGAGCGGCGCCTGCTTATCTTTATGTACGTGTTCGCAAAAGGGGGGTGTTAGCGGACACGGGCTTTTCGACGAACGGTGCACCTACCTCATGCCGACAGCTGCGCGGCGAAGTCGGCGAGCTTGTCGGGGTCGCGCAGCGGCGCGCCGTGGCCGAACAGCGTAAGCGCGGGACGCAAGGCGGCGACCCTGCGAATCGACGCGCGGTTGCGCACCGAGTCGACGTTGAACAGCGCCGGCGGCTCGTGCAGTCCGGGTACGCCGGTCATCAGGTTCATGTTGTTGAGCACGTCGCCGAGGATCAGTACGCGATCGGACTCGCGCCAGAAGGACACGTGCCCGCGCGTGTGTCCGGGAGTGTCGAGCACGACGAAGCCAGCGACCTCGTCGCCCTCGTTCAAAGCGCGTGAGACGGGATGGGGAGGACCCACCCAATAGCGTTCCTGGATGCGCTTCATCGCCGCGGGCGCCTTCGCGCCGACGACGCTGCCGGCGGTCTCCATCGCCGGCACGTCGGCCTGGCCGACCCACAGCGGGATGCCAAGCCGCTCGCAGACGACGTGGCTGCAGCCCTGATGGTCGGGATGCACGTGCGTGAGCGCGTGCGCATTCAGTGTGCGGCCGGCGATCTGCTTGAAGATGCGTTTCTCGGCCTGGCGCGTGGCCGAGTCGATCAATACGCCGCCCGCCACATATACGTTGATCGCGTTCGGTGGGAAACCCTTCAGCATGTAGACGTCCTCGGCGAGCTGCTTCATCGCGTTTCCTCCCGCGGTTGGTTCGGAGCGCCACCAGGATAGTGGCGGGTTGAGTCTGCAGGGCCGTGGGTGGACTGGGCTCCGCACGAAAATGCTCGCGCCGCTACTCAGTTGCGCGACTGCTCCCACGAGAAGCCGCGCACAGCGAAGTAAACACCGAACACGCCCCACAGCGCGATCACGGCAAGCGCGGACAGGTTGTCGCCGAGCCCCTTGCCGGTCACCATCGCGCCGGAGATGCCGTCGATCAGTGGCTTCAGCGGCAGCGCTTCGGCGATGTTGCGCACGAACGCCGGTGCGCTTTTGCTGTCGAACACGTAGAACGACACGAACACCACGGGCAGGAACACCGCGTTGACATAGGCTGCCGTGGACTCGAAGTTCGGGATCACGTGGGCGAAGGCCACGCCGAGGGCGGCGAAGCAGATGACGCCGGCCACCACGAACACGACCAGCTCAAACCACAAAAGCGGCCAGCCGATCCCGAAGAACAGCTTGCCGGCGACCGTGATGATCGTAATCTGCATAGCCGTGTTCGTGACGGCGTTGGCCGCCACTCCGCCGAAGTAGGAGATCGTCGGCAGCGGCGTGCCGCGGATGCGCTTGAGCACACCCCGCTCGCGCAGAAACACGATGTTGTAGGCGAGCGCCGTAAACGTGGTCGACATCACGCTCATGCCAGCGATTGCGGGAACCAGCAGGTTGAGGTCGTGCTGTTTGCCGTGCAGGATGACCCCGCCGGCGGCGAGAAACAGCAGCGGCAGGGCGAAGTTGAAGAAGGCGGCGCTCGGGTTGCGCCAGAACATGTGCCGCTCCAGGCGGTACTGGCGCCAGGTGAGGGCGACGGCGTCAGGCATGGGGGATTGGTGTCGCATTTGGCGATGCCCCGCGTGCGCGCGCGGGGCATCGCACTTTTGCGTAGATCCGACGCTCGCTCGGATCGAGCTCAGGCATCGGCCGTCAGCTCTAGGTAGACATCCTCGAGGCTGGGACGTCCGATGTTCAGCTCGTCCAGGCGCTCGCCTCGTGCCAGTGCATCGGAGGTGAGCTCGTGCAGGGTGCGTGTCGGATCGTCGGTCTGCAGCTCCACTAGCTCGCCGGAGGCGTTGCGGTAGGTGACGGTGTAATGCGCCGCGCCCACTCCGAGCTCGCGCGGCGGGCCGATCGCCAGCACACGCCCGTCCTTGACGATCGCCACGCGATCGGCCAGCGCCTGCGCCTCGTCCAGGTAGTGGGTCGTCAGCAGGATCGTCTTGCCGAGCGAGCGCAACGAACGGATCGTCTCCCAGGCCGCACGCCGTGCTTGGGGATCGAAGCCGGTGGTCGGCTCGTCCAGGAAGATCAGCTCGGGGTTGCCCACGAGCGCCAAGGCGAAGTCGAGCCGTCGCAGTTGTCCACCGGAGAGCTTGCGCGTGCGCACGTCGGCCTTCTCCCGCAGGCCCATCAGGTCAAGCACCTCCTCGACATCGCGCGGGTGGGGGTAGAAGCCGGCCCAGTGGCGCAGCGCCTCGCGCGGCGTCAGCTGGCTGTAGATGCCGCTGCTCTGCAAGACGATCCCGATGCGCTTGCGCAATGCCAGCTCGCGTGCGGCGGGATCGTGGCCGAGCACCGATACCTCGCCGGCGCTGCGCTCGCGGTAGCCCTCCAAGATCTCGACCGTGGTGGTCTTGCCGGCGCCGTTGGGTCCGAGCAGGCCGAAGACCTCGCCGCGCCGTACCTCAATGTCGACGCCTCTAACGGCCTCGAACTCGCCGTAGCGCTTGTGCAGTTCGTGGACTTCGATCGCGGGGGAGCTGTGGCTCACCGATCAATCCTATTTGCTGCTCGGTGCATGTTCGGCCTCGTTGAGCCTCCTCGGGGCATGTCTGGCCTAGTTGAGTGCCCTCGACACATGTCTTAGTTTCTTTGGTCCCAGTCGGCGCATGCGCCGACTGGCGGAGTCGCACATGTGCGACTCCGTTCCGGGTCGTGCATGCACGACCCGGCCGGTCGGCACACGTGCCGACCGGGACAGCGCCACATGTGGCGCTGTCTTCCTACCAATGAACGCCGCGCATCAGGTTCGCCATCGCCAGCTGCTCCAGCGAAGCCCGCTCATCGGTCCCCTTCTCGCCGCGCGAGGCGGCCGAGTCGGGGAACACGCGGTAGGCGAGGTGCAAAATGCGGTCCACGGTGCTGGGCGACAGTGCATAGAGGACCTCGCCGAACGTACCGAGTGATGTCCCCATGTGCTTGGGTCGAGTGCGCAGCGCCTCGCAGATCATGTCCGCGGCCTGCTCGGGAGTGATCGTTGGAAAGGCGTCATAGAGTTTCGTGGGAGCGATCATCGGCGTGCGCACGAGCGGCATGTGGATCGTGGTGAACGTCACGCCGTCGCCGATCACCTCGGAGGCCACCACGCGCGTAAACGCGTCGAGCGCGGCCTTTGAGGCCACATAGGCCGAGAAGCGCGGCGGGTTGGTCTGCACGCCGATCGAGGAGATGTTCACGATGTGCCCAAAGCCGCGCGCGCGCATCTGCGGAAGCAGCCCGATGATCAGCTTCACGGCCCCGAAGTAGTTGAGCTGCATCGTGCGTTCGAAGTCGTGAAAGCGCTCGTAGCTCAAGGAGATCGAGCGTCGGATCGAGCGCCCGGCGTTGTTGACGAGCATGTCTACGTTGCGGTGGTCGTCTTTGACGCGTTCGATCAGCCGGTCGACCTCGTCCATGTCGGAGATGTCTGCGGCATACACGTAGGCAAGCCCGCCGGTGGCGACGATTTCAGCGCGAACCTCCTCGAGCTTCTCGACGTTGCGAGCCACCAGCAGGGGAATCCCACCGGCGGCGGCAACCTTCACGGCCGTCGCCCTGCCGATCCCGGAGGAGGCGCCGGTGATTAGCACGCGCTTGTCGCGCACCGCCTCGCCAAGCGTGCGCCCACGGCTGATGCTCGGGTCCATCTCGCGCTCCCAGTAGTCCCAAAGCTGCACGGCATACTCGCGCAGCGCGGGAGGATGCGCGAAATCGGACCCAGCCAGCGCGCGCTCGGCCTGACGCGTGCTGAATGTGGGTACGAGGTCGATATGTTCGAGCACCTCCCTGGGTATCCCGAGCTCGCGCAGCGTCAGCCGGCGCGCCTGGCGCAAGGGAGGTATGCGCATCAACAACGAAAGCGGCGCCGTCGGCACGACATCGAGCACGCGCTTGTCGATGCTCAGCGCAAAGCGGGGAGCGTGCGCGGCCGCTGCGACGTCGTTCATCACCTCGTCCACGCGCTGGCCGCCGGGATAAGTGAGGTGGAAGGCCCTGCCGTCGAGATGCGGCCGGTGGGCGATGTGGTCGAGCGCGCCGGCCACCCAATCCACAGGCACGACGTTCGTCTTGCCCAGATCCAGCCCGACGAGCGGCAGCCACTGCGGCACCACCTGGCGCATGCGCTGAATTGCCTTGAAGAAGTAGTAGGGCCCGTCGATCTTGTCCATCTCGCCGGTCTTGGAGTCGCCCACGACGATCCCGGGCCGGTAGACGCGCCAGGGCACGTGCGCCTGCTCGCGCACGATCCGCTCGGCCTCGAACTTGGTCGCGTGATAGGGCGAGGGCAGTCGCTGCCCCTCGTCGAAACAGTCCTCGCTGAATTCCCCTTTGTAGGCACCGGCGACCGCGATCGAGGAAACATGGTGTAGCCGCCCGACCCGCAGCGCCCCGGCCAGTTCCACGGCATGGTTGGTGCCGCCGACGTTGACGGCGGTGTCGAGCTCCAGGGGCGCGGTCATGTCATACACGGCGGCCAAGTGGAAGAGATGATCGATCGTCCCTTCAAGTTCGGAGACCTGCTGGTCGGTCAGGCCCAGCAACGGTTGGCGCAGATCCCCGACGACAGGATGCACGCGCCTGCTCACGGTTGCATCGCAGACCCGTTCCCAATATTCGATCCGCTCGTCCAGGCGCCCCAACGAGTCCTCGCGCACGAGCACATGGATCTTGCCCCTGCGCTCCAGCAGTCGCTCCACCAGTCGCCGGCCGATGAAGCCGGTCGCGCCTGTTACGAAATAGCCCATTTGCTCTCCGGTCGTTCGATCAGTCGAGGATAGTCGCAGCGGCGCGGGCGCGTGGGGCGACGCGCGGGGTGTGTATGCCAGAGGGGGTGTGCATATAGAGGGGGTGCGTGCCGGAGGGCGTGCGTGCCAGAGGGAGATGTGCATGCAGAGGGGGGTGTGCACGCAAACAGGGTGTGCATGCAAGGGGTGTGTAGTTGAAAACGATTTCGCAAATCGACATGCCCCCCGCGCGCGCGCGGGGGGCGGCGCGTTTTGGCGCTATGCCCCGGCTCCCGCCCCGCCGCGCCCCTCACCGGAGGCGAAGCGCTCAGCGCCCGCGACCGCGTCGAGGTACACCTCCGGGCCCGCCTGCGCCTCGAGTACGAGTCCCTGCTCGAGTGTCATGCCAAGCCCCTCGATCGACGCCCGCCGGTCGGCGAGCATCGTGCGCTGCGGGAAGCGAGCCAGATTGTTGGCGAGCTCAATCGCCCGCTGCAGGTGGGCGCCCTCAGCGACAACCTCGGTCAGCAGCCCCATCGCATGGGCCTCCTCGGCGTCGATGATGCGTCCCGTCAGGATCAGATCGAGCGCGCGACCCAG
>Ga0210395_10002130_pt1 | contig 15400 bp, 26 predicted proteins | sample IncBWH4OmetaG_FD_150861 | JGI IMG/M metagenome (GOLD analysis project Ga0210395, IMG submission 150861) | Forest soil microbial communities from Barre Woods Harvard Forest LTER site, Petersham, Massachusetts, United States - Inc-BW-H-4-O ... | reverse complement strand
ACCCCCCCCCGCGATTCAACGCAAAAAAAACTCCCCGGAATTTTCATCCGGGGAATCGCGGGAAAATCTTATCGCGGATTGGTGAATTTGCTAGAAGGAAATCCAGCTTCCCGTAACTAGCTTTTGGGCAACTCGAATTCTGCTTTGGTTTCCGTTCCGGCGAATGACGCTTTGACGTTCGAAATTCCATCTTCAAGCGCCCGCAAAATCGCGTTCTGTTGTGCGCTGGTTGGTTTGTAACGCTTGAGTTGCCCAACCTGTTTGAGAACTCGGAGCGCACGCGATACGCGGGGGGAAGCAATCTTCTGTAGCTTTTCCGCCCGTTCCTTGTCCGTCAAAACCTTGCGTTGTCCCTTTGGCATATTGTCTCCTTTGAAAGTTGAACTGCTATTGAGAATTCTACAGCTTACCCCCGTTACTTGCAACTGAATTCCGGTACAAATCGCGGGGGGCGTTCTGGAGCATCGCGTCTATTTGGGCGTTGCTTTTTGGCGTGCCTAGCGGAAACAGCGCGGGCAATGAGTTGAACTCAAAACGTGACGATTTGCCGTTGCTGGTTTGGCATGGCCTAGCATTGCCGAAAGAGAAAGACGGATTTTGCTCCGTCGCCCGCCCCCGATTTGTACCGGAAAAATTCATTGTTGAACCGTTCGGAGCGCCGTCAATTCGCGGGCGCAAGAATCTTCGATTGATTCCCCTGTGAAATGACGCTGATAGTCGATAAACCAAATCAGGAACAGCAGCGCCAAACCGCCAAGAATAAAGAACGCCCGCATTTCTGCAAAATCGCCTAGCAGAGTTCCAACCCCAACGACCGCGAGAACGTTCTTTGCGGAATCTAACGCTGCTTCCCTGTGCAATGTCTGAAAGAACCGCTTCCCCCATGCGACCGAAAATAGAAGTTTGCGTTTCATTAGCGCCCCCCTTCCGCTTTGTTAGCGGCATAAGCTGATTTGATTTCTTGCGCCCGCGTCATAATCTTTGATTGATCTGAAACCGGAAGCGAGTTAAACGGATGAACCATCGCGTTTAATTGGTTGATTCGCATGAACTCTGCGAACGCTTCGTTGAAGTATTTTGTATCGCCGTTCTGCATCGCCGTTCCCCTTTCGAACTGAGAAAATTATCTCATTGTCAACCCCCCTTGTATAGTTACTAAAGACCATAGCGAAACTAATGCGAAAATCGAAGATTTGCGGGAACTTCCGGATGATAGTTTTGACACATTGCGCGAACGTATTTTGCGTGCATCGAATTTCCAGCAATGCAGCAACAAATAAAACGTTTGCGGATTGGTTCGGGAACTTGATTATGCGCCCAAGCAGGTTGCGAGAATTCCCAAAGCAAACCCAATTGCGAAAATCTCTTTTCCCCTTCGATGAATTCCCGCGTAATCAATTCGTTTGCTTTCTGGTTTGATTCTTCCCGCGCAAATGGTCCCCAACGGAAAATATTTCCCGCAACCAAATAACGTTGGATTCGAACTTCCCCGTATGTTACCTGCAAAATCCATTCGCGTTTCAATTTATCCCCCTGTTACATTTCGGCCAATCGCAGAACGGATGCGCGCAAGTGTTCGGATCATGCGTGCATTTTATTGATTGATCGTTACAAAAATATTCGCAGAATTTTAGAAAGCGCATCGAAAGTTTGTAGGACAAAACTCCGATTGTAACAATCGCCCCCGAAACTAGCAGCGCGGAAACAACAATTGCAATCGCCGTTGTGTTATTCACGACCGCCCCGCCATTTCTTGCAAAGCTAATTCGATAACGCCGATTTCAAGAATCGCTTTTGCGGTTTCGCACATTCCTGATTCGAATTCCGTAACGTTCTCAGGAATGAATGCAAGTTTCTTTTCTTCGCATTTCGTAACGTGTGCATTGCATTGCTTGCATTCTTGCATATGCAAAATGAACGCGCATTTCATACACATTGTTGTAACTCCTTTTCTGTTAGTTTCCGACCGAACAAAATTTGCACGAATTCATCTTTGCGTTTGTAGTGATACGCCCGAATAAAATTGCAGCGTTCTCGCTTTGGATCAGAACCGATTTTCAACTGTACAAACAACGTCGCCATGATTGGAAGTTTTTCGCGCAAGTAAATTACAACGTGCCAATTTCCAGAAGATGAACGGGCGTAATACATGCCCCTAGGATGTAACCCCAAGCGCCGAATTTCTGAAAGAAGATTCGGGAACCGGGGCGCTGTTCCATCGAAATCAAGTAACAGCTTCCCCGGTTGCCAAGTTTCCCGAACGGTTCCCGCATGAGTTTTGCGCGTTTTAATTAAGCGGGAAACCCCGCGCAAATCGGATTTAATCTTCGTCGTCAATTTCTTCAAGTATCCTTTCGGATTTGTTCAACGCTGCTTGTTCTCGCGCCGTATAGATAACAGCAGAGAATTTTGCAATGTCTGATTTCCGCGTGTAAGTTTTCGTGTGACCCGCACGCTTAGAAATTTTCACCGCCGAAAGTTTTCCTCTAGTTCTGATAATGTCAATGTCGATTGTCCCTTTCGCGCTTGTGTACTGCAAACGTTCAACAGTCCTTTCCGGTATTCCGGGCGTTGGTTCCGGTTCCTTCTTCTTCTTCGGCGGGCGCTTGCCAATTCCAATTTTCTCACGTTTCGCAACCCCCTTTTTCCCTTCTCGCAACCATTGTTTTCTGGAGATATACTTCCCCGTTTTCTTACTGTGATAACGTCGCGTTGCTTTCGGCATATCCCGGTTCCCCCGGTTTCGGTTGTGTTCGCAATCCCGCTTTGCGTTGCTGTTCGGCGGTTGACGTTATCGTTTTCCGTCTATTCTCAATTCCGCTTTTGCGTCTATCGCGTTTGGGGCAAATCTGTTGCGAATATTTGTCTAAATCTGCAACCCATGCGCGACAATGAGAACAACGGTAAATTTGCGCTTCTGTTTCGGGTGTTGTTTGCGTCAAATCTAAATCAAAAACAAAATTGTGTTTCAGGAAATCCGGTATCATTTCTCCCCCTTCTTACTGCAACGTTTTCGGGAACCGTCAAAGTTGTGTTTCAGCGACCGCGCCCGCGTGCAACCTTTAACAACGCATTCTGCAACGTCAACCCAACCGCAAATTTCTCCTTCGTAGTAAAGGGGGATTGCGAGAATCCGCATTGTTTCTTTCGGATGAATAGAACAGCAAACGGAAAGGATTGGTTGACCGCAAGCGCAAGGGGGAGTTTCGCGCCCGCAATTTTCACAAACCCCGTTTACTTTTTCGAAGATTCGCTTGTATCGGGTTTGTCTTTTGGTTGGCATGGTTTCCACTGTAAGCAATTTGTTTGGCGCTTGTGTTCTCCGTCATGCGACCGACAAACGCCAAGCGCATTTGTGATTTTTTTCCGCATAAAAAGCGGGGGCGTTTCCGCCCCCTTATCCTTTCTAGGAACTCGCTTCGTTGTCATGCCCGCCGGATTTCTTGCGGGATTTCTTCGGCGCTGATTCCTTGATAATCGGTTCAACCCGCATGTAAACCTTTCCATCGAATTCATCTTCTTCGTTGTAAAGGTAATACTCCTTTCCGGGCCATTCGTTTTCGTCAAGCGTAAACGCTGCTTGCAGTTTCGCTAATTCGGGGTTATTCAATTTCAACCCATGCAACCATGTCGCCCCCTTGCATGCGATTTTCACGCGGATATCTGAAAAATTCCGCGTTCCTTCGGGCGCTGGTTCTGCAATGCGAACGTCAATGATTCGCGCTTTCGCTTTGTCCGTTGTCAAGTTTTCAACCTTGATATAGGGCAACCCATTTTGACGGCGCGTGTTTGCGGGGCGATTTCCGCCCCCTTGTGTTTGTTGCGGCTGTGCTCCAACTGTTGCTGCTGGTAACATTGTTGTGTTCTCCTTTGTCAAAAAATATTCAACTTCCCCGCAAGTTCCGAAACGCTTTTTGCAATGCGGACATTCAATATATCCGTAGCAAATGGGTTCAACGTCGCGCATTGGTTCCGGTTCGAACGGATTTTCTTCGTTGAAACCGTAATCAAAACTCGCATCCAATGAATCCAAAGAAGCGGAAGAAGTGTTCCCTTCCCCGTCAAATGCGTTCATGCGTGCGGGGTTGTCGCTTAGACTTAATTGCTCCTTCCGCTTCTTTCGGTTCGCTGATAACTTGGCAAAATCAACCATGATTATTCGATGTGTTCTTTGTGCGGGATTTCGGGGTAATGCCCGATTATGTAAATACAGCAACCATCCGGGCCATGCCAAGGGCAGCGAATTTTTCCATCTTTCCAGATGTAATTTTCCGCAACCTTTGGCGGTTTAACGCCCGTCATGTTTGGGTTTGGTGAAAAGGGATTGCAACCGCCCGCATGCCCCAATTCGCAAACACAGGGGCGGTTCTGGAGTTCAACGGTTCGAACAATTTTTCCGCAAAGTTTCATTGTTTCGCTTCTCCTTACGATTTGCGCGAACCAATCGAAGCAATAATCGAATTCTGTTTTATGCGTCAAGACGTTTTGCTTCTATTCGCGTTCCTAAATCCTTCGTGAAAAACAGTTGAGTTGTAGCAGATGTAATCAAAACGTTGTCAAGCATGTATTCGCCGTCATGCGGGGCGAATTTGGAACAATCAAACGGTTTAGAGTTCTGTAAAATCGGAATCGTCCGCGATATCTGGTAATTCTCCGTTTGATGCCCCACTCGAACGTGAATCTCTATGAAATGCGCCATCGCCGTTTTCTTCTCCTTCCCCTTCGGGAACTTCTTGTTCTGTTTCTTCTTCTTGTTCTGGTTGCCCGTTATGGTCGCCCGATAGAAAAACATCCATCGGAATAAACCTATCCGTTTTGAAATCGTAAATGCGCGGTTGCTGCCCGTCGCGTGTTACAACAACGCATTGTTGAATTTGTTTTACTTCTTTGGTTTTGTCTAAATAGATCAGGGGGCGCAAATTTTCTACAACGTCCGCAACTTCATTTCCCCAATGACCCGCGCAAGCGTTTAAGAAGTTTTCTTCTTGCGAACGAAAGATAACGCACATTCGGCACGAATCAACAAAAAGTTTTTGAACATCTTGCGGGCGTTGCGTCATGCCGATTACCCCGATTTGATTATGACGGGCCAACCGGATTAAATATTCCGCGTCCGCATCCATCGCGTTACGTTGTCCAAAAATTCTATGACATTCATCAAGCGCGAACCATCGCGGAGTATCAAGCGTCCAAAGCGCACGTTGACACCAACGATAATGCTCCATTACTTCGCGCCCCGGATGGTAAGCAATGCGAAAAAAATACCCCCCGCCTAAATCTTCGTCGCGCAATCGCAACAGCAATTCACGCGGGGAGTGGAAATGTTCAACGCTGGAATCGTTCATTGTTTCGCCCGTATAGTCGAAACGGAGAAAACGGTTTTGTTGTGATAACCACTGATTCATTAAAAACGTTTTCCCGCTGCAAACCGGGGCGAACACTCCAACGTTTGTACAATCTGTTAATTCGAGTTTCATTATTGTTTTTCCAATGCTGCCCGGAGCAATCCAAGGTTAATGTTAGTTGGAAAATCTTTCGTTTCGAACGGCAACACGTTCGGGCATTCGTGTTGCGTCCAATAGTTTACAACGTCATACAAATTGTATGTATTCATACTGCAAAGGCAATTTGTACAAACGCTGTTAATTTGCGGAATATTATTTATTCCGGGCCAAACAACGATTCGAAGCGCGATTGATCGTTTCATTTTTGCGTTCCGAAGTGCAAATCTTCGTCAAGGTATGCAATGCAAACCGCTGCAAGTTGAATAATTTCTTCTCGCAACGTATCGGGATGCAACCCCTGATTTACAGCGCGGCAAACTTCGCCGTATTCTTCGCCCGCGATTGATAGAAGTTGAAATCTATCAGCGCGGGGTTGTTCTCCAAATTTCGAATGCTGTTTCATTCGTTCTTTGCAGAGTTCTCCGAACGTTGTCAAACTAATTGGGTTTAGTGGGTTGAATTCCATCTTCGTTTTCCTTCTCCTTTGATTTGAAAAGTTCTTGAATAAACGGCGAATCGCTTCTTTCGAGAACGCGCCAACCGAGTTGAGAAAGCAGCGTAATCAAAAAGAACAACGCAAGAAACAACGGTTTGCCAACGTCAAACATGGGTTTCTTCGATAGAACATAAAAGAAGTTATCCCATTGACGGCGCTCCGCGTCATTCAATTTGAAAGAATCATCTTCAAGCAACCGCGCCCCGGAATCAAACCCCCTTTCGATAAATCCCTTTCCGCCAAATGCAGCCATTTCCGCGCATGCTTCTTGATAACGCGGATCATTGGCGAAAGGATCAGGGGCGACAACCGGGGGCGCGGTTTTCTTGGCGCGGGGTTTTCTTTGCTTTGGGGAAGCGCCCCCCGCGCTATCTTTGGAGGATTCTGTTTTGTCAGGATTGTCAGGAATTGCGGCGAGTAAATCATCGCTTGTTGCGTATCCTGAAACCTGTTTGATTTCTTTTTGAATTTCCGACATTTAATTTTCCTCTATTTCTTCCGTAACAAGGTTAGTAAATTCCAGAAATGAAACCGCCATGCGCTTTTTCCATTCTTCCATTCTTTCTTGTTCGTCAAGCAGAACGCAAAGGGGGCAACGAACATCAACTCCGTTGTAAGCGTAAGCAATCGGCGCATGACGGGGATTCCCGCAAATATCCGAATTCGACATTGCTGCCCCCGTTGTTTATTTTACGAGTTTTGAAAGCGAAGAAAAAATGTGCTTCTTCTTCGGTTCCGTTGTCGGCGGTTGCGTTGTTGGGGGCGCTTCTTTCCGCTTCTTCTTCAAGCGTGCAATTGCCCGCTCAACAACGTTATCTTCTTCGTCCGCAACCGTTAAATCTGCTTTACATTTGTCATTGGGGCAAACCTTTTCCGATTTTCCTACGGTCGCCCCGCAATCCCAGCACTTTCGGGTTTCGGTTGCGGGAGTTCCAATTCCCCCGCAATCACATTGTTTGGATTCGTCCGCAACAGCGGAACAGTTAGCTTTGTGTTTTGCTTTGTCGATTGCCATTTGCTTTTTGTTTCTCCTTTTCCCCTTCTCGGATCATATGTTCGTAAGCGATAAACGCCAACGCTTCTAATCCGCCGCTAGTAAAAATTTTATACAACGCGAAGTAAGCAGCGAATTTTACAAATGGTCCGCCAAGACGCGGGCCAAGTTTCAAAACAAAACCGTGAAAATTGTAAATGCGTGTTGAAAGTGTTTTCGCCATTAAATCCCCTTATGTTTCTTCCAGTGTGTTCGCGCAATTTCCGCGCTGATATCTTGCCACTTCTGCAAACAGGATTCGCAACGGAAAACATTCAAATGTTCATCCCAAAAAATTCCGTAAACCGCGCAAATCCGTTTCAGCTTTTGAATGTCGATTTTGATTTTGCCAATATTCATTTCTTTTTCTTTGCTTCTTCCGCTGCTTGGCGCTTTCTCATTTGAACTCGCCGCGCCGAATCGGAACGCTTCAACCTTTCTTGAATCGTCATTATCCTTTTCTCTGCTGGTTTCTTTGTTCCGGTTCTCCTTCTTCGAAAAGAACTATCGTGAAAACGATAGGGCGGATTTCCGTTTGAAGTATCTTTGAAATCGTTCATAGTTGAACGGGCAAAGAATAGTTCATAAAAGAAATGAAACGCATGAGAAATTCCATTTCAGTTTCTTTGACAACCTTTCTCCCCGCCCGTATCGCGTGCGCTTGCGCCATTGCACGCAAAACCATATGCGGGGTAAATTCCATCGGGGGGCGACCATGAACAGGTTGGATTTTCCAAGCAAACGTTTCATTGTCCCGAATCCAGTCCGGTTGATAGGACAATGCTTCCGCCATAGAAAGCGAATACGTTGCAACTTTCTCCGCAAGCGCGGTTGGAAAATCTGCTTTCAAGGGCCATGCTTCGCGCTTTGGAAGCATAATCTTTTTTTCTTGAAGTTGTTTCAGAGTTGTATTTCCGTTTTTAATACTTGATTGAATTTTTTCGCGGGTTGGAAGGGAGTATCCAAAGAACAAAGGAACGAAACGGCGACCGATTCCGAGTTTACGAAATCGCGTTGCGTGTTCTTCGTAAATTTCCCGCGTCATTGCGGTAATGATTCCTAGGGGCGCGTGAATCAATTCCTTTTTCCGTCGCCCGTCATCTATCCGCAAGATTCCTTCTGACATGAGAGTTAACAGCGACGAAATTGTTAAATTTGACGTTGCTGCTTTGTGCGAAACAACGATATTAAAATCCGGTATTATTACATGCCGAACTTTGTTTTCTTTATCGTCGCCAACTATATCTGCTAACCCCGCCGATGTTACATCATTTGTTTTTAGTAAAGACGGCGCGGAGAATTGCAAAATGATTTTGCTTTTTCCCGTTCCGGGCGGGCCAACCAAAATTATTGAAATGGGAACGCAATCGTGAATCGCTGGAGTAAACAAAACCGTTTCGATTATTTCTTGCAACGTTTCCATTCCGACTAGAGCGCGGTCGATCTTCTCAAGGGTAGACATGACCCGACAATTTTACCCCCTAGGGCCAAGGGACACAAGGGCCAACCTTGGATGAACCCTAGGGGGCAACAACTGACCGGGGCAACCCCCTACCCCTATACAGGGGAACACTCCCCTTCAACTCCTCTATATATAAGAGAGGAGCTATGGGGTATTGCTGCCCCCTGTGCTAACCCCTGTTCCCCCTGCCCCTGCCCCGGTATCATTGCAGCAGCGGGCGGTCAATCAGTTTTTTCCAGTAAGAAAAAAGGAGCAAAGAAAATGCCAGTTGTTTTGATGTTAATTCTTGCAGTTCTCGTTGCAATGGGATTGCTTGCGGGGCAAACATACGTTGCGCCGAAATTCTCGCAACTGAAAAGCGTGCAAGCATCTTACGCGGGGAACGTTGCGGTAACAGCGGTTTTTATTTTCGTTTCGCTGTTTGTCGCCGCGCTTCTCATGTCAGCAATCGGAGAAAAACCGAGTCTTTCCGCTTAGTAAACTTGGCGCGTTGCGCCGTAAACAATAACCCTTCATTTTCCACGACAAGCGAAAAAGGAGAAGTAAACAAATGGCAAGCGTAACGCGGAATCTCTGGAGATACAAAAAGCTGTACACTTTTTCATGGCCGATTCAAGGGGCGCAATCGAATCCATCGCCGCAAAGCGTTCCCGTTGAACTCACGAAATACGCGCAAGAAGATGTTTTCAACCGAATCGTTATTCACGTAACTGGTCCGGTTGTCGTTGCTGGTTCTGGCGCGGGAACCGCAACGGGGTTGGACAATCCAGAAGGATTGTTAACCCAAATGATTCTGCAAACAACTCCGCAAGTTACGGGCATTACGCCCGTCAATCGCCTTTCCGGTCGCGGGTTGCTCTATGAGAACATGATTGAACGCGGATATCTTCTCAAGGCAACCGCCGTTCCCGATGCAGCGGGAACATATCAGGTTGATTATCATTACATTATCAACTTCAAACGCAAAGCGCGGAAGGGAATCGAATACGATTTCGCAATTGAGAAATACACTTCGGCGCTTCTTTCGATGGTTCTCGGCGGGCGCGGGCAACTCTTTTCGGGCGGAACAAATACTTGGAATCTTGGCGGTTTGAACGTTGAAATTTACGCCGATTCCAATTTCGGAATTGATCCGGCGAAAGTTTCTCTGCATTCGCATGAACTTTTCGAAAACACTTACCCCATTACCGCAACACAATCGGATTTCCCGATTGACACTTTGCCCGCCGGATATCTTTACACCGATTTGATTTTCTTGACGGAGCAAAACAACATTCTTGCAAACTTTGACAACACGGTAACAACCGCGTTGCTGGTTTCCAACTTCGATATCGAAGGGGGCGGGCGCGTTTGGTTAGCATCCGGCGACAACAACGCGGATATCGTTCAAAGCGATTGGACGCAAGAGTTGTTGGAAACCGGGCAAACGTTGACGGGGATTTATGTTCCCGTTTCATTGCGGCGAGAGAAACTTTACTCCCGCATGATTGACGCTTTGCTTGCGCCAATCACGTTGAAGTTGACCGTTCAAGGGCCAGCAGCGGGGAACACAACGACCGTTCGCCTTATCGGTCGTCGCATGGTTCCCGATGCAGTACACCAAAGCGTTCCAGCAAAAGCGCGGGCAGCATCGCCGCAAAACACTCCGAACGCGGGTTAGTTTTTCAACGGCGGTTGTTCTCCTTGCGGTTGGGAATGCGGGCGCAAAACATCGCGCCCGTGTTTTACTTTTAGAATCCAAAACAGAAAACGGAGAAAACGAAAATGATTAGCGGAGCAGCATTACTTCGAAATCAGACAAAGAAACGCGCAAACGAGTTTATGACGGACGAAGAACGAATCCTTTTGAAGAACCGTTACAAAGCGTTGCAATATGACGATTACGGCGACGATTCAGATTCCGGGGGCGGTTCCATCGCCGCAACAATCGCTTCTTCCGCTGCATCGCTTGGAAGTGCATATCTTGTTTCGCAATCGCAACCGCTGCAAACGCAAGCGCCCCAATATTTGCGCCCGCCTGCTGCAACGGGAACGTTAACCGGGGGAACCGGAAGTTCAACAATGCTTTTCCTTGGCGTTATTGTTCTGCTAGTTGTTGCGGTTTTCGCTTTCACAAGCAAATAACAATTCGCAATTTCTCGCATGCGATAGAAAAGGAGTAAAAAACATGAACACTTGTTGCGGGAGTTTTGGCGGAACGTATGATCCGTTAGCAGCGGGAACTCCGCTTCCCAATTCAACGGGCGACGGCGGGCGACATGGTTCGCAAAACCTTTGGACGCGATGGCCGAAAGTTGGTTCAACTTCCAAAGGAATCGCCGCACGCGCCCCATACAATCAAGGGCCATTAGTTTTACCCCCTTCGGTTGGCGGAAGTACAAAACACAATCCGGGCATGTCGCTTGGCGTGCATGGTCATGGGGTTGGAGTTGTCAAAGCAGCAATCGGCGGAGCACACAACAAAGCAACAACCGCATCAATCGTTGAAAACATCGGCGGAAATCGAACGTTAGTTCAAAACCCCGCCCCGTTCTGTGCAAAGTGTTTTACAACGTGGGCGGTCGCTGGTTTGGTTGTTCTCCTTATTATTGTGTTTGGGGGGAAATAAAATGCCCGCGCAAAACACAACCGTTTCAACCGTTTCAGATGTAACGCAAATCGGCGCAGCGACGGCGCAAGGAGCAGCAGCGGGCGGACCAATTGGCGCGGGCGTTGCGGGCGCGGTCGCTGCAATCAAAGTTGGCATTTCGGAACTAACACAGCATACGGCGCGATTAAAAAACGCGACGGCGGAAAATACCGCGATGGATGCTGTAATCGCTCCGTTCGATGCTGATATTGCGGCGATTGTAACAGCGCACAACAACGGAAGCGCAAGCGCCGCAACCTGTATTCAAGCATGTTTGATTGTCGATCAGAACATTTTTCAATATCTTTACTCTCTAGCACAAACCGGAAAACCGGGGGTTGCTTGGAGCGGGCCAACAACAACGTCAATCGGAACGGCAAATCGCCCCGTTTATTCCGCCGATTGCAACAAACAATGTACCGCGAGTTGTTGCGTTTATTTGAACGATTTGCGCCCGTCAATTTTCGGGCGTGCGGGTTTGGGAAACGCTTATCAACCTTACCAAACGAACGGGGTTATTATCGGATTGATTGAATTGATCCAAAAAGGAAACGGAACTTTGAAAGCAATTCCGGTTGCGCCCCCTTCAAATCCGAAATACGGAACATATACGCGGGCAGCATATACGCTGCAAATCAAAGCGCCCCCTGTGCAAGCGTTAATTGCAACAACCGTTGCGGAAATGACGGGGGGCGGTTCAATCGCACTTCCAGATGGAACGGTTGTAAAAGCAGCGGGCGCGGGAACGGCGGGCGCGGCATTAGCAGCAATGGGAAGTTCAACCGGGGGCGGTTCCGCATCAACAACGCAAACAGCAGCAACAGAAGCAGCGCCCTCACAAACATCGGCAAACCTTTCGGGGGCGACTAGTGCGCTTAGTATGCCTCTGCTTATTGTTTTGGGAATTGGGTTACTCGTTTTCGCGCTATTTTTTGGCGGTCGGCGCTGAGGAAAAACAAATGCGAAAAACGATAATCTTTGTTCTCGTTCTTTTTGGCGGTTTCTTCGGTTTGATTTGGTGGTTTGACGTTGAACAAACCGGGGGCGATTGGTCGGATTTTTTCTCTGATCCGGTCGGCGGTACAACTTCGCTTTTTTCCCGTTTCGGTTTGTGGGTTATCGGGATTAGCGAAAGATTCAAAGGAGTAACGGGCGTGGGAACAGTTGATCCGGTTGCGCTTGCAGCGGGTTTGATTGCTGGTTTCGAAGGATTTTCTTCGAAAGCATATCCTGATCCGGCGGGGCAAAATGTAACTTACTCCATTGGATACGGGCATCAAATAGTTCCGGGCGACGGATTTACAACCGATTCAACAATTTCGGAATCGGATGCGCTTGCGCTTTTGCAAGCAGATTTAGGCACATTCGCAACGTGTGTTGATACTGCTGTTTCCGTTCCCGTTACTCCGCAAATGCAAGCAGCAATGTATTCGCTTTGCTATAACATCGGATGCGGAGCGTTTAAAAGTTCAACTCTTCTTTCTGATCTAAACAACGGTGACCCGCAAGGGGCATTAGATCAATTCGCCGTTTGGAACAAAGCGGGCGGAGCAGTTCTGCAAGCATTAGTAAATCGTCGCGCAAGTGAAGCAGCGGTTTTTCAATCTGGAATTCAAGCAGCGCCCGCCGATACATTAGCGGATAACAGCAATGCGGACGATACAGCGGGAAACGAAACAGACACTTCGGAAACGGAGAATTGAACAATGGCAACTTCCCCATGCGATGCTTCTTTTCTTTCTCAAGTTTTTTCTGGAAATGCGATTGTTTGCAATTCCGCTTTTCAGCAAATGGAAACAACAGATGCGACGGCGCAAATCCAAAGCGTTGTTGATAACGCCGATACATACTACGGAGATTCTTCTCCCGCTGCTGATACAGCAGCAACGGCAGCAGCGCAACAAGAAGCGCACATTTCAGCAGATATTTCCAACGTTACGGAATCGGTTTCGAGTTCAACGGTCGGACAAGTTTTTACAACGTGTCCGAACGGGGGAAGCGGAATAGCAATCCCCGGTTTGCCTTGCATAAATTTCAGTTACATAATGTACGGCGCGATTGCGTTGCTTGCGCTGTATTTCGTCGCCGTTGTTTCTTCATTTGTTCCGCGCCCGCGATAGGGGAAGCGATGAAAGTTACATCTTGGATTTTCGTTGCGATAATCGTTGTTGTTTTGTTGGCGAAATATTCTTACGACAAAGCAAACGGTTATTCAATCTGGAGTTAAAAGGAGAACCGCGAAATGGGAACGAAAATTATCCGCCCCAACCTTTCTGATATGCAGCAAAATATTCAACGAAATATTGCTGCATCGCAAGCAAAGGTTTTACAAAAAAATGAATGCTGGAACGTTGCTTCTCTTTTTGATGGGAAGTTTATCGGCATTCAAACCCCTTGGAGTCAATATTCCATTAACCCAAATCCCGATACAGCAGCGGACATGGGAGATATGGAATTCCGCTTGCCAACCCCTTACAGGATTTTCTTCGTTTCCAATCAAGCAGTAGGGGCGGGCATTAACAATATCTGGTTTCATCTTTCGCCAATCGGCGCACAATATACGGCGGGCGGAAGATTCGCCCCCGCAAATGGTTTTCCAACCGGATTAGAACAAATGTTTTCGCTAACGGGCGGAGTTCAAACCGACCGTTCAACCCCCTTTATCCGTTTGAAAAATCCGGTTGATCGGTTCTATATCTCCGCTGATTCCGGTTCCGGTTCGCAATACGATTTCACAATCTGTTGCACAAACGAAGAAGATTTCCCGATTAACTTGGGATATCTAGCGCACTAAGAAGGGAAATTGAAATGCAAATTCTAGGCTCAAAAAGTAACGTTTCGTTTCCAGTAAAAACTGGAGTTCTTAGTCGCTTTCTTCCGATTGAAGCGACAACGGATAAACCGAAACTTCCGATTGCGCCCGCGCCCGTATCAACTCCCGCATCCGTTAGCTTTGGCAATTTTTCAAACTTCAAATCGAACAAAAAAGTTTGGATCATTGTTGCAATTGCTGCAATCGGTTTAATCTGGTTTTTTCACCGCTAGGCTGGAAAGCAATTTCCCCCTAGTGTAGCAACAACCGCGTTGTAACTGTTTTGCATTGCGGGAGAACGTAAGCAACCCAACGCGGAAAACAATACGTTATTCCGCTTTGTAAAGGAGCTAGAACGCATGGCCGATAATCAAAACTTAGCCGATGGTTTCGGGAACGGTGTTGTGTTCAACGAAACTGGTATGGAAATTGTCGCCGCGCCCGGAAAGAATTTAAATCTTGTTACAAGCGACGGCGGAGAACTTACAGCAAACGGAGAACCAATAACGGGCGGGGGCGTTACATCTTTCAATTCGAGAACGGGCGCGGTTGTACCTGAAAGCGGAGATTATTCCTACTCCGAAATTTCAGGAACTCCCGTTTTCGCGGACGCGGAAGTTCCCACAACTTTTACAACAAACGCCGAATACATTCTTGCACACACGCCAAACCCCTTGGCATCTTTGCAAGTTTTCATTGACGATACTTCTCTCGGAACGGATGGTTGCAATAAACTTCTTGTTCAGGGAACGGATTATCATTTAGGCGGAACGGGAAACACTCATATTATTTATGATGTAACCCCAACCGCGACGAACAAAATTGTTTGCTGGTATCGCCACTAGAAAGGAGCAACTTTGAAATCGGATAACGCTGTTGTTTTGCTGATCGTCATTTTGCTTTTCGCTATTTTCTTTTGGCGAAAACATACAATCGGCGGTCATTCGGCGGGGAAGGGAAATCACGGTTCCCATTCCAGCGCAACCGGAACAACAACGGGAAGCAGCGGTTGTTGCTGTTCCTGAAAGGAGAAGCGAAGTTGAAAAAACTAGATTTTATTTCGATTCTCGTTGCTGCTGTTTTCGGCGCTGCATTAGTCGCCGTTGTTATCAGTTTGCTAAATGAGAATTCGCCGGACACTAACCCAACTTTGACACAACTCGCGCTTGCGGGTTTGCTTGTCGGCGCGGGAGTTCAAACGGGCGTTCGTTTAACGGGGGTTTCGTAAAGCTATGTCAGTTGACCCGAAAACTTGTAAGCATCTTCATTTAAATCGGGTTGACGAACATAACCCCGATAAATACATCGCCGTTTGTACCGCGTGCGAAAGTCTTTTTAGTTTTCAACCGTACCAAATCGAAGTTATTTTGCACGACAAAGGAGAATCAACAGATGTTTCTGAAACCAGTAAAACCGAGTAACCCCGTTGCTGTGCCACAACCGGAATCAACTCTCACCAAAGCG